>JAAUYK010035316.1_pt1 | contig 55138 bp, 61 predicted proteins | sample 7278021 | NCBI WGS metagenome assembly JAAUYK01 (sample SAMN14350223, study PRJNA611818) | marine sediment metagenome | isolation source: surface marine sediment (1.8m) | place: French Polynesia: Moorea | collected 2018-08
CGACCGCAAGGGGCTCATGATGTACGGCCAGATGACCGCCGGCTCCTGGATCTACATCGGCAGCCAGGGGATCGTGCAGGGCACCTACGAGACCTTCGTCGAGGCCGGGCGTCAGCACTACGGCGGGAACCTGACCGGCAAGTGGATCCTGACCGCGGGCCTGGGCGGCATGGGCGGCGCCCAGCCGCTCGCCGGGACCATGGCCGGGGCCTCGGTTCTGGCGATCGAATGCCGTCCGAGCCGGATCGAGAAGCGCCTGGAGACCGGCTACCTGGACACCAGCACCGACGACATCGACCGGGCCCTCGACCTGGTGCAAGCCGCCGCCGCCGAGAACAAGCCCCGCTCCATCGGCCTGCTCGGCAACGCCGCCGAGATCCTGCCGGAGCTGTTCCAGCGCGGCGTCAGGCCCGACCTCTTAACCGACCAGACCTCGGCCCACGACCCGTTGCACGGCTACCTGCCCGAGGGCTGGAGCCTCGACGAGTGGGAGAGCCGCCAGGAGAGCGAGCCCGAAGCCGTGATCGCCGCGGCCAAGGCATCCATGGCCAAGCACGTCGAGGCCATGCTGGCCTTCAAGCGGGCCGGCGTGCCGACCTTCGACTACGGCAACAACATCCGCCAGGTCGCTCTCGACCAGGGGGTCGAGAAGGCCTTCGACTTCCCCGGATTCGTGCCGGCCTACATCCGGCCGCTGTTCTGCCGCGGCGTCGGCCCGTTCCGCTGGGCCGCGCTCTCCGGCGAGCCCGAGGACATCTTCAAGACCGACGCAAAGGTCAAGGAGCTGATCCCCGACAACCCTCACCTGCACACCTGGCTCGACATGGCCCGCGAGCGCATCAAGTTCCAGGGCCTGCCGGCGCGGATCTGCTGGGTCGGGCTGGGCGAGCGGGCGCGGCTCGGTCTCGCGTTCAACGAGATGGTGCGCAATGGCGAACTCACGGCGCCCGTGGTGATCGGCCGCGACCACCTCGATTCCGGCTCGGTCGCAAGCCCGAACCGGGAAACCGAGGGCATGAAGGACGGCTCGGACGCGGTTTCCGACTGGCCGCTGCTGAACGCACTGGTCAACTGCGCCAGCGGCGCCACCTGGGTCAGCCTGCACCACGGCGGCGGCGTCGGCATGGGCTTCTCCCAGCACGCCGGCATGGTGATCGTCTGCGACGGCACCGAGGCCGCCGACCGACGCCTGGAGCGGGTGCTGACCAACGACCCCGGCACTGGCGTCATGCGCCACGCGGATGCCGGCTATGAAGAGGCGGTCGACTGCGCCAGGAAGCAGGGCCTCAACCTGCCCATGATCGAGTAGTTGGAACCAGTTACCAAAAGACCCTCACCCTGCCGTTCGCGCGGCTGCATCCCTCTCCGCTCGGGAGAGGGTCGTGGTGAGGGTGATTTGGTTTCTTGTTCCCTTCAGCTCGGGTCGCGCCTGAGCGCCTGGGCCATGCAGTGCACGCCGCCGCCGCCGCGGGTGAAGATATCGACCTCCGGATCGTAGACCGTGAAGCCCTGGGCGCGCAGGCGCTCGTTCAGGTCCTTGTTCTTCGCGGTCGAGAGCACTCGGTCGTCGCCCAGTGACATCACGTTGCAGCCGAGTTCCATGGTCTCGCGGTAGCCCACCGGGACGATCTCGATCTTCTTGGCCTTGAGCCAGTCCACGACGTCGGGCTCCGTGGTGTCGAGGCAGACCGCGGCCAGCTTCTCGGCCAGCATGCAGACCATGAGGTCGATGTGGACGTAGTGTTCGGCGATCGGGGCCAGCTTGACTTCCCAGCCCTCTCGTTCGAACCAGCGGGCGACCTGGCGCGCCGCTGGCTCCTGGGTGCGGTGACCGCAATGGCCGATCAGGACGCAGCCGGGCTCGATGATGTCGAAGTCGCCGCCCTCGAAGGCGGCGGCCGTCACCATGTCGTAGATCGGGATGCCCTTCTCTCGGTAGAAGCGGATCACCGGACCGTACTCACCCCGCCGCCACCACTGGTTCATCTGGGTCACCACGGCGCCGTAGGGAGTCATGAAGCTCGAGTCCCGGGCGTAGACCTGGTAGGGCAGGTCCTCGTCGGGCTCCAGCCAGTGCACGGTGACCCCGGCCTCCTCGTAGGCCTGGACCATCTCCCGGTGCTGGCGCATGGCGGCCTGCTTGTCGAAGCTGTCGCCCCGGCGCAGGGTCGCCTTGGAAATCGAGCTGGTCTCGAGCCAGCGGTAGTTGTCGGCCGAGCCGAGCAGAACGTCCCGCAGCAGGCCGTACTCCGAGTCGACCCCCCAGTCGGTCAGAGGCGCGGTGCCGCCGTCGGGATTGCGCCGTCTAAGCTCTTTGTCGCCACTCACCTCACCGCCCCCTTTGCCTCCAACTTCCCATCGGCCCCATTAAAGCGGTTCCCCGACTGCGCAGCCGAACTCCGCGGCGGCTTCCTGGAGCCAAGCGAAGACGATGTGCGCGAGGCTGCGCGTGACGTAGATGTCGAAGACCGGCTGGCCCCCTTCGTCCGGCCGGCGGTGGACCAGTGCCGCGACCTCCTCCAGCATGGACTGGGCGAAGGCGCCGGCGGGAAACACGCTGTCGTCGATGTCGACCGGCAGCCCCTTGACCAGCACGTCGCGCGCGGCCGGACCCGAGAGGCGCAGAACCGCGCGGCCGTGACCGAGGCCGGTTACCGCCGCCTGGTCGGCAGCGAGACGCCCGGCCAGCTTGCCGTGGAGTCCGTGGCTCTCCGGCGCAACGATCAGCAGGCGTTCCGGCCCGGTCATGAAGATCGTCACCGGGCCGGCCACGGCCGCGGTCCGATAGTCCGGCGGCGGCGGACAGGCGACCGCCTCGGAGACCGCGGCGGAAACGCCGTCGAAGCCGTCCGGCCAGCCAACCACCTGGACCAGGTCCAGCCCGCGGACCTCGGCGATGCCGACGCCGGGCGCGCCGTCGGCGGCGCCGGTCCGGCCCGGCCGGTAGAAGCCGGCGAGAGGCGAGCGGGCTTCAGGCATAGACGCGCTTTCCTTCCGGATCGACGAAATGGGGCGAGGCGACCTTGACGGCGACGCTCTGGTCCTTGACCGCGTAGACCGCCTGGACCACCTCCCCTTCCCGCGCCATGCCGCCCGCGAGCAGGCCGAGGGCGACGTAGTGGCCGAGCGCCGGGCTGAAGGTGACCGAGGTGACGTGGCCGAGACCGTGACCCTCGGGCGTCTTGCCCGACTCGTGGAGAATGGCGCCGGCGCGCAGACGCGCCGCGCCGTCCTCGGGGATCAGGCCGACCAGGGTGGGGCGGTCCCCGCGCTTCAGGCCCTCGCGGTGCATCAGGACGCTGCCGATGAATGGCTTCTTGGTGCTGGCCATGCGTCCCAGGCCGAGGTCGCCGATCGTCGTGCGGCCGTCCAGCTCGGGCCCGGCCACGTGGCCCTTCTCGACCCTGAGCGCCCCCAGGGCCTCGAGGCCGTAGAGCACCAGGCCGTGGTTTTGGCCGGCTTCGTGAAGGCGTTCCCAAAGCGCCGTGCCGTAGCCCGCCGGCGTGAAGACCTCGTAGGCCAGCTCGCCGGAGAAGCTGATCCTGAAGATCCGCACCGGGATGTCGCCGACGTGGCCCTCGGCGACGCCCATGAAGGGCAAGGCCTCGTTGCCGAGGTCGATATCGGAGACCGCGTCGGCCAGGAGCGCCCGGCTGTTCGGCCCGGCCACGGCCATGCCGGCCCACTGGTCGGTCACCGAGGTGACCTGCACCTTGAGATCGGGCCAGGCGGTCTGCAGCAGAAACTCGAGATGGGCCATGACCCGCCCGGCGTTGGCCGTGGTCGTGGTCATGAAATAGTGGTGCTCGGCGATCCGCGACGTCGTGCCGTCATCCATCACGATGCCGTCCTCGCGCAGCATGAGCCCGTAGCGCGCCTTGCCGACCGCCAGCGCCTTCCAGCCGTTGACGTAGACCCGGTTGAGGAACTCCGCGGCGTCGGGCCCCTGGACGTCGATCTTGCCCAGGCTGGAGACGTCGACGAGGCCCACGGTCTCGCGAACGGCGGCCGCCTCGCGGCGGTAGGCCGCGTCCAGGTCCTCGCCCGGCTTCGGGTAGTACCAGGGCCGGATCCAGGGCCCGGCCTGGACGTCGACCGCGCCGTTCTCGCGGTGCCAGTCCTGCATCGGCGAGAGGCGCAGCGGATGGATGTGGTCGTCGACCGCCGTGCCGACCAGGGCGCCGCAGGCGATCCCGGTAAAGGGCGGCCGGAAGGTCGTGGTGCCGACCTGGGGGATCGTCGCCTGGCGCCGCTCGGCCATGATCGCCAGCGCGTTGACGTTGGAGGTCTTGCCCTGGTCGGTCGCCATGCCGAGCGTGGTATAGCGCTTCATGTGCTCGACCGAGACGTAGCCCTCCAGGTGGGCGAGGTCGATGTCGCTCGCCGAGACGTCGTTCTGCAGGTCGAGGAAGGCCTTGCCCCCCTTCGCGCCCGCCGCCTTGGGCACGCGCCAGAGCGGCATGAGCCGCCCGACGCCCGGCTCGTCGACCTCGGGCGCCGGCAGGTCCGGTATGGAGGCCGTGGCGCCCAAAGCCCCGGCGGCTTCGCGCCCGGCGGCCACCCCGGCGGCGACGCAGCCGGCCAGATCGAAGACGCCCTGGCAAGCCCCAACGCTGTGCTGGCCTGGCCGCAGCTGGCCCGGCACGAAGGCCGCGATGGTCTCGTCGAAGTCGAGCGACACCCTGGACTGGCTGTGCAAGTGAACGGTCGGCTGCCAGCCGCCGGAGACGCAGAGCAGGTCGCAGGGCCGGCGCTGCGCCGTCCCGGCGGCGCCGTCGGCCCCGAGCGGCGCGAGGTCGGCGTACTTCAAGCGGGAGCCTTTGCCGGCCGAGGCCACCACGTGGCCGAGCAGGAGCTCGATCCCCTGCCCCTCGGCCCGGGCGCGCAGGTCGGCCGCGACCTCGGCCCGGCTGTCCACCAAAGTGACCTTGGCGCCGGCGGCCTTGAGATCCAGGGCCGCCGGGTAGGCGCCGTCGTTGTTGGTGAACACCACGGCGTCGCGGCCAGGCAGCACGCCATAGCGGTTGACGTAGCTGCGGGCGGCCGAGGCCAGCATGATCCCCGGCAGATCGTTGTTCGCGAACACCAGGGGCCGCTCGATGGCGCCGGTGGCCAGCACGACCTCGCGGGCCCGCGCGACCCAGTAGCGCTGACGCGGCTGGTGATCCGCCGGCGCCGCCAGGTGGTCCGAGACCCGCTGGATCAGGCCCAGCGTGTTGCCGTCGTAGTAGCCGAAGGCCGTGGTCCGCGCCATCACCCGGACGTTGGCCAGGCCGTCCAGCTGTGCCAGCGCCTCGGCCAGCCAGGGCGCTGCCGCCGGGTTCGAGAGCAGCGCGCCGCCGGGCTCCGCCTGCTGCTCCACCAGCAGCACGCGCAGGCCCGCCCGGCCGGCGGTCAGGGCCGCCGCGAGGCCGGCGGGGCCGGCGCCGACGACCAGCACGTCGCAGAAGGCGTGCGCCTTCTCGTAGTGGTCGGGGTCGGGCTCCTTGGTCGCCGTGCCGAGCCCGGCCGCCCGCCGAATGAAGGGCTCGAAGAGCATCCATGACTTGCGGGTCGGGCCCATGAAGGTCTTGTAGTAAAAGCCTGCCGAGAAGAACGGGGTGAACAGGCCGTTGACCGCCATGGCGTCGAACGCGAGCGAGGGCCAGCGGTTCTGGCTCTCCGCCTCCAGTCCTTCGTAGAGCTCGACCGCGGTGGCCGGGAGGTTCGGTTCGCGCCGCGCCCCCTCGCGCAGGGTGACCAGGGCGCTCGGCTCCTCCACCCCGGCGGAGAAGACACCGCGCGGCCGGTGGTACTTGAAGCTGCGGCCGAACAGGCCGACGCCGTTGGCAAGAAGCGCGGAGGCCAGCGTGTCGCCGGCGAAGCCGCTGTAGCGCTTGCCGTCGAAGCGGAACGAGATCGGCGCGCCGCGATCGATCCGGCCGCCGCTCGCCAGGCGCGCGGAGCCTGTCATTCAGCCGCCGCCTTGCTCGGCCGGCCGGGGACCGTGTCGCGCGCGGGTTCGACCGAGTAGATCTCGTGCGTCACGGTGTCCCGCTCGACCCGAAGCCATTGGCGGCAGCCGTTGACGTGGTGCCAGAACTCCGTGTGCCGGCCGCGCGGGTTGTCGCGCAGAAAGACGTACTCGTACCAGGCCTGCATGTCCTCGCTGCCCCACTCGGGGCGGGTCAGGCTGGCGTCCTCGCCGTAGGTGAACTCGGTGAAGTCTCTGAGCCCGCAAAAGGGGCAGTTGATTCGCAACATGGCCGGTCTCTCGTTGCGGGCGTTCTAGTGGGCCTTGGGATAGGGGCCCGAGCCCTTCTCGTCGATCTGGTAGCCGCGCTGGAAGCGGTCCAGCGTGAAGGCGGCATTGAGCTTGTGGGGCGCGTCGTTGGCGATTGTGTGGGCGAAGCACCAGCCCGAGGCGGGCGTCGCCTTGAAGCCGCCGTAGCACCAGCCGCCGTTGATGTAGAGGCCCTCGATCGGCGATTTGCAGATGATCGGGCTGCCGTCCATGGTCATATCCATCACGCCGCCCCAGTGGCGCACGAGGCGCAGCCGCGAGATGCAGGGCACGAGGGCTTTGGCCATGGTCATGACATTCTCGACCAGCGGCAGGTTGCCGCGCTGGGCGTAGGAGTTGTAGCCGTCGAGATCGCCGCCGAAGACCAGCCCGCCCTTGTCGGACTGGCTGATGTAGAAGTGCGCGCCGCCCGAGGCGACGACGCAATCGATCATGGGCTTCAGGGGCTCGCTGACGAAGGCCTGCAGCAGGTGGGATTCGATCGGCAGGCGCAAGCCGGCCATCTGGGCCAGGTGGCTGGTGTGGCCGGCGACGGCGAGGCCGACCTTGTCGGCGCGGATCGCCCCGCGCGTGGTCTCGACGCCGGTGATCCGGCCGCCCTCGCTGAGGAAGCCCGTCACCTCGCACTGCTGGAGGATGTCGATGCCGCGCTGGTCCGCCGCCCGCGCGTAGCCCCAGGCGACGGCGTCGTGGCGCGCCGTCCCGGCGCGTCCCTGCCAGATTCCGCCATAGATCGGGAAGCGGGCGTTGGGCGAAAAATTGAGGAAGGGCACCCGGCGCTGAACCTCCTCGCGGGTCAGCAGCTCGGCGTCGATCCCGTTGAGCCGCATGATGTTCGCCCCGCGCACGGCCGCGTCGAGGGCGGCCGGCGAATGACTGAGGTTGAGCTGGCCGCGCTGGGAGAACATGACGTTGTAGTTCAGGTCGTGGCTGAGGCCCTCCCACAGCTTGACCGACCACTCATAGAACCCGGTGTTGCCCTTCTCCCGGTAGTTCGAGCGGACGATGGTGGTGTTGCGCCCCGTGTTGCCGCCGCCGAGATAGCCCTTTTCGAGCACCGCGATACTGCTGATGCCGTGATTCTTGGCCAGGTAGTAGGCGGTCGCCAGGCCGTGGCCGCCGGCGCCGACGATGATGACGTCGTAGTGCGGCTTGGGTTCCGGATCGCGCCATGCGCGGGGCCACGAGCGATTTCCGCCGAAGGCCTTGGAAACCAAGCTGAAAACGGAGTAGCGGGTCATGCCCCTGCGCTTTCCTGCCTGTCTCTCTGATTGGCGGTGATCCTATAGAAAAACGCCGCCGATCCAATTGTCTTTGATCGACTCTCTTTGTCCCCCGCGGCAACATGTCGGTCCTAGAGCAGATCCGGGTTTGATGGAATCGCCACGGGCGATCCATCAACCCGGTGAATCTGCTCTAAACCTAGGATGTAGAGCGGATTCACATGTTTGGTTGGCAACCACGAAGTGGTTCCATCTAAACATGATCCGCTCTAGGACAGATCCGGATTCGATCCGCTCTAGCCGAACAAACCGGGGCACCGCTCAATGACCGTGAAGATCCTGCACAACCCGCGCTGCAGCAAGTCCCGCCAAACCCTTCAGCTGCTGAAGGACCGGGGCATAGAGCCTGAAGTCGTCGAGTACCTGAAGACGCCGCCGTCGGCGGCCGAGATCGGCCGAATCCTCGAGCGTCTGGGCAAGCAGCCCCGGGAAGTGATGCGGACGAAGGAGGCGGTCTACGCGGAACTCGGCCTCGCCGATTCGGCTCTGGACAGGGCCACCTTGATCGCGGCGATCGCAGACAACCCGATCCTGCTCGAGCGGCCGATCGTGATCAACGGCGAAAGGGCCGCGCTGGGCCGCCCGCCGGAGAGCGTTCTGACAATCCTCTTACCGATTGCCCTCTGAGCGATTGCCGGACCGCGAGCAGGGTCTACTCGGCCGCCGGCTGGTCTCCGGCCGGCTGCTCGGCCTTGTCACCCAGCTTGATCACCGGCTCCACCGCGCGAAGTTCGTCGAGGGGAATGTGGCAGGAAATGATGTGGCCGGGCGTGTCCTCGACGAAGTCAGGCACCTCGGTTTCGCAGATCACGCCGATCTTGCGCGGGCAGCGGGTATTGAAGGGGCAGCCCTTGGGCGGATCCATCACGCTGGGCAGGTTGCCTTCGAGGATGATGCGCTTCCTCTCGATCGAGGTATCGGCGATCGGCACGGCGGACAGCAGCGCTTCGGTGTAGGGGTGGTAGGGCGGGCTGAAGACCTCGTCCGTGGCTCCCTGCTCGACGATGTGCCCCAGATACATGACCACCACGCGGTCGGCCAGATAGCGGACCAGCGAGAGGTCGTGGCTGATGAAGAGCAGCGTGGTGCGGTAGGTCCGCTGAATATCCATGAGGAGACCGGTGACCGCCGCCTGCACCGAGACGTCGAGCGCCGAGACGGGCTCGTCGGCCACGACCATCGAGGGATTGCCGGCGAAGGCGCGCGCGATGCCGACCCGCTGCTTCTGGCCGCCGGAGAGCTGGCGCGGCCGGCGCCGGGCGAACTCGCGCGGCAGCTTGACGAGGTCGAGCAGCTCCATGACCCGGCCTTCGATCTTCCGCTTGTCGGTCTCGACACCGAACTTCTTGATCACCCGGGCCAGCTGGGCGCCCACGGTGTGGCTCGGATTGAGCGTGTCGAAGGGATTCTGGAACACCATCTGAACCGAGCCGATCTGCTCCGGCTTGCGCTCCTTGACGGGATGGTCCGAGACGTCGTCGCCCTTGAAGACGACTTCGCCGTCGGTTGCGGTCTCGAGGCCCATGAGGACCTTGGCGAAGGTCGACTTGCCGCAGCCGGACTCACCGACGATCGCGACAGTCTGGGACTCCCGGGCGTCGAAGGAGATGCTCTCGTTGGCCTTGACGTACTTGACGCGCTCGCCCTTGATCATGGCGAGGATCGAGTTGTCACGCAGCTCGTAGTACTTGCGCATCTTGTTGATCGCGAGAATGCGCTCGCCCGGCGTGATCGATTCCCCTGACAGCCCCTCCGGGCGGTAGGCGTCCCAGTCGATGTCGCTCCAGCGCCGGCAGCGGACCCGATGGCCCGCTTCCTCGGGTACGTCGTGCATCTCGATCGTGCCGACGTCGCATTTGCCCTCGATGAAGTGGTCGCAGCGAGGCCCGAAATAGCAGCCGGGCGGCCGTTCGTGGGGCAGGGGCAGCTGGCCCCGGATCGGCACCAGCGGATGGGCCGTCTTGTCCGTACCGGGCAAGGGAATCGCGCTGAACAGCCCCTTGGTGTAGGGGTGGCGCATCTTGTCGAAGACTTCCTTCACGGTCCCCTGCTCGACCACCTGTCCCGAATACATCACGTTGATGCGGTCGCAGGTCTCCAAAATCAGGCCGAGGTTGTGGGATATGTAGATCATGGAGGTGTTGAACTTCTCGGCGATCTCGGCGATCAGCTCGATGATGCCGGCTTCGACCGTCACGTCGAGTGCCGTGGTCGGTTCGTCGAGCAACAGAAGCGAAGGGTTGGACAGCAGCGCCATGGCGATGACCACGCGCTGCTGCTGGCCGCCCGAGACCTGGTGAGGGTAGGAGTTCATCACCCGCTCGGGATCGGGCAGGTGCACATCGGCCAGGACCTTCTTGGCCCGCTCGTAGGCCTCCTCTTCGCTGACGTTCTCGTGGCACAGCGGCACTTCCATCAGCTGCCTGCTGAGCAGCATGCTGGGATTGAGAGAGGCCATGGGCTCCTGGTAGACCATGGCGATCTCGTTGCCGCGCAGATGGCGCAGCTCCTCTTCGCTGAGCTCGGCGAGATTCCGGCCCTTGTAGATGATCTCGCCGCCGACGATGCCGCCGTTGTTGCCCATGTACTGCATGATCGCCATGGCGACGGTCGACTTGCCGCAGCCCGATTCACCGACCAGGCCGACGCTCCCGCCCTGATGCAGGGTCAGGTCGAAATCGACCACCGCCGGAATCTCGCCGGCCCGCGTGAAGTAGGAGATGCTGAGGTTTCGGCACTCCAGTATCGGGCCGTCGTAGTCCTTGCCGTTTGCCGACATGATCGCCTCCCCCCTCTAGTCTCGCAGCGAGATTTCGCGCAGGCCGTCGGCCAGCAGGTTGAAGCCCAGGACCAGCGAGGAGATCGCGATGCAGGGGAACAACGACATATGCGGGAAGACCATGGCCATCTGCCGGGTCTCGTTGATCATCCCGCCCCAGTCGGGATCGGGCGGCGGCAGGCCGAGGCCGAGGAAGCCGAGCACGCCGATCGTGATGATCACGTAGCCCAGGCGCAGGCAGACATCGACGATCAAAGGCCCGCGCGCGTTTGGCAGGATCTCCACCAGCATGATGCGCCAGGCGGATTCGCCGCGCGTCTCCGCGGCAAAGACATACTCCCGGCTGCGCAGGTCGAGCACCAGCCCACGCACGATTCGCATGATTCCGGGCCCGGAGGCGAAGGTGACGGCGACCATGATGTTGGCCGCCGAGGCGCCGACCGTCGCGATGATGATGACGTAGAGCACAAGGACCGGGAACGACAGAATCACGTTGGCGATGAAGGAGAGCACCTCGTCGGTTAGGCCGCCTACGTAGCCCGCCGCCAAGCCCATGGGTATGCCTACCGCGTAGGCGCAGATCGTAGCCAGAATGCCGAAAATGAGGACCCGGCGCGCGCCGTGCATGATTCGGCTCAGGATGTCCCGGCCGATATGGTCGGTGCCGAGCCAGAAGGTCCCGCAGTCGAACTGGCCCGGCGCCCCGCCCTCGAGCGGCTCGCAGACATCCTGCACCTTCCGGCCTCCGAGGGACTGGTTTCCGCTGAGGATCGCCGGGGCCATGACCTTCTGAAGCGGCTTCAGGGTGGCCAGGGGGTCGAAGGGCGCCAGCACGTCGGCGCCGAGCGCGATGAAGACCCAGAAGCCGATGATTCCCGCGCCGATCATGCCGACCCCGCTCTCGCGCAGCAGCGCCAGGCTCTTGAAGGCTCTCAGCAGGGCCGGTTCGCGCCGGGGGAGTTCCAGTGCCGTGTCTGCCATGGTCTCCCCCTCAGCCGAAGCGAATGCGCGGATTGAGATAGGTGTATCCCACGTCCGCGATCGTCTGGGTCATCACGGCCACGAAGACCGCGATCATCGTGCAGGCCTCGATCAGATAGATGTCCTGATTGAGCGACGCTTCGAGAAGCAGCGCCCCGAAGCCTTTGTAGGCGAAGAAGTATTCCACCACGATCACGCCCGACAGCAGCCAGTTGATCTGCAGCATGATGACCGTGAAGGGGGCGATCAGGGCGTTGCGCAGGGCGTGCTTGAGGATGACTTCCTTGTAGGGCAGCCCCTTCAGAACCGCGGTGCGGATGTAGTGGGTCGTCATGACCTCGGCCATTGAAGCCCTGGTCATGCGGGTGACGTAGCCGAAGTCGTACAGCACGAGAACCATGACCGGCAGGATGAGCTGCCTTATGTCGAACCCATCGGTCATTCCGCTCGTGCCGGGGAGCAGGTCCAGGTAGAAGACGAAGAAGGCTGACAGCAGGACCGCGCTGGCGAACTCGGGTATCGAGGTGGTTATGATCGACGAGACCGATATGGTCCGGTCGAGCCCCGAGCCCTCGCGCATGCCGGCCAGAACCCCGAGAAACAGGGACAGGGGGACGACCACCGCCAGGGTCGCGGCGGCGAGGATGGCCGTGTTGCCGAGCCGGGGCCAGAGCACGACGCCGACGTCTTCCTTGAAGCGCACGGATTGGCCGAAATCGCCGACCGCGAAGTTGCCGAGCCAGCGCAGATAGCGTGTCGCGAAGGGATCGTTGTAGCCGTTGTTCTCGAGCCAGATCTGTCGCTGCTCGTCCGAGGAATAGGGCCCGAGCACCTTGGTCGCGACGCTCTCCTTGTCGATCTCGAGCAGCAGAAACAGGAGGATCGACACCACCACCATGGTCAAGACCGTGGTGCCGAGGCGCCGCATTACGAAAACCAACATGGCTTGACGCCCTTTCTACTTGTCCCCCAGCGCCGCGCGGCACGCTCGTTTCTCGGCGCGCGAACCACGGCTCCCTGTTCAGAATTTCATTGAACCATCCTGCCCTGGCATCAAGTCAACCAAATTTTGTTGAACTGGTGATAGAGCGTGGGGTGCATCTCGTAGCCGCGCACCCTCTTCGTGGTCGCCGAAAAGACCGCTCGCCAAAGGGGTTGGGCGATGACGGCGTCGTTCTGCAGGATCGACTCGACCTTCTCCATCGCCCGGCGCCGTTCGTCCGCGTCGAGGATACCCCCGGCCACGTCGAGCGCGGCGTCGAACTCCGGATTGGCGTAGCCGCTCTCGTTCCAGGGGACGCCGGAACGGTAACCGAGATTCAGCACCATCACACCGAGCGGGCGGTGGGTCCAGGACGTGAATCCGAAGGGCGTCGTGTCCCAGACCTCCCAATAGCGGGCACCCGGCAGGATGTTGAGGTCGAGGTCGATGCCCGCCGGCGCCAGCTGCTCCTTGAAAGCCTGCATCGCGGCAGAATGCCAGGGGTCGGCCGCGCCGAGATCGATATTCAGCTTCATGCCCCGAGGGTAGCCGGCCTCGGCGAGCAGCGCCTTGGCCTTCTCGTGGTCCTGCACCAGGGGGGGCAGCTCGAAGTACTCGGGATGGATCGGCGCCACGTGGTGGTTCTCGCCGGCCGCGCCGCGCCCGCGATAGGCAAGGTCGAGGATGGCCTTATGGTCCATGCAGCCGGCGATCGCCTGACGCACGCGCCGGTCGATGAAAGGCTTTTCGGTCACTCGCATACGGGCGACGGCGGTCTGGGCGGTGACCGCCTGGTGCAGCACCGCGTCCGGCAGGCGCTCGACCTGATCGGTCACCTCGTTGGCCACCTCGAAGATCATGTCGACCTGGTCAGATGCCAGGGCTGCGATGCCGGCGGCGGGCTCGTCGCCATGGTCGATGTAGACGATCTCGTCGAGAAAGACCTCGCCGCCCCAGTAGGGCTCGGGCCTGCGGCGCAGCACGCAGCGCTCGCCGATGGCGAACTCGGCCAGGGCAAAGGGCCCGGTGCCGACCGGGTTGGCGGCGAAGTTGCCGCCCTCCTCGCCGAACCGCCGATGCACGATCGCCGTTGGATAGTTGTAGAGGTTCTCCGGGATCGAGAGCACCGGCGCAGTCAGGTTCAAACGAACCATGTAGGGCCCGAGCTTCTCCACGGCGCCGCCCACCATCCGCCGCTCGGTGATCGGGTTTCCCTGGGCATCGGTCTTGCCGGTTTCGACCTCCTCGGTCATCTGGGCGAAGAGGCCCAGATTGGACGATCCCGTCGCGGGGTCGAGCCAGCGTTCAAAGTTGTAGACCACGTCGTCGGCGTTGAACTCGTCGCCGTTCGACCATTGGATCCCCTCGCGCAGCTTGAAGGTCCAGGTCTTGAGGTCGTCGGAAGCTTCCCAGCCTTCCGCCAGGTACGGCCGGGTGATGTTGTCGGGCCCCGTGATGGTCAGATACTCGAGGATGTGGCGCGTCTGATTGGACATCTGGGTCCAATCGTAGGTCGCCGGATCGTCCATGCGCTGCACCCTCATGGAGCAACGCAAGCGCCCGCCGGTCTTGGGCGCCTCGGCCGCCTGCGCGCTGGGCAGAAGGCCGTCACCGAGGATCTGGGCCGCCGCCAGGTAGGCGGCCGGCGCGGATACGCCCAGCAGGGTCGCCGTACGCAGGAACTCGCGGCGGTCGATCCTCTCGCGCCGCAAGGCTTCGCAAAGCTCGGGAAGATAGGGGTGGCCCTTCCTGACGGCCGTCCTGGAGAAGCCCTTTGACATTACCTCGCCTTTCGGGCGTCGCCGCCCCGGTCTTCCCACTCGCCGCCGTGCATGGCGCTATGCAACTGCCGGCGGTAATTCCACGCGAGGGTTAAACCTGGTCCGATAGAGCGTCGCGCCGAAGCGGGCGCTCCGCCCGTGCCCGCTACGATCCATGCTACGCCGGCGGAGCGGGCCAGATCCCCATGCCCAGGTCCCTGCTCGAATTGCCCCGACCTTAGCAAACTTCCAGAGGCGCCGTCACGCCTCCGTTTGCCCACCATCTGGCGCGGTCCGGCGGCTCAGACAGCCTCAGTGACGACATGTACCTCGCTCTCCAAGCTTCGGTGCACCGGACACTTGCTGGCGATCTCCAGCAGCCGAGCGCGCTGGGTTTCGTCGAGCGGCCCCTCTAGGAGGATTCTGCGCGTGATGTGGTCGATCTTCCCGTCCCTGGTCTCGCACTCCGCGCAGTCTTTCGCGTGAATCTTCTCGTGGCTCAGGTTTACGGTGACCCGTTCGACGGGCCAGCCCTTTCGTTCCGCGTACATACGGATCGTCATGGAGGTACAGGCGCCCAGCCCGGCGACCAGCAGACCGTAAGGCGACGGTCCGGTGTCGTCGCCGCCGAAGCTCTTGGGCTCGTCCGCCCGCAGACTGTGGGGACCGGCCGCGATATGCTGCGAGAAGCGGCCCTCGCCGGTCTCCCGGACCACCACGGTCCCCTCGGCGGCACCGAGCGCCGGGGCCGCCTCCGCGCCGCCGACGTAGCGGCCGACCCAGGCGGCCAGGACGTCGGCGACGTAGACGGCGTCGGCCTTGCGGGTCAGGAGATGATCGGCATCGTCGAGCGAAACGAAGCTCTTCGGGTGCTTGGCGGCGACGAAGATCTTGCTGGCGTTCTCGATGCCGACCGTCTCGTCCCGCGGCGCGTGGAATACCATCAGCGCCTTGCGCAGGCCGGCGATTTCCGCCTCGAGCCTGCGGCCGGCGATATCCTCCAGGAACTGCTTCTTGATGCGGAAAGGCCGCCCGGCCAGCAGCACCTCGGCCTCGCCGGCGGCCTCGATCTCAGGCCGCGCCGACTGGAAGAGATGCCCGACGTGCTCCGGCTCGGCCGGCGCCCCGATGGTGGCGACCGCCACGGCCTCGGGAACCTGCGAGGCCGCGGCGAGCACCGCCGCGCCGCCGAGGCTGTGCCCGATCAGGATCCTGGGCGCCTCGAGATTCTCCCGCAGATAGTCCGCGGCCTTCACGAGATCGCCGACGTTCGAAGAGAAGTTGGTATTCGCGAACTCGCCGTCGCTGTGGCCCAGCCCGGTGAAATCGAAGCGCAGGACCGCGATGCCCGCCTCCGCCAGCCCGGTGGCGATCCGCGAGGCCGCGAAGATGTCCTTCGTGCAGGTGAAGCAGTGCGCGAAGAGCGCATAGGCGCGAGGCCTGCCGCTGGGCTTGTCGAGGCGCGCTGCGAGCTGGTCGCCCTGAACACCGGAAAAGGTCAGCTTCTCGCTCGTGACGGCCATGGCCAAGCTCCCCAAGTTTGCGCACAAAGCGACCCGTCCATGCCACGGACCAATCAAGGAGGCAAGGAGAGCCGGCGCGCCTTCGGGGGACTAGGTGGCGCGCCGCGCTTTGGCTACTCTCGGGCGCCCGACCAGACCCCGCAGCGACAGCCGGAAAGAAGGACGCGAAATGACCGGAGACGATCCCGATCTGCCCTATGAAATCCTGGAGAAGACGACCCGCTATAAGGGGCGGTTCGAGATCATCCGCTACAGCTTTCGCCATCGACGCTACGACGGCCGCTGGTCGCGCGCGATCCACCGGGAAGTCTTCGAGCGCGGACATGCGGCGGCGGTCCTTCCCTACGACCCCGGCCGCGACCGGGTCGTCCTGATCGAGCAGTTCCGGCCCGGGGCCCTCGCGGCCGACCTCGATCCCTGGCTGGTAGAGGTGGTGGCCGGAATCATCGATCCCGGGGAAACCGCCGAGGCGGTTGCGCGTCGCGAGGCGGTCGAGGAGGCCGGCTGCCAGATCGGCGCGCTGGAGCGGATCGGCACCTTCTTGATGACGCCGGGCGCCTGTTCGGAGACCGTCACCATGTTCTGCGGCCGGGTCGATTCCGACGGCGTCGGCGGCATCCACGGACTGGACGAGGAGGACGAGGATATCCGCGTGACGACGGCGCCCACCGCCGAGGCGCTCGACCGCCTCGCGGCCGGCGAGATCGTCAACTGCACCACGGTGCTTTGCCTGCAATGGCTGGCACTGAACCGCAACCGGCTGCGTGAGCAGTGGATCTAGTTCTGCATAGCGCCGAGAAATGGGGGCTGGCGGCTTGTAATCGCCGGGCCCGCGCGGCTAGTCTTTCGCTCGTTCCAGGCACTAGAGGATCGCCCGCATGCTGGTTCGCGACGGATTTGCGGAAACCGTCGGCAACACGCCCCTGATCAAATTGCGCCGCGCCTCAGAGGAAACCGGCTGCACCATCCTGGGCAAAGCGGAGTTTCTGAACCCGGGCAGTTCGGTCAAGGACCGGGCGGCCAAGTTCATCATTCTCGACGCCGAGGAGCGCGGCCTTCTGGAGCCCGGGGGCACCGTGGTCGAGGGGACCGCCGGCAACACCGGGATCGGCCTGACCCTGATGGGCAACGCCCGCGGCTACAAGACGGTGATCGTGATCCCGGAGACCCAGAGCCAGGAGAAGAAGGACACGCTGCGCATCTGCGGCGCCAAGCTCAAGGAAGTTCCCGCCGTCCCCTACAAGGACCCGAACAACTACGTGCATGTCGCCGCCAGGCTCGCCGAGGAGCTCGGCGCCAAGGGCTCGGGCAGCGTGGTCTACGCCAACCAGTGGGACAACACGGCGAACCGCCGCGCCCACTACGAGGGCACGGGCCCAGAGATCTGGGAGCAGACCGACGGCACGGTCGATGCCTTCATCTGCGCCGTCGGGACCGGCGGGACCCTGGCCGGGACCGCCATGGCGCTGCGCGAGCGCAAGAAGGGCGTCGTGATCGGCCTGGCCGATCCCGAGGGCGCGGCCATGTACAGCTACTTCACCACCGGGGAGCTGAAGTCCCAGGGCAGTTCGATCACCGAGGGCATCGGCCAGGGCCGGATTACCGGAAACCTCGAAGGCCTCGAGGTCGACGAGCCCTTTCGGATCGAGGACCGGGAGCTGCTGCCGGTCTGTTATCGGTTGCTCAAGGAGGAAGGGCTGTGCCTCGGCAGCTCCAGCGGGATCAACGTGGCCGGCGCCATTCGCCTGGCCAGGAAGCTGGGTCCCGGGCACACGATCGCGACGATCCTCTGCGATCTGGGCACGCGCTATCAGAGCAAGCTGTTCAACCCCGCATTCATGAAGGAAAAGGGTCTGCCGCAGCCCGATTGGCTGGTCTGAGGACAGGACAGGAATGACAGAGATTTTTCGCCACGATTCCTACCAGCGCCAGTGCACCGCCAAGGTGACCGCATCCGGCGACGCCGGCATCGAGCTTGACCAGACCGTGTTCTACCCCACGGGCGGCGGCCAGCCGGGCGACACCGGCCACCTCAGCTGGCCCGGCGGACAGGTCGCCATCGTCGACACCAGGAAGGGTCCGGAGCCCGGCACCGTCCTCCACCTGCCCGAGGCCGGCGCCGCCCTGCCGGCGCCGGGAACCGAGGTCGAGGCGGCGATCGACTGGGAGCGGCGGCATCGCCTGATGCGCATGCACACCTGTCTGCACCTGCTGTGCGCCGTCGTGCCCGGCGAGGTGACCGGGGGACAGATCAGCGACGGCAAGGGCCGTCTGGATTTCAATCTGCCCGATACCAAGGTTGACAAGGAAGAGGTGACGGCGGCGCTCAACCGACTGGTCGACGAGGACCATACGGTCGAGCCGCGCTGGATCACCGACCAGGAACTCGAGACCAATCCCCAGCTGGTCCGCACCATGTCGGTCAAGCCGCCGGTGGGACAAGGCCAGGTCAGGGTGCTGGATATCGCCGGCGTCGACCTGCAGCCCTGCGGCGGCACCCATGTGCGCAGCACGGGCGAGATCGGCCGGGTCCGGGTCAGCAAGATCGAGAACAAGGGCCGGCAGAACCGGCGCATCAACATCGTGTTCGACTAGAGCGGAGCAACCGGACGCGCCATGGCATCCTTCGAAAACGACGCCCTCGTCAGCACCGACTGGCTGGCCTCACACCTCGACGCGCCCGATGTGCGAGTCGTCGACGCGAGCTACTACCTGCCCCACGAGGGGCTCGACGCCCGGCAGGAATTCGCTCTTCACCATATTCCAGGCGCTGTGTTCTTCGACATCGACGAGATCGCCGATAGCGGCACTGACCTGCCCCACATGGTTCCGCCCCCGGAGAAGTTCTCATCCAGGGTGCGCAAGCTCGGCCTCGGCGACGGGGTCCGCATCGTGGTCTACGACCAGCGCGGCATGTGGAGCGCGCCTCGGGTCTGGTGGACCTTCCGCTACTTTGGCCACCACGACATCGCGGTCCTCGACGGCGGCCTCGTGAAGTGGCTTGCCGAGGGCCGGCCGGTCGAGGACGGACCCGCCCGCCCGTCGGAGCGGCACTTCACGCCTCGCGTCGACAGCTTTCTGCTGCGCGACCGGGATCAGATGATGGCCAATCTGAAGAGCCGCCGCGAACAGGTTCTCGACGCCCGCAGCACAGGACGCTTCGAGGGTAGCGCCGCCGAGCTCTGGCCCGGTCGGCGCGGCGGACACATCCCCGGCAGCCTGAATCTGCCGTTCGACCGCCTGCTCGACCGCGAGAGCCAGACGCTCAGACCTGCCGCGGAACTGCGGACCGAAATCGAGGCGGCCGGGGTCGACATGACCAAGCCCGTGGTCACGACCTGCGGCTCCGGGGTGACGGCGGCCATTCTCGCGCTCGGCCTGCACGTCGCCGGACACCGGGACGTTGCCCTCTACGACGGCTCCTGGGCCGAATGGGGCCTGCCGGGCGACACGCCGGTGGAAAGCGGCCCCGCCGGGTAAGCCATGGCGACCCGCGAGCCCGCGCCCGGCAAGCTCAAGATCCGGACGATCAAGCCGAAGGATCGCGACGCCGTGGTGGCGCTCTGGCAGGAGTGCGACCTGACCACGGCGTGGAACGACCCGCACCAGGACCTCGACAGTTTCGAGCAGACGGCGACCGCCGAGGTCTTCGTCGGCGAGGCCGGCGGCCGGATCGTGGCCACAGTGGCGGTGGGTTATGACGGGCACCGCGGCTGGGCCTACTATTTGGGTGTCCACCCGGCCCAGCGGGGCGCCGGCTACGGCTCGGCCATCATGCGCCGGGCCGAGAGCTGGCTGAGCGAACGGGGCGCGGCCAAGATACAGCTCATGGTGCGGGAACGGAATCTCGCGGTGAAGAACTTCTACGCCGCGCTGGGCTATCAACCGAACCGCTGCCATCTCATGCAGCGCTGGCTCGACGGACGGGACGCGCCGGCCATCGAAACGGCCCGCGACGACGGCAAGCTGGAAGTAACGGTCACTTACCTCGAGATGACGCAGCGGCCGCCGCATCCGCACGTCTCGCCGCCACAGGGCATGAAGCTCGCCCTGATCCGAGCGCACCGGCCGACCGTGCCCTTCTACCGCTTCCTCTACGACACCGTGGGCGAGCCTTGGCTCTGGTACGAGCGGCGCAAGCTGGACGACGCGGCCCTGGCGCGGCTCGTCCAGAACGAGAAGGTAGAGCTCTACGTGCTCTACGCGGACGGTGTCCCGGCCGGCTTCGCCGAACTCGACCTCACCGGGCCGCCGGATATCGACCTCGCCTTCTTCGGCCTGATGCCGGACTTCATCGGGCGCGGCCTGGGCCGCTACCTGCTCACCTGGACAATCGACACAGCCTGGAACTACGAGCCGGAGCGGCTGACCGTGAACACCTGCTCGCTCGACCACCGCCAGGCGCTGCCGCTCTACCAACGGTGCGGTTTTCAGCCCTACGACCAGAAGTTTGCGGTGATCCCGGACCCCCGCCTCAACGGGCTGATCCCGGCCGAGGGAAAAATGCGCGGACCGGGGGCCGGCAGGTAGCTCTTTCTCGGCTTACCGGAAGGGCGGCGCGTGCAGCAGTCCGCCATCGAGCCATAGGGCATTGGGACCGCGCTCCAGCTTCAGTTCGTCGCCGGAACCCAGGTGGCGGTCATAGAGCTCGCCGTAGTTTCCAGCCGAGACGATCGCCCTGTAGGCCCAGCCGTCGTCGAGGCCCAGGCCCTCGCCGAGCCCCGGCACGGCACCGAGCAACCGCTCGATCCGAAGGTCATCGCTCCGCCGGCGCAGGCGCCCGGCATTGGCGCGGGTGACCCCGAGTTCCTCCGCCGTGATCAAGGCGAAGACGGTCCAACGCACCAGGCTAAGCCACTCCCGGTCGCCGGCCGCCACGCTGGGCCCCTGGGGATCCCGCGACAGGAGGTCGGGCAGGATCTCGTAGCCCGCCGGGTCGGGCAGGGCAGCCCGCAAGGCCGCCAGGGCTAGGCGGCCAGCGCTCACGGCGCCGCAGTCGCCAGCCAGAAAGGCCGCGACGAGGGCGGCCTCGTCCTTGTGAACCTGCGGTGTGAGGGCACCGCCCCCCTTACTTGCGAAGCGCAGGAGGTTGTCCCCGAGGCCCGGATCCCCTGGGATGCAGACAGACGCGGGACCGAGCACCAGCGCGTTGCCGTACTGTGCGTTCCGGGGAACCAGGAGGCCCTGGCCCTCGATAAGACTATGGGTCGCGAAGCGTACTCCCCCCTCGGCCGCCAAACGCGGCATGGCCGGTTGCCGGGCCAGGAGATCCAGGCGCCCCTCGATCAGGGCGGCACGGCCGGGCTCTCCAGAAAGCGGGACCAGCTCGGTCTTGCCGCCCTCCTCCAAGGCCGCGGCGGCGACCGCGCGGCACAGGTCGACATCGAAACCGCGCCAACCGCCGGCATCGTCCCGCAGGGCTAAGCCGGGCTGTCCAGCCAGGACGCCACAGCGCACGAGGCCCGCCTCTCGGACGCGGTCGAGCACCGCGCCGGCCTCGGCTTCCGAAATGCAGAGAAGGCAAAAGCCAAGCGCCCCGGCCGCGGCGATCAGGCCGAGGCGCCGCATGGCCGGCCTAGTGATGCAGGATCTGGCTCAGGAAGAGCTTGGTGCGGTCGGACTGCGGGTTGTTGAAGAACTCTTCCGGCTCGTTCTGCTCGATGATCTCGCCGCCGTCCATGAAGATCACCCGGTTCGCCACCTTGCGCGCGAAGCCCATCTCGTGGGTCACGCAGAGCATGGTCATGCCGGACTCGGCGAGGCTGACCATGACGTCCAGCACCTCGGAGATCATCTCAGGGTCGAGCGCCGAGGTCGGCTCGTCGAACAGCATGATCCGGGGGTTCATGCATAGCGAGCGGGCAATCGCCACGCGCTGCTGCTGGCCGCCTGAGAGCTGGCCGGGATACTTGCCGGCCTGTTCCGGGATCTTGACCCGCTCGAGATACTTCATTGCCGACTCCTCGGCCTCTGCCTTGGGAGTCTGGCGCACCCAGATCGGCGCCAGGGTGCAATTCTCCAGGACGGTCAGATGCGGGAAGAGGTTGAAGTGCTGGAACACCATGCCGACCTCGCGCCGGATCTCGGCGATGTTCTTGAGGTCGTTGGTCAGCTCGATGTTGTCGACGATGATCTGGCCCCGCTGGTGCTCCTCCAGGCGGTTGATGCAGCGGATCATGGTCGACTTTCCCGAGCCCGAGGGGCCGCAGATAACGATCCGCTCGCCCCGCTGGACCGTCAGGTTGATGTCCTTGAGGACGTGGAACTCGCCGTACCACTTGTGCATGCTGATGATCTGGATCGCGACCTCCTCGGAGATCTGCATGCCGCTCTTGCCGTTGCCGACCGAGGTTTCCACCGTCTCTGCCATGACCCAGTTTCCCTAGCGTTTGTGCCCGGTGTGCAGCTTCTTCTCGAGATAGATGCTGTAGCGCGACATGGCGAAGCAGGAGATGAAGAAGAAGACCGCAATGAAGATGTAAATCTCGGTGGAGAGGCCCTGCCACTTGCTGTCGGCCAGGATCGCCTGGCTCAGGCCGATCGGGTCGAGCAGGCCGATGATGACCACCAAGGTCGTGTCCTTGTAGAGGCCGATGAAAGTGTTCACGATTCCCGGGATCGAGATCTTCAGCGCCTGCGGCAGCACGATCAGGGCGGTCATCTTCCAGTAGTTCAGCCCCAGCGCCTGGGCCGCCTCGAACTGCCCCTTGGGGATCGCCGCCAGACCGCCGCGCACCACCTCGGCGATGTAGGCCGCCGAAAACAGTGTCACCATGATCAGCACCCGGAGCAGCAGGTCGAAATAGGTGCCCGGCGGCAGGAAGTAGTTGAGCAGCGTCGAGGCGACGAAGAGCAGCGTGATCAGTGGCACGCCCCGGATGAACTCGATGAAGCAGACGCAGATGACCTTGAGGACCAGCAGGTCGGAACGCCGCCCGAGCGCCAGCAGGATCCCGATCGGCAGTGAACAGGCGATGCCGGTGACGCCGATGGTCACGGTCAGCATGAAGCCGCCGAACTTGGCCGATTCCACAGGTTCCAGGCCGAGACCGCCCCAAAGCAGGAAGAAGGCGATCACGGGATAGGCGAGCGTGAAGAAGATGGTGTAGCGGCGGTAGGGCGCCTTGTCGAACAGCACGGGGACCAGGGCCACGAACAGCAGCACGAAGGCCAAGTCGACCCGCCAGCGCAGGGCCTCAGGATAGAAGCCGTACATGAGCTGGCTGAAGCGGATGCGGATCAGGGCCCAGCAGGCGCCGTCGCCCAGTTCGCGGCACTCGTTGCGAGAGCCCGCGCTGATTACCGCGTCAGTCACCGCCCACTGGAACAGGGCGGGGACGACCAGATAGAGCACGTAGACGCTGACTACCGTCAGCGCGATGTCGGTTGGCGTGGAGAACAGGTTGTCGCGCAACCACTTGATGACGCCGGTCGACGCCATGGGCGGCGGCAGATCCGGATGAGTGCCGGGGGCGAATTTGCCGGCTTCTTCTGCTTGTGCCATCGCTATCGCTCCACCAGCGCGACGCGCTTGTTGTACCAGTTCATGACCATCGAGATCGAAAGCGAGATCAGCAGGTAGATCGACAGCACGATCGACATGCATTCAAGCGCCCGGCCGGTCTGGTTCAGCGAGATGCCGCCGATCGTTGCAACGATGTCCATGTAGCCCACGGCGATCGCCAGCGAGGAATTCTTGGTCAGGTTCAAGTACTGGCTGATCAGCGGCGGGATGATGACCCGGAGAGCCTGGGGCAGGATCACGAGGCGCATGGTCCAGTTCTGCTTGATGCCGAGGGCAAAGGCGGCCTCGGTCTGGCCATGGCTGACGGATTGGATTCCGGCACGGACGATCTCGGCGATGAAGGCCGCCGTGTACATCGACAGCGCGAACCAGAGGGCGATGAACTCCGGCACGATTGTCAGGCCGCCGCGGAAGTTAAAGCCCTTGAGCGCCGGCCAATCGAGCGAGATCGGCATGCCCGCCACGAAGAACACCAGGACGGGCAGCCCGACGATCAGGCCGAGATTGATCGTGAAGACCGGGTAAATCTTGCCCGTCGCCTCTTGAACCCGCTTGGCGTAGCGCGAGAAGAAGATGGCGCCAATGACCGCGACGACGAAGGCGATCAGAATCGCCATCGAGCCCGACTCGTAGACCGGTCGCGGCACCGAGAAGCCGCGGTTGGAGAGGAAGACTCCGGAGACCGGCTCGAGCGCCTGCTTCGGCCGCGGCAGGGAGTGCACGATAATGCCGTGCCACAGCAAAATCTGCAGCAGCAGCGGCACGTTGCGCGTGAACTCAACGTAACAGTAGACCAGCCGGCTGATCAGAAAGTTGTGAGACAAGCGAAGGACACCGGCGATGAAACCGATGATCGTGGCGAAGATGATTCCGGCAATCGCGACAATGCCCGTGTTCAGGAGGCCGACCACCATCGCGCGCGCATGGGAGCTGCGAGAGTCGTACTCGATCGGCCGCTGGTTGATGTCGTAGTTCGACGGCTCGTTCAGAAAGTCGTAGCCGGTCTCGACACCGAGAAGTTCCAGGTTCTGGATGGTATTCCGGACGATGAACCCGAAGAACAGCAGCAGCGCGATCAGCGCGATGATCTGGATAAGCACCCCGCGAGAGCGCTTGTCGGTCCAAAGGCTGCTCAGCCTGAACCCCGGAGATGCCGCTTCGACCGCCGCCATGGCTCTTCGCGTCCTTCGCCTAGGTTTACCGGAAAGGCGATGAGGCCGGGGCGTGGCGAACCTCGGTCCGCCACGCCACCGGCAACGTCACGTCAACGGTACGGCGGCGCGTAGATCAGGCCGCCATCGGTCCACTGCGCGTTCAAGCCACGCTCGAGGCCGATCGGAGTCTTCGTGCCGATATACTGCTCGAAGATCTCGCCGTAGTTGCCGACCTGGGAGAGAACCTGAACCGCCCAGTCCTTGGGCAGGCCCAGCATGTCGCCATAGCTGCCCTCGGTGCCGAGCATCCGGTTGATCTCGGGAACGTTGGTTCCCTTGGCCATCTCCTTGACGTTCTTGGAATCGACGCCGAGCTCCTCGGCGATGATCAGAACGTTGAGCACCCAGCGCACGATATCGCCCCACTCGTCGTCGCCGTGGCGGACCAGCGGGCCCAGCGGCTCCTTGGAGATGATCTCGGGGAGAATCACGTGATCGGTGGGATTCTCGAAGGTGGCACGGGTCGCGGCCAGGCCCGACGCGTCCGTGGTGTAAACGTCGCAGCGGCCGGCCTGGTAGTTCTGGCGCGCTTCCGCGTTGGTCTCGATCGGGACCGGCTCGTAGGAGATGTTGTTGGAGCGGAAGAAGTCCGCCAGATTGAGCTCGGTAGTCGTGCCGGTCTGGATGCAGACCGACGCGCCGTCGAGTTCCTTGGCGCTGGATACGCCGAGGTTCTTGGGCACCATGAAGCCCTGGCCGTCGTAGTAGTTGATGCCCACGAAGGTGAGCTTCAGGTCGACGTCACGGCTGTAGGTCCAGGTGGTGTTGCGGGCGAGCATGTCGATTTCGCCCGACTTGAGCGCCTCGAACCGGGTCTTGCCCGTGGTCGGCGTATACTTGACCTTTGACTTGTCGCCGAAGAGCGCGGCGGCCACGGCCTGGCAAACCGCCGGGTCGAAACCCTGCCAGTTGCCCGCGTCGTCGGTGAAAGCAAAGCCCGCGACGCCGGTCGAGACGCCGCACTGGACGAAGCCCTTCTTCTTGATGTCGTCGACGGTCCCGGCCATAGCCGCGGTCGACAACGTGGTAGCCGCAGCGGCGGCCAGGAGAACCTTGGTCACTTTCATGGAACGGACCTTCCCTGCTGGTCGTTGAGTTGTTCCTTTGGCGCGGAGGCGGTTGATAACCCCCAATACCGCCGCCCAAAAATGTAACATACGGTCGCAAAAGGCAACAGCGCGCTTCCGGCCGCCGGCGGCCCGCTCTCCGGCTGCCGGGGGCCGCGGCGGGGCCGGGCCTTTCCCGGACCCTTCCGCCCTGGCATAAGGGATCGGGCCGATCTGGAGACAAAGGCGAGCGGAGCCGTGCCGAAAGCGAAGAGGGACTACAAGCGCGACACCCTGATCACCCATCTGGGCCGTGATCCGCAGGCGTTCTACGGGGTGGTTAACACTCCGGTGTTCCACGCATCGACCGTCCTTGCCGAGAACCTGGAGACCTACGACGATCCGGAGCGGCGCAAGCAGAAGAACGCCGTTTACTATGGCCGCGGCGGCACGCCGACAGTCTTCAGCCTCGAAACCGCGATCGCCGAGCTGGAGGGCGGCAGCGGCAGCGTCGCCGTCTCCTCGGGCCTGGCGGCGGTGACCAGCGCCCTGCTCGCCTTCTGCGAGGCGGGCGATCATATCCTGGTCAGCGACAACGTCTATCTGCCGGCGCGCAGGTTCTGCGACGGCCTGCTGACCCGCCTCGGGGTCGAGGTCGAGTACATCGACCCCCTGATCGGGGCCGATGTCGCCGCGCTGTTCCGGCCCAACACGCGCCTGGTCTACCTGGAATCTCCCGGCTCCCATACCTTCGAGGTCAGCGACGTGCCGGCCATCGCGACGGCCGCGAAAGAACGCGACCTCTGGGTCCTGATGGACACGACCTGGGCAGCCTCGGTGCTGTGCCGGCCCTTCGAACTCGGTGTCGACGTGTCGATCAACGCCGGGACCAAATACATCGTCGGTCACTCCGATGCCATGCTCGGCCTGATCACGGCCTCGGCCCGGGCCGATGACCGGGTGCGCGACGCCGCCCGCGCCCTGGGGCAGTGCGCCGGCCCCGACGACGTCTACCTGGCGACCCGCGGGCTGAGGACGCTGGGCGTGCGCCTCGCCCGCCACGCCGAGACCGCCCTGACCCTGGCCGGCTGGCTGGCGGCCCGCCCCGAGGTCGAGCGCGTGCTCTACCCGGCGCTGCCCGAGGACCCGGGCCACGCGCTCTGGCGGCGCGATTTCTCCGGCGCCTGCGGGCTCTTCGGCGTGGTGCTGAAGCCGCCCTGCCCGCGCCCGGCCCTGGCCGCCCTGATCGACGGCATGGCCCTGTTCGGCATCGGCGCGAGCTGGGGCGGCTACGAAAGCCTGATGATCGCGTCCTATCCCGAACGCATGCGCAGCGTCGTGCCCTGGCCGGCGGCCGGGCGGACGCTAAGGATCCACGCCGGCCTCGAGGATCCGGCCGACCTGATCGCCGACCTGGACGCCGGCTTCGCGCGCTTCAACCAAGCCCACGCCGCTTGAGGCCGGGCCGGGAGGAGGAAGCATGACAAGCCAGCCCGAGCTGCCCGCCGACCTCGAGGCCGCGCTGCGGACCGGCGCCGACGGCCTGGTCCCCGCGATCGCCCAGCAGCACGACAGCGGCGAGGTCCTGATGATGGCCTGGATGAACCGCGAGGCGCTGGCCGAGACGCTCAGCACCGGCCAGGTCTGCTACTGGTCCCGCTCGCGCGCCGGGCTGTGGCGCAAGGGCGAGCGTTCCGGCCAGGTGCAGAGGCTGATCGACCTCCGGATCGACTGCGACGGCGACACCCTGCTGCTGCTGGTCGACCAGACCGGCGTGGCCTGCCATACCGGGCGCCGAAGCTGCTTCTATCTTCAGCTCGATGACGGCGAGCTCAAGGAGATCCTCCCGGTCGCGGTCGATCCGGCGGACCTCTACGGCGCCTGAGCCGTGCCAACGCCGAGGCTCCCGGCCGCCGCGAGGCTCGTCATTCTGGGACTGTTCCTGGCCTGCCTCGTCGCGCGGCAGGCCGCGGCCGAGCAGATCACGGTCTTCGCCGCCGCCAGCACCGCCGACGCCCTGAGCGACGCCGCCCTCGCCTTCGAGGCGGCGGCCCAGGAGCGCGGCGAAGCGGTGACGGTGCGCACGGTCTTCGCCGCCTCCTCCACCCTGGCCAAGCAGATCACCCAGGGCGCGCCGGCCAACCTCTTCCTCTCCGCAAGCACGGCCTGGATGGACTATCTCGACAGCCGGGAAGCAATTGAGCCGGCGAGCCGGGTCGACCTGCTTTCCAACCGCCTCGCGCTGATCGTGCCGGCGAACAGCGACCTGCGGCCGGCGCTCGACGACGGCCGCAGTCTGCTCGCCGCGGTCGGCGGCGGCCGCCTCGCCATGGGCGATCCCGCGCACGTCCCCGCCGGGGTATACGGCCAGGCCGCCCTGACCTCGCTCGGCATCTGGCAGGACCTGGCGGACCGGACGGCGCGCGCCGCCAGCGTGCGGGCCGCCCTGGCGCTGGTCGAGCGCGGCGAGGCCGTGGCCGGGATCGTCTACCGGAGCGATGCCCAGGGCCGCAAGACCGTGCGCCTGGTCGGCCTGTTCCCGGCCGACAGCCACCCGGCGATCGCCTATCCCCTGGCGGTCGTCCGCGGCCGCGGATCGCCGGCCACGCTGGCCTTCGCGCGCTTCCTCCAGGGCGAAACCGCCCAGGCGACGTTTCGCGCGCACGGCTTCGCAACACCCACCGGCGGCGGCTGACCGCGATGTGGGAGCTGACGGCGCTGGAGCGCGAGGCCCTGTCGCTGAGCCTGCGCGTCGCCGTGCTGAGCGCTTCCGCCTCTCTGCCCTTCGGGCTCCTGGTCGCCTGGCTCCTGGCGCGCCGCGAGTTCTACGGCAAGGGTCTGCTGAACGGGCTGGTCCATCTGCCGCTGGTCCTGCCGCCGGTCGTGGTCGGCTACCTGCTCTTGGTGCTGCTCGGCCGCAACGGCCCGCTCGGCGCGTGGCTCTACGAGACCTTCGGCATCACCCTGGCCTTCACCTGGGAGGGCGCGGCCCTGGCGGCGGCGGTCATGGCCTTCCCTCTGATGGTCCGCGCCATGCGCCTGTCGCTCGAGGCGGTCGACCGGCGCCTCGAGGCCGCCGCGCGGACGCTGGGCGCCGGCCCTGTCGAAGTATTCACGACGGTGACCCTGCCGCTTATGGCGCCCGGCATCCTGGCCGGGGTCATCCTCGCCTTCGCCCGCAGCCTGGGCGAGTTCGGCGCCACCATCACCTTCGTCTCGAACATCCCCGGCGAGACGCGCACCCTGCCGATCGCCCTGTTCAGCGTGATCCAGAGCCCCGGCGGTGAGGCCCCGGCCCTGCGCCTGGCCGTGATCGCCGTGATCCTCGCGCTGGCGTCCCTGGCGGCCTCGGAGGCCCTGGCGCGGCGGCTGCAGCGCCGCTTGGGGAGCTAGCGCCGTGCTCGAGGTCTCAGTCCGCAAGTCCCTCGAGAGCTTCACCCTGGACATGGAGCTGGCCTGCGAGGCATCCGGTGTCATCGCCCTCTTCGGCCGCTCGGGCGCCGGCAAGACCAGCTTGGCGAACATGCTGGCCGGGCTGGTCAGGCCGGACAGCGGGCGCATCGTGGTCCGGGACCAGGTCCTCTTCGACTCGGCGCGCGGCATCGACCTGGCGCCCGAGGCGCGGCGGCTGGGCTATGTCTTCCAGGAGGGCCGGCTGTTTCCGCACATGAAGGTGCGCGGCAACCTGACCTACGGCTACCGGCGCGTGCCCGGCGACAAGCGCCACGTCGAGCCGGCGCAGATCGTCGAGTTGCTCGATCTTGGCCATCTGATGAACCGCCGACCCGGGGACCTTTCGGGCGGCGAGAAGCAGCGGGTCGCGCTCGGGCGCGCGCTGCTGGCGCACCCGCGGCTGCTGATCATGGACGAGCCCCTGGCCGCACTCGACCAGGCGCGGCGCGAGGAGGTCCTGCCCTTCATCGAGCGGCTCGGTGAGGAACTCGACATCCCCATCGTCTACATCAGCCACGCGATGGAGGAGATCATTCGGCTGGCGGAGACCTTGGTGCTGATCTCCGACGGCCGGGTCGCGGCGGTCGGCTCGGTCCCCGAGCTGACCAGCCGCCTGGACCTCCGCCCACTCACCGGGCGCTACGAGGCCGGCTCGGTCCTCGACGCCAAGGTGGTGGACCACGACGAGACCTTCGCGCTGACCAACCTGGCCTTCGCAAGCGGGACACTCCGGGTGCCGCGGCTCGACCTGGTGCCGGGCACCGAGCTGCGCATCCGGATCCGCGCGCGCGACGTCACTCTGGCGCGCCGGGCGCCCGAGGCCACGAGCGTGCTCAACGTCTTTCCCGGCGTGGTCAAGGAGGTCAGCGCGGAGGCCGGCCCCCTGGTCGATGTGCTGGTCGACCTGGGCGGCGCGCCCCTGTGGGCCCGGATCACCGCGAAGTCCCGCCACGACCTGGCGATCGAGCCGGGCGTCCGGCTCCACGCCCTGGTCAAGGCCGTCGCCATCGACCGCCACGCGGTCGGGCGGCGCACGGACCGGCGGCCGGCCGCGCCCGACGGTTCCTGATCCACGTCAATGACCTGCGGCCGGCCCGAGGCTAGGCAGGGGTCTCGACCGCAAGGGAGTCGGCGTCAGGCAGCGTGTCGCCCGTGCCGCCGATCGAAGGTGGGACTTGGCCGAAAGGCTTGCCACGATCAGCGCTCGGTCCCTGACCAAGGTGTACGTGAGCGGAAAGGTCGAGGTGCACGCCCTGCGCGGCGTGGATCTCGACCTCGTCGAGTCGGAACTGATCGTCCTCCTGGGGCCCTCGGGCAGCGGCAAGTCCACCCTGCTGAACATCCTGGGCGGCCTGGACGTCCCGACCAGCGGACGGGTCTTCTTCGACGGCCAGGAACTGGGCGCCGAGGACGACGCGGCCCTGACGCGCTACCGCCGCCAGCGGGTCGGGTTCGTGTTCCAGTTCTACAACCTGATCCCGAGCCTGACGGCCCGCGAGAACGTGGCCCTGGTCACCGAGATCGCCGCCGACCCCCTGACGCCGGAGGACGCGCTCGATCTGGTCGGTCTCGGCGACCGCCTCGACCACTTTCCCGCTCAGCTCTCCGGCGGCGAGCAGCAGCGAGTCGCCATCGCCCGGGCGATCGCCAAGCGCCCCCAGATCCTACTGTGCGACGAGCCGACGGGCGCGCTGGACAGCGAAACAGGCATTCTCGTTCTGGAGGCGATCGACCGGGTCAACCGGGACTTCGGCACGACCACGGCTCTGATCACCCACAACCGGGCGATCGCCGACATGGCCCACCGGGTGATCGCCTTGGCCGACGGCAGGATCGCCGACGCCCGGGAGAACGCCGAACGGCGCCCGCCGCGCGAGCTGGTCTGGTAGCCCCGCCATGCTCGCGCTCAACCGAAAGCTCGTGAGAGACCTCTGGCGCTTGCGCGGGCAGGTTCTGGCGGTCGCCCTGGTGATCGCCTCGGGCGTCGCCGTCCTGGTCATGTCGCTCAGCTCGACCGAGGCGCTCAGCGATACGGCGGCCGCCTACTACGAGCGCTACCACTTCGCCGACGTGTTCGCCAGCGTCAAGCGCGCGCCCAGTAAGCTGGCCGACCGCATCGCCGCGATCCCCGGCGTACAGCTGGCCGAGACCCGGATCGTCAAACTGGCGACGCTCGACGTCGCCGGCTTCGAGGAGCCGGTCATCGGTCAGCTGATCTCCCTGCCTGAGGCGGGCGCGCCCCTGCTCAACCGTCTGGCGCTGCGCGCCGGCCGGTGGATCGATCCCGCGCGGCCCGACGACGTGATCGTCAGCGAGCCCTTCGCCGAGGCCCACGGCCTCCTGCCGGGCGACCAGATCGAGGCCGTGATGAACGGTCACAAGCGGAGGCTGACGATCGCAGGACTGGCGCTCTCGCCGGAGTACATCTACGCGATCGGCCCGGGCATGCTGCTGCCGGACGACGATCATTTCGGCGTCATCTGGATGGGCCGGGACGCGCTCGAGGCGGCCTACGACCTTGACGGCGCCTTCAACGACGTCTCGATTTCGCTGCTCCGCGGGGCGCGCACGGAGACCGTGATCCAGCACCTCGACACCCTGCTCGACCGCTACGGCGGCATCGGCGCCTTCGAACGGGCCGACCAGGTCTCGAATTGGTTCGTGATGAACGAGATCGAACAACTGAAGAGCATGGCCTCGATCCTGCCGCCGGTCTTTCTCGCCGTCGCCGCCTTTCTCTCGAACATGGTGCTCGCGCGGCTGATCGCCACCGAGCGCGCCGAGATCGGCCTGATGAAAGCCTTCGGCTACAGTAATCTGGAGGTCGGCTGGCACTACGCGAAGATGGTCCTGGCCATGTCCGCGATCGGCATTGCCATCGGCTGGGCCGCCGGCGCCTGGCTGGGTCGCGTGAACACCGAGATCTACGCGGATCTCTATCGCTTTCCGGTGCTCTATTTCCGGCCGTCGCCGGGGGTCTTCCTGGTGGCCGGCGCGATCAGCCTGGGCGCCGCTCTCCTAGGCTCGCTGACCGCGGTCCGCCGCGCCGTCGCCCTGCCGCCCGCCGAAGCCATGCGGCCGCCGGCACCTCCGGTCTACCGCCGCTCGGCGATCAGCCGGACTCGCCTCTTCCAGGCGCTCGACCAGCCGAGCCGGATCATCCTGCGGCAGATCTTCCGCTGGCCGTTCCGCTCGCTCGTGACAGCGATCAGCGTCGGCATGGCGATCGGCGTCCTGATCACTTCGCTGCAGTGGTTCGACTCGATCGATCACCTGGTCGAGACCTACTTCATCGACACCCAGCGCCAGGACCTGACGGTCGGCCTCGTGGAGGCACAGTCGCCGACGGTCCTGAACGAGTTCGCGCACATGCCGGGGGTGCTGGCGGCCGAGCCCGGCCGGAGCGTCGCGGTGAAGTTCCGCGCCGGGACGCGGACCCATCGCGGCGCGATCCACAGCGTGCTGCGGGACGCGCGGCTCAATCTCGTCTACGACGTCGCGGGAAGGATCGTCACCGTGCCACCGGACGGCCTCGTGCTCTCCACGGTGCTGGCCGAGAAGCTCGCGGTCCGGCCCGGGGACTTCGTCGAGGTCGCGGTTCTGGAAGGGCGCCGTCCGGTCCGCCGGCTGCCGGTCGTCGGCCTGTTCGAGACCTACATCGGTATGCCGGCCTACATGGACCCCGCGGCGCTGCACCGGCTGATGGGCGAGAGCCCCAGGGTCGAGCAGGTGCACCTGCTGATCGACGTGGCGCAGCAGGCCGCGCTGTTTCGCGAGCTGAAGGACCTGCCCGACGTCTCGAGCGTGATCCTGCGGCAGGCGGCGATAGACACCTTCTACGAGACGATCGGCGAGACCCTGCTGATCTACGTCTCCTTCTTCGTCACCTTCGCCTGCACCATCGCCTTCGGCGTGGTCTACAACTCGGCGCGCATCGCCCTGTCGGAAAGGGGCCGGGAGCTCGCCACGCTGCGCGTGCTCGGGTTCAGCCGGACCGAGATCTCCTACATACTGCTCGGCGAGCTGGCGCTTTTGACCCTGGCCGCCTTGCCGGTCGGCTGCGCGATCGGCTACTTCCTGAGCTGGCAGTTCGCCGCCAGCTTCGCGACCGAGCTGTTCCGCATCGCCTTCGTGATCGAGCCTTCGACCTACGGCACGGCCGTGGTGATCGGCCTGGCGGCGGCGCTGGTCTCGGCCGCCTTCGTGCGCCGTCGGGTCGACCATCTCGACCTGATCGCCGTCCTGAAGACACGGGAGTGACCCGGGCATGAACCACTGGTGGCGTCGGCTGTTCATCTGGGCGGTTCTCGGCTTCGCGCTGGCCGCCGGCCTGTTCTACGCGTTCTGGCCGCGCCCCGTGCCGGTCGACCTCCTGGCGGCCTCCCGGGGCGCGCTGACGGTCGTGGTCGGCGACGAGGGCGAGACCCGGGTGCGCGATGTCTTCGTTCTCTCCGCGCCGGTCGCAGGGCGGCTCCTGCGCATCGACCGGGACGTCGGCGACGCCGTGACCGCCGACATGACCGTGGTCGCCCGGATCCAGCCGGTCGACCCCGCCTTCCTCGATCTGCGCAGCGAGGCGGAGGCCAGGGCGGCAGTGCGGGCCGCGGAGGCGGCCGAGACCCTGGCCGAGGCGGAGCTCGACAAGGCGCTGGCCGAGCTGGATTTCGCCGAGACCGAGGTGGAGCGGGCCCGCCGCCTGGTCCAGCGCAGGACCATCTCGGAGCGTGCGCTCGACGACGCCGAGCGGATCTTCCGCACCAGCAAGGCCTCGGTGGAGACCGCCAAGGCGGCGCTCGAGGTGCGCCGCTTCGAACTGCAGAAGGCCCGCGCCATCCTGGTCTCGCCGGTCGACGCCCGCGCCGTCGAGGAGTGTGCCTGCGTCAACGTGACGGCCCCCGTGACCGGCCGCGTCCTGCGGCTGCTGCGCGAAAGCGAGGGGGTGGTTCAGGCCGGCGAGGCCCTTGTCGAGATCGGCGACCCGAGAGACCTGGAGATCGTCGCCGACCTGCTCTCGACCGACGCGGTCAAGGTCGAGCCGGGGCAAGCCGTGGTCATCGAGGGCTGGGGCGGCGAGCCGCTCAAGGGCACGGTGAACCGTGTCGAGCCTTACGGCTTTACCAAGGTCTCGGCCCTCGGGATCGACGAGCAGCGCGTCAACGTGATCGTGGACTTCACCGACCCGGCGGAGCGCTGGCAGCGGCTCGGTCACGGCTACCGAGTCGAGATCCGTGTCGTCCTCTGGCAGGGCGAGGACGTGCTCAAGGTGCCGCTGAGCGCCCTGTTCCGCGACGGGCAAGAGTGGGCCGTCTTCGTCGAGCAGGCCGGCCGCGCCCGCCTGCGCCGCGTCACCCTCGGCCAGCGGACTGATCTCGAGGCCCAGATCCTCGACGGCATCGATGAGGGCGACCTCGTCGTGGTGCATCCCGGCATCCGGGTCGAGGACGGCGTGCTGATCGCGGAACGGCGCTGACGCCAGGTTGGGAACATCGGGTTCACCGGCCCAGATCTGCACGTCGCCGGGCGGGCGCACGAGTTCGTGTTCAACCCTTGAAAGCGCCGGATCTGATCAGATCTCTTCTAACGGACCTGTCGGCCTCGCTCGGCCGTCCGAATACTGGAGACCGTCATGACCAAGACCTACATCAAGACCAAGGAGGCGCTCGCCAACCTGACGCCAGAGGCCTACGCGGTCACCCAGCAGGACGCCACCGAGCCGCCGTTCCGCAACGCCTTCTGGGACCATAAGGAGCCGGGCCTCTACGTCGATGTGGTCTCGGGCGAGCCGCTCTTCGCCTCGAGCGACAAGTTCGAAAGCCACAGCGGCTGGCCCAGCTTCATCCGGCCTGTCGAGCCGGCGAACGTGGTTGAGCACAAGGACACCAGCCACGGCATGATCCGCACCGAGGTGCGCTCCAAGCACGGCGACAGTCACCTGGGGCACGTCTTCCCCGACGGCCCGCCGGAGACCGGCCTGCGCTACTGCATCAACTCCGCCGCCCTGCGCTTCATCCCGGCCGACCGGCTGGAGGCCGAGGGCTACGGCGATTACCGACATCTCTTCGAGGAGTCCTGACATGGAGACGAGCGAGAAGGCCACCCTCGCGGGCGGCTGCTTCTGGGGCATGCAAGACCTCTACCGGCGCCTGCCCGGCGTGCTTGAGACCCGGGTCGGCTACAGCGGCGGCGTCACCGCCAACGCGACCTACAACGAGGTGAAGACGGGCCGTACCGGGCACGCCGAGGCGATCCAGATCGTATTCGACCCGGCCAAGGTGGCCTACCGGGAGATCCTGGAGTATTTCTTCCAGATCCACGACCCCACCACGCCGAACCGCCAGGGCAACGACCTGGGCAGCCAGTACCGCTCGGTCATCTTCTGGCACTCGGAGGCGCAGAAGGCGACCGCGCTCGACACCATCGCCGATGTCGAGGCCTCGGGCCTGTGGCCGGGCGTCGTCGTCACCGAGGTCGTGGCGGCGGGCGATTTCTGGAACGCCGAGCCGGTACACCAGGACTACCTGGAGCGCAACCCGGGCGGCTACACCTGCCACTTCCCCCGGCCCAACTGGAAGCTGCCGAAGCGGGCGGCCGCGGAATAGCGCGGCTTTTGCCCGGGTCTAGTAGGGGACCGGCTTGCCGTCCCAGGCGAAGATCCGGCCGCTGTCCTCGGGCGTGACGCTGTTCAGGACGTTCAGCAGGTAGCCGGCCGACTGGGCCGGCGAGAAGAGCTTGCCCGCCGGCACGCCGCCCTGGAAGGGGTGCGACAGGCTCGTGTCGACGGTGCCCGGATGGAGGCCGACGCAGACGGCGCCGGCGTTGCGCCGGGCGAGCTCGATGGCGAAGTTCTTCAGCAGCATGTTGAGCGCCGCCTTGGAAGCACGGTAAGCGTGCCAGCCGCCCAGGCTGTTGTCGCCGATGCTGCCGACCCGCGCCGAAAGCGCCGCGAACACCGACTTGCCGTCCTTGGCGAGCAGCGGCAGGAAGTGCTTCGCGACGAGCGCGGGACCCACGGTGTTCAGCCGGAAAACCCGATCCATGGCGCCGGCGTCGAGCGCGCGCCAGGTCTTCTCCGGCTGCAGGCCGCCGGAGCCGTGAAGGATGCCGGTCGCGACGATGACGAGGTGATAGCGGCCGCCGATCTGCTCCGCCTGGCGGGCGGCCGCCTCGATCGACGCTTCGTCTTCCAGGTCGATGCGGCCGGCCGTGACCTTGGGGTCCGCGAAGCCGCGCTCAGCGCGCGAGAAGGCGGCGACGCGGGCGACCTTCGGGTTCGCGGCGAGAGCTTCGACGAAAGCCCCGCCGATGCCGCCGGACGCGCCGATGACGGCCGCGTTGACTGGGGTGGTAAAGGAATCCATCGTGATACCGTGTTCGTTGCTTGAAGGGTTTTCAACCAGCGGCGCCGAGGGGCGCGGACAGCCGGGCTGTTGTTCAGGCGTCTTATACGTGGCGCAGCGTCGCTGGACCGCCGCCCCTTCGCGTGATCCACGCCCCCGCGGCGCCCGTAGGCAAAGTCGTGTGCAATAGCCAGCTGGAAACGTGCTGCCATGATGAAACGGGGTCGGAGGACCATGATCAAAGCAACCGCGGGCGCCCTGGCGGGAGCCATATTGTTGGGACGGCGCGCCGGAGCCAAGACCGACCGCACGGCCTACGATTTCGACTTCACCGCAATCGAGGGCGACCCCCTGCCCTTCGAGACCTTCCGCGGCAAGCCGGTGCTGGTGGTCAATACGGCTTCGCTCTGCGGCTTCACTCACCAGTATAGAGAGCTCCAGACCCTGTGGGACCGCTACAGGGACAAGGGCCTCGTAGTGCTGGCGGTGCCGTCCAACGACTTCGGCAACCAGGAGCCCGGCCAGGAGGCCGAGATCAAGGAGTTTTGCGAGGTCAACTTCTTCGTCGACTTCCCGATGACGACGAAGGAGCACGTCAAGGGCAAGGACGCTCACCCCTTCTACCTCTGGGCGGCAGAAGAGCTGGGCTTCGCGGCCAAGCCGCGCTGGAACTTCCACAAGTACCTCGTGGGGCCCGACGGCCGTCTGGTCGACTGGTTCTCGACGCCGACCTCGCCGACCGCGGACAAGGTGGTCCGCGCCATCGAGGCCCAGCTGGCCCGGGCCGGCTCGGCCGAGGGCTGACGAGAGGCCGCGCCAGTGACCGGGGCCGCAGGCGAAACCGTCTTACCCACCAAGCCGCCGCGGCCGAGCGTGCCCATGTCTTGCCGCTGGCTCGGCGGCCTCGGTGCCCTTCCCTTCGTCGCCCTGGCAATCGGCAGCTTCTGGCTTGACGGCCTGGCGCAGGCCTACGTGGTCTTCGCGCTGATCGCCTACGGCGCCGTCATCCTCTCGTTCCTTGGCGGCATCCAGTGGGGCCTGGCGGTCGCCGACTTCGGCGCGGCCGAAGGCGGAGGTGCGTCCTACCGGCGCCTTACGATCAGCGTCGTGCCCTCGCTGATCGCCTGGTGGGCGCTTCTGCTAACGGGCCCATCGGCCCTGCTCGTCCTGGCCGGCAGCTTCGCGCTCATGCTGGCGCTCGACTGGACCGCCACGCGGAACGGCGAGGCGCCCGACTGGTATCCGCGCCTGCGGCTGCCGCTGACGGCCTGCGTCGTCTGCTGCCTCGCCCTCGGCGCCGCGGCCTGAGCCTGCCCGAGCCATGAGCACCGAGCTGGAGGGCAGCATTCTCGACCTGTTGAGCCGGCGCAGCGACGGCGCCTCGATCTGCCCGTCCGAGGCGGCCCGGGCGGTCGACCGGAAAAACTGGCGCGGTCTGATGGAGGCGGTGCGCGAGGCCGCCTGGGGCCTCGAAGCGCGCGGGCGCATCGTGGTCCTGAAGCGCGGCCGCCGCATCGCGCGCGCCGAGGCGCGGGGCCCGATCCGCCTCGCGCTCGCCGTTCCATCCGCCCCAAAGCCATGAACCAGGTCGTTTGGTTCAAGCGCGACCTCCGTGTGGCCGACCACTGGCCCCTGGCCGAAGCGTCGGCGCACGGCCCGGTGATCCCGCTCTACGTGGTCGAGCCGGAGCTCTGGCGGCAAGCCGACGCCAGCGCCCGCCACTGGCGCTTCCTGAGCGAGAGCCTCGAGGAACTGCGCGCCGTGCTGGCCGCCCTCGGCGCGCCGCTGGTGGTCCGCGTCGGGCCGGCCGTCGAGGTGCTCGAGGCTCTGCGCGAAGAGGTTGGCATCGCCGCCCTCTGGTCCCACGAGGAGACCGGCAACCGCTGGACCTACGAGCGCGACCGCGCGGTGGGTGCCTGGGCCCGGGGGAACGGCATCCCCTGGCACGAGATCCAGCAGCACGGCGTCATCCGCCGCCTCGGCTCGCGCAGCGGATGGGCCGGGAAGTGGGACCGCTTCATGGCCCTGCCCACGGCCCCCGAAGTGCGCCCGGCGCCACCGATCGGGCCGCTCGAACCGGGCGCGATCCCGACGGCCGAGGACCTCGGCCTCGCCGGCGACCCCTGCCCCGGCCGCCAGACCGGCGGGCGATCCGCCGGCCTAGCGCTGCTCGACAGCTTTCTGGCGACCCGCGGCGGCGCCTATCACCGGGAGATGTCGAGTCCGCTCAGCGCGGCGGAGAGCTGTTCCAGGCTGTCGGCCCACCTGGCGCTGGGGACGGTCTCGATGCGCGAGGCGGCGCAGGCGGCCTACCGGCGGCTCGACGCGGTCAAGGCCTGGGACAAGGAAGAGCGCGGCACCTGGCCGGCCGCGCTCAACGCCTTCGTCGGCCGGCTGCACTGGCACTGCCACTTCATCCAGAAGCTGGAGGACGCGCCGGAGCACGAGTTCCGCAACGTGCACAGCGGCTACGACGGGCTGCGCGTCGACAGCTTCGACGCCGCGCGCTTCGCCGCATGGGCCGAAGGCGAGACCGGCTTCCCCTTTGTCGACGCCTGCATGCGCTCGCTCCGGGCCACGGGCTGGATCAACTTCCGCATGCGCGCCATGCTGACCGCCTTCGCCTCCTATCACCTCTGGCTGCCCTGGCGGCAGACCGGGCTCCACTTGGCGCGGCTGTTCACCGACTACGAGCCCGGCATCCACTGGAACCAGATCCAGATGCAGAGCGGCACCACGGGCATCAACACGGTCAGGATCTACAACCCGGTGAAGCAGTCCCGGGATCACGACCCGGACGGCGTCTTCATCCGGCGCTGGGTGCCCGAGCTGGAGGCGGTGCCCCAAGCCTCGGTTCACGAGCCCTGGCGCATGGACGCGGCCGCCCAGGCGTCGGCCCGCTGCTGGCTTGGTAAGGACTACCCGGCGCCGCTGGTCGATCATCTCGCCGCGGCCAAGCAGGCCCGGGAAAGGATCTACGCGGTGCGCCGCTCGGACGCCTTCCGCGACGAGGCCGACGCGATCCAGGCCCGTCACGGCAGCCGCAAGAGCGGCTTGCCGAGGCAGGCGCGGCGCCGGAAGGGCAGCGGCCGGCGGGCCCAAGACACGGGAGACCAGCTTGCCTGGGATCTCTGAATGGCGAAGATGACCCGCAAGGCCGACCTGCCGAGCAAGACCTGCGTCGTCTGCGGTCGGCCCTTCGCCTGGCGCCGCAAGTGGGCGGACTGCTGGGCCGAGGTCAAGTACTGCTCGACCCGCTGCCGCCGGGCCAGAACCGAGAAAGGAGTCCGTAATGTCCAGCAAGCCTGAGCCGACCAAGCCGAGCCCGGGCCAGGAATCGGTCTGGGACTACCCGCGGCCGCCGCGCCTCGAGCCGGTCACAGAGCGGCTCCGCGTGGTGCTGGGCGGCGAGACCCTGGCGGAGACGACCGCGGGCTACCGCGTGCTGGAGACCAGCCACCCGCCGGTCTACTACATCCCGCCGAGCGACGTGCGCTGCGAGCGCCTGGTCCCCTCGACCCTGCTGTCGTACTGCGAGTTCAAGGGCGTGGCGGCCTACTGGGCGGCCACGGACGCGTCCGAAGGGGCGCCGCCGGTCGCCTGGAGCTACCCCAATCCGACCAAGGCTTTCCTGCCGATCAAGGACTACTTCGCCTTCTACGCCTCGCGCGTGGAGAGCTGCTGGGTCGGCGACGAACGGGTCGAGGCGCAGGAGGGTGACTTCTACGGCGGCTGGATCACGTCGCGCATCGTCGGCCCCTTCAAGGGCCCGCCGGGCACGCGGGGCTGGTGAGGGTGAGACGCCCGCCCTTCAAAGCGCTCGCGGCGCTGGTCCTTTTCCTTCTATGGCACCCGGCCCCTGCCCTGGCGCTCGACGAAGCGGAGCTTTGGCGGGCGCTGAAATCCGGCGGACACGTCGCGATCATGCGCCACGCGCTCGCGCCCGGCACCGGCGATCCCGGCAACTTCGCGCTGAGGGACTGCGCGACCCAGAGGAACCTGTCGCAGGAAGGCCGCGATCAATCGGCGCGGATCGGCGAGCGCTTCCGCGCCAACGGCATCGCCGCGGCGAAGGTCTTCTCCAGCCAGTGGTGCCGCTGCCTGGAGACCGCCCGCCTGCTCGGCCTGGGCGAGCTCGAGGAGCTGCCGAGCCTGAACTCCTTCTTCCAGGCCTGGGAAAAGCGCGAGCCCCAGACCCGCGCGATCACCGCCTGGCTAGGGCAGCGGGACCTGGACACGCCCACGGTCCTGGTCACCCATCAGGTCAACATCACGGCGCTCACCGGCGTCTTCCCGCGCTCGGGAGAGATCGTCTTCCTGCGCCGCGACGAAGCCGGCGATCTCTCGGTCATCGGGACCCTGGAGACGGATTGATCCGTAGTTTTCCGATCACGGAGTTCCATGGACCGGTTGCATTGCTGACGGTAGCGGCACGCCCTGCCGCGGGATGGTGCCGCCGTAAAAGAACCAAAAAGGATTCACCACAGAGACACAGAGACCACAGAGGAAAAACCCACGATTTTTTGGCGCGCTTCGCGCGCAACCAACTCCCTTTATGGTTCTCTGTGCTCTCTGTGTCTCTGTGGTGAAAAGTCTAGGCCCTCGGCCAGGGGCACGGCCTCGCCGCCGTGTCAGCGATCTATCCCGTCAAATCTTTCACCTACGTATCCGCTCACCCCCAACCGGGGAGAGGGAGGGGCCCGCGCCAGCGGGAGAGTGAGGGGGCCCGCCCGCTATGCTCCACTTTCGCGGATCAGCGGATGAAGGCCAGCTCGGCGACCGCGAGGTCGGCGGTGAAGGCCCGCCCGATGGCGACCAGACCGACACGGCGCAACCTCGATACGTCGAGCGGCGCCTCCAGGCGATAGGGCCGGAACGCCGTGAAGGGCAATTGCACGTCGGTCCACTCGGGGCCGGCGGTGAAGTGGGCGCGGTAGGATTGCCAGGGCCGAACAATGTCGGCCGTGCGCAGATGCACCGAGTAGCGCTCGCCGTTGCCGCGCACCAGGGCGCGGAGACCGGCGAAGTTCGAGGCGTCCAAGGTCGCCCCTTCCGGCGCCAGATCCAGGGCGGCCTGGATGAAGCCGCCGTCGTTCTCGAGGCGCACCTCGCCCGAGAGACGCAGGCAGGGCCGGCCGTCGATCACCTCGGCGCGGACGCTGGCCTCGGAGATCCCGCCCATGACCCGGTCACTGACGCCGCGCCACCGCGTACCCAGGCTGGAGACCAGGTCCCTGGAGGCGAAATCGTCGATCAGCATGGCCTCATCCGCCCCGCGCTTCGCTGCCGCGACGAGAGGAAGACCCGTCCCCGGCAGCGCCAGCAAGCCCGCCAGGAAGAGCCGCCGCGCCGGATCGGGGCCGGCGCCGGCAGATCCGCGGGCGGGTCGACGTCGTAGGAATGGTCGCAATGAACAGCTTCCTCACCGTCCTCGGCCAAGTATCGACCGCCACGCTCTTTGGGTCGATGGCCTTCTTCTCCTGCGTCATGGCGCCGCTGGTCTTCATCAAGCTGGAGGAGGCGACGGCCGGACGCTTCATCCGCAGTGTCTTCCCCTGGTACTACCTCGTCGTTCTCGTGCTTTCCCTGGTCGCGGCCCTCGCTCTGGCCTTCGCCCTGCCGCTCTACGCCGCGGCCATGGCGGCGATCGCCGCCGGCGCCGTCGTGTGCCGCCAGATGCTCATGCCCCGCATCAATCGCCACCGGGACGCCATGCTGGCCGGCGACTCGGGCGCGGGCAAGTCCTTCGACCGCCTGCACAAGCTGTCGGTCTGGATCAACGGAGCCCAGCTGCTCGCCGCCCTGGCGATCCTGGTGCTGCTCGCCGCCCGCTAGAGCGGATCCCATCGAGGCCCTCATGAAGACTCTTCCCTACCGCGCGACCACCGCGACCGGCAGCAACCTGGACTTCGAGTTCCCGCTGCACCGCGATACCGGCGACCCCGTCCGGGTCGGTCAGATGATATCGGCCATGCTCGAGGCCATCGACCGGGAGATCGCGCTGGTCGGCGATGCGAGCAACGGCGACGTGCTGCAGGCCGTCGCCATGACGCTCGCGATACGGGCGCGCATGATCCACGGCTCCCAGGACATCGCGGCCAGGATGGCGGCCGAGCTTGTTCAAACCGCGATCATCGCGGCCGAGGACGCCGATGTTTCCGGGCCTCAGGCCGGCCACGCTTAGCGCTTTCAACTGTAAGAACGGGTTCAGGCGGAACGGCGTTCCGGCTGATCAGCGGCCGCCCGCACCCGCCCCAGAATGGCGGGAATCTTGGCGCGGAAGGGGAAGAAGCCCCGGGACGCATGGGGCCAGGCCTGGCGGTCCCAGTTGCGCAGGACCTGAACCAGACCAATCCCGTCGGCGGCGAGCTTTTCGGAGAGTCGGTCCAGGGTCTCCGCCGTCGGGCCCACCGGGGCGTAGGGCGTCACGACCTGACGCAGGCCGAGCCCGCGCGCCCATTCGACAAGGCCGTCGAGGTCCGGTTCGGCGGCCTCGCCCTGGTCCCCCCAGGCGGCATCGGAGCGGGCGCGCACGTCCGCCAGGCCCTCGTCCACGAAGCTGAGAACCCGCTCCGAAACGGGCAGCGGCGAGCGGCCGCGCGTCGCGTTCAGCGTCGCGCAGCCGAGGAATGGGCCGCCGCTCCCGAGCAGGGTCTCGGGCGCCATATCCTCTTCCGTGACCAGAAGACCGCTCGGCAGGGAGGGGTCCCAGGGCAACGGGTCCGGCGGGGCCCCGGCCTCGGGATGCGGCGGACCGTCGAGCGGCGGCGCCGTCGGCGCCAGCCCGCGCACCGGCGGGAAGCGGCCGTCGGTGTACTTGGCGATGTTGTCGGGGCGTGCCAGGTAGGTCTTGCCCTTGGTCTGCAGGCCGGCGACCCAGCGCCAAGACAAGGTGTTCGAGGCCGGGTCCCCGTCCAGCAGGTGGCGCAGGAAGAAATCGGCGCCGAGCGCCCAGGGCAGCTCGAGGGTGAAGATCCAGGCGCTCGCGAACCACATGCGGGCGTGGTTGTGCAGGTAGCCGGTCTCGATGAGCTCCCGGGCCCAGGCATCGAAGCAGGCGATGCCGGTCCGTCCCGCCGTCGCCTCTTCCCAGCGCGTGCGCAGGTCGCTGTCCCGGTCGAGCGCCTCGGCCAGGCGCAGCACCTCGCCGCGGTAGGCGGTCCAGACGCCCGGCCGGCGCTCCAGCCAGCCCTTCCAATAGGTCCGCCAGAAGACCTCCTGGATGAACTTCTCGGCGGCGGAGAAACTGTGCCGCGCGAGCACCGCCGAAGCCGCCTCCTCTTCCAGCACCAGGCGGTGCCGGATATAGGGTGAAAGGCCGGAGACGTGTTCGTGCCGGCCGGGTCCCAGGTCGTGGTTCCGGAGGCGCGCGTAGTCGCGGCCGGCGCGCGGCAGGAAGTCGGTCAGGCGGCGCAGGCCTTCGGCGCGGGTCGCCGGTGCGAGGTCCATTGCGATTTCCGTCTAGACGCGGCGCGCGACGGCGACGGCCGCCGCCGAGCCGGAGCCGACCATCCAACGCCAGGCGCCGAGCAGCGGCCCCGGCCGGCGGTCCTGGAGCACCCGGGCCTCGTCGCGGTGGCGCAGCTCGTCCTCGCGGCAGCGGACCAGGAGCTCCTTGAGCGACTGCAGCTCGGGCGTGTCGCCGATCCGCTCGATCTGCTCCCGGTAGTGGTGGTCCACGAAGGTCTCGACCGCGTCGACCGTGGCGAAGACCGGCCGGGCGCCGAACAATGCCGGCAGCGCGCCGGTAATGAAGCCCGCCAGCCGCCAGATCGGCAGGACGAGACTGCCCTTCTCGCGCGGGAAGACGGTCTCGATCAGGCGGAGGTGTTCCCGCTCGGTCTCGATGTGGTCCTCGGCGAAGCGGCGTACCTCGGCGTCCCGCGTGACCGCCAGGATCCCGCGGTAGATCGCCACGGCCCCGGTCTCGCCGGCGTGGTCCGAGCGCAGGTCCTGCTCCAGCCAGCGCGGCAGGCCGGACGCCGGCTTGGCGGCGAGCAGCCGCTGCAGGCGCGGCCGAAACTTCAGGAAGAGCGGGTAGGCGAGGTCGAGAGCCCAGACCAGCGGCGGCCGCTTCATGATCCCGCCGAGGGCGCGGAACGTGGGCAGCGCCGCCCAGAGCTCGGCGAAAGCGGCCCCGCCGGACACCAGGGTGCCGTCGGGCCGGCGGGTGTGGAAGCGGGCGAGCGCCTGGGACTTGGTGAGGCCGGGGACGACTTCGTTCTCGGCATGCTGGCTGACGTCGATCCAGGCAAGCTCCGAGGCGCCGCGCCGCCGGCGGTAGAAATCGATCTCGCGCCGGCAGAGAGGACACGCTCCGTCGTAGAAGACGGTCAATTTTGCTGCTGTTTCCATGACCGAGAATACGCTCGCGCGCCCCCCTTGGATTTGCCGGGCCCGCGGACCGGGAAGCCGCCCACATGATCCGCCGGCCGGGCAGGCTCGTAGCACATGCGGCTTCACTACAAGGAACCCCTCTCATGAATGCACCGCTCTCGCGTGAGGCGCTCCGCGCCTCGGTCGCCGGTCTCGACCCTGCCATGCAATCCGACAAGCCCACCCAGGAGGAGGCGGAGGCCGCCGTCCGGACTCTGATCCGCTGGGCCGGGGATGACCCCGACCGGGAAGGCCTGGTCGACACGCCGAACCGCGTCGTGCGTTCTTACCTGGAGTTCTTCGGCGGCTACGAGGACGATCCGCGCGAGATGCTGACCCGGACCTTCGAGGAGACCGACGGCTACGACGAGATGGTGCTGCTGCGCGACATCGGCTTCGAGAGCCACTGCGAGCACCACATGGTGCCGATCATCGGCAAGGCCGACATCGCCTACTTCCCCAAGCGCCGCGTGGTCGGCATCAGCAAGCTGGCGCGGGTGCTCGACGTCTACGCCCGGCGTCTGCAGATCCAGGAGAAGCTGACCGCCCAGGTGGCCAACACCATCGACGAGGTGCTTGAGCCCCACGGCGTGGCGGTGGTGATCACGGCGCAGCACCAGTGCATGACGACCCGCGGCATCCACAAGCCGGGCGTCTCCATGGTGACCAGCCGCATGCTGGGCTGCTTCCGCGACGACAGCGCGACGCGGCAGGAATTCCTCAGCATCGTCGGCAGGCCGGCCGGCATCGTCGCATGAACGCGCCGGTCTCGCTGCGTTTCGAGACCGGGCTACGGAACGGAACGCCGACCGACCCGAGGCCGGACAACAGCGCCGTCCTGGTGACAGGCGGCGCGCAGCGGATCGGCGCGGCCATCGCGCGTCACCTGGCGAAACGGGGCTGGCCGGTGGTCATCCACTTCAACCGCTCGGCCCAGACCGCGATGGCGCTCGGCGACGAAATCGCCGGGGCCGGCGGCCGCGCCGAACTGCTGCATGCCGATCTGTCGCGTGACGGCGATGCGCGCGACCTGATCGCGCGCGCCGAGAAGCGCGCCGGTCCGCTCGGCGTGCTGATCAACAACGCTTCGATCTTCGAGTGGGACGACATCGAGACCCTGGACGAGGCGTCCTTCGCCCGGCACATGGACCTCAACCTGCGCACGCCACTGACGTTGACCCAGCACTTCGCGGAGGGGCTGGCGCCGGGCCGCGGCGGCGTCGTCATCAACATGCTGGACTCGCGGGTCCTAAACCCGACGCCGCGGCACCTCAGCTACACGCTCTCGAAGACCGGCCTGGCGACCGCCACGCGCGGCCTGGCCCAGGCGCTGGCGCCCCAGGTCCGGGTCAACGGCATCGGCCCGGGGCCGACCCTGCCGGTCGTCGGTCAGACGCCCGAGCAGTTCGAGCAGCGCTGCCAGCGCCTGCCCCTCAAGCGGCCGGCCGCGCTCGACGAGATCTGCCAGGCGGTCGACTTCCTGATCCAGGCACGCTCCGTCACCGGCCAGATCGTCGCGCTGGACGGCGGCGACCACCTGCTCGGACACTGCCCGGCCGCTTGAGTCTGATTGATCCGGCGTCTGGATGCCGGCTGGAATCAGACGCCTCGAGCGTCTCTTGCCGCCTGTCTCGTCTTGGTGTGCTGCGAGATGCTGCCGACCCGCCAAGGCGGTACGACGAAGCGCCGCCGCCGGCTCGGCAAGGCGCGGAAATCGTCGCCCCCCTCGCTCTCCGCCGCCGGATGATGCCGGAACTTCGCGGCGCGATGCTTTGCAAGCGCGCGGCGCGCCGCTTCGACATTGGCCGCGCGCGCCTCGAGCTTGCGCAGGCGCTTGATCTCCTTGTTTATCCGCTTCAAGGCCGCGGTAAAGACCATCTTGCGCATCTTCGGGTGCTCGGCCGTGCCGGGGAAATTGCCGCCGCGCGCCGCTCCCTTGCCGCGCGCCTCCCTGCGCTTCTCGCGTGACAGGGTCCGCTCCCTGTCGCGCAGCTTCCGGAGACGGTCCTGGGTCGTGAAAAGCTCCGACCCGCTAAGCTCGTAGATCATCGGATGGTGGGTCGTCCGGACGAGTTCGAACTCCTCGAAGTCCAGCAGGCTTCTTTCGAATCTGCACGGTACCGACATGCCGCTCCTCCCAAAAGCTTCGGTGATCCTGGACGGATCGCGCGCCCGCCGCGAGGGGCGCCCGTCCTGGAATAGGCTCTCGTCAGCCTTTTTGAGTCGCGCTGATCTGCTTGAGGATGACGGCCATGTGCTCGACGATGTCGAGTCCACGCTTCGACTGCTCTTTCCAGTGATCGTGGGTTTCCTGCAGGGCGGACACCGCCTTGGTGATCTCTCCAGAGTCTTCCGGCAAGGCGCCCTCGACCGCCTTGGCCAGCTCCGCGACGGCCTGTTCGAGCGCGCCCAGTCTTTCCTGGTTCACCGCGTTCTGTTCCGACAGGTACCTAACCCAGGCGAAAAACAGCCGGCCCCATAGATCATCGGGCTGCTCGACGAGTTTGAGATCAAGGTTGAGACCGTGCGATTTCGCCATGTCAATGCTCCCACCTGTTGCTTACGTAGAGATAAGGTGCCTTTTGCCGCCGGAAACAAGGTCCCCGGCGCAGAGGTCTCCCTCTGCCCGGATCACACGTCCAGTTCAGTTAAATCAGTAGCATAACGCCCCTACGAACGCGACTCGCTTCGTGACCCGGATCCCGGTCGAACCCTGCCCCCGCGTGAGAGTCTCCGCCCGCTTGCCCGCAGCGGGCAGGTGCTTATTGTTCGACCCGATCGAGGCCGCGGGTCCCTCGGGGTCCGGGCCGTGTTTGCCCGAGGAGCCGATTTGCCGCTGCCGGAAGGTCACGCACCTGCCCGTTCTAGAAGATGTACACCGGCGAGGCAGCCTGGACGGGCCGCAAAGACGTGGGCCTTGCCGTTGCGGCGAACCTGCTGCTGGCGGCCCTCTTGGTCCGCCCGGCGCAGGCCGACTGGCTCAACCCGACCGGCGCCGAGACCGCGCCGAACATCGCCGAGGTGAGGGTCCTGGAGGACCGCGTGACGGTCGCGCTGGAGGTCGCCGTCGCCGACCTGGAGACCTTCGCCGCGCTGATTCCGGAGGACTGGGTGGCCGGTTCGTTACGGAACGTGCCGCCGCTGGCCGAGCCGCGGTTGCGCGAGGCACGCGCCCCGCCCGGCCGGGCGGCGGTCGGTCTTCTCGCCCGGTAGTGTCCTTCCCGAGACATTAGGTGACAGTCCATTTCGGACACATGGGTAACACTTTTTGGCATTTTCGGGGGGATCCGGAAATGCCGTGGAAGGAGTGTAGCCCCATGGATGAGCGCGTTCGTTTCGTGGCGAGGTTGCTGGACGGCGAGAAGATGGCGCCGTTGTGCCGGTCTTTCGGGATATCCCGAAAGACCGACTACAAGATCTTCGAGCGCTACAAGCAGATGGGCTGGAGGGGCTGACGGACCGCTCCCGCCGGCCCTACCGTCAGGCCAACAAGCTGCCGTTCCAGATCGAAAGCCTGATCGTGTCGGTGAAGAAGGAGCAGCCTAGCTGGGGCGCCCCGAAGATCCGCGAGAAGCTCGGGCGGCTCTATCCAGACATCAAGGCGCCGGCCGTCAGCACGGTGCATGCGGTGCTCGACCGGCACGGTCTGGTCCAGCGGCGCAAGCGCCGGCGCTTCTACGACCTGGGATACTTCGACGAAGATACCTGCCGCCTCGAGCCTATCGAGGACCCCTTCGGCAGAAATGTGTTACCTATGTCTCGGGAGTAATCTGTAACCCATGTCTCCGGTACAAAGTGTTACCTATGTGTCCGGGCCGGACAACAAGGAGCTGGCGCGCCCGGCAGGATTCGAACCTGCGACCTGCGGATTAGAAGTCCGCTGCTCTATCCAGCTGAGCTACGGGCGCTCTTGGCGGCACTATATCCGCAAAAGGTAATCCGTCTACCAAATGGCGCGCCCGGCAGGATTCGAACCGCGCTGCGCGCTGCCGCTCCGCGGCCCTGCGGATTAGAAGTCCGCTGCTCTATCCAGCTGAGCTACGGGCGCTCTTGGCGGCACTATATCCGCACTCTAACCAGCTGAGCTACGGGCGCTTTCGCCGGCACTATATCCGCGAGCGGTCATCCGTCTACTAAAAGGGGGCGCCTGGGTTCAGGCAGCCCGAGCTAGGTTCAGTGGGTCCAGCGGCCGAGGCGGCCGTAGCGGAAGTTGTCGGCGTAGGCCTTGGGCCGGTGCTTGCGCTCGTGGGGCCGCTCCAGGGTGTACATCAGGCCGTGCTTGCGGGCGTAGGCCACGGCCTCGTCGGCCGTGTCGAAGCGCAGCCGGACCTGGCCCTTGGTGTCGCGCGACGAGGTCCAGCCCATCAGCGGCTCGACCCGGCGGGCCGATTCCGGCTCGAACTCCATCACCCACTTCTTGGTGTTGCCCTGGCCGGACTGCATGGCGGTCTTGGGCGGCTGATAGATCCTGACTTGCATGGCGGCCTCCGCTATCGCGCGGTCTCGTCGGTGGTCGGGGTGGACGGATTCGAACCGCCGACATCCTGCTCCCAAAGCAGGCACTCTACCAGACTGAGCTACACCCCGGCACTCCGTCGCGACCCGGGCAGAACCTAAGGTTTTGCGCGCCCGAAGGCAATCCCGTGGGAGCCCGGGCCGGGCGCTACTCGAAGATCACGTGGCCCTTGCCGATCTTGGCGATCTCGACCAGGTCGTGGGTCCGCCAGTCGAGCGCGCCGACCACGCGCAGCGGCACCGAGGCCTCGGCGGCCGCCCGGGCCAAGGGCAGGATGTCGTCGACCGCGAAATGGCTGGCGCGGAGGGTGACCCCGGCGCCGGCCCGGATGATGTTGAGCAGCTCGCTGACGTTCTTCTCGGACATGGGTTTCGCCCCCCAACGCGATTCCCTCGGGGACCCGTAATGGATCCGATCAGCCCCGAATCTACGACGCTTCGGCGCCGGGAGACAAGCCGCGCCCCGGCTTGCCCCCGCCTCGCCTTGCCGCCCCGGGAGACGCCGCCCTATAAAGGCGCTTCACCGGCGAGGGGACCGACCATGGCCAGCCGCGGCATCAGCCTGTCCGACGATCTCTACCAGTACCTGCTCGGCGTCTCGCTGCGGGACACGCCCATCCGTGCCCGCCTGCGCGAGGAGACCGCCAAGCTGCCCCACGCGGCCATGCAGATCGCCCCGGAGCAGGGCCAGTTCATGGGCCTGCTGGTCGAGCTGACCGGCGCCCGGTGCATCTTGGAGGTCGGCACCTTCACCGGCTACTCGGCGCTCTGCATGGCCGAGGCGGCGGGACCCGAGGGCCGGATCGTCACCTGCGACGTCGACGCCGAGACCACGGCGGTGGCCCGGCGCACCTGGGCCGAGGCGGGGGTCGCCGAGCGAATCGACCTGCGCCTGGCGCCGGCGCTGGAGACCCTCGACGCGCTGCTTGCGGCGGGCGAGGCCGGGCGCTTCGACCTGGCCTTCGTCGACGCCGACAAGCGGAACTACGACGGCTACGTCGAGCGGGCCCTGGAGCTGCTGCGGCCAGGCGGGCTGCTCTTGATCGACAACGTGCTATGGGACGGCCAGGTGATCGACCCGGAGGCCGAGGACCCCGACACGGAGGCCATTCGCGCGCTCAACCTCAAGATGCATCACGACGAGCGGGTCACGCTGTCGATGATCCCCGTCGGCGACGGGTTAACCCTAGGCCGGAAGCGATAAGCTGGACCCCGCCCGCGGGCGCATTTGCCGCAAAGGCAAGGCATGGTGGAGAAAGCCGGGCCATTAAGCCTTTCTTTACCCAACCTTAATGCCATGTTTACGGCTTTACTCGACACTGGCGGGGTTGGTTTGAGCAAAACCGGCCGTCGATCAAGAACCCACGAGGCATCCGATGTGGAAGACTCTGTTGCTTGGTACGGTCCTTGCGGTCTTCTCGTCCGCTGCCGCCGCCCAAAGTCAAAATGGCCAGAATCAGTGCAATAAGCGCGACAACGTGCTTTCGCTGCTCGCGAACAAGTACCAGGAAGCGCCGGTCGCTGTCGGCGTGACCAACACGGGCGGTCTGGTCGAGGTTCTCTCCACCGGCGACGGCAACACCTGGACGATCATCGTCACCACGCCCCAGGGCATGAGCTGCCTGGTCGCCGCCGGCGAAGGCTGGCGCGCGGTCGACCACGTCGCCGCCGAGCCCGAGGCCTGAGCCGGCCCTAGCCGCCCAGAGGCGCTTCTTACAGGCCTCCTTCCAAGACTCTTCGCGGTAGCCCGCGCACCTGTTCGCGGATCGGGCCCCTGCGCGGCCGGTCCGCCAGGGTGACGAACCAATGCTCGTGTGGGTTGCGGCCCCGGCTGTGCCGCCAGGAGAGCCCGCGCAGCACCCCCTCGGCCTCCGCAGGCAGCCGCTCCGGCGGCGCGAAGCCGTTCAGCACCCCCCAGACACCGGCCCAGCAGCGGCCGACCGACCAGGGATTGTAGCCGCCCCCGCCCAGCACCAGCAGGCGCGGCGCCAGCGGCTTTACCGCCGCCACCACCCGCCATAGCGCGCCGTTCGAGAGCGAGAGCCGGCTCAAGGGATCGTCCTCCAGGCCGTCGGCGCCGCACTGCAGGACCACGGCCTCGGGACCGTAGAGCTCGGCCAGCGGCAGCACCGCGGACTCCAGCAGGAAGGCCAGCTCGTCGTCGTTCAGGCCCGCCGGAACCGGCAGGTTGCGCGCCAGGCCGCCGGCCCTGTCGTCGACCCCGCCGGCGGCCCGCTCCCCGTCTCGTCCCTCTGCCGGTCCCGCTGCCCGCCCCGCCATGGGCCAGCGGCCGTCCTCGTGGATCGAAACGGTCAGCACGCGCCCGTCGTCGGCGAAGGCGTCCTGCACCCCGTCGCCGTGGTGGGCGTCGACGTCGAGATAGAAGACCCGCTCGAGGCCCCGGTCGAGCAGCCCCAGGATCGCCAGGACCGGGTCGTTCAGATAGCAGAAGCCGCTGGCCCGCCCGGCCCGCCCGTGGTGGGTCCCGCCGGCCGGGTGGTAGACCACGCCGGGATCGCGGAGGCGCTCGGCCGCCAGGATCGAGCCGCCCGAGGCCGTGGCCGGCCGGCTGAAGATCTCGGGGAATACGGGGTTGCCGTTGCAGCCGATGTTGAAGCGCCGCCGGACCTCGGGCCCGGCCCGCTGGCTCCGCTCGGCCTCTTGAAGCGCGGCCACGTAGGCCGGCTCGTGAAACCGCGCCAGCTGGGCCGGCGTCGCCATCGGGCTGTCGAGGTAGACCGCGTCGGGCAGCCAGCCGAGCGCCCGGCAGAGGTCGATGCAGGTCGAGACGCGCGGGATCGCCAGGGGGTGGCGCCGGCCGTAGCTCGACGACCGGTAGATCTCGCTGCCGATGAAGCGGGGGCGTTCGTCGGCCAGATTCGCGCTGTCGGTCTCGGGGGTCATGGCGATCGGCGATGGAACGTGGGCCGCTGGCGAGGTGCGTACCCTGCACCGTCACCCTTCGACAAGCGTGCGAAGCACGCGCGCTGCGCGCGGGTGAGGGCGAAATGCTTCAAAAACATACCCTCATCCTGAGCGTGTCGAAGGATGACTTTGATCAAGTTCACCGGCCTTCTTTCGCGGACTGGAGATAGCAGACTTCGCCTCGCTTGTCGCTCCGGGAGGGCCTTGCCATAGTCGCCGCTCCCTGGCCGGCTCGGTTGGAGACACCGCTTGGCGGAGACGCGGCACATCCTAGACGACCCAGTCCCGGAGGCTCCCGAGGCGCCGCCCGAGGTACTGGTGCGCGGCGCCTCCCTGTCCTACGGCGCGGCGCTGCTGTTCGACCACCTGGACCTCGCCCTGCCTGCGGGTGAGATCACCTGCCTGCTGGGGCCCTCGGGCGTCGGCAAGACCAGCCTCCTGCGCCTGGTCGCCGGCCTGGCGGAGGGCGCCCGCGGCACGGTGACCGACCGGGAGGGCCGGCCGCTCGGCCGACGGGTCGCCTACATGGCCCAGCAGGACCTGCTGCTGCCCTGGTGCAGCGTGCTGGCCAACGTCCAGCTGGGGGCCCGGCTGCGCGGCGAAGCGGTTTCCGGCGAGGCCGCGGCGCGCGCCCGGACGCTGCTGGGGCAGGTCGGCCTGGCCGAGGCCGAGCACCTGCGGCCGGGCGCGCTCTCCGGCGGCATGCGCCAGCGCACCGCCCTGGTCCGGACCTTGATGGAGCGGCGCCCCGTGGTGCTGATGGACGAGCCCTTCTCGGCGCTGGACGCCATCACCCGCCTCGAGCTGCAGGGGCTGGCGGCCCGGCTGCTGGCCGGGCGTACGGTTCTCTTGATCACCCACGACCCGCTCGAGGCCCTGCGCCTCGCCCACCGGGTCCACGTCATGGCCGGCCGCCCGGCGCGGCTCGACGAGCCCCTGGTGCCGCCGGGCGCGCCGCCGCGCGACCCCGCCGATCCTGCCCTGATCGCCCTGCAGGCCGAGCTGCTGGCGCGCCTCGGCCGCGCCAAGGCGCCGGCGCTATGAAGGCCTGGCGCGTCGCGATCATCGGGCTCGGCCTGATCGCCGTCTGGCAGGCGGTGGTCTGGCTGACCGGCGCGCCCCACTACATCCTGCCCGATCCGCTGCGCGTGCTTTCGGCAGGGATCGAGCACTGGCCGACCCTGCTGAAGGACGCGCGGATCACCCTGATCGAGATCGTGGCCGGCCTGGCGCTCGGCACCTTGCTGGGCTGCGCCAGCGCCATCGCGATCGCCTGGTTCCGTCCGGTCCGGGCCTGGCTAATGCCGGTCCTCGTGATGAGCCAGGCAATCCCGGTCTTCGCGCTGGCGCCGATCCTGGTGCTCTGGCTCGGCTACGGCATGGCGTCAAAGGTCGCCATGGCGACCTTGATCATCTACTTCCCGGTGACCAGCGCCTTCTTCGACGGCCTCAGGCGCACCGAGCCCGGCTGGCTCGACCTGGCCCAGACCATGGGCGCGTCGCGCTTCAGCGTCCTCGTGCACATTCGCATCCCGGCCGCCCTGCCGGCGCTCATGTCGGGGCTGCGTGTCGCCACTGCGGTGGCGCCGATCGGCGCCGTGGTCGGCGAGTGGGTCGGCAGCGCCGGGGGCCTCGGCCGCCTCATGCTGCACACCTCCGGCCGCATGCAGATCGACCTCATGTTCGCCGCGCTCGCGGTGCTCGCCGTGATCGCGATCACGCTCTACCTCTTGGTCGACCGGGCGGCGCGCTGGGCGACCCCCTGGCAGGCCGACGACGCGGGGGCTGACCGTTAGCGGGCTTTTGGGGTCTTTACCGCGATTGCTCAGCCGCTATGATCCAGCCGATGCTCTGTGGGAGGGCTTCAAGCAGAGAACAGCCGGCATCCGAATAAGGAAGAAATACCGGCGCGTTTCGAGGGGGGGGATGCTTGGCTCACGCCGTCAGCCTTATGGTCGCTCTTGCCATCGTATGGCTGCTGCTGTCCGGCCATTACGATCCGCTGATCGTCGGTCTGGGCGCGGTTTCCTGCGTCCTCGTCACCTGGATCGCGCTGCGCATGGACGTGGTCGATCGCGAAGGCCACCCGATCCACCTCACCTGGCGCGCGCCGTTCTACTGGTCCTGGCTGCTCTGGCAGATCGTCAAGTCCAACTTCACGGTCGCGCGCATCATCGTCTCGCCCTCGCTGCCGATCTCGCCCGAGCTGGTGAAGGTCGACACGAGCCAAAGCGACGACCTGGGGCGCGTGATCTACGCCAACTCGATAACGCTGACGCCCGGTACGGTGTCGATCTACGTCTGGAGCAACAGCATCGAGGTGCACGCGCTGACCCGTGAGACCGCCGACGACCTGAGGACCGGCGAGATGGACCGGCGGGTCTGCGGCATGGTGGGCGAATAGTGTTCACCGCGGCGACCCTCGGCGTGCTCGCCGCCATGGCCATGGCGCTGGCCCGGGCGCTGCTCGGCCCGACGATCTATGACCGGATCCTCGCGGTGAACACCTTCGGCACCAAGACGGTCCTCCTGGTCGCGGTCTTCGGCTACCTGACGGACCGGCCGGAGTTCCTCGACATCTCGCTGCTCTACGCCCTGATCAACTTCGTCGGCACGATCGCGGTCCTGAAGTATTTCGAGTACCGCGACCTCGGCCACGAAGGCAGCGAAGAGCGCAATCCGCCGGCGACGGTGGCCGACGCGGAGAGCGAGCCGTGATCGACCTGGCGCTCGACATCCTGGGCTGGGCCCTGCTCGTTTCCGGCGGGCTGATGGCGGCCATCGCGGGCCTCGGCCTGCTGCGCATGCCGGATCTCTTCACCCGCATGCACGCCGCCGGCATCGGCGACACGCTGGCCGCCGGGCTGATCCTGGTCGGCCTGATGACCCAGTCGGGCTGGAGCCTGAACCTGGTGAAGCTGCTGCTGATCATCTTCTTCATCCTGTTCACCAGCTGCACCTCGACCCACGCGCTGGCCAAGGCCGCGCTGCACGGCCAGGTGCGACCGCTGCTCAAGCCGAAGAAGGACGGCGCGCCATCGAAAACCTGATCGACATCCTTCTGCTGTCTTTCCTGGTGGTCGTCGCCTTCGCCATCGTCCGGGTCCACGACCTCTTCGCCGTGGTCATGCTTTCCGGCATCTACAGCCTGCTCTC
>JAAUYK010009601.1_pt1 | contig 54614 bp, 46 predicted proteins | sample 7278021 | NCBI WGS metagenome assembly JAAUYK01 (sample SAMN14350223, study PRJNA611818) | marine sediment metagenome | isolation source: surface marine sediment (1.8m) | place: French Polynesia: Moorea | collected 2018-08
AGTTGAACCTTTGCTAAAAGAAGCTTTAGCTTTGAGAAAAGAAATATTAGGCGATTGCCATCCTTATGTAGCTGACAGTTTAAATAATTTAGCAGGACTTTACTATAAGCAAGGAAGATATCTAGAAGTTGAACCTTTGTACAAAGAAGCTTTAGCTTTGAGAAAAGAAATATTAGGCGATTGCCATCCTTATGTAGCTGACAGTTTAAATAATTTAGCCCTCATCTACGATAAGCAAGGAAGATACCCAGAAGCCGAATCTTTGTACAAACAAGCTTTAGCCTTGCATAAAGAAGTATTAGGTGATCGGCATCCTAATGTAGCTATCAGTTTACATAATTTAGCAGGACTTTACTATAACCAACAAAAATACCTAGAAGCTGAACCTTTGTACAAAAAAGCTTTAGCTTTAAGAAAAGAATTATTAGGCGATCTCCATCCTGATGTAGCTGACAGTTTATATGGTTTAGCCGAACTTTACCATAACCAAGAAAAATACCCAGAAGCTGAACCTTTGCACAAAGAAGCTTTAGCCTTGAGGAAACAAATATTCGGTGATTGCCATCCTCATGTAGCTTTCAGTTTAAATGGTTTAGCTCGACTCTACAGTGACCAAAGAAAATACTCAAAAGCTGAACTATTGTATAAAGAATCTTTAACCTTGACAAAAAAAATATTAGGCGATCGCCATCCTCATGTAGCTACCAGTTTAAATGATTTAGCTAGTCTCTACGGTAACCAAGAAAGATACCAAGAAGCAGAACCCTTATTTATTGAAGCGGTAGCTATTGCAGAAGAAACATTAGGGTTTGATAATCCTAAGACGGTTATTATGCGAGAGAATTTAGCTTATCTTAGAAATGCTCAATCATAAGGATTATACTTCTAGATTGAAAGGCAGAATAAGGAACTTGTTTTAATTAAGACAATTCTCCTGTTTCTTGTAGGGAATGTAAACGGTGATAAATACCTTGATGTTCTAAAAGTTGTTGATGATTTCCTATTTCAACAATTTTTCCATCGTCTAAGACGACAATTTTATCTGCTTCTCGGACGGTACTTAAACGATGAGCAATAATTATGGTGGTTCTTGTGCCTAAAATAGATGACATAGCTAACTGTATTAGTTTTTCTGATTCGTAGTCTAAACTCGAAGTAGCTTCATCAAAAATTAATACATCAGGTTCAACAATTAATGCTCTAGCAATACCAATTCTTTGGCGTTGTCCTCCTGATAAACGGACTCCTCTTTCTCCAACAATTGTGTAGTAACCTTGAGGAAATTGGTTGATAAATTCATCAACTCTGGCGATTTTACTGGCTGTTTCTACTGCTTCAAAACTAACACTTCTATTGCCATAAGTTAAGTTATCTAAGAGGGTTCCATTAAAAATTTCTACTTCTTGGTGAACCATTGCTAAACGTTGTCTATATTGAACTATATCTAGGGTTTTAATGTCTTGTCCATCCATTAAAATTTGTCCTTGAGTAGACTGAAAATACCGTAATAATAGTTTAATTAAAGTTGATTTTCCTGATCCTGATTTTCCAACAATGGCAACGGTTTCATAGGGATGAATCAAAAGGTTAATATTCTGCAAAACCCAATTATTTTCGTGGTAAGCAAAGGATAGATTATTAAAGTGTATTTTGCCTGTAAATTGATAGGGTTTATGGTTAATAGATTGCTGGGTTAAAATTGCTGCGTCTTCCCCTGATGGACTGTGTAAAAATTCATGAAAGCGACTCATGGAACTGTAACGACGGGCAAAAATTTCTGCTAGTTGGGTGATGGGGTCTAATTCCGCATAGGCCATACTAGAAACGGTAATTAGGGTGATAAAATGACCTAAAGAAATATAACCTTGGACTGTAATAACTAAGCTATATACAAGGATTAAAAATACTGAAGATTGAATTACTGTTTTTTGCCAAGTTACTAATTTTACATATTCTTTATGAATACGAAATAGTATATATTTTAATTCTCTATCTAATCTTTTATCTTGTCGTCTTAATTCTCTTCTTTCTGTAGAAAAGCTTTTAACTGTTCTTATATTAGTAATTAGTTCTGAAGTTAAACTTTGGGTAGTTTCACTATGTTTGTCTAGTAGTTCTTCCTGTATTAAAATCTTGCTTAAATGTTTTATACTAAAAATCAGAATTAGAGTAAATGATATTATAAAAATAACAGATATTTTCCAATCAATTAGTAAAATTATTACAAAAATACCCAAAACTCTAATTATTTTAGGTATTAATTGTCCAGCAATTTCTGGATAAGTCCATAACTGATTTTCTACTCCTTTAGCAATACGATTAGTAATCCTTCCAGGGTTATATTCATCATAAAAAGATAGAGGTAAAGTTAGTATTTTTCTTACTGTATCTTTTAACTGTTCTTGACGAACTTTAAAGGCAATCTCCCAGTGAAACCAATCGGTTAACCAGGGTTGAATAGGGGAACGAACTACTGTTACTAAGCAGATAATTCCTAACAAAATTACTAAAGAGAATACTCGATTATTAGGAATATTTGTGATATTAGCCAGCAAATTAACTAAATTTTGTAAGATATTATCGATAGGTTGATAGGAGAGAACATTAATAATTTGTCCTGTAACATAAGGAACCATTAAATCAATGATTTCTAAAGCTCCAGAGAGTAAAATGGAAAAGATAGCAATCTGTCTATAGTTACGGTATGATTTGATTAAATCTTTCCAAGAAATCATGATTTTTATTATAGTAATTTATCTTTAAAAATTTCTTTATATGTTAACACAATTTTAGGTAAATTCACCAATATGAATTATTAAAATTTTTCAGTTAATTTTAGTTAAATCTCTATTTTTCTAATTGATTAATCCGCTTTTCTAAGTCCATGACTCTTTCTTTTAATTCTATCACGAGGGTAGATAACCGTTCAAATAAGGGGTCACTTCTTCCAATAATTTCACCGTCAACTATTTGGGGTGAAGGGTTCAATGGAGGGATATTATTATTGTTATTTGAACCTTGTCTTAGGTTAGTAACTGCGCTTTCTAAGCGACTAACTCTAGCTTGTAAGCGATTAATTTCTCCTCGTAAACGGTTCTCAACACTAGCTGAGACAGGATTGATTTGTTTAACGAAGATAACAATTAGCAAGATAATTATAATTAATCATAGTTGAGTCTGTTTGAGCATTTTTTCTAGTTATTTACTTAAATAATATCCCTTTCTTACTCGGAATTACAATTATAAATACAAACAGGAAATTAAGAATTTAGAATCAAGTAATAGTTCAATCATAATTTTTCAATTCTAGATTCCCAATTTCATATCTTAATATCATTACACTTCGGTAATTAATAATTATTAATTATTAGGTAAATTAGGACGATTTCTACCTCTTGCTTGACGACGTTGCTGTAAAAATTGAGCAAGTCTTTGACGTTGTTCTGTATTTAAAATTGTTCGCATTTCTAACATACTTTCAAAACGTATTTTTCCCATTTGTTGACGAAGATTAGCAATTTCTTGATGCTTACGTCTTAGGTCACTTTCTGATGCATTTCCTTGCATCATCCGATTTAATTCTTGGGATTTTGCTTGCATTTGTTGTGCTAAATTTTGCATCTGAGGGCGATATTTTTTCCTGATTTCACCCAGTTGTTGCATTTGCTGATCGCTAAGATTTAATGCTTGTTGAAATTGTTCTGTTCTCTCTCTTCTTCTATTTCTTCTAGATTGAGTTTCTTCATCTTGAGCCAAAATTTTTGTTTCGGAAAGTAAGACAGATGAATAAGGTTCGTTAGAAGAACTAGCTAAGGCTATAGTTCCTCCAATACCAAGGGTTAGAACAGTTACAATTAAGGCAAATTCTCTAGAAATCATGGTTCCTCTTACTGATTATTAATAGATTAAATGGTAACAATTCAAGGCTGTGAGCTTAAATATTGATTATCAATATTATCAGCAGAAATCCATTGATAATAAACAGATTGATCTTGATTTTCCCAAGGAGATGTATTGATTGTTTCTTCCCAGGTGCTGACCATAAAATTTTCTGTTTCTGCTGTTTCAATTGTTTGAGATTGATAAACAAACTGTTCATATTCAGAGGGTTTAATCAGATTATAAGCTCCCCATATTCCTAAGATACTTGTTGTAATAATAGTGGGAACTAACCATCTCAATTTAGGATATCTACGATGTTGGGATTCATGAGAAACCCTAATATAGATTTGTTTTTCCAAGTCGCAGTCTGCTGGTGGTGGTAAGGGACGATATTGTTGCAGAAAGTAGATTAATTCTTGATCATCTTTCGGGAATTGAGACATTATAAAGCTCCTTGTTCTTTCAAAAACTTACGCATTTGTTTTCTGGCATAAAATAAACGAGATTTGACAGTACCAATAGGTAATTCTAGGATATGAGCAACTTCTTTTTGCGGTACATCTTCTAAGTCATGTAACACTAAAACAGCACGATGTTCTAAACTTAATGCTCGTAACCCTTGCTGGACTAAATCTTGATAATGAAGTCGCATTAAATCCGGTGTATCTTCGGGGCGAGATGGCATAATATTTAATATTGTACCATCATCATTGACAGATAAGTTTTGGGCAAATTTTCGTCTTTTATCTGTGGCAACATTCCAAGCAATACGATACACCCAAGTGGAAAAATAAGAGGGTTCTCTTAGTTTTGGTAAACCTTTCCACACTCGCATAAATACTTCTTGTACTAAGTCGTCAAGCACTTCACTACCACATAATTGATAGAGAGTTGCTCTGACTCGTTGTTGATAGCGTCGGTATAATTCTTGGAAGGAAAGGGTATCTCCTTCTTGACACCGAAGCACTAAGTCTATTTCTTTTGCATTGGCAGGGTTGTCTGCTAACACCTTCATGGTTGCTCTATGGCTTAATTCGTCTCTTTAGACTGGAGGGTGTATCAAAAGGTTCAAAGTAATTTTTGATGCTAAAATAAAAACAATAGTAGGAACAATAATCTTAATTTTTAATTAAAAATAGTTATTAATGGATAATATTCAATGTCAGTGGCAAGTTTTACCACTTATTTCTTTACCGTCTTGGTTTATTGATTGTGTTAATAAATATTGTGCTAATTCTCAAGGTAATTATGCTGCTCAACTATTATGGCAGAGAGGTATTCAAAACCGAGAACAGTTACAAGGTTATTTAGATAGTAATTATTATCAACCTTTGAGTCCTTTTGAATTTGGTTATGAGATGAAATTAGCTATAGAAAGGCTAAAAATTACTATAGATAATCAAGAGAAAGTAACTATTTGGGGAGATTTTGATGCGGATGGAATTACCTCAACTAGCGTTTTATGGGAAGGACTAGGACAATTTTTGGTTCCTCATTTACAACTTAATTATTATATTCCTAATCGCTCTAAAGAGTCCCACGGTTTAAATATTCCAGGAATTAAAAAATTAGCTGCTGAAGGAACAAATTTGATTGTCACTTGTGACACGGGAAGCACTAATTTGGAAGAGATAAATTATGCTAATTCTTTAGGTATTGATATTATTGTTACCGATCATCATACTTTACCCGATGAACGACCAGAAGTAATTTCTATAATTAATCCTCGTTATTTTGTTGAGGAACATCCTTTATTTTCTTTATCGGGTGTTGCCGTAGCTTATAAATTAGTTGAAGCATTATATTTAACCTTCCCAGAAATACCGAATAGTCCTTTAGAAAATTTGTTGGATTTGGTGGCTATTGGTTTAATTGCTGATTTAGTAGAATTAAAAGGAGATTGTCGTTATTTAGCACAGCAGGGATTAAAAAAGTTACAGAAACAGTTAACTAATACTACTCGTCCAGGGGTTGCTTATTTACTGAAACTATGTAAAAAAAGTGGCGATCGACCCACGGATATTTCTTTTGGTATTGGGCCTAGAATTAATGCTATTAGTCGCATTCAAGGGGACGCTCATTTTGCTGTAGAATTATTAACCAGTAAAGATGATAAACGTTGTTATAAACTTGCTTTAGACACAGAATTAGCTAATACTCGTCGTAAGTCTTTACAAAAGGATATCAAGAAAGATGTAGAGAAAAAATTACAAATGTTAGACTTGTCAACTACTCAAGTTATTGTTTTAGAAGATCCCCAATGGCAAAGTGGTGTTTTAGGCTTAGTTGCAGGACAAATTGCTCAAGAATACAGTCGTCCAACTATTTTATTAACTACGGCTGAAACAGAAGATATGAGCGAAAATAATGTTAAATTAGCCAGAGGTTCCGCCCGTTCCATTCATAATATAGATTTGTATAAGTTAGTTGCTTCTCAACAATATTTATTACATCGTTTTGGAGGACATCCCTTTGCAGCAGGGTTAAGTTTACCTGTTGAAAATTTATCTTTATTTAGAGAAAGTATTAATCAACAACTGAGACAAGAAATTATTGATATTAATACATTAAGTTCAACTATTACAGCAGATTTAGTGGTAACAGTTTCTCAACTAGGTCAATCTTTATTTAGGGAACTAAAATTATTAGAACCCTACGGAATGGGAAACCCTGTACCTAGATTATTAATTCAAAATTGTTGGTTTGAAGGTTTAGGAAATAGGAATATTAAAGACGCTAAAGATAATAAAATTCAATACATCAAAACTAAGTTTAATATTTATGATTGTTCCGTTGCTGAGGGGTTTCCTGGTATTTGGTGGGAACACTATCAAGAAGAATTACCCCAAGGGGAAGATAAACTATGTGATGCTATTGTTGAACTGGATTATAATACCTACGGAAAAGGTAGTTATGAAGTCCGTTTAATCGAAGTTAGAGAAAGTTTAAATGTTGCAGAAAATGAGCCATTACAAATAACTCAAATTAGTTTAATAGACTACAGAAATCAAGATGAAGTTACGAAAATAGACCGAGAAGTAGAACAATTAAATACTTGTCCTATTAGTTGGCATCAATTACAAAAAAAATATCGAGAAAGTTGTAAAAATCAACATAATTTAGCCCTAACTTATGGTTATTATCAGCCATTTAATTCCTCAGAAATTATCAAAAAATTAATCGGTATTGCTAAATATATTAACCGTACTCAGAAAGAAATAACAAAAGAACAATTAAAAGAAAAATTATTGTTAAGCGATCGCACGTTAAATTTAGCGTTAGAATTGTTAGAAAAAATAGGTTTTGTAATCAGTGAAACTTCCGAAACCATTGAAATTAGAGAAATAACTGACCAATCAGAAGATTATTATCTATCACAAATAATTTTTTTAGACACCCTCGAAGAAGAACATTTTAAAAGAAAGTATTTTACTCAAATTCCCATAGAAACCTTGCAAAAGTTACTAATTTATGAAAGTTTAAACCCCTAATACTTCTACTCCATTCCGTCATAAATTCTATCTTTTTCGATAACAGTAGATAGATAGGATTTGTTATTCGTTCCTTTTTCGTAACAATACGTGAGTATTTTAAAACAACTCCTACTTTGCAAAGATTAAAAAAAGATGAAAAAAACAACTATTAAGAGAGTGCTAATTTTTGGGAACCCTTTTTTAGAACACTTTTAGAATACAGGGAAGTTATGTTACTCTTCTCCTTTTTTTTTGTTAAACATTCGTCATTTTTACGCCAATTGACAACTATGAAATTATCTCTTTCTTTACTCACACTCACCCTTATTAGTGGAAGTTTACTCTTACCCGTCGAAGGAATCAACAAAAAAGCGATCGCCTCCGACGAAACAACCCCAGTTACCCCGACCATAGAATTACCCGTTAGTCAACCCACAGAAGAAGCGGCCATTTCTACTCCTGCGGAAAACGAAAAAAACTTGGCCACACACGTAGTTCTTAACCTCAAAGAACGTCGGGTTTATGTTTATCAAGATGATCAAGTCCTTGCCAACTATCGGGTTGCTATTGGGAAACGAGGATGGGAAACCCCTAAAGGTAACTTTTCCGTAATTGAAATGGTGGAAAACCCCCAATGGAAAAACCCCTGGAACGGTCGGGTTAGCGCACCCGGTCCCAATAGTCCTTTAGGAGAACGCTGGATTGGTTTTTCGAGAGAAGAAGGCAAATACATCGGATTTCATGGCACTCCAGGAGAACACGTCATGGGACAAGCGGTTTCTCATGGTTGCGTTAGAATGCGCAACCGAGATGTCAAAGAATTGTACGAATTAGTAGAAACAGGAATTCCCGTGATTGTTCAATAAATTACTGAAGGTTAGTCAAATAAAAAGCTAAACTAAAATAAAGGGGAACATAAAATTTCTGACAGTTAAACTAACAAACATGGATAGGGATAAAGATCATCAATATTTGCCTGTCCCTTTCGTCAGAAGCTATATGTTCCCCGTGAGTCACCTAAAAAGTTGATTAAAAAATTCTTATGGCCAGTCTAGCTCAATCTCCATACACAAAAGAACAAATTTCAGCTTGGTTAAGAGGTTTATTGACCATTGCTTGGTGTGATGGGGACTATGACCCTCAAGAACAGCAGTTAATCGCAAGTTTAACAAAAGATTTAGCCATCGATGACCAAGAAGTGGTTCTCTACCAATCCATTGAACCAGAGGAGTTGGCTGATATTTTAGGAAATGATCCCAAAACAGGGGAAAACTTTTTAAGGACTGCAGTGTTAGTAGCGATCGCCGATGGAGTTTATTCTCCACCAGAGGCTGAACTCTTACATCGATATAGCGACGCTTTAGGGCTAAAATTAGAAGCCTTAGCGTCTTTAGAACTTACTCTATGTAAAGGCCATGAAGACGATCCTCAAGCCCAAGAAATCGGCGATTCAGCCCCCTTGGTGAGTTCGGATCACCCTCATCCCGATTTATTGTATCCTCTCAAAGACTGGTTAGATGGGATGGATATTCACGATCCCAGTGTAGCCAGATTTATTTGTAAGATGATTCCCCCTCAATGTCCCTTTGAGAGAGATATTAAACTTTTTGGTCACAAAGTCGTTCATATTCCTCCTTTATGTAAGCTGAATCCTGTGTATGAGCAGTTAGTTGGCTTAAGATTTCGGGCTTTATGTTATTTAGCTGATGAATGTAAGGAAGATATTTCCGAGTTTACCTAGATGTAAAAGTTGACCTTTGCTCAATAAAAAATAATCAACCAAAGTACATCTAACTCACTTATAAGTTAGGGTACTTTGGTTTTTTGACACTCCCACGAGTAGAACTGCGTGGGATTCTTGCTTCATTTCCTCTTAGCTAGACACAATTATCAAGGTGGAAGGTGCAAGATTTAAGTTAAATCTACACAATTCTGGGCAACTCTAATCTAATATCCCTCAACCCCCCTGCAATCGTTGCTTCTTCAGTAGACTCCGCCTCTTGCCTATATAATTCATTAAGATTCAGATTGATCCATTTGCACAAAGAGTTCATGTTCATAACCTTATATTCATCATTTTCAGTCACTTCTATCCACTGTAATCGTTGACTTTGAAGGACAACCAGTAGGAACTTATAGCCTCTTTTAAAAGTTAGATTGTTTGAACTCGATAATTTTTGATTATCTATTACTTGTTTTGTGGTGTCTATTGCATCAAAAAACTCTTCAAGAAACTTAGAACCCTGTCCTCCTAAAGTAAGCTCAATGTATTCAACCGCGTTTTCTATAGACGCTGAATCACCTGGGTTAACATGGTCGTATGGAATTCCTTTATATTTGCCAGAATCCATGATGGTTTTTCGGGCATCTTGAAAACCTTTTATCAAGTTAGATATTTCTTCTGATAAACGTTGAAACGGAACTTTATCTTTCTTCTGTTTTATAGTAGTTCCAAGCAATATAGCAAGTCCATCAGTCATGCAAGCAATAATCAATGGAGGAATAGCTTTTATATCCTTTCCTACTACCATATAATAGGGTTCCATCAATTTAATTGCAGTTTTATCGCTTAATCCATATTTTTCGCGATCTAACGGTTCATGATATATTGGCGGTAGGTATTGCGTTGGTACTTGGCTTAATGCATAACTATCCTTATCAAATATTTCATTCGGATCAGAAATTGTTTCTGTTGGATAGTCCATGATCTCTTTAAGACCTACTACAATTGGCTCTAAATCAGCAATCTCCTTACGTTTTTCTGAAGCTTGACGCAGATGTTCCTGTGCTTTACCTCCTAGTCCAGGAATACCCGAAGCTCCTTTACCCTTTACTTCATTGTTGTACTCAGATTCATGGTAGGATTTCTGACTTACTAATTTTTCTAACCGTGATTCAAGCTCTGTATATACATCTCTAACGAGGATATTGTGCTGTGCAATAGCAGTATCGAGTTGATAGGCATCCACAGCAGGAGCAGTCAGAACGTGATAGTAAGTAAAGAATGAAGTGTAAACACTGACAAAAGATAGTATAAGTACACTTGTCCACTTCCTCAAAGGAGCCGAGCGAACAATCAAACCAGTAAGCATTAAAAACAGAAGAAGTTGTATCGCTATGCCAAAATAGACTGCAATTCCCTCATGTCCGACAATATGTTTAGCTCCCTCAATCGTTGCATAACCACTCGCGAAATTCAGTATGCATAATCCCATAAAGAGGATGTTCTCCCTATGGTTAGGAAAAAGCTGTCCGCTTATTAACTTATCCAAAAGATTAGTCATAATCCTGATTTTTCCAACGTCCAATTGATAATATTTCTCTCAATGCTAAGTGTAGATTTTGGGACAATATAGAATCTACAGATTTGCTTAATGGTAGTAAAATTAAATTTAATGTGAATATGTCAAAACTTATATAGGTTAAAAAAATAGTTGGTAATGATATGTTTCTACGAACTGAAATTAGATTTTATGAAGATGAAGTTAGACATTTAGGGCAGTCTGTGTGTCAAGAAGCCGTAAAATAGTTAACAGTAAGGTTTGTATCTTGCCCACCTCATCTTTATCCATAACCTTTTTCCATGACAAATAGTGTAATTTTTTGGCATCGTCGCGACTTAAGAGTATCTGATAATATTGGACTTTCTCAAGCTTATGAACACAGTTGTAAGTTAGTGGGTTTATTTTGTTTTGACAGTCATATTTTCAACCGAGATGATCTTGCACCTGCCAGAATAACTTATATGTTAGGGTGTTTGCAAGAGTTACAAGAAAGCTATGAAAAATTAGGTGGTCAATTATTAATTTTTCAAGGCAACCCGACACAAATCATACCTCAAGTTGCAGATGCTTTAAAGGTTAATTGTGTTTTCTGGAATAATGACATTGAACCCTACAGTCAGAAACGGGATAATGAAGTTATTGAAGCCTTAAAAGAAAGAGGTATTCAAGCACAAACCTATTGGGATCAATTATTACACGCACCGGGAGATATCCTCACTAAAAGTAATAATGCTCCTTATAAAGTTTATACTCCTTTTTGGCGCAGTTGGATCAAAGAAGAAAAAGCTAATATTGCTCAATCGCTGGAAAAATTAGACAGTTTAAGCGAGGCAGAAATAAACCTAGTCAAAGACTTAGGAATGATTGACTTACCTACAGCCAAAGACTTAGGTTATAGTTGGGATGCCCCCTTGATTTTAGAAGTAGGAGAAACAGCAGCTAAAGAACAACTTAATTACTTTTGTGATAGTGCAGTTTATAATTATCAAGAACAAAGAAATTACCCTGCTATTAACGCAACTTCTACACTGAGTCCTGCTTTAAAATTCGGTGTTATTGGTATTCGCGAGGTTTGGCAAGCAACCGTTACAGCTTATGAAAATACCCGCAGTGATGAAGCAAGAGACAACATACAAACTTGGCAAAAAGAAATTGCTTGGCGAGAATTTTATCAACATTGTATGTACTTTTTCCCTGAGTTAGAAGAAGGTCCCTATCGACAAGAATTTAAAGACTTTTCTTGGGATAATAATCAACAATATTTTCAAGCTTGGTGCGAAGGAAAAACAGGTTATCCTATTGTTGACGCTGCCATGAGACAGTTAAATGAAACCGGATGGATGCACAACAGATGTCGCATGATTGTTGCTAGTTTTTTGACCAAAGATTTAATTATAAATTGGCAGTGGGGAGAAAAATATTTTATGCAAAAATTGATCGATGGAGACTTATCTGCTAATAATGGAGGGTGGCAATGGAGTGCATCTAGTGGAATGGACCCGAAACCCTTACGCATTTTTAACCCTGCTAGTCAAGCACAAAAATATGACCCTGATGGTGAATATATTCGTTTATGGGTTCCTGAAATAAGTTCTCTTGATACAGAATATTTAGTAACAGGAAAAATACCACCTTTAGAAGCCCATAGTTGTGGTTATCCTCAACCTATTGTTGATCATAAACAGCAACAAAGAGAGTTTAAAGAACGATACAAACAGATTAAAAATTAGTTAGAACATTTTCCATCTCTTTAACTGTTATTCCTCCTTCCTCATATTTCGGAGTAAACAATCAAAAAGCCAATGTAATCTATAAAAATAGACATATTTCTTGCTCTTAGAGCCTAAATACACAGTTTTCTAAGGAAATCTTGAAAAGATATAGCAATAGACAGGCTAGTTAGGACACATAAATTGTATTTTAAGGCAACAGGCAACAGAAAAATGTCCTAATAGTCTTGGCGACTGCTATAACCCTCTTCTGTCAGACTCCGAAAAATGTGGGTCAAACCCTGATTCTCTCGTAAGGTGTCGTTGGCTGTAATGATGGAAATTCGTCAGAATTTCGGAAAGTGACAGAAGAGGGATAAATATGATAATTTTTAACTTTTAAATGGGTAGATTAAGAAAAGAAGCAAAAAAAATTGTCTTATGATAAAATTTATGAAATCCATGAAAATTTCAACTCAATTAAAACTATGTGTTGCTGGTGTTATACTGACAACATCGGGAACAATTATAAGCTTATCAATGTTTAACGTAAAAGATGCACATAGAGTGAATGAAGCAGGAATTGTTAGGGGAGGGACTCAACAAGCAATTAAATTAGAATTATCAAGACAAGAAAATGATGAATTAATTCAAGCTCTGAGCCGTAGAATTAATGAATTAATTAATGGCGGCAAAGAGTTTGACCTAGAAAAAACGAAGGATTCTGATTTTTTAGATAAGATAAGAAAAGTTGATAAATCTTGGAAAAATATTCAAAAAATAGTCCAAAAAAATCGAGAAAATTCTCAATATTCAAGTGAACTATTGAAAGCCAGTGAAGACTTATTCAAAGTCACTAACGACGCAGTATTTGCAGCAGAAGATATTGTTGAGAAACAGGCCACAAACTTCAAACTGGTTAAATATATTCTAGTAGTAATACAATTGCTTGTGGCTGGAGCAATTGTGATTACTATTCGGAATATTGCTTTATCAATGAATACATTTACGGGAAATATTGCCTCTTCCTCCACAGAAATTGTCACCACTATTGAACAACAAGAAGGGACTATTTCTCAACAAGCTAGTTCTGTTCACGAAACCACCACCACGATGAATGAACTAGGAGCAGCCTCCCTACAAGCGGCAGAACAAGCCGAAGCTTCATCAGCAGGAGCGCAAAAAGCGTTGACATTAGTTGAACAAGGAACCCAAGCGGTACAACAAACCCAAGAAAGCATGAATATGCTCAGAGAACAAGTGGAAGCGATCGCTGAACAAATCATTCGTCTGAGCGAGCAAACAGGTCAAATTGTCGGGGTATCGGAACTGGTTGCTGATTTAGCCAATCAGACCAATATGTTAGCCCTAAATGCTGCGGTAGAAGCCGTCCGCGCAGGAGAACAAGGGAAAGGGTTTGCCGTTGTTGCCCGAGAAATTCGCAAACTGGCTGATGAAAGCAAAAACTCTGCCGATAAAATCAATAATTTGATTACAGATATCCAAACAGCCATGAACAGTACCGTCATGGTAACGGATGAAGGAACCAAGAAAACCGAAGAAGGAATCAAACTCACCCAAGGAACCGCTGCCACTTTTGCGGGAGTAACAGATGCAGTAAATACTGTTTTCGTCAATAGTCAACAAATATCTTTGTCTGCCAGACAACAAGCGGTGGCTGTTCAGGAAGTGCTTTCTGTCATGAATAACATTAACTTAGGGGCGCAAGAAACCTCTGTTGGGATCAGCCAAGTTAAAACTTCAACTCGTCAACTCGATGAGGCAGCCAAAGACTTACAAGCAGCAGTTTAGGTGAGAGTGTCAACAAAACTAGGCAATTTTTTATATAGAAATCAGGTTGCTAATTAATCAAAATAGAATAAAGTTACCAGCTTTCTTTGTTCTTCTGCTTCTTCGCAAGTTTTTAACAAGGTATGACTGTCATGAAAAGCAAAACAAATTAACTGCTGACAACGAGAAACGATTTCTCGGTTACATAAAGCACTAGCTTCTCCTAAAGATAACCCATCATTGTCGGGGTTTTCTACTAAATGAATGACCCTCTCTAATTGTTCTTTTGACTCTCTAGGCTGCTTGCTCAAACTTTGGGGTAAAATTACCGTTAGCAGGTTGGGATCAGCGCGCATAGCCCCTTTAATAGCGGCTGCATTAGTTCCTGTTGCACCGGATGTCATCAAGCGGTTGCCACCTAAAACAAGGGCATAACTCATCATTTCGATTAACTGTTGATGAGTGATGGGGACATGGCGCGAACCCAATAAAGCAATACGTTTTGAACCTGTTTGCTGTATGGCAGCGAGTTCCTGCGCCAAAGTATCTAAAGTAGGAATATCAATTGATTGACTCAAAGATTCTCTCGTAGACTGCAAGTAATCGTCTGTTATTGTAACAAAGGTTTCTCGCTTATGGAACTTTCTTTAACAATTTTTCTGAAGTTTTTAGTAATTTTGAACTAAAAAATAGCTAATCGCCATTCATCTCCACCTTGTAGAAGCATAGGGATGAATGGCGACATTAGAATAAAAATAGTTTAGTATAGTCCAGGATTTAAACGATCGCCCCCTTCGTTTAATTCATCAGCAGGAGGGGTTACCACAAACTTGTCTAAATTAGATTCTAAACGCTGTTTTTGTCGGTCGCTGAGTCCAGGAATATCCAAGACTTCTTCTACAGTGTCATAAGGAGCATACTTGATGATTTTAGCAGCCAAATTGGGGTAGAATCCACGAAGATCACGGAACTGGCGGATATGATCGTTATTTAAGTCAATTTTTTGACCAAATTCTGTGGTTAACATAGAATCAACTGGGTTTAATTCAGCCGCAACAGCAGAACCCACAAAACCCACGGAACTGATTAGTACCATTAAAATAGCAAAAAGACGAACAAGAGTTTTCATTACCATGATTCTCCTAAAAATCTGTGTTGGTATTATGCACATGATTGAGGGGAATAGCCTTAATCAGTGCGAAAAAATTTTAGACAATCTTAAACTGCTTCAGGAACCATCATAGCTTAGTTTGTGTCTTTATTGTTCTACCAAACTGTTGACTTCTAGTAAAACCTCCCCAGCAATTAAGCGTTTAGCAGCATCTAATAATACGTCTTCTATGTAAGGCTTAACAAAATACCCCTTAGCCCCCCGTTCGGCTGCGATACGCTGCATTTTCTGCGCTCCACGGGAGGTAATCATAGCAATGGGAATGGCAGCAAGTCTCTTATCTTCTTGGAGACGAGACAATAATTCTAACCCTGTCATTCGGGGCATTTCGATATCACAGAGAATTAAAGCACAAGATAACCCATCCCGTAATTTTTCCCAGGCTTCCTGACCGTCTCTGGCCTGTTCTACCTCATATCCGGCCTTAGTAAAGCTCATAGATAACATTTCTCGAACCATAACCGAGTCATCAATAATTAATACCAAGTTACTATCAGAAGAAGAGGATGGCTCATTCGTTGCAGTTTCCTGAGAATCAGCCCTTGGTGACGGTTTGGGCATGGGTTTTTTGGTGCTACCAGGTAATAAAATTTCTCCTACTAGCATTCGTTCGGCGGCATCTAAGAGGGTTTGATCCGGACAAGGTTTCGTAAAGTAAGCAGTTGCGCCGAGTTTAGCAGCTACCTTACGATGGCGATCAGCCCCACGGGAGGTTAATAAGGCTACAGGTAAGGAGGCAAGACCAGGTTCTTTTTGTACATTGGATAAGAACTCTAAGCCATTCATGCGTGGCATTTCAATATCACAGAAGACGAGATCGCAAGGTAAACCAGAACGTAGTTTTTCCCAAGCTTCTTGACCGTCGCGAGCCTGTTCCACTCGATAACCTGCCTTACTAAAGCTCAAAGATAATAATTCTCGCACTGTAATCGAATCATCCACAATCAATACAGTGGGTTCATTATGTTCTCCTGTCAAGGTTTCAAAGGCTTTATCTTTCTTCTGCCAGAGACTATTACTGCTATCGGTACGTAACCTTCCTTGGGCAATAGCGATCAGTTCCAGAACATCCCCGATGGGCATAATGGTTCCATCCCCGAGTACCGTCGCCCCGGCAATACCAGCCGGTTTAGGAATGGGCCCCTCGATTTGTTTAATAACAATTTCTTGTTCTCCAATCACCTGATCCACTTGTACCGCCAGTAAAGTACCGGCACCTCTTAAGATGACCAAAGACACGGTATCTTCTTCGTGTTTACCGCCATAAACACTACTACGACCCAGTTTCCTGTTATAAGACAAAAGGTCTTTGAGGCCATAAACCTGCAGACGTTGACTATTCCAAACTACGAATTTTTGTCCAGTTTCATCTTCCACTAAATCTCTGGGTAGATAATCCTTCATGTCTTCTACCCCATCCATAGGAAAGGCAATACGGGCGCGATCGCTTATACAACAGAGGGCTTTACTGATACTGAGGGTTAGGGGTAAACGAATGGTAAAGGTGGTGCCTTTACCTGGGTTAGAATCAATGTTCACCGATCCCCGAATATCCCGTAAACTGGTGCGAACCACATCTAAACCAACGCCACGACCGGCAAAGTCATCGGCTTTATCACGGGTACTAAACCCTGGATGGAAGAGAAAGTCATAAATTTCGCTTTCTGAGAGCAAATTGGCTTCTTCAGAGCTAATCAGACCTTTTTCGATGGCTTTTCGTTTAACTCGTTCGGCATCGATCCCACCCCCATCATCGGCAACGGTGAGCACGGTTTGATTTCCTTGGAGAAAGGCTTGTAATTGTATTTTTCCTTCCTGGGGTTTACCCTGTTTTTCTCTGATTGCCGGTTCTTCAATACCGTGAGTAATGGCATTATTGACCAAGTGGGTCATGGGATCATAGAGTTGTTCGAGAATCATCTTATCGATGAGAACATCTCGCCCATCTACTAGAAGTTTGGCTTGTTTTTGTAATTTTCTGGAAATTTCCCGAATGGCACGAGGTAAGCGATCGGCTGTGTTGGCAAAGGGAACCATGCGAGATTTGGTCATCCCTTCTTGTAACTGGGTAGTTACTTGTCGCAGGTTACGGGCAACTTGTTCGGTTTCATCTACCAAAAATTGAATGTCGGAGGCTGATTCTCTAACCCGAACAATCAGTTCGATCATTTCTTGGGAGAGTAAATGGAAACCGGTGAAACGATCCATTTCCAGGGCATCTAAATCTTTATCTTCTTCCTTATTATCTAGTTTGACCCCGTTATTCTGGTTATTATTGTTCAATCCTAAGATATCTGGCGATCCACTGCGGCCTTGACCCCGAGTTGCTAATAAAGCTCCTTCCAGTAGGGTTCGTTCGTATAAATCTTGCATTCTTCCTCCCACATCACTGAGGTTATGGACTTGGTTAAGGAGGTTCTCTAAAAATTGTCTAAGTCTTTCTTGATCCTGTTCTAAACTGTTGCGTTTAACGACTAATTCCCCGATCAAGTTACTGAGGTTATCCAGTTGTTTGATGGGAACCCGCATGGTTTGTTCAAAGGCTTTTGTCTTGGTAACTCGGGCCGCAGATGTTCCAGCAAAGCGTTTTCCTGGGGATGGCAGAATAGTAGGAGACCCTCCCATGGTGCGATCGGCTTGTTTAAGGAGGTCTTCAAGCTCTCCAAAACCATCATCTGTCTCTGAATCTGGTTCTTGGGAAACTGTGGCAACTTCAGAGAAAGTGGCCGGTGATGTAGAAGAGATTGCCTCTTTTTCAATCTTAGCAGGGGCGGCGATTAAGGCTGCTAATTCGGCAACGGTGGTCTCGTCTAAAACTGCTTCGGTTGCAGGTTGTGCTAGAAATTGCTCTAGGGTTTCTAAGGGCGGATATATAGAGGAAATGACGGCAGGGGTTTTCTGCTGAGATTCGTTTGTACCGATGAGTTTTTGCAACTCTTTCATCTCATCGTCTTGGCCAAATTCATCAAACACGGAGGTTAAATCATCCAAAAATTCCTCATGACTGTCTTCTTGGGGAGAAGATGTTTGCCATGTTTCTGAGACTTCTTCTAATAGGTTAACCAGTTCTGATCCTGATTTCTCATCGTTGCCATTGTGATCGTCTTCCCAGGTTATATCATCATTAAAAAGCTCATTAATTTCCTCATCCGATGGCAAAGAGGATAAGGTGGAGCTTTCCCTCAGAGGTTTAGATTCTTCGTCCCATGAGGTGGCTGATAAGTCTTTTTCAAATAAATCGACTAATTCGTCTAATTGTTGCTCAGATTCTAGAAAACCTGAGTCCTCACCCAAGTCATCAAAGAGTTGGGCGATATCTTCATCAAAAGATTCTTCGGTAAATTGATCTGGGTTAGAGTAACGACTGTTCATGACTGGGTCCTATCAGCTTGGGATGAGTGCCTCTTGGGTTTAGAGTACCCAGTGTTTTGCCAAAAATTATAATGTTGGGAAATCTTTTTGGAAAATTACTCTTCTACTCGATAACCAAATTCTGCTAGACGTAGGTTAGACTGTCTCCACTGGGGTTCAACTTTGACAAAAAGTTTTAAATAGACTTCTCCTGCAATTAATTTTTTAATTTGTTCTCTGGCAGCAGTCCCGATGGCTTTGAGCATACTCCCTCTTTGTCCAATAATAATTCCTTTCTGAGAGTTTCTTTCAACGTTAATAGCAGCAAAAATTTTGGTTATTTTTGGTGTTTCTTCTACTTTTTCGATGGCAATGGCAACAGAATGGGGAATTTCTTGGCGGGTCATTTGTAATATTTGTTCTCTGATTAATTCTCCCATAATAAATCTTTCGGGTTGATCGGTAATTAGATCGGGAGGATAATAATAAGGTCCTGGATCTAGTTGTTCAATTAAACTATTTTGCAGGGTTTCTAAGCCATCTCCTGTGAGTGCGGAAAATTTTATTATTGGCCAATTATAATCTTGAATTAAAGTGGCGTAACTTTCATCTATTTCTTGATAGTTTTCTGGTTGTTGATCTTGTTTATTGAGTCCTAAAATAATGGGTTGATTAATGGTTTTGAGGAGATCAATTATATAGCGATCGCCTCCTCCTGATTTTACGGAACTATCTACTACTAATAAAATAATATCAACAGTATTAATAGCTGTTTTGGCGTTTTTAACGATAATTTTTCCTAAGCTATGATGGGGTTTATGTATTCCTGGGGTATCTACAAAGATAATTTGGGCTTTTTCTGTGGTTAAAATTCCTCTTAGTCTGTTACGAGTGGTTTGGGAAACTGGAGAAGTAATGGCTATTTTTTGTCCGATTAATTGATTCATTAGGGTTGATTTTCCCACGTTAGGACGGCCTATTATTCCTACAAATCCCGATTTAAAACCTTCTGGTGCAATAGGAATGGTTGATAAATTACTTAGGTTTAGATTATCATTCATTAGCTTCTTTTTTTGAGTTTAATATTTCTATTTTAACAATAAGTAGCACCAGGAAACTATATAATTAAATTTATCCATTAAAATTGACTAAAATTCACAACATTTTTTTATTATATCAAAATAAAACCTAAGTCTAAATTACCCTACCAAGTATAATTTTTTCTTATTACCATAACTACTGGAGAGACTATGATGGGATTAGTGGGAATAGTACGGTTTCTACAAGTTGGCAACTTTGCTATAATAACACTTAGCAGAAAATTAACAAAAAATCTAGGTTTTATGCAATCTATTACGATTAATGTTGAAGATAGTACAAGACAAGCTTATGATAAAGCCGATGAGCAAACAAAGCAAGAGGTAAGTTATCTTGTTGCAGCTTTTTTAGATGATAAATGGCAAAATTTAAGTTTAATTGAAATCATGGAAAAGATTGGTAAAAATGCACAAGCAAGGGGTTTGACTCCTGATATTTTAGAGGAATTGTTAGAGGATGAATAAATTAAGATTAGTCATTGATACTAATGTTTTTATTAGTGCATTACTGAACTTTAATTCTGTCCCTTTCAGTGTTATAAAGATAGCTTTTGAAAAACATATTTTATTAGGTTCTGCTGAAACAGTAAGGGAAATTAAAAGGGTTTTATTTCGGAAAAAGTTTGATAAGTATATATCTAATGAAGAACGTTATGCTTTTTTGGCAAAGTTTTTAACAACTTCTCAAAATGTAATCATTGTCGAACGGTTTAATGTTTGTCGGGATACAAAAGATAATTGTTTTTTGAATTTGGCTGTTAATGGTAAGGCTAATTTTATTATTACAGGAGATAAGGATCTATTGGTTTTAAATCCCTTTCAATAAGTAGAAATTGTTAAACCTGAAGCTTTTTTAAGTCTAGCAAATAGGAACGTTAAATAGACTTCTTGTGAAAATATTTCATTTCTAATGGGCTTAATAATATTAAGTCCCTACAATAATATTAGAAATTTTGACTTCATAAAGCCGATATATTACAGTTTATAAGTCTTTGCGCGAGAGAAGAAACACCTATGAAGGTGTCCAAAAGGTTTCTGGCGAAATGGTTAGGAAAGTGTCCCTCGGGTTCTCCCAAATAGCTGCCTCCTTTTCTCCAACCGACGTGATCGCAAAACTCATACCATATTTTTTTATTATAGTTTCTTGTTCCACCAAGGTCATCCACATAAATTTTTTTCTGTACACTGAAGCCAAACTTACCCTTACTATATTTAACCCAAAGTTGATCGAGAATGCTTAATTCCTCGCAAGGGAAATTATCAAAATCTTCCCGGTCAAACAGTTGGCCTTCTTCTTTGCCAACGGTTTCAATCATCAAGCGATAGGTTTCTTGATCAGCGTATTTGAATTGCTGATTTTTGAGGAGTTGTTCTAGTTTTTGATAACGAGCATTTTGTACAGTAGAGGATATGATTTGTAATTCCTTTTCTATTTCAAAATCAATTTGACGAGAGGTTTCTTTGAGACATTCATAAGCTAAAGATGTTGCTTTAGGGTGTTGAATATTAATAAGATCACGGATAAAAGAACTAGGGTTTCTCAGTTGTGCAACATAAAGTATAATGATTGCTTTCCACCATTGATCTTGCCAATTTTTTAGTAGTAAATCTTCTTGTTGAGTGCGTTTAATTTCAGCAGCAGCTAAATATTCCTGAAAGCTTTTATGTGCAAATTCATATTGATCATCCACTTTCACTAATAACTCACTAACCTCCTCAATTTTCTTAAGAAAGCTTTGACCTGTAATCGATCCATCAATTAGTTGTAGGTACTCTGTTAGTTTTACTTGTAGATACTCTGGTTCAATTTTTGTTAAATTTTCTTGAACCATAAATAACGCTAAATGTTGTAATATTTGCTGACTTTCATTCGGTTCTAAAAGCATATCAATTTGTCGAGAAAGTGGTCTATCTCCTAATTGTAAGCGAACAATTGAACGATATAAGTCTCCACGTCCTTGCTGTAGTTCCCCATCAGGATAAGAAGAATGTAAGTTAACAATCATATTTAAGAGAAGAGGATTTTTAGCAAAGTCAGTTAAAGAGTTTTTCTCTCCTTCTTTGGGTTGAAGTTGTTGCACTAAGCTAGAAGCTTTTCTATCAGCTTCTGCTTTAACAATAGGTTGATTAGGTTCAGCACTTAAATGACGTTCTCTGCTTAAATACCATTGTTGTAAAAATCTTGCTTGTTGTTCTGGGGTAAAGGGTTTTACGAATAGGTTAGTATTGGGTTTATATTCTGATTGATACTGACGATAACCAGCAGGACGGGAAGTTAAGATAAAGAACGTTTGAGGATAATTTTTAAGACAATTTTCCATCCATTCACTAACAGATTTTTGCCATTTTTCTTTAACTTCATCAAACCCATCAAACATAACTAAAAAATGACCTTTACGAAGATGATTAATTGCCCAATTTTTTGATAATTTAAGGTCTTTTCCTTGGGGAAGATTGGGAATATGATATTTTTCTATTAAAGTTGGTAAATCTGGTGCATTTGGTTGAGAAATAAGTTCTTGCCATTTTCTTAGGTACAGCAAAACAGGCAATAATTTAGGTGCGTTATAAGCTTTTTTTCTGTGTAATTTTTGGGTGTAAATATAGGTTACATGACGTAATAAAGTGGTTTTACCATATCCTCCCCAAGCTTGAATAATTAAAGAACGATATGACGGATTTTTAGATGATTGTTTAAGAATGTGCCAAATACTTAACCCGTCTTTAGAAAGCATTTGTTGTGTTAATTCTTGCTCCCAAGAAAAACCAGGAGATAAGGGTAAATTTTTACCTTCTGAGTTGCGGATAAAACTACCGCTTAATTCAAGAGAAACAAAAACATCTCTTAATTGAGGACGAAAAATATTATTAAGTCCTTCGGTTTTATATTGAACACATTCGTTACCTTGACATTTGAGATATTTATTATCGGTAGCTGCTAATTGCCATTTTATTGCTTCGCTTAAACTATCAGTAATTCGTTTAAAAGCATCAGCACCCTTTTTTCCTTCCTCGCTATAAATTTCAGTTAATCTATCTAAAAAAGATTGAGAATAGGCTGCCCAAATGGTAGATAATACTGTTGAAGGAAAAGTAATGATAGCGTTTCCCCATTCAGAGTTAATAATAGACGATCCTAACAAAATAGCAGATCCTCCCAATGGAGCATATCCAAGGATAACTTTTACAGCTTTTTGAATTGGTTTTGATGTTTTTTGATCGTTCATAAGATTAACTTAAATTATTCTATTTTTAACACTAATAATTAGATTTTTTTTAGCTAGTTTACTGCATTATATTTGATGTAGTGGAAGCAGGATTTTTGCTATTTTTATAGTTAGGTCTTCTGCATTTTCATTTTAGTTTAAAAAGTTTACTATAATGTTGAAGATATTAAGAAGATTTCTCGTAGCTCACAATGACAATTAGAGAAATCATTTATTATCAGTTTCACTCTTACTATCATTAGAATTTTGTAAAGTTTCAATCTGATTTTCTGAAGGTGCAAGAATGGGAGGATGTTGTCGTCTGAGATGAATTTGTAGCAAGCGTGGTCCTTGGGACTCTATAATAGTAAAAGATAAATTTTCATACTTCAAAGTTTCTCCTTCGCTGGGTATTTTTTGCCACTGATATAATAAAAATCCCCCCAAAGTTTGATATTCATCCGTTACAGGTAAATCTAACCCTAAAACATCATTTAATTCTTCAACATTTAGTTGCGCTTCTATCAAAAAATTATGTTCATCAATCATTTTTAGGGTATCTTCTTCTTCGATAATTCCTTCTGTATCATTGCCCAAAATTTCCTCAATTACATCTTGTATAGTAATCAGTCCTGATGTTCCCCCAAACTCATCAACTACCATCACCATTTTTAACTGCGATCGCTGCATCAAAGCTAATAATTCATCTAAGGCCATGGACTCAGAAACAAACTTAACTGGTTTGATCCAAGATTCAATAAAAGCAGTTGGAGTTAACTCTCCTTTACTTAAAGGTTCTGCCAAATCTTTAAAATCAATAATGCCTACAATATCATCAAGGGAGTCTCCTTTGACTGGGTAACGAGAATGTCCCGTTTCTGTTACTTCCTTTAACAACTCTTCAAAAGTGGCCGTTTCTGCGATCGCTACTAACTGGGTACGGGGAACCATGACTTCTAAAGTGGTAACTTCCCCAAATTCAAAGATATTTTTCAGTAATTCTCGTTCTTGTGCCTCTAAACCAGCAGATTCTCCTTCCGTCGCAATAATCAACTGTAATTCTTCCGTTGTTACTTGACTATAAACCCCGTTTGTGTTGTATTTAATGCCAACACTGCGTAACAAATAACGGGTAGATTGGTTTAAAATCCAGATAAAGGGGTTAAAAACTTGAGCAATGACACCGATAGACGGACCCAAAAAACGGGCTAGTTGTTCAGAGTAAATCAAAGCCACTGATTTTGGGCATAATTCCCCTAAAACGATTTGTAAATAGGCTAAGGCCAAAAATGCCAGAGGAATAGCAATACTGTGGGCTAAACTGTTGCGGAGAACCTCAGATAAAGGTAATTTTTCTAAAATTTCCAACACCAGTCTAGCTATGGTACTTTCCCCGATCCAACCCAAAGCTAAACTAGAAAGGGTAATGCCTAATTGAGTGGTAGACAGAAGGCGATCGAGACTACGTTGCAGAGATTGTACTGTTTGCGCTTGAATATCCCCTGCTTTGACTAATTGACTAACGCGCGATCGCCTCACTGAAACCATAGCAAATTCTGCTGTTACAAAAAAGGCGTTAATGGCTATCAATAAGAGAATTGATAAAGCCCGTATCAAGATAGCTTGGGTAGTCATATTTGCGGTGTAATAATCACCAATATTTATTGAATAACAGGAATTTGAGCGATATTCAACTGTAATTTTTGATCGGGATAATCGGTTAAATTGAAAGATAGGGTTTGACTGTCATTAACCAATGCACGGGGAATTTTGACTTTACCGACAAAATTATCACTATTGGGGGGTAATTCTTGGGGAAGTCCCTCTGTTATGGCACTTAAGGAGCGTCCTTGACTATCTTTGACCTCTAAAAAACTATAAAGGAATCTGACGGGGGTTAGACCTTGGTTTTGTAAATTAACTTTAAAGGAGAGGCTTGTTCCTTCGTTTTTGGCCTCTTCTATCTCTAACTTAACTCCTCTATCTTTAACCTGTAAGGGTAAGTTAGCGACGGTTTGGGAGGTTTGAAGATCCTGGGTGTTACTGTCTATAGATTGACTGGTTTTGTCTTCTTTTTGGTTATTTTTTGATTTTTGTTTTTTTTCAGTGGCTGCTGCTTCGTTTTTCTTATGGGTATAGTCGTATACTTTGATTAAGATAGTTTTTTCGTCAATGGGCTTAAATTCAGTGGGTTCAGTGGATTTTTGAGTTCCCTTGCCTAGTTTCTTGCTGGGATTGATTTCTGGTTGACTAACCCCTTCAAGGGCTTGAGCGCCCATTTGGTAGGCGAAATAAGCACTAGCGGTTCCGGCTCCTGACATAACGAATAATAGCAGTAAAGTCAGTTTTAAGGTTCGATTAATTTTCATTGTAATTAAAGATAGACTTTAAAATTTTACTTGATTATATTGAATTATAATCCGTCGTAAAGTGTTCCGCTTTGGGTGGGGAGTTTGGAGAGTGTGGGGAGACGGGGAGACGGGGAGACGGGGAGATGGGGAGACGGGGAGATGGGGAGATGGGGAGATGGGGAGATGGGGAGAGGGGGAGATGGGGAGTGTGAGCATCCTGCTCACTAACCGAAATATAGCGTTTCTCGGACTCATGAAGTATATTTATCTCTGTACCTCATAAGTATCAGAACTGCTATATAGACTCATGACATCAGTAATGGGTAAACGAGATTGTACCCCTAAATTCCAAGAAGAAATATGTCCCCTTTCCAGGTGATCACAGGCTGCACAGGCTATCATGGCAGCGTTATCGGTGCAAAGTTTTAGGGGAGGGAAATGAACGGTTAAATTGTGTTTTTTTGCTGCTTCTTGAAGATGATTTCTTAAACCACTATTGGCAGCAACTCCACCACCAACGGCAATATGAGTTAGGTTATGATCTAAGGCGCAAGTAATGGTTTTTTTGGTTAAGGAACGGGCAACGGTTGCTTGAAAACTAGCAGCTAAATCTGCAATGGGTAAGGATTCCGAATTTTCTTGTTTGAGCTTTTCTACTAATCGTAAAACGGCTGTTTTTAAGCCACTAAAACTAAAGTCATAGGGATGATAACCGCCTTGGGGTAAAGATATTTTTCCTTCGGGTAAACTAAATCTTTTCGGATTGCCTTCAGTTGCTAATTTATCAATAATTGGACCCCCTGGATAGCCTAAGTTTAATAATCGGGCTACTTTATCAAAAGCTTCTCCTGCTGCATCATCACGAGTGTTTCCTAATTGTTCATAAATACCACAATCTTTTACATGAATTAAACTGGTATGACCACCGGATACTAATAAACATAAAAAGGGTGGTTTCCAATCGGGTTGACTGAGATAAGTTGCGTAAATATGACCTTCTAAATGGTGAATTCCTAAGAAGGGTTTTTGATGAATCATGGCTAAGGTTTTCCCTGCTGTTTCTCCTACCATTAAAGCTCCAATTAATCCCGGAGCAACCGTTGCTGCAATGCCATCTATATCATTCCAGGTCAATTTTGCTACTTGTAAGGCTTCTTCAATACAAGGGTTGATGGTTAAAAGATGTTGACGTGAGGCTTCTTCTGGAACTACCCCACCATAACGTTTATGGAGGTCAATTTGAGAGGCAACAATACTACTATAAATTTTCTGCTCATTAACAATAGCAACAGCCGTTTCATCACAACTGGTTTCAATGGCTAATATTGTTTTCATCGGGGTTAAAATTTTCTTTTTCTTGTGTTTTATTTAATTTTATATCTTTATTTTGCTCTTGGCTAGTCTGATGATTAGAATTTTCTTTTAACCAGGTTGCTAAACTATTAGATAAATTTGCTAAAGAATTAATCAACTCGGGTGAAATATTTTGTGAAGGTAATTCACTAGAACGGAAGTGTAAGTCTCTTTGGGGGAAAGGAATTTTGATGCCTTCTTGTCTAAAGTGACTATCAATTTTGAAGTAAATATCGCTTTTAATTTGAAATTGTTTATAAGGTTTACTAATCCAAACCAATAAGTTAATCTTAAGAAAACTGTCCCCAAATTCAGAGAAAAAGACTTGAGGAGATGGCATAGATAAAATATCTTGATGGTTTTTAGCAACATTAGTTAAGATGTTTTTAACTGTTTCTAAATTAGAACCATAGGCAACATTAACAGGAATTTTTAAGCGCGAAATAGGACTAGAATGACTCCAATTAATTACTTCTGAATCTAAGAAACGGGAGTTAGGTAAGATAACAGAAATTTGATCTAATGTCTTAATTTCTGTACTTCTAACACTAATTCTTTCTACTGTACCCATCAATCCAGCAACTTCAACAAAATCTCCAATTTGTATAGGACGCTCAAAAATTAACACCAATCCACTAACAAATTCTTTGGCAATTCCTTGCAGTCCCAAACCAATACCTACACCTAAAACACTAGCAAAAACTGTTAAAGAACTTAGGTCTAATCCCCAAACTTGTAGAACAACAATAGTACCTAAAAATATAAAGGTATAGTTAAAAATTAAAGCTGTGGTGTCTTGAACTGAACGACTGAGTCCAGTTGCAGTTAATAATTTTGATTTTAATACACGGCTAACCATTCGAGTTAAGGTTACTAAACCAATTAGTAACCCAAGTAAAATAAAAAAGTCAATTACTGAATACTTCTGATTGCCTAAAGGAAAAATATCAGTAATTAAACTAAATCTTAAAATATCAATGATAAAATCACTCCATTGGCGAGTTTTAGAAAATAAACTACTTATATAAACAAGGGCAATAATCCAAATTATTCCTCTTATTATTGTCAATAAAACTAACAATATAAATACCTTAAGCTTAAGAGAAGATTGACTAGGATGGCCGGTTAATGGTTGAGAGGAAAAATTAGAATTAGAAGGGTTGGGATCGGTTGGTGTTGTTTTCAGAGGGTTCAGCCAACGTTGCCAAATTACTCCTAATTTCCAAGATAAAATAGAGGCGATAAAAATAATAGCGATCGCAAAAATAATGGCTTTAATATAATATTGTAATGTTCTTTCGTATTCGGCTTTGCTAATGGCAACTTCTAGGGTATTTTTCCAAGCTAATGCTTGTCCTTTTAAACTTTTTCCGATAGGAACATCATTATAGGTAACGGATAAAAAATAACGGTTATTAATAGTAATCACGGGAACTTCTTGCCCTGAATCAATTTCGACAACTGCGGGGGCGTTACCGCTTTCTAATATTTTTTCTAAATGATTATTGGCTTCTGTTGCTCTTTGTTGTGCTGTATATTGTCCTGATTCACTGACATAAAATAGGGTTCTTCCTTCCAAAATTATGGGTGCTGTTGGCTTTTCTTGTCCTAAAATTGGATGAAGACAAACCAAAAAACTAAAACTCATTAAAATTGTCAAAATCCAGGGTATCAAAGATGTGATTAACTTTGATTTCTTGTTGAAAAGATACATATCAATTGAGATTTATTTTTTGATATCATACCTATGATAACGAAGGAATGACATTTTTTACAACTTATAGTTAATTCAAATAGAAATGAGAAAAAACTTGCCTACTGTATTGTTACCATAGTGAGCAGAATACTCACACTACTCTGTCTCAAACTTATTTGAAACGACTACACTTATTATCTAATGGTTTTTCTAATTATTAAACTACTCTTAAACAAAATTACTTGAACGTTTAGAGATTATAAAAACCTGGATGCAAGATTACAGCGAGAGTATCATAGACACAAAACCTGGCTTGGAACCTTGGCAATTTTATGAGTCTTCGACTCGTCGAGAAAATCGAATTTATCTACATCTGTTAATGAAGCCTTATGACACCATTAAAGTGCGAGGTATTCCCATTAAAAGAGTCAAATCTGTGTTGGCTCTACCATCTGCAACTCCTCTAGAATATCATCAACGGTGTGCTATTGTGGATTCCCTGTTTAATGAAGACCCAGAAGGGGAGTTAACTATTATTATTCCTTCTTCTTCTGTTAATGATTATGCAACAGTTATTGTCATTGAAATTGATGAATAAACTGCTGCGATTCCTAAAAAAAGGCGTTGCACCATTCTAGTTTAAGGATAATAAATTGTTAGGTCAGTGCTATTTATAACAACTTCTCGAATTGAAACATTTGTTGGCAGGTGTCCCATTGTTCGAGCTTGAATCAGTAAATTTCCGAGAGTAGTGGCCTCCGTTGGACCGGCGACAACTTGACGCTGACAGACATTAGCCACTAATTGACATAGTAAATAATTCTGCGCACCTCCTCCGACTATATGCAAGATTTCAATTTGTTCGTTAATTATTATTTCTAAAAGACTAAGGGCTGTCTGATAGCTTGATGCTAAACTATAAAAGATGATGCGTGCTAATTCACCTGGACTTTCTGGTACAGGCAATCCTTCTTGATGACAATAATTTCTGATGGCTGTGATCATATTATCTGGATTTTGAAAAGACGGGGCATTGAAATCAATTGCAATGTCAAAGTTATCGGCGTTAGATGCTTCTTGGAGTAAAGTATCATAGTCAAACTCGTCACACTCACCCCTTACCCATAAGTGTTCCCATTCTGGTTGATGTTGACATTCTTGAAGTACCCATAAACCGGTCAAGTTAGTCAAAAACCGAATAGTACCATCTAACCCGACTTCATTTGTGAAGTTAGCTTGTCGGGCCCCTTCAGTCGTAATGGGGGCATCCCGTTCTACACCCAGTAATGACCAACTGCCACAACTTAAATAAGCCCAGGTTGGGCTATTGGGAGCAACAGGAACGGCTGCTACAGCACAAGCAGTATCATGAGAACAACTAGCAATCACATTAATTGATGGATGATCGTTCACCGAACCAATAATTGTCCCTGACTGCACAATTTGTGGCCAACTCTGTGCCGGAATTCCTAATTGATTCATCACTCCTATAGACCAACTGGGAGCATCAAGATTGTGAACATCGAGTAGTCCACTGGTACTCACTAGGGACACTTCAGATACGGCAGCATCTTGTGTCTGTTGAGCAAAACAATAGTTAAAATAATCAGCCATCATAAGACGATTTTCTGGTAAATCTAACTCTTGTTGCTGATCTGCCATAACCTGGCACAAGGTATTGAATTCCAAAAACTGGATACCCGTTGCTTCATAAAGTGAAGACTCATTAATTCCGTCGAATACCCAGTCTCGTGCATTTTCTGTTCTCGGACTTCGATAACAATAAGCATTGCGAAGTCTGTTACCTTGAGCATTCAAAGGAACATAATCAAATCCCCATGAATCCACTGAAAGACTACAAACATTTGGATTAGAGTTAAGGGCGATACTTAGTCCTTCATTTAATTTTTGCCACAAAGTTTCTAAATTCCAATACAGTTCTCCTTGTTCTGTGGTCCTCGGAGTATCAAAGCGATATAGTTCTTCAATCTCTATGCAATCGCAATTCTCACCTGAAAGCCAACCCAAGATTACGCGACTACTAGACCAACCTAGATCAAAGGCTAAATAAGTAGGACTATTTTTACTCATATTTTGTACTTTCGATTAAATTAACTAATAAATTTTCTCTAACGATCAACCTTAGCAGCTTAACTTATTATTGTCTTTATCTCGGAGCAGAAATGTTGAATGTCATTAGAAAACTTTACATATCAAATTAGACAAAGCCTATGACCAAAATAAATAACTATTCCTCCTGATTCTGATGTCCAACTGTCTAATCCACAAAATAGTTTAACAATCAAATTTTTTATTTTACTTTCCTATACTTTTTCTTATTTTATCATTTTTAACATATTTTTTCTAAGCCTTTTTCTAACATTTAATACTTCTGGAAATCACCCTGCCTTTTTCCCAAAAAACCGTTGCTCAACCCTTTACTGCTGCCTCTTAAATCTCTGGGTTACTAATAATTTGTTGACCAACAGTAATAGGATCTAGCATCAAGAAACATCATTAATTAATAATATTAATAAGCCATTTCTTATTTCTAATTCAATTGATTTTTTCTTTTTTTATAGCAATCAAGAATACATTTGAAGGATAAAATAAGAAATAGCTAAATTATTTTAAAACTTTTAGGTTTATTGGGAATCGCTTTTATTATTTTCTGCAAATTTTTGTCCTACTTTTGCTCCCAAAACCCCTACAACAATTCCTACTATGGATAAATCGGGAGTAAATGGTTCCTTCCTAACAATATGTGCAATCCAATCCCCACCGAAACAGAGAATAACTAACCATGTCTGCGCTCTAACGGAAGAATATTCGCCCTTAGAATCTTTTAAAAGTTGACTCAAGTTTGCTTTTCCTTCATTTTGTGATGGTGCCATTTTTCCTCTATTGATTATTCAAAATAACTAGAGCATTATTTTAACACATAATTTTTCTTAATTCATACCAAATCCGCTTGCCATATTCCCTTTTAAATTGCATAGCTTAAAACTTGAAAACCCTCTTGCCTCCTGCCTCCTGCCCTCTGCCTCTTCTAGCAGATAAAATAGGTCTCGGAACCGGATTTAGTATCAGATTCCAGTTATGTCAATGACTAAAAATCATCTCACTCCTCAACCTTTAACTTATGGAATAGATAAATAGTGTCATAGTCTAAATTTAAGTACAACTATTTAGCTTTAATTAGAAAAAGAAAAGAGCCAATAGTGAAAAAAAGACAAGCTATAAAATTTCCTAAAGATAAAATAGAAATCGAATTTAAAATCCTTAATACTGCTTCAAATGTAAAGATTATACTACCTATAAGAAATAATAAACTACCAATAAAAATCAAGTTAGGTGAAGATGAATTTTTCATTATTTAAGTTTTTGTTTATTTTCTTTATTGTGAAAAGAATCCCTACCCGTATACACGGTAGGGTTATTCAATTACCGAAAATCATGGGGTCTAAAGCCCCGCCTTTTAAGGCGAACAGTTTTTGAGACGGAGCTTAAATCTTTGTCTCAAAAACAACTTCTGTTCGCTAGAGCCGGAGCGTAGGGAGGAACTTCTGACTTCGTTAACCTCCCCAAAAAATTTGAGCTAATAGACAAGCGGATAAAATCCCTGAAAAATCTGCTAATAAAGCAGCCACTAATCCGTGACGAATATTCATAATACCGATAGACCCAAAGTAGACAGCCAAAACATAAAACGTCGTTTCGGTACTTCCCATCATGATAGAGGAAACAAAAGCACTATAGGAATTAGGGTCTCGCTCAATCGCTTCACTCATCAAACCAAAGGCTCCCCCTCCAGATAAAGGACGCAACAACGCCATCGGTAAGACATCAACAGGAAGGCCAATCCACTCTGTATAAGGACTCAAAAAAACGGTAATCTCATCCATCGCTCCTGATGCACGAAACATTCCAATAGCCACTAAAATCGCTACTAAAAAAGGAATAATGCTAATGGCAATATCAAAACCTTGTTTTGCTCCTTCTGTAACGGCTTCATAGACTTTTACACCTCTTCCCAGACCATAAACCACAATTAACAGCATTAAACCTGGTAGTAACCAATGGGCAAGAAAATCAGACCGAATAAATTCCCAATAATTCTCGCTATTCAATCCTCGATAAAAAACCGCTCCTAAAAATGCCCCCATAATTCCCCAAGCAATTAATCGAGATAGTAGACCAGGAGTGTACAATAAGTGGTCAAAATTTTGGATTTCCTCTGTATCTAAACCATTATCTTCTTCTATGTCTGTTTCCATTTCTTCTTGAGAAGTCTTTGGTTTTGGCACAGAAGATTGCGAGAATGATTCAGCATAATCCTTATCTTTATAACCTAGCCAAGCAGCAACGGAAACTCCTACCACTGTTGAAACCGTTGTCGCTGCTAAGGTTGGAAGCCAAATTGCAGCCGGAAGCGTACTCCCTGCGGCTGCTCTTACGCCAATAATAGTCAATGGAAATAAGGTGACACTGGAGGTATTAATGGCCAAAAATAAACACATGGCATTAGTGGCAGTTCCTGGAAAGGGGTTAAGTTTATTTAGTTCAACCATGGCCTTCAAACCAAAAGGAGTGGCCGCATTTCCTAGTCCCAACATATTAGCTGAGATATTCAATAACATCGCCCCCATGGCCGGATGAGTGGGAGGAACATCCGGGAATAAGCGAATCATTAAGGGTTTTAACCACTCAGCTAAAGTTAACATCAATCCTCCTGCTTCGAGAACACGAATTAACCCTAACCAAAGTGCCATAATTCCAATTAACCCAATAGCTAATTGCACTGCACTCTTAGCAGCGTCTACACTCGCTTGGGTAACAGCTTCCATTTTCCCTGTATAACTGGCTAATAGGACAGAAATGACCATCAAGCCAATAAAAACCAGATTAATCGCACTAGGTTTTCCACTACCAGAACGCAAAAATGACATTAATTAATTCTTATCCTTTACTTTTGAACCTCCCGTCGCGAGAGGCGCGAGGGATTCCCATATAGACTCTTGACTAGACTACCGAAATAGTCCCCGTCAGACCGCCATTACTGGGCTGTTTATAAGCGCGTTCACGGGCGCACCGACCGCAAACGGATCTAAAATCTATTTAATTTTTTGGCTGTGCGTCACCGCTAAACCTAATTTACCAGTCGCGTCACCTTTACAATTTCTAGGGCGATATTTGTCCCGACGATCTGAGGTAAGGAAAGCCAATCCCCTGAATATTCCCATGCCCTTTACCGCTATATACCATTATACTACGAGCCGAGATATCTTCCCCAAAATTCATCACGTCGGCAAAGCCGAGGGTCTTCTTTTGGAAGAAAGATAAAATGGGTTTAGCTCAATTTTTCACTATATTAGAATATGTTTGTAGTCAAACAGATACCTATTTTGCCAAGGTTGATAAAGATTACACTTCGCAAATTTGTCCTAATTGTGGAATACATACAGGCAAAAAAGAGCTAGATGTAAGAGTTCATAAATGTCCTGAATGTGGCTATGAACAAGATAGAGATGTTGCAGCCTCTTTGGTAATAAAACAAAGAGGTTTAGCACAAACTGCGGTCGGTGCGCCCGTGGTTAAACAGCCCAATAATGGCGATCTGACGGGGACTTTGGTCTAGTTAAGAGTCTATATGGGAATTCCTCGCGGCTCTCGCGACGGAAGGTTCAATGTATAGTAATTATAGTTTAATAAATCAAAATTATGACATTTCGTAACCCAATTCCTACGGTTGATATTATTATCGAATTAATAGATCAACCTAACCGACCTATTATTTTAATTGAACGCAAAAATACTCCTTATGGATGGGCTTTACCAGGAGGGTTTGTTGACTATGGAGAAACAGTAGAAAATGCAGCCTATCGAGAGGCACAAGAAGAAGTTAGTCTATCTGTTAATTTAATTGAGCAGTTCCATGTTTATTCTAATCCCAATCGAGATGAACGTAAACATACCATGAGTATTGTTTTTATTGCCACGGCAACGGGACAAGCTCAAGCAGCAGATGATGCTAAAAATTTACGAGTTTTTGATCTTTGGGAATTACCTAAAAATCTTTGCTTTGACCATGATAAAATTCTAGCAGATTATACAAATTATCGCTATTATAAATTACGTCCTAATTTAATTTAATTATGTTATTTCTAGGGATTGATTTTGGAACATCAGGGGCAAGAGGGATTGTTATTAATGAAGGGGAAGAAATTATTAGTCAAGTTAATTTTTCTTTTTCTCACCAAGATACTAAGAATTTAAGCCAAACATGGGAAAATACTCTTTATCTACTTTTAGAAAATATTTCAATAGATATCAGAAATAAAATTCAAGCAATTTCTATTAATGGAACTTCTTCTACTGTCTTATTTTGTAATAAGCAAGGTGAATCAATTAAAGAACCTATTTTATATAACGAGTCACGAGACTTGACTATTTTAAATGGGTTTAAAACCATTATTCCAGAAAACCATCTTATTAATAGTTCTACATCTAGTTTAGTTAAACTTTTGTGGTGGGAGCAAACAAATAAAGTAGAAAACAATTATTATTTTTTACACCAAGCAGACTGGTTAGGATTTTTATTACATGGAAAATTAGGAATTAGTGATTATCATAATGCCTTAAAACTTGGTTATGATGTCGAAAATTTATGTTATCCTGACTGGTTAAAAGCATTACCTATTAACTCAATTTTGCCCGAAGTTTTACCTCCAGGAACTCCTATAAATACCGTTAGTAACGATATAGTTAAAAAGTTTAACTTTCCTAAACATTGTCTGGTTTGCACAGGAACCACTGATAGTATTGCTGCTTTTTTGGCTAGTGGTGTAACAAAACCAGGAGAAGGGGTCACTTCTCTGGGTTCAACTTTAGTGTTAAAACTATTAAGTAAGACTCGTGTTGAAGATATTTCATCGGGGATTTATAGCCATCGTTTAGGTGATTTATGGTTAACTGGAGGTGCATCTAATACAGGGGGAAAAGTCTTAAAACACTTTTTTAAGGATGAAGAGTTAGAACAATTGAGTCAAAAAATAAATCTTGCTAAACCGACAAAATTAGATTATTATCCCTTATTAAAACCTGGAGAAAGATTTCCCATTAATGATCCAAAACTACTACCTAAACTTGAGCCAATACCTGATAATAAGGTAGAATTTTTACAAGGTTTACTAGAAAGTATGGCAAAAATTGAAGCATTAGGATACAAAAAATTACAAACTTTAGGGGCAACTCCTGCTACTAAAATTTATACTGCTGGAGGTGGAGCAAAAAACAGAAATTGGACTAAAATAAGGCAGAGTTATCTGCAAATACCCGTACATATTTCAAACCAAACTGAAGCAGCTTACGGGACTGCTTTATTAGCTAAAAGAAGTCACAACAATTAGTCTATTAAACAGGAGTAACTTTAAAATTATGATGGAATTATACTTAAACAATTCTTGGATTATTGCACTTATACTTAACAGTATTTTGCTTGTTTTTGCTTTCATTGTTCCTAAAAAATTATTAACCCCTTTAGGCTATTTTAATGCTTGGATTTTAGGGGTAATTGTTTGGGCGACATTGAGTTGGCAAGGTTACGCAGTTGTTATGTTTTATTTCTTAGTGGGTTCGGGAGTAACTAAGATTGGTATGGCAGAAAAAGAAGCTGCTGGAATCGCCGAAAAACGCTCAGGAGTAAGGGGTCCAGAAAATGTTTGGGGTTCTGCCTTAATTGCAACTTTTTGCGCTTTAGGAACTCTTTTTGTTGACGCTCCTTGGACACAATTATTAATATTGGGTTATGTAGCTAGTTTCAGCACTAAATTATCAGATACTACCGCATCAGAGGTTGGGAAAGCTTATGGAAAACGTACTTTTTTAATTACTACTTTAAAACCCGTTTCTCCAGGTACAGAAGGGGCTATTAGTTTAGAAGGAACTCTAGCCGGAATTGTTGCATCTGCTATCATTGCTTTGGTGGGTTATCTAGTAGGATTAATTAATTTAATCGGTATTTTTTATTGTATTATCGCTGCTTTTATTGCCACTAATTTAGAGAGTGTAATCGGGGCAACTTTACAAGAAAATTTAGAATGGATGACCAATGAAATAGTAAATATTATTAACACATTAATCGGTGCTATAGTTGCTATTTTATTAGGTTGGTTAGTTATTAATTTTATTACTATATAAGAGGCTGTTAAAAAATAAAATATTAACGTATTAAGATGGGCAAAATAGAAATTTTTCTCCGCTATTGATTGGTTAGATAGCTTTGCCCACCCTACACAAATCAAATATATTCTCAAGGAAATAGTTAGTATTATTCGCTTATTTAGGGCTAGATTTTATAGTATAATTATGAGTGTATCGTCAAGTAACTTAATAACCAATTAGCCATAGTTGCACGACGAGTATCTCTAGGTTCAAAAGTTCCTATTTTATAGCCTTTGAATCCCAATTTTTCTTTGAGTAACTGTTTATTTTCTTTAGGAATAGAACGGGTTAATTTTACTGTAGGAGGACGATTTTCAATGAAGTTTGGTGGTTGGGGATACTCTTCTTTCCAAGATTCTTCTACCCCGGAATTATCCCAAGTTTGGCTACTTTCATCGTAACGATATCCTAAATAATACCACACCATTTGATTGACGGTTTCATCGTCTATTTCTTCACTGAGAATGGCGTTAATGGTATCAGTATTAAGAGGGGGTAACTCTTTCATAATTCTTTTTAATCAATTAGGACTATATTCAATTTTACCCCAGAATGAGCCTTGTTAATAACTATAGTCGTACAGAAAATAGTTAGGATATTTTTATACCCTTAACTGTCATTGGTGGGTAAGGAGGAATATCTTTAACATCCTAATGATAAACATGTACAGTCTAGAGGAGTATTTTACGATTCAGATTCACATCTAAGGGTTAAAATGCTATATAAATTAAATAGTTACTTATATAATGTAAATCCTTGAACAAAATATTTATGGATAACTCTAAACCGATGTTTTCTAACACCCGTAGCTTAATTAATTATCTATCCTCAACAAGTTGGGTAACCGTTGTTATTATGATAGCTGTTTTAATTGCTACACCTATTTTATTCGTAGTTAGTAGTATTTTTATCGATGCTGGAACCATATGGAAACACTTAGCTGAAACTGTATTAACTGGTTATATTGTCAACTCTTTACTGCTAATGTTTGGAGTAGGAATAGGAGTATTGATTATTGGGGTTGTAACAGCATGGTTAGTAACCATCTGTCGCTTTTGGGGATGTGATTGGTTTGAATGGTTATTGTTGCTTCCTCTTTCTGCTCCTGCCTATTTATTAGCCTATACTTATACGAATATGTTGGAATATTATGGACCAGTTCAAATGGCACTTCGTTCTTGGTTTGGATGGCAAAGTGTTAATGATTATTGGTTCCCTGATATTCGTTCTTTATGGGGGGCAATTGTGATGTTAATTTTGGTTCTTTATCCCTATGTTTATTTATTAGCTAGAACCGCTTTTTTAGAACAGTCAATTGCTACCTTAGAAGCGAGCCGTTCTCTAGGTTGTAGTCCTTGGCAAAGCTTTTTTAAAGTTGCTCTTCCTTTAGCTCGTCCTGGAATTATTGCTGGTTTAGCCCTAGCTTTAATGGAAGCTTTAAATGATTTCGGAACGGTTGAATATTTTGGGGTAAATACCTTTACCACTGGAATTTATGATACCTGGTTTGGTTTAGGTGAAAGGTCAGCAGCAGCGCAACTAGCAGCTTTTTTAATGCTATTTATTTTTACACTAATTATTTTAGAATTATGGTCACGTCGTCAAGCTCGTTATTATCAAAATAGTAGTATTAAAAGCCATATTAATCGTTATCAGTTAACATCTTGGCGAGCATTTTTAGCTTTTCTATTTTGTTTTGTTCCTTTTTTTGGAGGTTTTTTAGCTCCTTCTATCTATTTAGTAGACTTAGTTATTAATAATGCAAAAACAGCTTTTCAAAATAACTTTTTCACATTGGCTGTTCATAGTTTAAAAGTTTCAGTAATTACTGCGATCGCAGCGTTGATTTTATCCTTGATTATGGCTTACGGCAAAAGACTAAAAGATGGCTTTTTTATGAATAGCAGTGTGAGAATTGCTGCTTTAGGTTATGCGATTCCAGGTTCAGTGATTGCTGTGGGAATTTTGATACCAGTAGCACGGTTAGATAATGCGATCGCTAATATGATAGAAGAGGCTTTTAATGTTAAAATAGGGTTATTAATTAGTGGCACAATTTTGGCTTTAATTTATGCTTATCTAGTGCGATTTCTGCCCGTTGCTTTTGGTGCGGTTGAATCCAGTTTAGGGAAAATTAGACCTAGCTTAGACGATGCTGCTAGAAGTTTAGGAGAAACTCCTAGCAAGATTTTAATTAAGATTCATACCCCGTTAATGACTGGAGGCATACTAACAGGAATTATGTTAGTTTTTGTCGATGTCATGAAAGAATTACCAGCTACTTTAGTGATTCGTCCCTTTAATTTTGATACCTTAGCCATTAGGGTATATCAATATGCTTCCGATGAACGATTACCTGATGCCGCAGCCCCTGCTTTAGCCATTGTTTTAGTGGGGATGATTCCTGTTATTTTTCTCAGTTGGCAAATCACTCAATCACGACGTAGATAAGCTATAGCATTTCTTAGACTTATGAGGTACACCCTAAACCCCCGTAGAGACTTTGCATATAACGTCTCTACAAAAAACTATTTACCTCACAACTAGTATGAGAAGTGGTATATTATGTAAGGGCTTAATAATATTAAGCCCAAAAAAATACAATTGCTAGAGATTACTTTCTTGCTTGAATTACCTGTAAACTACCTCCTGCATATAATTTTTGTTTACAGTCATTAAAACCAAAAGATTGTAACTCATTAATCAAATTTGTTTCTAATAGTTTCCAAGCGGTTTCTGTTTCAAATAACCACATAAATGTTGCTAAAGATGGCCAAAATAAAAGATTAGTAGGTTTATGTAAATCAATAAACGCAAAAATTCCACCAGGTTTGAGAACTCGATAAACTTCTTTAATAATTTCCCTTAATTGTTCGGTTTCCATTTCATGCAAGGCAACACTACTATGAACTATGTCAAATTCTTGCTCAGAAAAGGGTATTTTTTCGGCTAAAGCGTTAACATAATTAGCTTGAGGAACCCGTTTTTTAGCCCGTTCAATTGCGTTAGGAGAAGCATCAAGTCCCATAACTTGTGAAGATTTTTCGACTAAAAATTGAGTGGTTTGACCACTGCCACAACAAAGGTCTAAAATTTGACTATCTGAGTTAATCCTAATACCTTCAAGAGATAAACTACGAAACCGCTTTTCTCCACCTACCGCTAAGGAACTTAAACAAGAAATGGTATTATATAACCAAGGATATTGATAACTTAAAGGTCTTAAAAAAGTTGCCATTTGAAAAAAATATAATCGAAAACCCGTCCTTAAAGACAGGATATCATACACAAATATAATAACACAAATACAAGGTGAATTATTCTAAATTATTCCTTTTTTCTCTAGCTAATGCTAATAGTAATCTTTGTTCTGTTCTGGCGATCGCTCGATAAGTTTTTTCAATTGCTTCCGGTTCTACGGAAATATTGCTAATACCCCAATTAATCAAATCTTCAATGATTTTAGAAGAATTAACAACAATTTGACCACACACAGAAGAGGGAATTTCTAATCTATTGGCTTCTTCAATTAACTGTTTAAAAGCACCCGAAATAGAAGATTTATAAGAGGAAGGAATATCACTCCAGGATAACTTATTTCGTTCTATACCTAACAATAAAGGAATTAAATCGTTAGTACCAATGGCAATTCCTTGTACACCAGCTTTAACATAATCAGCTAGTTGAAAAATAATGGAAGGTACTTCTGCCATAATCCAAACTTGAAATGATTCTGAAAAAGATAATTCAAACTCTTCAATTAAATCAAGACAAAAACGGAATTCATCTACCGTTCTCACAAAGGGTAGAATAATATTAAGATTATCATATCCTTGCTTTTGAACTGCTGATAAAGCTTGTAGTTCTAAGCGAAATAAAGTTGAATCAAGATTATAACCAGAGGTTCCTCGACAGTTTTTATCGGCCGAAAATTTGTCATCAAAGGTTCTGTAAAAAATTGGTTGAGGATGGAAAAATTCAGCAAATTGAGTTATTCTTTCCTGAATCTTTTCAATAATTTGAACCTCTTGAGAATTGTCTAACCATTCTCTTAAAGAATGAGGCGGACATAAATCTAATAACATCAATTCTGAACGAATTAAACCTAAACCATCACAAGGTAAACCTTCCATCTTACTTAAAGAACTAGGCTGGGTTAAATTAACCATTAATTTAGTGCCTATGGGATAATCTAAAGAAGGTGTTTTTTCAGGCTTAACTTGAAATGCTTGAAGAGTAATTTCTTTGTGATCTGATGTATTCAAAACAATGCTGCCGTTATCTCCATCAATAAGGATAGAATCTCCTGTTTGTAGCCAAGTTGTTGCCCCAGGAACACCCACAACCGCAGGAATTCCTAATTCTCTAGCTAAAATAGCTGCATGACTTGTTATTCCTCCCTCTTCAGTGACAACCCCTGCTGCTTGTTTAATAGAAGATAGTTGAAAAGGATGAATTTTTTGAGTAACAATAATAGGATGTGTTGAAGCAACTATATTAGATAAATTATCTTCATTTAGTAAATAAACAGTCCCTTTCATTTGTCCTGGGGCAGCACCAATACCCATTAGTTGATGTTGAGATGCTTGGTTTATTATCTCTGATTTTGTATCTTTAATTAATTGGTTATAAGGTAATGGAATTAATTGAGTTATGGCCAATTCAGAGTATGAATTATCACCATTATTATACAATATCCATTCTAAAGAATTGCAAGAAATCGAGGAATCATGCAAATCATTAAAAAGTTGAAATGTTCTCATGATTTCTTCAGATTTCAAACAATATTGTGACTGTTCTTGATCACTAAGACAATAAGTTTCTAAGCATTTTTCTGTTGTTGATTGGTTCAATTCTGGTTTGTTTTTCAAACGATAAGCACGGGCTTTATTCCCCAATCTTTTTGCTAAAATTTTTCCTGATTCTCCTTCAACTTTCCAGTAATCTGGTAAAATATCTCCTTGAAGTAAACTATTTCCTAATCCCCAATTTCCTTCAATTTCAAAATATTTAGATTGAGTTATCATTCTCCCAGATGCAACTGAATTAACCATCGGTTGTATCAAAATACCTAAATTTAGTTGGTCAATTCTCATCCCTAAACGTTGCCAATAAAATAAACTTTTTGCGCTCAATATTTGCGCCCACATTTCCTTAATCGCTATTTCTAAATTATCGGCAAAATTCCAACAAACTTGTCCAGGAGTTAAACCAGAAATATCTTGATTAAGAGGAAAACTTCCCCCTAAAGAATTACGTAAAATTAACGCTTCGCTGCCTAACTTTGTTGCCCCTTCCATTAAGATTTCTCGCCATTGGGAGGGGAAGGATAAACTTAAAATAGATTGACGACTTTGTTGGGCAACTAACTGTAATGTTCGAGGATTATCTACATCCAAATGAAGGGATGAGCCAGGAAAATCTGCTAATAATGAATTCACATCGTTCAAATTATCTAGAAATTCTCGAAATATACTTGAACTAATCACAAAACCAGGAAAAACATTGTAGCCACTTTGTTTAAGTTGACTCAATAGCCATGCTTTTTCCCCAACAACGGGACGATCCCGTAAATCAATTTCAGAAAGCCAATAAAGCTTGATCACGGCAATAACAACAATTCAATTACCAACTAGAATTAAACCCGTTAAGAAGATTTATTATAATGCTCAGTTAAAACAAATTTACTATTTTTAATTCGTATTTATCTAATTGTTATGGTATCATAACAAATAATCTGATCACAATAGGGTATGACCAGCAGGTTGCAATTAATGGTTAAACTAAACCTAAAAGTCTATAATCTAGTATAGCTTTTATCATTGACTTTTATGTATCAAGACTAACGACTTTTTTCTATGAAAAGAAACGCTATAGCAGGTTGGTTGTCCATTCGGCCATTGATGATAATACGTATCGTGATTTTAGGGTTAACTACTTTCATTTTAACCGTTACCTGGAGTCCTGTAGCAGTGGGGCAGTTTCCTTTTACGGTTGCCTCAGCAAATACACCCATTAGATCGGAAACTCCTTGGTGGGACCCTAACAAAGCACAGCGTTGTGGTAGACTGTGGTGTAGCGAGGTTCATTTATTTGGCGGTTTAGATAAGGTTTTTAAAGTTGCGGTTACACCGGATGCTCTTGATGATCCCAATGATGCACCTTCTGCTGTTGAAGAAAGAGCTAGACAAGTTGAAAGTATCTATAATTCCATTTATGATCGTGTTCGTCAGTCGGAATTAATGTTTCAAGATAATGTTATCAAATCTCCATTTGGGGCCATCGCAAATTGGCAAAATTTGTTCTTTGATCGCGATAATTTAGGAGACCATCCTGCTAGACCCAAAATTGAAATTGGTATCAGAAATAATCAAACTGTGGTCTTTGTGCCACGACAACTTGACTTGGGTTTATCTGCACAGACGATTGTAACAGTAAATAGAGCGGATCGTCTTCATCAAGGTCAATTAATTGAAGATATTGCTAAGGAATGGCGTTTTCTAATTTCTGAAAGTCTTAATGAAGCACTTTGGGCTTATGAAATCGATTATTATTATCCTTTTGCTAGATTTGGAGTTGCTATTGCTATTCTGTTTATTGTTGCTGTTCCTATACTTATTTTAGGAATTATTAGACACTTTTTGAAAATTTGGAATCGTCATATTCGTGGTCAATTACGAGCTTTAAAAGAGTCTTTAACCGTTGATGCAGAGGCTTTATCTTCCGATGAATCACCTATTGTAAATAACGCCTATCAAAGTACAGAAAAAAATCAAGAAAATTCCCAAAGAGTACAACTGAATAGGTCTTCTATTATAGCTAGTTTACAGAAAGTAATTGATCGGCCTGATAAAGCCCTAGCTAAAGCAAAAATTATAGTTGAACATACAGTACAAAATATTACTCAGAACCTTCCTGATTTATCATTAAAGAAACAGGGAATTATCAAACGACAACAAAATATTATTCAATTATTTCTTGGTTTGTTTTTTTGGCTACAATTATTTTTACTATTATTAGCCTTAACTTTAATTGTTTTAATTTTTCCTGAAACTCGTCGTTATACTTATTTCTTTTTAGGACAGGCTATTATAATTCCTTTAATTTGGATGTCTGCTAATATTGCCGATAAGTTGAGCAATCTATTTATTGATTTTTATCTAAATAGATGGGCAAAAAATGCACAGCTAATTAACCCTAATTCTAATCGTTATACTTTGCGAGTCAGTACCTATTCTAACGCCCTAAAAAGTGGCACAAGTTTTCTTTTTATTACTCTTGCTACTGTAGGAACCATCGTGTTTTTAGGGATTAATTTAACAGTCTTAGCAAGTGCGGGAGGTGTAGCTTTTGTTTTTGCCTTTTTATCTCGAAATGTGGTCGAAGATATGTTAAATGGGATTTTGATTTTATGGACAGATCGTTATGCTATTGGGGATGTTATTCAGGTAGGAAATATCAGTGGTTTTGTGGAAAATATGAATATTTACATTACACAAATTAGAGGTTCAGGGGGACGTTTAGTTACTATTCCCAATGGTAAAATTTTTATTGTAGAAAATTTAACAAAAGACTGGTCAAGGGTTGAATTTAAAATAGAAATTGCTTACGATGCTGATGTCAGAAAAGCCTTAAAAATTATTAATGAAGTGGGGCAAGAAATCCAAAATGATCCCACTTGGAAAGATAAAATTATTGAACCTGCTTCTATTTTAGGAGTGGATAGTATTTCTCATCAAGGTATCTTAATTCAAGTTTGGATTAAAACTCAGGCAATGCAACAATGGGCCGTAGGAAGAGAGTTTAGATTAAGAGTTAAAGAAGCATTTGAAACAGCAGGAATAGCACTCGGGGTTCCCCATCAAGAAGTTAGATATCAAGCTAATCCATCAATGAATAATTAATCCTTGAAAACAATTATGATTTTTCACATTACTACTCTTGAAAATTGGCAGAAAGCACAACTTGAAAATGAATATAAATCTACTTCTCTAGAAAAAGAAAGGTTTATTCATTGTTCAACCCAATCTCAAATCATAACTATTGCTAATACATTTTATCGTGATTATGAGCAATTAATTGTCTTAGAAATTAATCCGAATAAATTATTAGCAGAAGTCAAATGGGAATCTCCTGTACATCCTAATCCTAATCTCGATCACAATATCAATGATACTGAAAAATTTCCTCATGTCTATGGAACAATTAATTTAGATGCTGTTGAAAAAATAATCTATTTATGTAAAGATGATCAAGGTTTATTTAAAACCGTTTAAAATTCGAGAAAATTATGGAACGTTTAATATCTTTATTGGGTATAATTGTTTTTTTAGGATTCGCTTATTTAGTATCTTACAACCGTTTAGCTATTCGGTGGAATACAGTTGCTTGGGGATTAGGATTACAATTTATTCTTGGTATTTTTATCTTAAAAACTCCCTTTGGCTTAGCGATTTTTGAGTGGTTGGGTAATACAATTAGAATTTTTTTAGATTATTCTGATGTAGGAGCAAAATTTGTTTTTGGGGAAACTTTTCAAGACCATTTTATTGCTTTTAAAGTATTACCTACTATTATATTTTTTGCCTCATTTATTGCTATTTTATACCATTACGGAATTTTACCCTGTATAGTTAATATAATTAGCTGGATAATGATACGTACTATGAAAACATCCGGCGCAGAAACACTAAGTTGTGCATCCAATATTTTTGTGGGTTGTACTGAAGCCCCTTTAATGATTAAACCTTATATAAAAACCCTAACTTTGTCAGAACTACACGCTATTATGACAGGAGGTTTTGCCACTATTGCTGGTGGTGTAATGGCCGCTTATATTGCTATAGGAATTTCTCCAACTCATTTAATTTCTGCCTCCGTAATGTCTGCACCAGCAGCCCTCGCTATCTCTAAAATTATGTATCCTGAAACCAATAAATCTGAAACTAAGGATGAGGTTATTCTTGAACTTAAAAGCCCTTATACTAACGCGATTGATGCAGCCACAAATGGGGCATTAGAAGGACTAAAACTAGCCTTAAATGTGGGAGCTATGTTAATCGCAATTTTAGGATTAGTTGCCTTAATTAATGGTATTTTAGGGACCATTGGTCAACCATTAGGATTACCTAATCTATCCTTAGAATTGATTTTTTCTTATTTACTTGCCCCAGTTGCTTGGTTAATGGGAGTTCCGTGGCAAGATTGTTTACAAGTAGGAATTTTACTGGGCAAAAAAACAATTTTAAACGAATTTATTGCTTATCTTGATCTGAAAAATTTGATAACAGAAAATACGATTTCCCCACGCAGTCAAATCATCGCAACTTACGCCTTATGTGGCTTTTCTAACTTAGGAACTATCGGTATTCAAATAGGAGGAATAAGTGCGATCGCTCCCAACCGTCAACAAGATTTAGCTAAGTTAGGTTTGAGAACCATGATAGCTGGTTCTTTGGCTTGTTTTCTAACCGCTTGTATTGCTGGACTTTTATTGTAACATTTCTTTGAAATTTTAAGATAATCTAAACTTTCTCAGGTAACAGTCATTTTTGATAATTTATGTTATCATACTGGCAAGTTGGTTTAAATTTTTAGATTTTAACGTTTGTATAGTTAAAAAGTATTATGGTTCAAGCTAAAGAAAATAAAAAAAGTGAAGTTGCTACTTTGCCCTTCTCTGTAGCTCATGCAGGTATTACATCTACTGAAACGCGTCCCTGGGGTTCCTTTACTACCCTAGAAGAAGGACCTGGCTATAAGATCAAACGTATTGAAGTTAATCCTGGTCATCGTCTCAGCTTACAAATGCACCACCACCGCAGTGAACACTGGATTGTTGTTTCTGGTACTGCTAAGGTGACTTGTGGGGGCAAAGAAGAGATTTTGGGAGCTAATCAATCTACCTACGTTCCTCAGTGTACCTCCCATCGTCTAGAAAACCCCGGGGTGATTAAGCTTATCCTGATTGAAGTTCAAAATGGCGAATATTTAGGAGAAGATGATATTATTCGTTTCCAAGATGATTATTCTCGTCATAAATAGGTAAATAAATAATTGAAAAACTGCCTAGTTAGCTAGAATTAATTAGGCAGTTTTTTGGTTGTTTATCTATAAACTGCATTTAATTATTTCTAGGTGATTCGTCCTTCCTTGATTTTAAGTATACTCTTGAAAAACTTCCTAACAGAAATGTGTAGTGCTATAGTGTGTCCCCTAACTCTTTCATTAACGCTTCAGCAACCAGATGACTAACTGCTGAGGGTTGCTGAAACCGTATAAGAATAACTAAAAATTAAGCTTTAGATGAAATTAAATTACGGATATCGTAGTTTGACTCCTTGTCCATTATTGGGAGTTTTACAATCCCAACGAAGATCACAAATAGTACAATCTTTTTCACTAATATCTCCAGGAGTTGCTGGATTCCATTGATCATTCAAACGCGCTTCTTCAATTTTTAATACAGTTGTTGCAAATTCCTTAACAGCATCATCAATTTCATTAGAAGTAATACTAACTTCTAAGAGAGCATTTTTTGGTCGTTGAGATGGACAAGTTGAACCATCAAGTTCATTCAAAAAATATAAAATAGCTTTTCGAGGGAAAACACCATGTTTTAGTTCATACAGTTTTGCATAAACTCGCATTTGAAATTCATAGTTTTCTAGGTCTTTAGTATTAACACCTAACAAGCTACTACCTTTGTAGTCCCACATTTCACAATCAGCAGGATTAGCTTCTAAATTTTCTGAATCAACAAGAAGATCAACTACTCCATGAAGAATATGATCAGTACGATCTGCTTGTAATCTATGTTCTGTATCTTTAACCCTTGGATACAGTGTTGATCCTTCAAGAGCATTAAAATATTGAAGTAGTCTAACTGCTTTTAATCTTGTCTCTTGTGGGATATTTCTAATACCTTGACTTTTTAATCCATTGTCAACTTCAATAAAATATTGAATGATTTTACTGGGAGGAATTGGTTTTTTGTTTTTTTCTGTTTCAGCCTTTTGCAAATCATTAAAATATTCAAGAATTTCTTGATCACTGAGAATTTTCCTATTATCCGGTAGAGAACCTTTTGTTGAAGGATCTATTTTTCCATGAAAATGAGTATGACAACGATCTAAAACTTGGTGAAGAATAGTCCCAAAATAAGTCTGATTTTGATAAGCAGGTGCATATTTATGGACATTAAAAGTTCCGTATTGACGAGGGCAACGTCTAAATGAGACAATATCTTGAGTCACACTGTAACGCCGTTTAATATTAGGAATATTAGGTGAAGGAATTGAAATATTTTCAAAAGGTTTTCTTTTATTTATTGTCATTAATTTTACCTTTATTTATATAATAAGAGCATCTGTGTTTCGTTGAAATTCTAAATGATCTCGATTAGGAACAGCAATATGGCTTTTAATCTGCGTCTTTGTTCCTATTAAAATTAGACCATACTGTGCGCGAGAATAAGCTACATAAAGCAAGCGAATATCATCTTCTATGGCTAAATCTTCAGGAGTTCTAGTCACTCTTGGATAAAGATTCTGTCTAAATGGAGCTAAAGTTTGCTCAAGTTGTTGTGCTGCTCCGACTTGTCCTTCTCTACCTAACTTAGTTACAACGAATACGAAAGGAAACTCTAATCCTTTTGATTGATGAATTGTCATAATTGGCAGAGAACCTTCAGGAACAATAACCTCATCATCTTCATCTTCATCAATTCCTGCTTCAATTAAGTAGCTAACAAACATATTATAAAAACGATTAAGAAAGCTTGAATCAATTTCAGTACCTGTATAATTGGCTCGCAAAGAATCTAAATTAAAACTATTGTAGCCTTCAAATAAACGAGTGACTTTAGAAAGACGTAAGTTCCTAACAGGATCTTGTCTCCATGTTAAAAATGGCTCTTGTGCTAGAATCCGATAGATAATTTCTAGTAAGTTTAGTTTAAGAAATCGTCCTGGATTATCTTGGGATGAGCTATTTTTACATACTTCTGATAGTTTTGTGTTGCTCTTTTTTAAGTAGTCATCTAGAGAATTAGTAGATATATTAGAGTCATTTCTTATGTGATCTAAAGTAGCAAACCATTCTTGAATAGGTGTAACCCAAGATAAAGGCTTTCCTTTTGGATCTTTTTTTGATTGAAAACTATGATTTTTATCAATCACTTGAATTAGTGCTGCTAGTAAACACTTAACTTCTCCACTATCCATAAAAGACTTAGAACGAGGATTATAAATAGGGATTCCTAAGTTCTGAAATGCTTGAATAAATGGGCCAGCATTTCTAGGTGAATCTTTAGCACTTCGTAGTAATAAAACACATTGACTGAGATCCTTGATAATACCATCACTTATCAAATGATTATGAATAAATTGAGCAACGGAATTAGCTAAATCTCCTACGTTTTTGGTTTGAATCCAAGAAACAGCAGGATAATTACCAGAAATAGATGAAGCAGCGATAATTGGTTGCTTGTTCGGCGCACGAACTCCTGAAACATTCATTTCTGCAAATGAAGTGATATAGTGATTGAAAAAGTTAACAATATCAGGATGAGAACGGTAGTTATTTTCTAGCTGAAGTTGATGAGGAGTTTGATTAAATATCTCTTGACAGGCTTTATCAAAATTAACCATACAAGTAACATTGCCACCTCGAAAACGATATAGTGCTTGGTCATCATCTCCAACTACAGTAATATTATGGGGTTTTTGATGAGCGAGAGCTAAATAAATACGTTCTTGAATTGGATTAGTATCTTGATATTCATCGACTAATATATACTTTAAAGGAGGATTTTGGTAATCTCCTTCTAAAAACTGTCGACTAGCAGGAGACTTAAGAAATTCAAGAAAGTAAGCTTGAAGATGAGCAAAGTCGCAACGGTAATTATCTTTTAATGCTTGAGAATATTGTTGATATAGTTCTGCTAAAGTTTCCCAATGTTCACCTGCATTAAGCATTCTATCTATATCAAGATAATCTTCTACAATATGATTAAAAAGTGTAACTCCTGCTTTAGCTCGTTGCCATTTATTTGGTGGATACTTTGGTTTTTGATTCTTTGGCTTTTTCCATGTTTTTACGACATAATCAAAATGTATCCAAAAATCTAAATCTTCATGTTTTGAAATATCAGAATAACGATAAGTGAATAAATCTTGTTCGACTTTGTCTAAAAGACGAACATTTTGGTAATTTGGATAGCGGTATTCTTGTAGAATATCATTGCATAAACTATGTAGTGTTCCTATTCTAATATCAGCTATATCAACATCTTTGATGTCAGAATCCGTGTTTTGTAAGACTGCAAGATATGTTGCTAAACGATCCTCAAGGTTTCTTGCTGCTTTTTCTGTAAAAGTTGTCAGAAAAATTGATTTAGGCTCAATATTATCTACACAAAGTAACTTTAAGGTTCGTGTTACCAGGACTTCACTTTTTCCAGAGCCAGGGCCAGCTAAAAGCCACAATTGACCATCTCCATATTCTACTGCTTTTTTTTGATTATCGTCTAAGTCATAGCCTCGTGCAGTAGTTTGAGCTAAACAACTATGAAAAGTCTGAATATCTATCATTATCTTCCCTTCTCACTATTATCACTTTTCGGTCTCCCCATTTTTGAGCGAGAATCTTGACGATTCTTTAATAATTCCTCAATAATCTCTTTCTGCTGCTTTGGGTTATTCCAATCTCGGATAAAACGCTTGACAGACACGCTTACTAAGTCTTGCATGGTGGGTGCTGCGGAAAAATGCTCACTTTCCAAAGAAACCTTGATTTCTTGCAAGGTTTGATAAAGTTCAGTGGGAACTCGAATAGTCGGGGTCAAAATAAAAATACTTAATCTAAAACATTAGTAATTCTAATCTGCTTCCCCTAACACCTGCTACCATGTATACATGATTACAAGATATTTTAATGATGGAACTTATTATTAATGCTGTCTCTGTGCGTCGTAGTCCTCAAGATAAACATATAAGCTATTTGGGAAGCCTTTTTTTAGGAGATATTGCCCGATTAATCGATGATAACCGTTTATATGTGCCTAATCAGCCTGAGTTACCAGATTTTGCCCAACGGAAACTTAACAAAGTACGGGTTAAACAAATTGCTGTTTATATTCTGGAAAATTATCAAACGGGGATGATATTTTTTCCTCCCATTTGTGTTAATGTTCAACCAAAACCAAGGTATGAAGAAGGCAAACTTTTTTTACCCTATCATTCTGTTAGTTTACGTTTAACCGATGGACAGCATCGCTGTTTTGGAATTTATCAAGTTTTAAAAGAAATTCAAGAAAAAGATTCAATAAAATTTAAGCATTTGTCTCAATTAGAAATCGGTGTATTGTTATATTCAGGATTATCTTTAGAAGAGGAACGTCAAGCATTTCGTGACCAAAACTTATTAGTTCAACGTCCGAGTATTTCTTTATCTCACTATTTTGACCAACGTTCTCCGGCAGTTTTAATGGCTAAGAATTTACTAGAAACGGTTCCTCAATTTATAGATAATATTGAAATGATAGAAACAGGTTTAGGTCATTATAATCCTAAATTAATGACCCTTTCTACCTTAGTAACAACAACAAAATATATGTTTCCTAGTCTCAAATCTCAGGAAAATTTAGAAGCAAAAATAAATTGGGCTAGAAGCTTTTGGATAGCATCGGCTAACATTTTTGATAATAATCCTTGGCGAGTGATGACTAAAGAAGAACGAAGTCAACAAAGACAAGAAACTTTATTAGTTAGTGCGGTTTTTTTACAAGCATTGGGACTATTAGCCCATGATTTATATCAAGAAGATGTACCAGCAGAACAGTTAGAAAAGTGGTTAAAAAACTTAAAAAAATTGGATTGGCGAAGAGATAATAAATTTTGGTTAGAACGAGGAGTAATACAGATAGGAGCAACAGAAGAACCGATTATTTCTAATACAAAAACTACAGTTAAAGCTTGTCATAAAGTGCTTCGGGAATTTGTGGGAATAATGGAAATTATGGTTTAACTTATATCTGTTGGGTGAATGGCTGTAATTTCTGAAAAACGTCTAAAATCATTAACATTAAACGTTAAAATTTTATCAATTTCATAAACTAACATAGCAGCAACTAGGCGTGTATCATGAACTTTCACCCCTTTAACTTGATATTTTTTGACTAAATTTCGCCATTGAAGATAAATTTTCGAGGTATCAGGAAGAACAATAAAAATATTTTCTATTCGAGAAACTTCTCCTTCAGTTTCAGAAACAGTCATTCCTAAACCATTTTTTTCTAGAGGGCGAGTACAAACATTCCAAAACTCAATCAGATTTTGAGAAATAATAAAAAGCTGTTCATTTTGTGAGCGCAAACTTTTAATTGAATTAGTAACATCTTTATTCATCGGATGGTCTAAATCAATCATTCGTAATAGAATATTGGTGTCAAGTAAAAAAGCCAATTATCCTCTTTCTCCATAAATATTTTCTCGACTAATGGCTTCATCAGAAAGACACGGAAGATTCTTATTTCTATGACTGTCTATCCATTCTTGAAAAGCATTATTCCATTCTTGAGGAGAGGCTTTCTCTTGAAAATGAGACGGTTTTTTGATGTGCTTATCTTGCAGAATAGGCTTAATTTTTTCTTTTAAAAGGTCTTTTTCTTCAGGGGTTAAGCATTCAATTATCTGGGTAATTGAATCAACTAATTGAGTGTTCATAAAGTTATCCTTGAAACAGTTTAAAATCAACTATTTACTAATAGTATACTTTATTTTAACATACCCGTACCTAATGCAAATCTCATCAGTTTTCCTGACATAGATTTATAATATATGAGAAAGAAACAACTTTTTTGTTAGTTAAAGTCAAAGTAAAAAAGTTGAGTTTTGTTTTATTGAAGACGAATGAGAGGCAAAATTGATGATTTCTTGTAAGACGTTACGGTTTTTGAATCTTTTTTCATAGCAACTATTCCACCAAAACCACCCCGCAGAATCAGCCCAAACTTTATGCTTTTTTAACACCTCTAAACGACTCAAAGCCAATCCTCCTAAAACAAAATCGGGTCGACTCCAAGCTAATAAGTTATCTAATTCTTGAACTGATAACCCAAATTTTAAGTGAGTTCTCTTTCTTTTATCTAGTTTGAGTAACCCACCCAAAGCAAGATATTTATAACCAATATTTTTATACTCACTAATTAAAGATGAAAGATAACTTTTAGGTGAGTTATAATAAGGCAAGAAAGAATCTTGAGAAGGAACAGATTTTTCTTTCCAATTATAAAGTATTGCTCCCATTTGAACAACACCAATTAAATGATAGTTCCTATGTTCTTTCCAATATTCATCCCAACTTAGTCTTGCTAAATAGAGGGAAATCAAAGGTTCTCCTATAATATCAGGAGCAAAAACAAAATCAGGAGAAAAAGAGTTACATCGTTTCAAATAGTTGTGTATAATTTTGCGTAATTTATTTTCACTAGCTAAGTTAAATTTTCGGATCCATTGTTCATGCTTAAACTCACAATTCAGTTGATAATATAAAGACTTATTATGCTTCTCAAAAACTCCACTATCTATCAAAAAAGGTTGATCAAAATTCCTAATTTTATCCAACAGCTTATCATAACAAGAAAAAGGAGCAAGTATGCCATAATCTCCTTCAAGAGTATTTAGTTGTTCTAGGCGTTTTATCCAATCTAGAGAAAAGACAGGAAGAAAATGATTATTCATGTTGATAAAAAATAATACTATCAAATAGAAAAAAGACGAATAAATTAAACCTTATCAAAAAATTAAGCTATTTTTATCATTTCTTCTTGACTCTTATTACTAATTTTTTTATGATTGAATTCTCTTAAGTCCATTTCTTCAAGTAAAGCTTTAAATCGTTTATAAAACATATAAGTATTATGAAAACCTCGGCGACGGTTACGGTCATTTCCTCTAAAGATTAAAGTATCAACGCCTAAACTTTGACAAATTACACAATCACAGTCTTTCCAAGGTTTATCTTCTAAAAGTATTTTATACATGAATCTATACTTAGGCAATAATCTATCTTTTACAAATAACTGATTATAAGTTAAAACTGTTTCTAGAGTCAGATCAATATAAGCTTGATTTTCATCAAAATCTCTTAACACTTTTAAAGCTTCTTGTTCAAGAATTTGAATGATTTCCCACTTCCAAAAGCTAGTGATAATAAATAAATAAATAATAGAATTGCTTAGATAACTTTTGCAATCAAATTGAATTAACTCTTTAATCTTTTTATTCCTATGATTCGCTTGAGGAATTCTAATAGCTGCATAAACATTATGATTAACTCCATGATAGTTGGCTTCTGGACTTAACCAAGCTTTTCTTAAAGGACTAGCAGAATCAAAGCTAGTAACACCTAAATGACGAAAAATCGGAACTGCATTTAGTCTTCCTACCCCAAATAAATGAAGTTTGATATCTGGTGTTAAATAAGGATAAATCGCCAGTAAAATATCAATAATTTTCTCTATTTTTTCTCTCGCTACTCCTCCCACAGCTAAATAAGTATAACCCATTTTTATATAAGCTTTTGCAGCTTCAGCATAAGTTTGAGGGTTCCACCCTTGAATTGCCCCTACTGGGGTAAATTTATACCCATATTGTGAGTGTTTTGTCAAGAATTCTTCAGCATTTTTTATTGTTAAGTCATAGCGTTTTTCTCTAATACCCTTTTCAGCAAATTTACCAACAATTAAATGATCAATACTAACCCCATAATTAAACCCACATTGTTGATAATAGTCTAAAATTTCTTCGGTGGTATAAGGAGGAAATTCTTGTTTAATGTATCCAAAAGCCCCACAATCTCCTATAATTTCTCCAGAGAAACGAATATAATCATGAATTCCTTGTTGTAGTATTGCTTTTTGTTTTTTTTTGCTTTTGTCAAAAACGACTTTAGACACTAGAATCCCATCGTAATTAGGAGATTCAAACAGTTGATGAGCATAAAAATCATCTTTGTGAGGAATTC
>JAAUYK010070653.1_pt1 | contig 52072 bp, 76 predicted proteins | sample 7278021 | NCBI WGS metagenome assembly JAAUYK01 (sample SAMN14350223, study PRJNA611818) | marine sediment metagenome | isolation source: surface marine sediment (1.8m) | place: French Polynesia: Moorea | collected 2018-08
CATCCGACGCACAGCCCATCCGCATCGCGCTGCCATGCGTCGGTGGCGCCGCTCGGTTGATTCTCGGGATCCAGGCAGGTGCCGGACATGTCGGCGCCGGACAGGTCGGCGCGGGCCAGGTCGGCGCCGGACAGGTTGGCGCGGGACAGGTCGGCGCCGTCCAGGTTGGCGCGACGCAGGTAGGCGCGGGACAGGTCGGCGTCGCGCAAGTCGGCGGCGGTCAGGTCGGCGCCGGTCAGGTCAGCGGCGAACAAGTCGGCGCCGCGCAGGTCGGCGCCGGACAGGTCGGCGCCGCGCGGATCGGCGCCGCGCAGGTTGGCGCGACGCAGGTTGGCGCCGCACAGGTCGGCGCCGCACAGGTCGGCGCGGGACAGGTCGGCGTCGGACAGGTCGGCAGCGGTCAGGTTGGCGCTGGTCAGATCGGCGCGGGACAGATCGGCGTGGCGCAGGTCGGCGCCGGACAGATCGGCGCAGGTCAGGTAGGCGCCGCGCAGGATGGCGCCGGTCAGGTCGGCGCCGGTCAGGTCGGCGCGGGCCAGGATGGCGCCGGACAGGTTGGCCCGCCGCCCGCCTCGCCCAGCGAGCCACTCCTCGTGCAGCGCCAGCTCGTGCGCGATGTCGATCGGCAGGTCTTGGATGGTTCGCATGTTTCGTTCCCTCTCTGCGCGGCTCTGTGCCGCGCCCGTGTCCGGTAGGGCCCCCGCAGCGCAGGGGTCCTGCCGTCGGGGCGCTAGTGCGCGTGATCAGTGGTCCACGACGAGTACTCCCGGCGCCCCGTGCCGGTGCTGGCGCGGTGCCGATGCGCCCCGCAACCGCAGCGCTCTACGGAGACGACCCCGCCGTGCGCCTCGGGCCGGCAATATCCGCGCCCGTGTGCGTGCGCCACACAGTGCGTGTACCCGTACGCGTCCGACGCCGTCGCGACTCTGTGCCTATGCGCTATCATCTCGGCTCCCCTCCTCTAGCCCCCTCGTAGTAGGGGGCGGGCTCCCGGGCCCGCGCCGCGGGCCGGGGAGCCCCCGAGGGGGGCTACTCGGGCGGCAGCGTGTCGATCAGCGCCCGCAGCGCGGCGCGGCGCGAGCGGTATCCGTGCGCCTCGCGGGGCGAGGGATCGAGATCGCCCTCCCTCACGGTGTAACGCCACTCTCCCGACTCGTTCTCCCACGGCAGCATCGTGATGGGCCCGACCGTCTCCGGCGCGTATCCTGCCCACATCATGCCTCGGCTCCTCTCCGGGGTTCGTGGCCCCTTTGCCGTCGCCAATCCATATTGCAATCGCCGTGCCACTCTCGCGCAGACGTAACCCGTTGATGCGCCGTGCAACCATCCGTCTATTCTGACACTTTGCGGCACCCCCTCTGAGCGTGAATTGTCACCTCAGCATAAGTCGTTGTCCACACCCACGAAACAGCATCACCCACCTGCCATTTTGTGTCACCCATCCCACCTGTGCCGCACTTGTGCAACCGTGCACCAGTGCATCGCGCTAGGATGCCCTCTAAGCGCCGATCTCGCCCGGGGGCGGTGCAACATACTCACAGCTTGCGATCGGCGCTCTCCGTGGATCTATGGGCGCCCTAGGGGTATTGTAGCGGGGAGCGTAACGTAAACACGGAGGCCGGGTTGTGCCCGGCCCCCGTGGAGGGAGGAGGGAGGTGCGGCGTGCGAACTATTGCGCGCGCTCGGCGGCAGTGATGGCGCCGCGTCGCTTGGCGCGTTGGTATTCCTCAGCAGTATCTGGGTCGGCACCGATGGCATGGCGTACGTCGCGGTCGAGCACGTGCGCGCGGACGCCGCGGAACGCGCCCTCGAGTGCTCGCCGATAGTGCCGGCCTCGACGCGCGACTACGATCCATCCGAGAGTGAGCACGATCGCCCACGGCAGTGATGCCCACGCCGCGCGGATCGCCCAGCGGCGCAGTCGGCCGAGAGTCGCGTCGCCGAAATGATCGAGTAGATCCGCCATGTGTCCAGCCACGCCCGCGTGGCCGTGCTGCTGCATAATCAGCGTGGCCTCGCGCGCGCCGGCGAGATCGTAGGCATCGATGGGGATGGCGCGGTTGGGCCGATGGACGCCGCCGTGGCGATCACGCATGGGCACGAGATGCAGCAGCGCGATGCGCGCGCAGCGGCGGATCGTGGCATCCTCGGTGGATGTGCGGATGTACTCCAGCCGCCGGCAGAGTAGATCCAGCGAGCGCCAGTCCGCGCGCGTGGCCACGCGGTAGCTCCCAGCGCCGATGGGCGAGGCTAGTAGCGTCAGCATCACTACACTAATGAGTTTCCGCACGGGGGGCCCCCACCACCTACCCTATACCATAGGGTATGAGATATTATTATTATTATATAAAAATATCTCTCTACTATAGAGATAAAGAGCACGCCGTCATCTGTGGCTACATGTCGTTCGCGTAACATCCTTCACACACGGTAACATGCGCACGGTGCCTCGGAGCTCGGATACGCCTTCTGCGATTGAATCTACCTTGGTATCGAGGCTCGCGAGTCGTGCCTCGGTCGACGGTCCCCGCGGCGCGGGTGGTCGACGAAGCAGCTTCACGGCGCCGAGCGCCATCGCGGTCAACGCGACCGTGGCCGCGGACGCCGTCGCATAGTCCGCGACGGTTGTGGCGAGGATCAATCCCAACATGGTGTTATTCCTCCCGAGTACGGCGCGCGACTATGTCAGCTTGCGCGCGTTTAAAATGCTGCCAGCTAGCACTTGCGTGTCGCCCGGGTCGGACGTCGCTTGCGCCCACCGAAACTGCACGTTGCCGGCCGTTGCACCGGTGGCGATGCTGCCGAGTATCGATAGCACGTCCGAGCTCAGCGCCGCGACCGCTCCGGGGTAGCTGGCCGCAACCGTCAGATCGTTACGATCAATATGGCGGCACGTCGGTCCCGATTCATCCCACAACCAGGCGAATTTCACACTCCATACGGCTGCCGCAGGCACCGCGAACGCATACTTGAATCCTGCCGCGAGCGGCGACGTCAGGTATGCGTGGAGCTGAAACTCCCATGTCTCGTTCGCCCCGGCAGCAAACACCAAGTGGTCATCATCCTGCAGCGCGGTCGAGCTCGTGACGGTCTCGGCAGACGCCTTCCGCACATGCTGCTCGCGCGCCGCCCCCGCGAATAGAGTCACATCCGACAACGTGAATCCGCTGGCGGCCTCGAGGATGTAGTCACCGTCCGGTGCGTAAAACCAAAACTGCCCGTTCCCGTCGGTCTGCGTGGGATTTGTTTTTGTGGTCCCAACCTCGTCCGAGTAGATGGTGGCGGGGAGGCCACTAGCCTTGTACTTAACCGTAACCGACGTCCCCGGGACAGGAGCCCCGCTGGAATCAATCACAACCGCCGCGTACTGTTGCATTGGCATTTTGTGCTATTCCCTCTCAGGTTACCTTGCGAGCGACGAGATAGCTCGACTCCTGCACGTGAGTGTCGCCCACGTCGGCGGTTTCCTGCGCCCAGCGAAAAACTACGTTGCCGGCGTTCGCGCCGTTGTTGATTATGCCGTGCAACCAAAATGTCGCGTACGACAGCGCCACGACGCCGCCCGCGAACGTTCCGGTGCCGTCGAGCGTGTCGCGGTCGTGGTGGCGGATCGTTGTTCCGGTCCACAACCAGGCAGCGCGCCGCGTGTTGGTAGTCGCGGCGGGTATACTGAAGGTGTATTTGAATCCGGCGCCGACCGGCGACGTAAGCATCGCGAACAGCGTGAACTCCCAGATTTCGTTCGCCGCGATTGCGAACGTGAAATCATCGTCATCCTGTAGTGTCGTGGAGTTCGTCACGGTTTCAGGCGAGCCCTTGAGGATGTACGCTTCTCGAGCCGCGCCCGAGAATAGCGTCACATCATTTAGCGACGCGCCGTTGCCGGCCTCGAGGATGTAGTCGCCATCGGCAGCGTAGAAATCGAAATTGCCGGAGGCGTCAGACGTCGTCGGGTTCGTTTTCGGTGTCACGCCTTCATCCGAGTAGATCGTGGCCGCGGCGCCGGTCGCTTTGATCTTAACAGTTACCGTCGTGGCAACGCCTTCGCCTACGGTGTCGAGCACGACTCCGTGATATCGCTGCATCGGCATGTGAGCACCCTCCCCGGGTTAGACTTGATCCATACGTTGCGCGAATAGGAAACTGTTCGCGAGCACATCCGTGTTGCCGGCCGCTCCCGTGCCCTGCGCCCATTGCAGCGTCACGGATCCGCCGGTGGCGCCGACATCAAACCACCCATCGACCCAAAACGTCCACGTGCCGGTCGTCGCCGATGACGCTGTCACGACAATTTCGGTCGGCGTGGACGGCGCGCTCGTGTTCGCTTGCGCACCCGTGAGTGCGTCCCACGCATTCGTCGGCTCCCACCATGATTGCCAATACTGTTCTGCGAGGTACACATCCGTTCCGCTCGGGATCGACGGCACAGACCACTGCCACCGGAACCCAGCTGCGGCGGGCGACGAGATGCGGAGCACCACCCAATAACGCCAACGTTCGCCAGCTTCGACCGTGAATGTCAAGTCGTCGTCGTCCTGCAACGTCGTGTCCGGCCCGACGACGCGCTCAAATGTAGCTTTGTACGCGAAGGCGACCTCGTGCGCGAGGTGAACCGGGTTGTCGCGAATTAGTGTGGTGAGATTCTCGACGATGTCCGAGTCCGGATCGATCTCGGCGTCGGATACCGCGGTATACGTCGTTGGTACGGTCCCGGCCAGATCCGTCGTCAGCCATGCCTGCAGGTGACTACCCTCGGCTACTGTGGTATCGCCCGGGTCGGCAACGCGCTGCGCCCACTGGAGCAAAAGGTTGCCGACGTTGCCGCCGTTGCGCACGAACGCGTAGATGCGGAGCGGCTGACGCGTGACGTTCATGGCCGGCTGAATGTTGACCGCTGCGCCCACTGCGCCCTCGCCGAACGCGGCGCGGTCAATCACAGAGTCCTCGAGCAGATACGCCATAGAGTAGCCACTGGCGCCGGCCGGTCCCGTGAGCTGGTATTTGAAATCCGCTGTGGTATTGGTGCTGAGATACAGGTCATAGACAATGACCCATTCTTGGTTCGGCTCCATTTGGAACAGTAGATGCGAATCATTCTGCAGCGTCGAGCCCGTGCCAGCGCTGTTGACTGTCTCATCGATCAGCTTATATTTGAACGCGCGCATTTCCTCATACAGCCCCACGATGTTGTCGCGCAGCTGTCCGAGCACGCCCGTTTTGAGCGGCGATTTCGGGTCAATGTCGCTGTCGGGAACGTCGGCATATGCCATTAGAGGGTATCCATTCGCCACGCCATCAACACAGATCCGGCGTAGACCGTCGTGGAGTTCGCGTGCGACGCGTTTTGCGCCCACTGCACTTCGAACTCGTCGCCCGAACTCACGGTTCCGGTATAGATGTAGCCCGACAGACGGATGCCGTGCGGAATCGTGGCGTTGTCCCCGATTTTGAATTCGCTGTTAGTCGTCTGCCGCGCGTAGCCAACCGCGAGATCGTCGCCCCCGATGCCGTACGTCTCCCAAAAAACGCTGAAATACCCGGTGTCCGTCTCGGCAGGAACATATAGGTAGATGTCCATCCCGCCGAAATCATCGAGTACGATCAAGAGCAGATCGATCTTCCAGATTTCATCCGAGCCGACCGGGAAGTGCAAATCGGGATCGGTCGAGAGTACTTCCGTAGTATCTCGCGACGTCGCCGTTTGTTTCTCGATGCACTGCCGAACGTTGTAGAGCGTCTCGTAATTGTCGCGGAACTTGCCGAACAGAATGGATGTCGGCGGTTTCCCCGCGGCGATCTCGGCGGCTGTGATCTCGCTATATGCCATGCTAGACTATCCTGTACGCGCCATCGCCGTTGAGGCGCGGCGCCGTGTCCTCGGCGACGAATGCGTAGGTATCTTTCTCGAGCTCGGATGCGCTATCGTAATCCGGAGTCGCGTCGGGCGCGATGAGCCCGTAGCGCCCTTGAAACGCGGCGTCGGTCGCGCGGATAGCGACCTGGTGCGCGGGCGTCGGCTCGCGCCGCTCGAGGATGTAGATTCGCGTGGGGATCTCAGCTCCTGTGCCGTCCACGAGCTGCCCGGTTTGTATGTCGATGATGTCGCCGAGCTCAAGATCGTCCTTGATGTCCAGCCGAAAAGTATATGTCCGGGGAACGTTGCGCAGCGAGTTGAGTGTGCGCGTGGCAACGCGGATCACGTCGCCATTCTCGGTTAACCATCGCGAGAAGATGCGCTTGACTCGCACATCGCCGAACTGCGTGTCAGATTCCGCATCGGCATCGGCTCGCACAACGCGTGTAGCGTAATTGCTTTTCTCGTCAAGATTCTGCGTGGGATCGATCAGGCGGTAATAGATCCACACCTCGGTCAGTCGATCCTCGGCGCGATCCTGCACGCGGAACGAATCCGCAACTATGTTGGCGTCGTCGGTCAGTACCGACACCGTGCCCGAGGCCGGGCGCAACGCGTGCAGCTTGATTTCTTGATTGACACTATCCCACCATAGATCGCACAGGTATTGCTCCGACAGCTCGCTCACGAGCGTGAGTACCCCGGTCGGCTCGGTGATGAGCGTGGTAGCGCTGTGTCCCGGGATCCAGGTATCGACTTCGTCCGCCCAGTCTGTCGTATTGATATACGATGCCGGTATACCCGCGTAATTGATGAGCAGATCATAGATGATATCGTCGACCGTCGCCGCGGTGTAGCGCAGACATACTTGCACGGTGTCGTCTGCGCTGTGCTCGACGTCTTCGGTGTTGTCGGTGCCTCGGGAAAGCCCCGTAAGAACATCTCCGGTCCTGCCCGAGTACGTCATTACCTCGCTCTCGATGCGCACCGTGCCGCTACTCGGGTAGTCGCTGCCAATGCCGGTCGGGGATAGCGTGAGCGATGCCGCGCCCGCCGCGAGATCGGCCGCTAGCACACCGTCGCTCGGGGCGGGTGCCTGCGCGCGGCGGTCGTCGGCAAGCTTGAGCACATCCTTGCCGACAATCTGCGTGATGCCGGCCGAGTCCGGTCCGCTGATAGATTCGAGTACGTAGTTGTGCGTCACGAAATTCGCCGCGAGGTCGAGCGGCTCTGTGATGTACCCGACTTTGACGCGCATCGGGCGGCCTTGGTAGTAGCGATGCCGCGCGCGGAATTTAGCCCAAAAGGTGCCTTGCGTCCAGGGATCGTATGTTCGCAGAGCCACGTATGGATCAGTTCCACGGTCATGATGCGGGTGGTCACGCAGCGTGAACGTTACGCGCTCCCGCGCGCCGATACCCTGTCCGCGCGTAATGCGGGCGGGTGCTGTCTGCGTGTTGATCAATCCTGGCACGGCACCCACGCTCGGGGGCAAGTCGAGACGATCTTCGCTAAAGCGGTATGTCTGGATGTTCGCCCCACCACCATCGTATGAATTCGGGTCCTGGCAAGTCGAGCGTGTGTTGAAGCATGGCGCGTCCGTTGCGAGCGCGGAGCACTGAAACCCGATCTCGAGCGCGGTTGCGAGGCCCTCGCCGGTCGCGTCGCCCGTTACTCGAATGTAGTTGGTGCCGTTGTCGATGATCGGGTATGTCGTCGGCGAGAAGTTCGCTACCTTGCCGATCTCGGCGTCATACGTCAACCCGCCTGTGGTAAGGCGGATGTTCGTTTGACTGCCGTCGCGGAGAGCAGTCAGCTGATACTCGAGCGCCGACGCGCCAATCTTGCACATCGCGGCCGTAACTAGAATATGTCCGGTATCGGCCGGCGTGGCGACGCGGCCGGAGTAGATCTGAAACATGTGTGTGTTCGCGGCGACAATACCCGCGGTCGTGTCCACGTATCCGAGCCACCAGCCGCCGCCGAGATTCGTCACGCCGGATGTGCCGACCGGCGTTGCCGCGACGGTTAAGTTACCCGCGACCCATTGAAAATGTACTTCGCCTCGAGTCGTGGGCGCGGAGGTATCCCGCACGCGCAGCGACGCATACACGCCCGTGTCTTCTTTGAACTTCGCAAAGAATCGGTGTTGCGTTGCGTCGGCCATCGTGCCGGCCGAGATCGTCTGTTGCAGCAACGATTCCGTTCCGGCATTGTTGTTCTCGAGCTTGTAAACGCTGTTGGATCCGGCCGGCGGCGTGTCACTCGTTGTGCTTAGCGGACCGTTAATCAGTGTCCACTCACTGCCGTCGAACTCCTCACTTTGTCGCGCCAGGTTTTCATTATATGCCGCCGTAGTGTCACTGATCTGCGCCACGCACAGCGACGCCCCCGCGGGATGGCAGAGCGTGCATTTGTCCACGTCGATTTCCAGGAACGTCGTGGGGCGGCGCCCGCAGCGCACCGATTCGGCAGCGTAACTCATATCTGCGCCTCGTAGTTCACGTCCGCCGACATGAAGTTAGGATGACTATTCCGCGTGCGTATGGGACCAGTCGTCCAGCAGTACGCCGCCTCGGTCGGCCACCGCTCGGGATTCCACAGCAGGAACCATGGCTTTTCGACGGCATGGTCAACGAACTCCTGCCAGTAGTCGCGCACCCACTGCGGCGGCAGGTACTCGAACGCGAGCGTTTCCGATGCGCCGGTGCGGATCACGGACCGCCCGAGGAATTGGCCGCCCTGCGATTTCTCGACCAGCAACCGGTCAACGCGCCCGAGTCGCGCCGGCGCATGCCCGACGTAGCTGCCGTGCGGCATGCTCAGCCGCGGCCCGACGCATATCACGCCGATCGTCGCGGCGCTCGTGCTCGCGACGGTGACCCTCCAACGATTAGACGCCACGCTGTCGAACAACAGCACCATCGGGGACAGCGTGCCCGGCGCGGCGGTAGCAACCTGCACCCAACTCGATCCGTCGTGATACTCTAGTTGGATACTGCCGGCGTGGAGGTGTAGGTCGTGCGCCGCGAACGCAAAATAGTCGGCGGCGTGCGCGACGGACGCCGTGAACTCGATATACCCGCCCGTCGCGGTCGTCGTCCAGCCGTCGTATGTCAACCAGTCGAACGCGTCGGCATAGCCGGACCCCGTTGAGGCGAATGTGCCGCTTTCGAGCAGGATGTTATCCCAGCATATGACCGGCAGCGACGTAACCGGCGGTGTGCCGACGAGTGTCTTCGACAGAATAGGCATATCATGTAGTCCTTAGCCGCAGTGTCGTGCCGTCTTCCTGCTCCTCGTTAATGCGCTCGATGAGGCCGCGAATCGCGCCGCCGGAAAACACGTCGCCCACGATCGTGACGTTGACGTCCTGTGCTCGCGCCGGCCCGCCTCCACCCCCGCCCCCGCCCGTTGCGGCGCCGCTCTCGGCTGCGGCTCCTGCGCCGCCGGTCGCAGCGGGTGCGGGTGTGCCGCTCCCGCCGCCGAACTGCGTGGACTGAATCTTGGCAATTTGCGCAGCGCCCGCCGCGAGTGCGAGCGCGGTAAGGCCGCCGATCAGCCACGGCGACCCGGCGTGCTCGCGCCAAATCGCGGTGATTGCCGCGGCGGTGTTGACGGACGCCTCCGCGATGCCCAAAGCCTTGTTCGCCTCGAACTGCTGTCGGCTGCCTTCCTCGGCCGCGCCCGTGATCAGGCGGAATGATCCTATGGCGGTATTCGCTGCGCTCAGCGTGCCATCGATCCGCGCGGCGCGTTCCTTCTCGATGAGATCGGATACTTGCTTTTCGTGTTGGGCGATGACCTCGGCGCGTAGATTCTCGGCGAGGACAGTGGATTCGGTGTATTGATCCTCGAATGCCTGGATCATGCTGAGCTTTTCGGCGTGCGCCTCCTGCAGCCGCGTCATCTCGTCCGTCATGCCCTCGTCGAGCACCTCGGCGCGCAGCGCTTGCTCGGACCGCACCATCTCCACCGTTTGATGCACGCGCGTGCTGAGTGGGTCGGCGCCGCCCTCGCCGGTCGGGATAGCCGCGCCGAGATCCGCGCCGAGGCCGGACAGGAACTCCTTGCGCGCCTCCTCGCGTAGTGCGTCGTTGATCTGTTGGGCCATGCGTGCGGCGGACTTCGCCCAGCGTCGGTGTCGGTCAATCATCGCGTCGCGGATTTTGTGGACTTGCATCTGCGCATCATTGGAGACGATCCGGTACGCAGACATCGACCGATCGAAGTTCGCGCGAATACTTTTGAGGTCGAAGAGTCCGAACGTTTTGATTTGCCCGAGGCCGCCAATGCCGGCTGTTGCTTTCACGACGTCCGGCAATTGATTCAACGTATGGATCGCGGCGTTCACTGCCGTGAGCATCGTGTTAATCTGGTCGACAACGAAAATCACGACGCCGCCCAAGATTTTGCGCACCGCAATAGCGAATTCAGCGGTGGCGAACCGTGCACCGTGCCACCCGAGCCGCAATCCATCTATAGCATCGACGATAAAGTGTATAGCCTTGACGATCGCGGGCGCGAGCTCGATGAGGATACTACGCGCGAGCCCCGCCCACGCCTCCTTCATCTCGGTTACGGTGTCGTTGATGTTTTCGATTTGTTGCGCGTCGATGTCGCTGATCGCGGTGCCGTATGCGCGCGTTGCGTTGCGTGCCTCCTCGAAGGCTCGGCGCCCGCCCTGGATCATGTTGAGCATTTTGATCCCGGACTCGCCGAAGATTTTCATCGTGACGGATGCGCGCTCGGCGTGTGTGCCGAGCTTCGATATGCGATCGGCGAGGAATTCGAATTGCTGATCCGGCGACATCGCAAGAAGTGTGTGTAGGTCGACGTTGAGCGTTTTGAGCGCGATCCGTGCTTCGCCGATGCCCTGGCTCGCGTCGCCGAGCGATTTCGTCATAAATCGCAGCGCGACGGACAGATTGCGCGCTTCGACGCCGGCGAGCTTGCCAGCGAACTGATACGCCGCTAGAGACTCTATGGTGATCCCGAGCGCGCGAGATGTCTTCGCGAGCTCGTCGACGATACTCAGCTGCCGTATGATCGAGCCGACGGCCTTCCACGCACCGATTGCCGCGGCGGCCCATTTCGCCCATGCCACGACGGACTTGCGCAACTCGCTTTGCGTTTTGCTCACATTCTGCGCGACAGCCTTCTGCGAGGCTGCCATCTGGTTTTTGAGGTCGCCGATGTCCGCCGAGATTTTGACGACCAGCGTTTCAATCGGAATCGCCATGTGCTATACCTCGATGCCGTGTGACCGGGCGTTTGCTTTCAACGTATCGTATTCGTCGCGCGTCATCCTAGTTTTGCCCGGCGCCTTATAGCCGGCGTTGCGCTGCGCGTCCGCCGCTCGAACGCGTCCGTCATGCACGAGCCAAAAATCTAGCGGCGTCATATCCCAAAACTCGCTCGGCGGTAGGTTCCATGCACCCATTGCCCAGCGTCCGTAGTCGTACCAGTCGAACGCCTGCCGTCCGAGGTCAACTTTTGCTCTCGCCGTCGGGCAACTCCCCCGCGGTATTCTCGGGGCCCGCCATGATGGCGCCCGCGAGAAACTCAACGGCGGCCTGAGTGAACCGAACGAACCCGCCGGCAGCGATAATCGCCTCGCCGACCTCTTCGAACTTGAGTTTGCCGCCGGCCGTGCGGATCGCCTCGTGGATGACAATGGCGATCTCGGTGAGTTTCACCCCGCCCGGCTGGTCGGCGTTCGAGATCATCGCCATGATGCTGCGTCCGATTTTGCGCTCGATGTTCATGATTGCGGCGAACGTCGGGCGCGCGGCGTACGTCTCGCCACCGATCTGTATCTCTACCGCATCCCGCATTTCGTCCTCCCTCCCCGGAGGTCGTGCCCCGCGCCGTATGCGCGACGCGGGGCATAGCCTATTAATTACAGCTACAGCGTGAACGTGACTGTATCACTGCTCTCGAGGCTGCACGTGTACTCGAGCGCGGCCGTGTGGTCGCCCGACAGCCCGTAAGACGTAATCTGGAATTCGCCCTCGAAGATATGGCCGTTGCCGTCGACCAAGCGATAGTCATTGAGAGTATTGGCCACGGCATCCGCGAGGAACAGCCGCATGGCGCTGCCATCTTCAAAAACGCCGCCGCCGGAAACGCTCATACTCTGAATGCCGCCGGTGATCATCTTGCGGAAGTCGTTGCCGTCTTTGCTCGTGGTGTCGATCTGCTCATTGTTGATGGTAATCGACGTGGCGCGGAGACCGCCGAGCGTGTTCCACCCGCCGACGCCATCCGATCGCTGCAGCACAAAATCCTTGCTCCGTGTAGCTGCCATGAGATCCTCCTCTGCTATTGCTCCTGCACGATTACGCGAAAACGCGACACGCCGTGCCACGTTGCCCCGTTTGGGTCGCGTGTTGTGTCGCTATACTCACGGCGCACCAACACTGTGCGGTGGCCGGTGATCGTCAATAGGTTGTTATGAAGAATGCGTACAATCTCGCCTTGAATCTGCTTACACTCCATGCGGCCCTCATACTCGGACCATACGTGTATAGTAGTCGTGAGTTCTTCGCCGACCGTGGTTTTCGTGTCCCACTCGAGCACGGTGGTATCGCCGATCGTGATGTACGGCGCGGTGACGTTTTGCGGCACGTAATCGTAGATGCGCCCGCTCACGAACGTATCGAGCGCGGCATCCGCGGCGAGCGCTGCGTATATAGCTACCTGTACCGACCACTCGGGAGTACGAGTCGCCATCTATTTCGCTCCCTTGGCGAGTGCGTCACGCACCGCCTTAGCGATACGTGCCACGACGTTGCGTCGGTTCTTCTCAGCGGCTGGGAACAGCCATGGCCGCGCCTCGAGGTTGCTGGCCGGCCAACCAAACTCGAGCGCGCGAGAGTAGACTAGATTCGACCCGACCGCGCCCGTCAATCCGTCCTCATCGAGCACCCAACGAACGCTGGACGCCAATGCACCGGTATCGCTCGCCGGTGGTTCGCCTGACGCCGATGCCTGGTGCTCGACGTAGCTACCTTCACCACGGTAGCGCCGGTAGACTGTACCCGTCGGCGTGCCGCGCTGTATGCTGTTGATGGCGGCGGTCTGCACATCGAGTACGCTCGCCACAATCGCCGCGCGCAGCGGCGCCCGCGCATGCTCGGGCAGTTCGCGGAGCTTCTGCAATAACTCCTCGTCGCGTAGGATTTCAGTTTTCAACTTCACGACGCCACGCCTTCCTCGGCATGAATCTCCAGCCAACGGCCGCGCTCCTCGACGTTGATGGCGGCGCGGATGTTGAAGTAACGACCATCATACAGCACCCGCATATCGGTCGTGACGCCGCTACGGTATCGCAGCACGATACGATGTGTAACCCGCCCCTCCAGATGATGTGCACGCAGCGCCTCGCTGCCCGAGAGCGGCTTGACGTTCGCTTGCGCGGTCGCGTAAGTCGACCACGACACCGCCATACCCCCGCCGGCATCCGGCGTCCCGCCGCGCTCCTCGATCGTGATACTATGTCGAAGCATGCCGGCGTGGTATTTGCACATCGCCATTCTAGAGTCCCATCACACGATGCGGACCGAGGTACCCCGTCGCGCCGGACTTCGCGAGCGCGGACCCCGCGTCGCAATCGCCTCGGTGTTCGTACTGCCAGGTTACAAGATTCAACAATCCCTGCTTGATGTCGTCAGGAACGTCGGCGTCATCGCTGCCGTAGCCGGCGACGTACACGATCTCAGCGCGAACGCCGATCCGTGTGTCGGCCGGCCATGCTTGGTCGCTGCGAAGCACTAGCCGCCCGGGCTCGGCGTTGGTGTCGACGATGAAATAGTCCGCCACGGTCACGCTCGACGCGGTGTCGTCGACATCGTACGTCGTCACACTCGTCACACTTTGCAGCCGCGGGTACGGGAGCTCGAGGACATCCTCGCCGCCCTCGACTTGCGTGACGGCATGCCACGCGTCCCACCAGTCCACGACGCCGCCCGGCCATTCGTCAATCGCCATCGTCCACGTTTGCGTAATCAGCGCGCGCCGCATATACCGCTCGGCCATACCGGTTGCGGCGAGGATCAGCCGCCGCAGAATGGCGTCATCGCCGCTTACGCCGAGCCAGTCCTGCGCTTGCTTGACCGTGACCGGCGTTGTTGCCGGCGGTGTCGTGCGCTTGATGCTATGTATTCCGGTTAGCGCCATGGCTATCTCCTGCGCTTGCGGCGCTTTTGTTTCGTCGCCTTTGCGGGCGCGGGCGCGTCCGCTTTGTTCTCGGGTGCGTCTTGGAGCGCCTTATCCTTGGGCGGACCGTCGTCCGCCTTCACAATCGGCGGCACGGCCTGGTCTTCGTCGAGGCGGATCGCCTGTTTCTGCGTTACCAAATTCATGCCCACGCCGTATGGCACTTCCATAATTCGGCCCGTGTCCGCTCCGTCGATCAATCGAATCCACATGTCGCCGCCCCTCCAGACGGATACGGCTGTGGTGCCGACATCCCGTCGGCACCACATACCGTGATTACACTCAGTCGACCAGCATCGACGGCGGCGTTGCCTGCGCGTAGCGGAGCTCGCTCGGCAGGTAGAGAGCCGCGTAGAAATCGTCGTTTGCGCCGGGCGAGGCAACCGCCAGCGCGAGACAGTCGAAACCGTTCGCCTTGTCCAGCGTATCGGCGTCGACCTCAATGATGTAGACACTGTTCGCCGTATCGAGATCGAACGTATCGCTCGACACCGCGGTCTCGACGAGCGTACCCGTCGCGGCAGAGTCGGTCCACATCTTCGCGAACGCGAGCGCCTTGGCGCCTGCGCCCGCAACGCTGGTGGCCTGCGATAGCGTGCATGCGGCCGTGCCACCGGCCCAAGCGCCGGTGACGATGGCGATGGACACATGCTGCGCGTACTTCAACGAGACGTATCGCGCCGTGAGAGCCGCACCCGTGTAGTTCTTCGGCAGCGCAGCGTAGAGCGGCTTGCTGTGCTCGGGGAGAAAGAGCCTCATGGTATATCCTTCCTTGGTTTCCTATTGGGTGGGGGCGCCAGAGCGCCCCCGCGCCCGTATGGCCTAGCTGCGAGTCTGGAGCAGCACGACCGGTGACAGCGTGTTGGTGCTGTTCGCCGGGGTCAGTGCGGAATTCCACGTGGGCTGGCCGTCGCAGCGATAGGTAAAGCGGAGTGCCGTTTCACCTTCCACAAACCGCACGTGCATAGAGCTCTGCGACTCGATGCCGCCCTTGTCGATCGACAGATACTGCGAGAAATCCGCGAGAATGACGTCGCCGACGTTACCCACGGAGCTGCAATACTCCACCGGGATGACCGGCCGACCCATGAGCGACGCATAGCCGGACGTGCTCAGACCACCAGCCGGCAGGTAAACCGGCACGCCACCGGTGCCGACCGCCAAGGACATCCTCGCGAGCTGCGGCTCGCAATCCTGGTTGATCAGCCACACCGCGTTCGGCCGGCTGCGCGACCACATGCGCGCCCACATGTTGATGACGTTCTCGAAGACGATGGAACCGGCTGTCTGGCTTGGTTCCTTCTCGACCGTAACACTGGCGCCGCTGTTGAGGATGCCGAGCGGTTTGCCAACGCCATCGCCGCGGAGAAACGCATTCTCGACGGCGTAGTTCATCTCGACCGGGAACTCCGACATCACGAACGCCTCGAGTGCGCCAGCGTCCGCCATCAGCTCTTCGGTGAGATAGCACAACGCGTACAGCTTGTGCAGTGTGAGTTCGATCTCGCGAAGCTTCGGTTTTGACGCGGTCGGGGATCCGCCCTCGACACCCCAGTACGTCTGCATCCCGCCCATGCGCGAACCGTCCGCGCGGGACGTCTCGTCAATCGCCGGGATCTTGACCCCGTTGGCGTTCGCGGAGATCGGAATCCGCCGAACGCGCGACGAAATCGCGCCGGTCTCGTACGTGCGGCGAAGCAGTTCGGACCGGTAATCGGTCTGCACGAGGAATCCGCCATCCGACGGCTGTCCCTCGCTGAGACCACTCACGGCCTTGATCTGCTTGAGGCGCGGATCGGTCTCATTGTCGACCTCGGACTTGATCACGGACATGAGCTGCTCGCCCAACGACTTGTACGGTCGCGCCGGGTCATCCTTCGTCTTGGCGGGAGCGCCGCCGGCCGCCTCCATCGCGTCCATGCGCGTCTTCGCCTCGTCGAGCTCTGCCTTGACCTCGTCGACGCGCGCGAGCTGCTTTTCCAGCCCGGCCATTTTTGTCAACAGCTCGTCGCTGGCCTTGCCGTGCTTCTCGATCTGCTCCATACGCTCGTTCGATGCCTTGCGGTACTCGGCGAACGCACCGGTGAGCTTCTCGAGCTCGGCCGTTGCCTTTTCGAGAGCCTCCATGGTTCTCATTCCTTTCTGGTAACCTGTTCACACACGTCTGCAATACGCCTGGCAAGTTCGTCGTCGAGCGTGCCCTCGGCCTCGGGGTCGGGGTCGGCGTCAGCGTCGCACTGATTCAATCCAGCGAACCCGCGGCTTGCGAGCACCTTCGCGGCTTGTCGGGACAATCCTGCGTCGCGCAGTACCGCCTCAAGCTCGCGGACGGACTTGACTGTGGTGACCCGCGCTTGCTCATTCGCGGGGAACGTCACGAGCGATGCTTCGTACAGTTTGAGCTTTTTCAGGTGGTTCACCTCGCGCTCGTTTTCCACTGCGGGTGCGCTTTCGAGCACTCGATAGCCGATCGAGATGCCGTCGAGCGCGCCCATCTTCAACAGCTTGTATGCCTCTCTGGCCTGGCGGACCTCTTGCGTCGGGTCCTTGTCCAGCGCCAGTTGTCCTAGCACTTGAAGCCCGTGCTCGGTTTCTTCAATCGACTTCCAGACGCCAATCGGCTGGTGGCGATCATGCTGCCATAGTAACTTCGGCCACGTGCCCTTTTGCCGATGCTTGGCGAGTGACTCGATGAATGCGCCGCGGTCCACAATGTCGTGCTCGAGATCTTCATTACCGAAGGTACTCGCGTAGCCTTCGAACATACCCTCGTCTGTCACGCGCTCGGGATCGACCTTGAGCTGTACGATGCGCCGATCGAAGTCGCCGGCCTCGGCGAACTCTGCGGTGCCGGTCGCGGGATCGAAGCGAAGCGGCGTGTGGTCGTGCTCTTTCAGCCACGCGCGTGCCTGCGCTGGCGTGAACTTCGTCTTGTCGAGCCGGATCGCCTGCACCTCGACCTTACTATTGTCCTTGCGAACGCCCCAGATGGCGTGTATACCCGCGCCGAATTTGTTATTCTCGCGGCGGAAACGCTTATACTTTTCGGGGTTTGCCAGTCGCGCCGAATGCTCCGTGGGAAACGGCATGTTGCCTCCTGTCTATGCCTGTGGGTGGAACGCCACCGCACACCGACACATTATCGTTCCGTTCGGGGGCCCTTCGGGATCGCCGGGCCGCTTGAGGACATATGTCTCGCCCTTGTCCGTCGTGAACGTGAACGGATCCTGCATACTCGTGCGCTGTCCGCTCGCCGCGGCATGCTCATCGCGCGTCCGATCGTCATTGACTGCGACCCATTCGCGCTCGAGTTCGTCGATGCCGCTCGCGCGCGCCGCGGCGTCCGTGGCGAATGACGCTGCGTTGTGAACCTCGGTGCGCGCCACGACATGTGCTCGGAGTCCGGCGAACAGATTCGAAAACCGCTTGCGCATCGCGCGCGCGATGGCGTCGACGCTCTGTCCGTCCACCAGACCGCGCTCGATGATCGCGCGCACATGTCCGCGCGTGGTCTTGCTGATGCCGCCAATGCGCATAATCGCGGACGGACTGATCAACCACTCGCGTATGAGCTGCTCATAGTAGTCGTCCGAGAAATCCTTCGCCGCGAATGCACCCTCGCCTTTGAGGCTGTCGAGTACCGCCGGCCCGAAGATCTGCACGGCGCGCATCGCGTGTTCACGCACGATCTCCGACACGGCGTCCTCGTGCCCGCGCAGCGCATTCTCTGCGCCGATGATGCGGTCGCGCGCATAGCCGTTTGCGGCCGCGCGGTAGCGCGCGAACAACTCGCGGCGCATCTGGGCGCGGAGACCGCGCTCCAAACGCGCGTGCTGACGCAACTGCCACGCGAGGTATTGACGTCCTCTGGCGCTAGCGGCCATAGCCTAACACCGATGCTTTCTCGGGATCGAGCTCGAGCTCCACCGCCTCCGGCGGCGGATCGGGCTCGGGCTCCTCGGGCGGCGTCATGTCGAGCGGCGTCACGCCGAGCGGCACGAGCAATACGTCATCGTCGCCCGTCCAGTCGTCGTATCCGGCCGCCTCTCGCTTCTCGTTCAGTCCGAGGAACCCGGCGGCGTTGACCATCGCCCACATCTCCGCACGCTTCGCGGCGATCGCGGGTATCTGGTCCGAGTCGATTGCAAGCTTGACGTTGTCGCCGAACCCGGGCATCAGCCACCGATTGAGCGCGTCCATGAGGTACGTCGCGAGCGGGAGGATGGTGTCTTCCCACAATGCGAGCCGCGCCTCTTTGTAATTCGCGAACGTCGCGTCGCCGGTAATCCCCACGAGCATAGGCGGCACGCCGAACGCCGTGGCGACGTCGCGCCCGGCGGACAGCTTCATTCGCTCGCAGTCCATGTCCACCGGCGTAAATGACATCTGTTTCCACTTCAGGTACGATTCGAGCAACAGTACGCTGCCGGCGTGCGCGGGCCCGCGGTGTCGTTGCTTGAGTTCCTGTTTGATGCGGGCCCGCTGTTCCTCGGAGAGTTCCCCGGCACCATCGCCCGGGTCGTGCTCGAGGACAGCGCTCGGCCGCGCCCCGTTCTTGAGCAAGCGATAATTCCACTCCCCCGCCGCATTGTGCTGGTCGACGCCGAACGCGCTCGGCTCAACGGGACTCAACCCGTAGTAGTCCGAGAGCGGATTGAACGAGTGGACGTGAAGCACGTTCGACGCGCCCGTTTTCGGGTTGCGCGGGTACGTCACTGTATGGTTGCCGACCGTATACGTGTACCCCGTCACCAGTCCGGTGCCATTCTCGGGCGCGACCTCGACGCGATCCGACCGAAGCACATCGAGTCGCAATGCGCGCGGGTCGCGTTTGCTGTCGTCCGCTTTTGGTGTAACGCGCTTGAGGTATCCGTTGCCGTTGAGCAGGAGGAACGCGCTCCACGCCTCGAGCAGCATGCCCCAACTCTCGTCGATGTTCGGCGCCGCGAGCAATCGCGAGATCGGCGCTTTCGGGCTCTCTATGATCTCGTCGTTCTGCCCCTGCGTCGCATACCATCGGAGCGCGGCCACGCCGCGCGAGATCAGCGAGACGCAGCGAAACGCTATTACGTTCTTGGTGTATGCCTCGCGCGAGAATGCCTCATAGTCTCGCGCCGGTTCCGACGCCGACCCGAACGAGAAGGGCACCGCGGCGCCCGGCGATTGTTTGAGCTTGCGCCATCGACGCAGCTCGCGTTTTGCGGCGCGTAGCTGCCGGCGCCTACGCGATATGTTCCGTGCCATGATGCCCTCAATTCGTCCGAGCCGGCGCCCCAACGCCGGCCGGTTGGGTTTAGACCGTGCCGGCGATCAGCAGATTGTAAGAGCCGTTGTTTCCGTCGAGTTCCTCGATGGCAAGGATGTCAGCGGTTGTCGCCGTCACCGCGTACGCCGTGGCGTCCGGCGTGTACAACGCGAACAACCCGCCCTGGCGGACGATCGGGCCCTCGGCCCCGTCCGGCGTGTTGCCGGTCACCCACGTATCGAACGCGTTCGTTCCGGCGCCGTCCGATCCGCCGCCGATGCGAAGGCGCGCGGCGAGCGTGCTCGTGTCATGCACGACGATGAGCTTAACCCGCGTAAACGTGATCGTGTCGCCGTACGCATCCTCGAGCGAGCCTGCCAGATCGTACGTGTTCCGCGCCGATCCCGTGATGGTATCGGCCTTGGTGTAGATCTGGTTAACCTGCGTCGCACCCGTGCCGTCGAGCAGGGTTGCCGCCAGGTTTATCGCCAACTCGAACTGTGACGACGCGCCCGAAAGATCCACCGCCTTGTCGACGAACGCCTTCGCCTCTACGGTCACCGCCAGTTTCGTGACGTCCATGGTAGTCCTCTCCGATTCTCAAAGCCACGTTGCGCGCGGCTCGCGTACCTTCGCCAGACCGTCGAACGCGCCGTTACTCGCATCTACCTGGTCGTCATGCGCGCCCTCGGGAAAGTTTTCCGACTCGTCGAACCATGCCGCGTTCCACGGCGCACGCACAACCTTCACGTTCCCGGCCTCGGCCTGCGCCGAGAACGCCTTCGCGCGCGTCGTCTTTGCCTTCGATTCCATCACCGCCCGCGCGTCGTACCCATGCAAGTATCGTATAACGTCCTGCACCTCGGCTTTGCCAGCCTGCCCCGGGTCGCGCGCGAGCAATACCGTAACATTCGTGCCGTCGGCCTCGGCGACGTTGCGGATACGTTGCCGCACACCCTGCGGCGTCGCGCGGAAACGCGCCACGTGCTCGACGTAGTATACGCCGTCGACGATGCGCATTTTCACCCCGACCGTCCAGTCGGGATCGGGGTACTCGGCGGATGGCTCACTCGCAGCGCGGTCCCAATATCGCACGACGCGTCCGCCCGCGGGGACGGCGTCCACGACGCCGAACCACTCGCGGCGGAAGAACATGCCGGCCGCCGGGCGAATCTTCCAGTTGCCCTTGAGCAGCCGTTCCCGGTCGACAAGGCTCAGCGCCTTCAGGTTCCCCAGATAACTCGGGTCCTTCGCGAGCCCTATGCGGTTGTCGTATATACTCGCCGAGATGAACGTGAACGACCGCACGTCCACGCTCGGGTCGATGTCCGGATAGCGCCGCTTGAGTTCTTCGGGACTCTCGCCCCATGCCAGCGCCGTCCCGCGACGCGTGAAGTACCGAATCACGCCGCTGCGCTCGGGGATCGGATACCCGGTCTCGGGGTCGATGTACCACTCTAGCAACTCGGCAACGAACGAATCCGGGTCGGGGTTGCATGTTCCTCGGATGTAGGGCCGCACGCCGCACGTGCTCCGGGCCCGCGATAGCATATACCAAAACTGCGTGGCGGTGAAGTGCGTCAGCTCGTCGAACCCGATGAATGTGAGCTGCGCGCCCTGCCAGTCGAATCGGTTCTTCTCGTGCTCGAGGTGCGCGAAACGGATTGTTGCGCCCGTTCCGAAGCGCCACTCGCACGTCGACACACGCGGATCACCGCCCATGCCTGGATATATCTCAGCGGACGTGTCCCACAGCCCGCCTTCATTCCGCACCTGCGGCATGGTGCGGCGGAATATGACGGCGTAGTATCCCGGCGTCGTGACGTTCCGCGCGGCCTCCATGAGCAACGCCCACGTTTTGCCGGCGAATGCGCTCCCGGCGTACAGTGCGATGTCTGCCGTGGTCGCCAGGAACGCTTCCTGCGGTCCCCGCTGCGGTTTGATCCGCGCGGCCACGGTTGCCGCAGGCTGCGTTGGCGGCGAATTCCTCACGCGGCGGCCTCCAGATCGGCGAGTACGGCCGTCAGCTCGGAGGGCACCGTCACGGCCGGGCCCTCGTGGTTGTCGACAATGAACTGATAGCGGCGCCCGCCGGCGTACGCGCTTGGCACGACGTCGATAGACCACGTCCCATCGAGCGCGCTCGAGGTTGTCGTGACGGCGTTGTCCAGCATCTGTTCCTTTTCCTCGAGCGACGTCCGGTCGTCGGTCGCGGGCCGGACAGCAACCGTCACGCTGGCAGCCGCCCCTGCGCTGTCGAGCACCGTACCCGAGACCGTGCAGAGCGTCGGCGGCATTACGCCTCCAGATCCGCGAGCGCAGCGCTAGTCGCGTCCGGCACCGTGACCGCGGGGCCCTCGTGGTCGTCGATGATGAACTGGAACTGCAGCCCCGCACTCGCGGCGTACGCGCTCGAGCGCAGTACGGACAGCTCCCAATATCCCGTCCCGGCATCCGACGTCGTGGACACCGAATCCGGCAATGCTTGTTCGTCGTTGTCCAGGTTCGCGCGGTCGGCCAGCACCGGGTGCGCCGAGACCGTGACGGCCTGCGCGTTGTACCCGACATCGCGCACCCACCCATACACCGTGCACATGTCCGGGCTCGGCGGCGCGCTCGGCGAGAATGCCGTGCCGGTGTACGTCACCGACACGTCAGGCACGCCCGCGCCGTCCGAGACCGTCAGCGTCTCCGGCGTGGCGAACGTGTAGGAGCCGACCTTCGCCAGATAGACGTTGTAGGTGCCGTCGTTGAGCGAGCAGTTGACCTGCCCGTTCGCGTCCGTGCTCGCGAGTAGATACCGCGTAGTGTCGCCGGTGTCGAATATCTGCACCGTCACGTCCGCGATCGGATTGCTCGTGACATCGTCCTCGACAGTGATGCGCACTGTCCGCACGCCGACGCCCGGGCCGAGCTGGTCGAAGAGTTGCGCGAAGACGTGAATCGTGCCCACGAACACGCCATACGTCGCGTGCGTCTCGGACAGCGCCCATACCCCGACGGCATTCGGCGTGAACGTGCCCCGATACCACCCGTCCCCGAGTTCGGCCACGGTAACGGTGATGCTGCCGCTTACCTCGGCGTTGCTCGGGTTGTAGAGCTTCGGGGTGAACGACCCCGGTGCGAGTCCCGTCACGCCGGTTACGCCGTCAGCAGCGACGACCTGAAAATCAACGGTCGCGGTAGCATCCTTGACGGCGATGTTGAACGGCATGGTTACTCCTCGATCCCGAGTTTCCCGGCGAGTCCTAGTGCGAGCTTTGCACCACCACCGATGACGCGGCCCGACGCGAGGAACACCAGAAACGCCGCGCGTGTGAACTGTAGTGCGTCCTCGGACAGCGCATAGGACGCGCGCACATCCGCGGTCTCGGGGTCGATGCCTGTGACGTCATCGAGGCCGAGACCGTCGACAACAGCATTCGCGGCGCGCATCTCGCCGACCGTCTTACACGGCGCCTGCGTGATGACTATGCGGAGTAGGAATCGCTCAGCATTCGTCAAGCTCATCTCGTGATTCATGGCTTCCCTCTCCCTGCTCCCCTGCCCCCCGGCAGCTACGGTTGTACGATCTTCTTCGGCTCGGCCGTCGCCTTGACCGGCTCGACGATCGCGCGGACCTTGTCTATCTCGGCCTGGTGCTCGGCCGTCGCCGCGTCACGGTTCGCCTCGAGCGCGGCGACGAGATCCTCTTTGCGGATACCGGTGTTGATGACCTGGCGCCCGCCGACCACCCACGTGTCGGTGTCGATATCTTTCGCCTCCCACTCGGTCGTGATCACTACACGACGGTTTTGATCGAGCGAGTATGTCGTCCGCGCTTGGCGCGTTTCGATTTTGGACATGCCACCTCCTAGTACTACGTCAGTAGACCGTACGCCTGCAGTCTGCTCTCGAGCTCGTCGACGCGCGTCTGCAGATTGAGTATGACGCTCATCGCGGTCTCGAACTCGTTTGAACTGCTGAAGCCCCACCCGCCGTTGACGGGCGCCGCAATGGCATAGTCGGTCGCGGCCGGCCCGGTGTGCGTGATCTGCGTGAGTGCGGCCGTGAGCGCCGCGGCTTTGACGACCGGCGCCGTGCCGAAGAAGCCGGCCGTACTCCCGTCGTGGTTGATCGCGCCGTCAATCTCGATGTCATTCAGCAGCATATCATCGTCGCCGGTCGCGCCGATGAGCACGCGCCCGGCCCCGAGGCCGTCCGGGTCGATGATGAGATTGCTGCCGTCGTAGTATATACTCGCGTCGTGGTTGTCGCCGGATCCCGCGCCGAAACACAAATCCGCGCCGGGGTCGTCGCCGTGCAGCCAAATGCCCTGCGCGACGGTCGCCCCGCCCGACCCGCCGGCGGCCGGAACCATCGTTTCGATGTCGATACCGGTGACGCGACCCCATGTCCCGTCGGTCCCGGCGAGAGATCCACCGCCTCCCGGCACCGGCTGCGATACGTGGACACCTCGAACGATGTCGGCGCTCGTGGCGTCGCGCCCGGCAAAGATGTTCGTGATCGGCGTGAGCGCAACAGCGGTGATGTACCGCGCGGTGACGGTGCGTCCAACCACATTCAGCAGTCCGGCCGTGTTGACCGCACTGATATCGAGGTTCGCGGAGCCCCACGCCGCCGCTCCTACGACGGTCGGGGCGGGGTAGAAGTCGAGACACCGCACCGCGGATCCCGCGCCCCAATTGGCCGAGCCGAACCACATGTTCCCTTTGATCGCGCTGCACGTGTTCGCGCCGGATGCGCTCGGCTTGAAGTCGGGGAACATGCCGATACCGACCGCATCGACGTTAACGCCGGTGAACTGCTCGGATCCGATGATAATGTGTAGATCGGTGGGCGCGTTGTCGCCGAGACCGAGATGCCCGCCGCTAAAGTTGAAGTGCCCGGGATCGGTGTTGTCGTTCGTGAGAGTCATCACGCCGCCGTCGACGGCAACGCTGAAATCGTCCGCGTTCGTGTCGGTGAACAGCAACGTAGGCGCTGCCGACGATATCTCCACGTCCGCCGCTGCGACGCGTACGATGCCGCCCGTGCCGTCGAACTCGACGCGCTCGGCGCCCGCGCCGATGCCGATCCATCCGTCCCCGGCGACGGTGGCGTTGCCGTCGAGGTACAGCATGCCGTCGACCTCGAGCTCGTCGGAGACGAGGAGGTCACCCTGCCCGGCGATGGCGTGCGACGTCGCTCCGGTGCCTATCGTGACGAGCCCGCCGGTCGTGGCAGTGAGCGCCGTCACGTACCCCGCACCGATGTGCGTCCGAATCGTGACCGGCTGCGAATCCACGCCGTCCCAGAATAGCGCTTCCAGCACGTTGGACAAATATGCGTTGACGCCCAGTAGACTGGAGTCGAAATACGCGACGCCATCGACCTCGAGCGAGTCCGACACCATCAGATCGCCCGCACCCGCGAGGCCGTGCGATGTCGATCCCGTGCCGACGGTCACCACGCCCGCCGACGAGATCCGCATCCGTTCGCCGATCGTGCCGCTGGCCTCGGTCTGGAAAGCCAACTCCGAGTTCGACGCGCTCGGCGCCACGCACGTAATCGCGGCCTCCGCCGCTCCGGTCGTCCTCGCATGGAACCGCAGCGCTGCGCCGTTGCCGGCGGTGTCGTCGGTGTTGTATATTTGGATGCCGTCGAGAGCGATCGCCCCGGCCGCGTAGAGGGTGGCGTCCGCGGTGCGCACGCTGAGCAGCGTCGCCGGGCTCGGGTCGCCGATGCCAACACGGTCTAGCCCGGCGTCGACGAACAGTAGGTTGGCGTTCGACGCGCCCTCGACGCGAAGGTCGATGTCGGCGCCGGCTTCGTTGAAGACGACTTCGGACGCGCCGAAGACGAGCTCGCCTTCGGCGAAATAGTGCTGCATCACCCACACGGCGGCGCCCGCGCTCGGGTCGATGCATACCCACAGCGCATCGAGCGCGGTGTTGTACCACTGCGAGCCGGCGTAGTACCCGCTGTCGGCGTCGTCGGTGACGGTCGGGTTGCTGGCCGCGGTGTTGTGATGCTTCAGCAATGGATCGTTGCGCGTCAGCACTACGGAGCGTCCTTCTTCGGCTTTGGGCGCGGCTGCCGTGGGTAGTCCGTGCAATGGAACCCGGGCCCGCGGAAGAGCAATCCCCCGCCGCCCGAGACCAGTCGCTTGAGCTTAGCCCGCCTGCATGCCGGGCACACACGCCGACGAGGCGCGTTGATACCCTGGAAGAGCTCGAGGCGCGTGTGACACGCGCTGCATTCGTATTCGTATGTCGGCACTAGTAGACCAGCGCCTGTACCGAGAAGGTGAACGAGTGCGCTCCACCGCCATCGGTGATCGTGTACCGCACGCGGTACGCGTCGCCCACGATGTCTCGGTGATTGGCCTCGGCGAGCGCCGCGCCGATCTCGAACTCTGCGACGTCGGCGTGCCCGTTCATTTTGACGGCGTACACCTCGGCGTTCGCGCCGTTGCCGTCCTGTTGCGTGAAGTGGACTATCGGAATCCAATTCTCGGTGGCACCAGTCGCGCTCGTGATGAGCGCGTCGACGTACACGTCGAGCTTGTCACCGGCTGCGTCCTGTTTATCGGTCATCGCCAGCAGGAACACGATGCCGTGATCCATCCTCGGGAGCATGATCGTACTGCCGACCTCGTTGGTGGCGGCCGTATCGGTCGTGCTCGGGAGGAGCTCGATGACGTCGTGTGCCGGCTTGGCGTGCATGATGCCTGTGTATGCCATGTTGGTCTCCCGTACAGGGGGCGGGGCCTGGGCGTCCCCGCCCCCGTGGTCGTCCCGCGCATCAGCGCGGGGGTGGGATTACGTCGTCGCCGTCGAACCGACAACCATCAGCTGCCCGCCGGCAGCGCTGTCGTTCGAGAACCACGCGTCGCCCGCGACCCAGAAAGCCGTGCCGATCGCACCGACCAACTTGGCCTCGGTGACGTCGTCGGCGTTCGGGACGTGACACACGCTGCGCGCGATACTGCCAGTGCATCCGGCCACGAGCTCGCACACGAGCCCGGTCGCGAGCTCCTGACGAATCCGGCAGCCCTCGATGTAGACGTCCTTGGCGGCCGTGGTTTTGTTGTGAACGATCGCCGTCTCGAAGTTGCCGCGCAACTCGCAGTCCAGGAGCTTCACTCCCTCGGAGTCGACGCAGTAGATGAATCCCGTGCCCGCGGCCGCGTCCGTGCCCTCAGGGTCGGACGGCTGCAGAGCGACACAGCGTCGCACGGTGAGGCGGTCCTTCGTCGTCGCGAGGTTGATGAAACAGAGCGCCTCGTTTGCGGACGACGTTTCGAAATGACAGTCCTCAACCGTGAGGTCATGCGCGTCGGCGTCGATGAAATTCACGAGATCGTTCGCGCCACTAATAAGCCGAAGACCCTTCAGCAGCACGTCATCCGCCGTGACGTTGATTTCACGGGCCGCCGCGCCGAACGTGAACGTCGGGCGGTTGGCGCCGACACCGAGACCGATGATCTTGAGATCGGACTTGTCAACCGTGACGTCCGCCGCGAGCGTCTCGGCGTGACCCGGCGCGACTAGGATCACGTCCCCGCTGTCGCTCGTGGCCAGACCGATCGCGTAGTCGAGCGTCGCAACCGGCGCGTCCGGATTCCGGCCGTAGCCGGCGCCGTCCGTGCCCGTGGCACTGTCGACGAACCACAGATTCCCCGGGACATAGCTCTCGGAGACGACCGCGAACATGCCCCCTGACTGCTTCCGAACGAAGAGTTCCGTCTTTGCCATCGTGGGTTTTCCCTTCTCGGGATGACCAGTGTATGACGCCGACGAAACACTCGTCGGACGCCGCGCGTCTACCTATTCCACTAGAGCAGCCTCGACCGCACCCGGGCTCGCGTGCTTGAGATCGGCGACCGCGCGCCAGTACGCATGCAGCGCACCGTCCCGCACCACGGCCTCGGGCGTCCCGGGCTCGGGACGGCCTCGATGCCACGCGCGACGTAACATGGTGCGCGCGGTGTCCATCTCGCGCACGAGTCTGCGTGCAGTGTCAACGGGTCGTGTCACGTCTGCCCTCTACGACCCAAGCGCGGTGGGGGTGGTGCTGAGACCACCCCCGCTACATTGGGTCGCGCTTTTCCGTATGACGGCGGTCGCCTTTCGTGCTCGCAGCACCACGCCCGCGTGCACCTCGGGTGGCAACCAGCGTGAGCATAGCGTTGCGCGCGAGGGAGCCCGCTGTGCTCTCGCGCGTCGGATGCAGCTTAGCTGACCTGCGGGGGTCGCCGTCATGGTTATTCCACAGTGGTAGCGCGCCGAGGAATCGAACCTCGATCGGCAGCTTATGAGACTGCCCGGGCGACCATGCCCTACCCACGCGCATCAATCGTCTCCCGCCATCAATGCACCGTCGTTCCGTTCGTCGCCGACACCAGCCCGTCCTGGTCGATGTCGTCGGGCTTGACGCGAGCAACACGCCACTCACTCGCTCCCTTCGCCAACGGCCAGACAACCGTCATGCGCAGCGGCAACGGCCAGTACGTCTCGGGATGACGTGCGCGCTGATCAGTCGGCATATGGTAGCCTCCCTGTCACCGCGAAGTGCAGCCGCTGGCGCGATACTCGGATAGTACCGCCGTCGCCCTCGGACGCCTCGTCTAGAATCTTCTGTACCTCGGCGAGCCTCCACCGCAGCGTGCGGCGCTCCTCGAGCAACTCGCGGATGTTCGTGACCACGGAGTTGCACCCGCGCACACCATGGCGGCATAGCTCGGCGTCGATGGCATCGACCGGGCACGAGGCCCGCACCACGGGCACGCCGAGATCGGCGACGGCATCGAGTCGGGGGGTCGTCACGCTATCGCCTCCGGTGGCAGCTCTTCGTCCGACATGAGCGCGCGGATCAGACCGCGCACGTGCTCGAACGCGTCCAAGTGCTCGGTCTGGAACGTATCCGGCATCGGGGCCCGCTGCATCTTCCCGTGGTCGTCCATGCGCTCGACGTGCCATACAGCCGGCATGCCCTTGCCGCGCACGTATCGCGCGAGCTCGCGGTCGAGCTCAGCGAGGACCGCCGCCAGCGCGGGGCCCTTCAGCGCGAGATCCGCCGAGCGGTGTTGCTGCGGCAAGATGAACCGCAGCACAAGCTCGGACGCGTAGTCTTCCGGGTTGGGCTTCGGGCGGGTCATCCGCTGATTCCTCGCCGCCATCGCCCACCGAACCGCCACGCCAGCATCCGCGTGAGGTGCACCACGTACTGATTCCAGTCCCAATGTACCTCTGGATCATATCCCTCTAGTGCAGTCTCGACGCGCTCGCGCCAACGCGGCGCCGTCGAGATCATTCGCACCACGGCGTCCACGTCGCCCGCATCCACGCGTCCGCGCTCGACGAGATAGCGCACGAAATCCTCCAGGCGCTCTCCGCACGGAGCGCCCACTATCTACCCCTCACCACGGCGTCCAGCCCAAGATGCCCGCCAGTCCGATGAGCGCACATAGCCCCACGACCCACGCCGCAATCGCTATCAGATCCGCGCGCACCCGACACGTCGAACACGATCTCGGCCGAGGCGGCCTCGGTCCGAGATAGGGTCCCCGTGGGACTCGCGCGGGCTTCAGTTTCTTCCGCATCCGCATCCTCATCCGCCTCCTCGTCCTCGTCCTCGTCCTCGTCCTCGTCCTCGAGCGCCCCCGAGGGAGGCGGAAGCGGCTCACCCACCACGGCATCGCTCCACACACTCTCCGGCGCCTGGAGCATGAACGACAGATAGTATTCGTCGGTCACGCGCACTTGCACCCGGAGCATATACCGCACTGGCAATTGCAACACTACATCCCAACCGTTGACGCGCGCCGGCATTCGAACGCTCGGCCAACAGCTCTTCTCGACCACGATGAGCTGCCCGATCTCGGGCTCGGGCCGACGGTTCACGAACCGTACGATGGAGTCATATGACAAAAGCGCGCATATCCCGCCGAGGAATATCGCGCCGATGACGCGCCGTGCGATGGTCAGTGATCGTCTCATGCGGAGTCCTCCTCGCGGAACGTCTTGCGCTCGAGCTCGCGCCCGTTGCGCACCCCCACCAGCCCCACCTCGATTTCCTGCACGATGTCCAGGATTCGGTCGTCCTGGTCCAGATAGATCGTCACGCGCCACGGCGCGCTATCCACGGCGACGTCATCCGCAAACCCGCGCACGCACACCATGCTCGGGCGCACGCCCTCGAGCCAGTCCCACACGAGCTCGGTGAGCGCCTCGCCCCGGAGGAACGTCAATACTGGCATGGTAACCATGCCGCGTCGGTCGGGTTGCCTGTAGCGGGCGCCGCTGGCCGTGTGGTAGGAGTCGTACGATTCGGGCAGGAGTCTCATTCGTTTTCATCCTCCGCGGGATCGGGATCGGGCTCAGAATCGTGGACATCCTCGGGAGATGGCACGGGGCGCGGCTTGCGTCCGTTGTCCGGTAGGTAGAGCTGCACGGGTTGCGTGCCGCCCGGACCGGAAATCTCGTGCTTACTAGTGCGGTATCCGAGCAGATCGGCTATGAGTTCGATTGCGCGGATGCGAGATTCGGTCTTGACCGCGACGCCACTCTTGCCAACCGTCACGCCCGATATCGCGCGGCGTACGCGTGGGTCGAGCTTGGCACTGTCGTACAGCGAGGCGGCCCCGCCGCCCCAAGACATGATGGCGCCGAGGTCGACGCGTGCGATGTCGGCGAGATGCTCGATGAGGGTTTCTTTGGTGATACTGCCAGCGAATTCGACCTCGCGGCGCAGCCGTCCCTTGACGCGCTCGATCGCTTCTTGAATCTTGGGAAGACGAAGCAAATGCTTGGATTGCGCGGGGGCGGTGCCCGGTTTGTAACCCGCAGCTTGCGCTGCGGCTGTACCGTTGCTGTGGCGCGCGTACTCCTCGACGAAGATCAGTTGTTTGTGGTTTAAGCCGCCGTACGGGCCCGATCCGCGTACATGGGTAGCTTTCTTGAAACCCTTGCGTGTCTCGGGCTTGAGCTTGCGTCGCCGGTCGTGCCGGCGCTTCGGGTCGGGGTCGGTTTTCCGGTAGCGTGCCATGCTATATCTCTATCGCATTTCGAGGGGTGTCGCTCCACGAGTATTTTACGAATCCTGAAGATTTTTTTGCAGCCGCACGGGCGCGTTTCGTTGCCCCGTGCGGCGGTCCGCACCGACATCATGCATCCGGCGTATCCCCCTCCAACATGACCAGCGACCAAATCGCCGCCGTGGCAGTCGCCGCCAACACGAGCGCGTCGCCCTCGAGCGACACCTTGCCATTCATGTTCGCTCCCTCGCTGAGCCCGGCCACGAGCGTCGTGAGCGACTTCCGCACCGCCGGCTCGCGAAGAATGTCCATACCTTCATGGAATTTCCGCGCGGCCCATTGCTTGGTGTCGTCATGCATCGTTCGATCCTTTCTCGCAGGTCGATTCGGTCGCGTAGATGGCGAACCCGATCGTCGCCAACGCGAGGTGCCGCGTGTCGTTCGCCAACACGCACACCTTGTCCTTGACGATGGAGCGGTGAATACGCGCGACCAGTCTGTACAGCGCTTGGCGCACCGCGGGCTTCGTCAACAACGCGCGCCCCTCGAGCACGCCCCGCGTCGCTTCGGCGATACGCTCTTCGTTGGTCATGCCGGATCCTTTCGCTTCGCCACTCGCCGGACCGGACGACGTGCTATCCGCTTCGGCGCATTACCCGAGGCCACTGCCTCGTCGCCGGCACTCCGCACCTCCCGCTCCCACTCGTCGGCCTCCAGCCAGCCCGGCCCCGCGAGCGGCCGCACGACCGCGATAGCACGTTGTCCGAGCGCGTAGTTCTCGGCGCGAAGCACAAGCGAATCCTCCTCGCCGCCGAACTCGATGTATACCGGGTTAGAATTGCCCTTGTCCGGGCACGCCTTCTCCATCGCCTGCAGCATGCGGATCAACGCAACCCGATTAACACACACCCGTCCTCGTGTCGCCTTCCTCGCGGCATCCCCCACGCCGGCTCGCCACGGCGGGAACCGTCCTCGGGACGGTGCAGACGCGCGCTTGATTTTCTGCGTGCCGTCCGTGGTGAGTAGCTCGACCTCGCGCTCGGTGCAGCGAGTCATCTGCACATACGCCAACACCGATCGCGCCGGCGGAATCGTGCGCGCGACATCCCCGACGTACCCCGGCGGCACGCCGACCCCGTCCTCGGGCGGCATGCCGACATCATCCTCGAGCCGAGGAAATCGCTCGGCACGAACGGGGTCGTGCGGCGAAACCGCCAGCACGCCGTCCGGGCTCGCGGCCACCGTCGTGCCGTCGCGCTCGAACTGCACGCGGTTGAGCGTGACATCCCGCTTGTCCGTCGACGCGGCGTCGCGAACAGCCAGGTTCGCCTTCGAGTAGATCATGTCGCCTCCCGCATCACGCCCGCCGCAACGAGCTCCGCAGCTCGCGCCCGCACGGGCTCGATGTCGCCTACACACCAGTACACCTCGACCGTGGGGTGCCCGTCGCGCTGACAAGAGCTCAGCGACCCGGTGTGCCCGAGATATTCAGCGCACCACTGCGCGGCCGTCGACACGTCGAGCGCCGGCCACGTGATCGTGACCTGGTGCTGCCGCCACTGGTCGGCGACTTTCTCGACACGGAACTCGGCGTCGCCTGCCGGCGTCGTGGCTATCCATCTGTAGCATGGATCGTCATCGGGTCTCTTGGGCGTACTCGGCTTCCCGACCTTGCGCGGACGGCCCCGTTTCTCGGGAGTGATCGCCTCGGCCTCCCCGGCAGCGACGAGCTCTTGCATGCGGCGCGTGACGTCATTCACATCGGCCGGCCAAACGAATTGCACCAGTCGGTGCCCGGATTGCGCGCGGACGCGAAACGACTCCGGCAGATCCAGGTGTCCCAGCATCCAGCCATGCGCCGGAGACATGTCCTCGATGTCATCCGAGACGAGTAGAGCGACCGTGCCTCGCGCACGATTCGCGCGCACTACGCCGACGTCGGGCACACGCCATCGCGCGAAAACGTCGCGCCCGCTGCGCGCGTGTTTCCACCAGCGGCGTCGCCGCATGCGCTGTCGCAGCCGACGCCATTCCTGCCTGGTCTCGCCGTCGCCGTCATACCCGTCATCGGTGCATATGTTGCACCACGGGCTCCGTTCCTCGCCCGACGGCATCCACGGGAACTGCACCGGGTCGAGCTCGCGCCCGCACCGTTCGCACGTCTGCGTCTGCGGCGTCATCATCGCGCATCCCCCTCTCTCGAGCCAGCCACCTCAGCCGGCGAACCTCGGAATCGGCATCCCGCGCGCGGCGCAGCGGGCCCTACACTCTAGGGTGTGTGATATTAACTTACTATTTACTATTTTCTTTTTTTATCTCCACCCTTTATGTATATAGGATACCCCCCATAGATACAGGGACAGCACAAAAGTATATGTCCGCGCAACTTCAGTGTGCAACGAGAGTTCCAGGTTATACTTCCTTAGTGTCAGACGCATCGCCTCCCCCGAACTCGCAACGCACCACCTCAGACTTGGGGTCGACCTCGGCGCCGCACCAGTCGCACACGTGGTAATCAGCGACGCACCAGTCGCACACGTGGTAATCGTCGCACACCATCTCCACCCGAGCACCGAGGACGCCCACGACGACCTTCCGCACACGGTCGCTGAGCTGCTGTGTCGTTGTCCTCCATACCCTCGTCTCGCGCTCGGGGTCGCTCCCGACCCAATCGGGCGCCGGGACGTTGATGACGATCCGAAAGTTTCGTTGGAGGCGCATGATGCGTCGTCCTTTCCAATACGGGTAGCGCGTACACCAGAGCCGCCGGAAACTCCTCCGACGCTATGCGCCTCGCGTATTCCCGAATCCGAGCGACCATCCGAGCCCGGTCCCGTGCCGAAGGCGCCGTGCCGAACGTGATGCAGTCCCCGGCGATCGCACGCATCCGCTGATCCGGCAGGTACATGAGCACAGCGAGCAGGGCGTTGGTCAAGGTCACGTTGCGCGCGCCTTTCTCAGTCGGCATGCAAGTTCCCATACCCGAGCAACATCCCGACGACGTTTTCCGCGAATGGGTTGTCGCCACCCCGAGACCGGAGCCACGCCAACAATGACTCAGCGGACAAACACACGATGTCATACGTGCCCCACTTGTCATCGGGTCCGATCGCGCGCACGTAAATACCGCTGCCGCACTCCACACGCATCCGAGCCGAATCGACGTGCAACTTCATCGTTCACCGCCTTTCTCGCGAACCCACGTCGGCGCCGGTATCGACCCCGGGCACTGCGCATAACTCCTGCACCTCTGGCACGTGGACCCGTCGACATAGCGCCCGTCCAGCGTCGTCGTACGGGTGCCGCTCGGGTAAGGACAGATCGCCGGCCACGTGAGTGCGACATACCACGTAATCATGCGTCACCGCCTTTCCATAGCGTCCGCGAACAGCCCTTCCCAATACCGCCACCGTTTGACATCCCGCTCCCCTGGCGCCATCGCCGCGAGCATCGCTGACACGATCACGTCATCCGAGGCCCGGTCTCGCTGGTAGAGCGCCACGTACACATCCCGTGTCCGTCCCGTCGCGAGCACCGCCCAATCGAGCCCGAGCTGCACCTCACGGCGCGTCGTCGCACCAGCCGCCGCCGTCACGTCGAGCCACGTCCGCGGAACGCCGTCCCACACCACGCACTGGTCCGGGTCTCGCACGAGCCATATCCTCACCGAGTACGCCCCCAGAGCGCGCCACATCGCCGGCAACGCCTCGCGAGCGGCCACCATCCCCCGCCGCACGAGATCGGCTTCCCACGCGGCCGCTGGCGGCTCCCACCGGCATCGTGCGAGCACCACCCCCGCCACGCCGATACCCTCCTCGCAGACGGCATGCCCGAACGCGTCCGCTATCCACCACCAGACCCGAGGCCCGTAGACGAACGCGGCGACGGTGCCCGCTGCGAACGCGATGACGGCGAGGTACCCGAGCATCGTTACGGTCTCCGATCCCGGCACGCCTCCAACATCACAGCCCACACGCCCACCATGAGAGCCACCGTCCCGAGGATGATGCCTATCATCACGAGCATGTGCGAGCCGCTTCTACCGCAGCGCGTAGCGCGCGCCGCACGAACTGGATATACTCGGGGCGCGCGGCGCAGTCCTCCGCGTCTAGGAGCTTCTCGGCGGCCTCATAAACAGCCTGTAGACGCTCCAAACGCGCGGATGTCCACCGCCCAGCGCCCCAACTCATGCACTCGCCGCAACAACACATATCGTCATGATTCACCACCGCACCCCCGTTCGCAAATACCACTGCACGACCGTCCCCGCCGCCAGATGCTCCCGCCGCACACCGAGCTCGCCATCCCCGACACCGAGCACGGCACCATAGTAGACGCCCGTCGTGCTCTCGGGCGTCGCCCCGTAATAGTGCCACGTCGCCCACGTCCCTCCGACGAACGTTCCGACCCACACCCGTCCGCCGAGCGCGGCCGGCAACATGATCTCCCCGCGTAGCTGGGTGTGCTTGAGTTCGTTCCCGAGCGGCGAATGCATCGTGCGGTACGTCGCTGATACCCCGAGTTCGAAATCGGACACCGCCACCGCCAGCGCGATCTCGGGCCCGGGCTCGAGGTAACAGTTAGAGCCCGTGCCCGAAACACCCACGAGCGCGGTGCCGTGACAGCCGGCGCACAATACCGCTGCGATCAACAAGCCGCGCATCAACCCACCCTCTCAATCGTTAATGTGCCCGTAACGGGGACGATCCCGCAACACGAGGCGGTGTACTCAATGGCATACCCGTCGCGCAATCGGACCGAAACCTCATCATCAACCTTGAGGTAAACGTCCGGATCCGGAGACATGATCGCAACTATACTGAAGAGGAACATCTCGCCGGATTTCAAATCTTCAAACCGTTTGGCAACCCTCTTTGCATCAGCCGCCATACGAATCTTCATCATGCCTCCCTCCAATGCCGACAGCACCCCCACGGCCGGACCTCCCGGCCCTCGGACCATTCCTGCCACGCCGCCCACATAGCTGTGTACTGATGGATGTCCAGATCCGGGTCCGGGTACTCGCCCATGTACACGCTGAGACACGCCGGCCTCGGCGGCGCGTCGTGCGTGCAAAACCACGCCGATCCCTCGTCGTACTCCTGGAGATCGAACACGCAACCGCAGTTGTGGCAGCCGTGCGGCTCGACGTAACTACTCGGGCGTGTCATCGGTCGCACTCCATTCCTCATATGCCGCGCACGGCGTGCCGTCGTCGTTGGGCGAGTAATGCTCGGACGTTTGCCACACACCATACGCTGGGTCGAGCTCGTCGTTGTAGCGCCGACACGCCGAGCGCCACGGACAGTCGGCGTTCGCACAAAGCGGAGTGTTGATCATGTCGGGATCACCCTTCGTTCGACGCACACATCGCACAGCGTCACCCACCATCCCCCGCAGTGCAGTTCCCGGCCTGGCTCGCCACACATCTCGCACGTGTACGTGGATTCGTACTCAGCATCCCGCACGAAACCGTCCGCCACAATCGCCGCCCACCGGCGCAGGAACCGAGGCCACGCACGCGGAGCGTCGACCACGTGGTAGTACCGGAGCGTGCCGAACTTCTCCTTGACCTGCGTCGCGATGACGTCGATCCGAGCCACGCACCACATCACACGCCAGACGAACGTGAGCCGCGCGAGGATGTCCGCCCAACCATCCCCGCACTCGAACCCGAAGCACATCGCAGACGTCCGCGGGCCGCGCCACGCGAGCCGATACGTTCGCGGGTGGACGCGAAACACCCTCCTCGCCGCACGCGGAGTCATCGCTGACCGCCTCGGCCGCTCCGCGACGGCCACTTATCGCCCAGCGTGTGCTCGTGGTACTCGTCCTCGGTGACGAGGATGGTCCGCTGCGTGCCGTCGGGACGTTGCACGACCACCCACCACAGCGCCGGCGACGGCACGCGGCGAAGACCGTCAAAGACGGTCGGCGTGTACTTGTACCCGCCGACCTGCCAGCCTTTGCCCACGATCGTACCGGTCACGGACGCACACCCGCACAGAGACGCAACGACCAGTGCCACCACAACACGTCGCATGGTAGACATCAGCTACCCTCCCCCTCTCGGTCCGCGCCGCCGATGGTCTCCTGCCGCACCATGCGACGGAGATCCCACGTCAGCACCACCGGCAGTAGACCATTCTGCGCGGCGAACGCCGCCATCACGGCCTCCTGCTCGTCGCGAGACACCGCGCCCGGCCGGCCGTGAGCGAGCTCCTCGCCGACGAGCTCTCGATAGACGATACCGTGCCCGCGCTCTTCGAGTGCGTCCTGGACCGCCCGACATCGACTACATAACGACGTGCCGTATACGCGAAGCGAAAGCTCGCGCGGCACGTCATGGTAGGACACCCCGAAAGCGGGCCCGGGTCGGGCGACGTCCTCGAGCACGTAACGGCCGGCCTGCCGGTCAGCCAGCTCGGCGAGTTTGGATCGATTCCACGAGTGCGTCAGCGAGTAGTACCCCACGATGCGCGTCACGTGAGACACCACGCGCGGCATGCGCCGGCAGGTCAACACGGATTCGAGATCGTTCCACGTCGACTCGTCAATCCCACGCATGGCGATGGCGTGCGAAATCCCGCCGCTGGGCACGTGCCGCACACCGACCTCGATCCCCGACTCATCGTCCGTGTCGACCGGCCCGCCATCGGCACTACGCACTCCGACCCACTCTAGGTCCGGGTGCTCGGTGACGCGGTCAAAAAATTCGTGGCGGTTCATCAAAACCCCCTCTCTGTTCGAACGACGTCGCAGCGAATACGCTGCAACAGCTCGCGCCGGAGTTCACACCGGCGCGCCGTAATCAGATCAACCCACGCCTTGAGCATGTCCGCCTCGACCACGAGCGCCTTGCTGCGCCGCAGAAGATCCGCCTCGGCGAGATCGTTCGCGACGATGTCGGCCATGATCGTCGCTCGGGCTCTCATTCGTCGTCCGCGTATCCGATCTCGCGCACCAGCAGCAGGAACACCTGCATCGCCAGCGGCGGCACGAGCTTGATTTCGGGCCGAGGACCCGAAATCACGCGGAGCAACTCGCCGAGATCGGCGTCCGTCTCGACGACGAATTCCTCGATCGGCACCTGCACGGGCCCCGGTGCCGCGACCTTGGGAATGCGCACGCCGGACAGTCGGATGGGACGGCGAAGACGGCGCGCGTGGTCGTCGTCCAGCGCTTGCATGTCCGCCGCCATCTGTTGGAGTTCGGCGAGTTTGCCGCCGAGTTCGTTAACGTTCATGCTATCCCCCTTGCGTATTCCCTCGCGTGCCGCTCGAGCTCGGCCACGCTCCAATGCCTCTCGTCATAATCCACGTCGATGCGGTCTTGCTGGGTCTCGCTTGAATGCGTGTCAAGGTGGTTGTGGCCGATCGGGATCTCGCGCGCGACGCGAACGATCAATCCTCCCCGATTGTGAATCCACTGCGCTTCGTTGAGATACCGAACGTCGGGAACCACCACATAACCGTGCCGCGCGACTACGGCGCTCACGCGCTTGATCCAATAGCGCGGATCCATGCGCCGGCGGGCCTGACCGGCCTCCTGCAACGTAGCGCGGAAATCCTCCTTGCGCACTTCGAGCTCGGCCGCCGTCAGCCCGAGGAATACCGCGACTTCAGCCTTTAGCGCGTCGGCGAACGCGACGCGACGAAACCCGAACTCGCGAACGAGCACGCCCGCGAACGTGTCTTTTCCCGCGCGTCGTTTTCCGGTGACCCCGACGATGATTCGCTTTCCCATGCGTCCTCCCTCCAGCCGGCACCAGCACCCCATCCGACCGAATCCCCTTCGGCCAAAATGCCACCTCATCCGGCGATTCCGCGCCCGGATCGAACTCCACGGTCAAGCCGTACGTCAGTGCCGCTGCGATCTCGGCACGCGCGCCGCTGGACTTGCTCCAGTCACGCAGCGCGTACACGACATCGCACGTCGGCACCACAAACCCGATATCGAACGCCAACACGCGTCGACGTGTCATGATCTCAGGCGGCGGTTTGCGCGTGCGGCTGTTCCAATGCCATAGACACTCGTCAAGCTCGATCGGACTGACGGCGATGTCGCCCCGTGCTCGGATGCGAGCCGATGCCGCCGTGAAACTTGCGCGTCCGTAATCGGTCTTGGCATACAGCGTGATCGGCCCGCACACGTAGACACGGCGGGGTTGACGGCGCTTCCGTTTCATGCGCCCTCCTTCCTAATAAATCTCTCCTCGTTCGGGATATACACCGAACGCGAGGCCACGCCCACTACCACTACGCGCCCCTCTTTGACGAGCCGCGCGAGATGGCGCCGAGTCGTTGTGCCGGGCATGCCGCTCCGATCGGCAACGGCACTGACGGTCGGGGGACCCGAGCGCCGCGCCGCGGCCTCGAGCCACGCCGCCACGAGCGCTTCGTACACTCTCGTGTGTCCGTTCCCCGCGCGGCGGATGGCTTGCTCGACGAACTCCGCGAGGCCGGGCGGCACGGCCGGGTTGCGCCGTCTATTCCGCATCGATGTTCACCGCCTTGCACGCGGGCACCGGAAACGTCCGCTTGCACAGATGGTATCGGTGATCGTGGAGCGGGTCGTGCGACAACCGCACCGCGCCAATCATCGGGATCCAGCGATAGGCGCGCTTGTGCTGCGCGTACGCCGCCTGCAACTGCCAGCTCGGCGTGACGACGATGGTTTTGCCGCTGCCATCAAACCGGGCGTACATGTGGAGATGCGATCGAATCAACCAACTCGCCCTGGGTATATTGTGTTGCGCCTCGGCCAAACACGCCCACAGCGTTTCGCGATCCATCCCGCTCCCGATGTAGACCCCGCCCCCACCCTCGGGCGCGTGCTTGATGTTGGCAACGATGCCGTCTTCGAGCGCCAGGTTGATCACGATGTCGACGACCTCGATTTCGAATGTCGCATCCAGCGCGCCTAGCACGCTGTCGTGCGACTCGTGGTAGGGCGTGCCGACCGTGCGCACGATCGCACGGGGGCGCGTCGCGTCCACGAGCGCCCGCACGCACTCGATCGCAATCTCTGTCTGCTCGCCGAGATCGGCCGTCACGAGTCCCGTTGCGCCGGACCGATACTGTTTGCCGTCGATGATATCCCCATTCAACACGAGCACGTCAAGGCGCGGCCACTCGCGCCCGAGTTGTTGCCAGCATCGCCACAGATACTGTTGTCCTACGTTTTGTTTCCCGTACGCAGACCGCGGCCCGAGCATGCCCCACCGAGACCCCGCGTGCAAATCCGACACGATGCCTATTTCGCGTCTGCGCTTCCGTTTCACAGCGTTTCCCCCTCCAGTTTCGAGCGCGCCCACTGCCGCCATCGTGCGCAAATCGCTGCCGCACTGCTCGCCGAGATCCCGAGTTCCGCCGCGATCTCGGCGAAACCTCTATGGTGTAGATGATGCTCCGACACGATCCACCGGGTACGCATGTCCGTTTGCTCGAGGAGCTCCCGCACGTCCAGGGCCGCGTCGGGATCCGTGCACGGCGCGAGCGGCTCATTGCGGGTGTCGATCCGACGCACCGGTGCCCCGCTCGCGGGCGCGCACTGCGGCACCACACGCCGCGCTCGATACGCCGCCAGGATCTCCGTGCGTACGCAGTGCCGCACCCACGTGGCGAACGCGGAGCGCCCCGGCGTGTACGTCTCCAGCGCGCGCAGCATACCGCTCGCGGCCGCGGACTGGATGTCGTCCGCGAGCTCGCTGCCGCGCAGACAGCGGCGCATCTGGCGGGGCCCGATCGCCGAGCGCACTATCGCGTGCCGGTTGGCGAGCAGCTCAGTCAGGATTTGCTCGCGCACGTCGTCGGCGTGCGTGCGGAGGTAACGTTCGAGCAGTGTCTTCATGGTCTGATCTCCTCTCATCGGGCCCACTGCTTTTCCGAAACGTAGAGGTCCAAACCCAACATCACGCGTGCCAGCGCGCGAGACAGTTGCCACTCTACCTGCCCCCTGCTACCACGTTTGTTCGTCACGCCGCGGATCGCGCTGTCATCGAGTGCCTTCGAGACCGTCTCGGTGGGCAACTTGATCCACGCGCCGATTTCGGTAGCGGTCGCCCATCCATCCCGCCGCCGTATGTAGAGCGCCTTAACAATGGACTCCAGAATGGCAGGCACGCTGTCCCGAGCGACCCGCGCACAAATCGCCAATTCTTTGGTGGTAATCGTGCGTTGGCCGCGAAACATCGCGATACCACACGCAAATTTCTCAAGCTGCGTCGCCACCCGCGTCCCGACCTCGGACTCCGGCATGTATGTGATATCGCGCGTGTACCGATCTCGCGGAACCGCGCCTCGCATCGCCGCGACCCACTGTGCCATTCCCACGATACGGTCTATCTCATAGGACCCGAGTGCGGGGCGCGTCGTGTCCCACGGCGCGTCGAGCACCGAGCGGCACACGGCGTCGAGCTCGGCGTGCATCTCTGCCTGCCTGTCGCGGTTTTGAAGCGCGCGCCGAATCGCGCGTTCCCCCACGCGCACACGACCTCCATGCGGCCGGATGCGGTACCGCAGGAACCGCTCACCGCAGACGACATTGCCCGCGCTGTGTTCCTCGATTTTGCTCGTGACGCCAGCGATGATACCGAATTTCGCGGTATAGCAGCGGTGAACTCCATTGCCAAAGAATTTCTCGATCTTGCCGTCGAACGCGTCGCGCAGTATGCCGAATATTTCCTCGCGAGCTTCCTGTCGCAGCGATAGAATCGTGGTGAAGTCCTTCACCACGAGCACTTTGCCGCCGAGCCTCGGAATCAGAGATGGATCCGAGTTGCCCGCGCGTTGCATTCCGGAGATTAGTGTGGCCGGCGTGAGCGTCGTTGTCGTGACCACATTCGCGGCCTCGCCGAAATGCAGCAGGAATCCTGTTTTGCCGCATCCGGGCGGCCCCACAACGAACAGCCACAGCGGGTCACCGTCGAATCGATGCGCCAGCGCCGCGCCGAACATCACGTCAACGATCTCCTCGTCGGGCAGATAGAGCCATTTCCGCCACGCGGCGACGACATCGGCGCGCTCGGGGACAACGAGCGGCGCGCTCTCGTCCGGCGCAGCACCAGCCGTCGTCGCCGCGCTCGTGGGAGAAGCGCCGTTGACATACGATTGCAGCGCTGCGAGGAACGGCTCTGCCGCCTGCTCATGTTCGGCGTACAGATCCCGCACGTCGAATCCCTCGGGACGATCCGCCGGCCAATGCACGGACGCCAGTGAGGTAACGCGTCCTTGCAGCACCGCGCGCGCTTTGGCGTCGCCGGCACGACCGCCGTCGTCGTGATCATACGCCAGCACAACATTACGCCCCTGCGCGATCTGAGCCAGCGATTCCCGAGCGGACGCCGCGCCAGGCACCCCGACCGCGCGACCAGAGATCTTCGCGCCGCGTAGCGCATCGTCTAGCGCCATGGCGTCCCACTCGCCCTCGCACACCCACACCGATCCACGGGCGCCATCCTCGTGTGCAACGAAGAGTCCATTTTTCCCGCCCGTGACGGAGCGCGCGCGTTGCGTCTTGGGCCGACGGAGGAAATACCGACGCACACCGACTATATTCCCGCGTGGCATCTCGACCATGGGCAGCGTGTAGCATCCGCCCCGAGAATGGTACCCGACGCCCCATCGTCGTAATGTCGCAATCTTGACGCCGCGATCGGTTGCGAGCGGCGCGGCCTCGGCCGCTGTCATGCGGGCGGCGTAATGTGCCGCTGCGAGCTCGAGATACGTCGCGAAATTACCTTTCGCGCCGCATGATTTGCAGTCCCACGCCAACGTCTCTGTGTTCGCGCAGAAATGCTGACTCGCGTCGGTTTGGTGCGCTTTGTCGCCGCAAAACGGGCATCGCCCCCGCGCGTGCTGTCCGTTGACGGACGTCCACCTGACGCCCAGTTGTTCGAACCCCGCCAGCCGCTGTCTCGCGTCGCTCATTCCGACCCCTCTTCTAGCGTATACGGCCGCAGTGTAGCCCAATCACGCGTTGACAATTCAATGTCGACATCGAGCGGCACGGTAACCTGCGGGAAGTCAATCATCAGCGCGCGAATCTCGCGCAGGCATCCTCGCAACTCGCCGAGCCGCTTGCGCGGCCACTCAATCACGATCTCGTCATGGATAGGCAGGATCATGCCGGCCTCGCCGCTCGTCGCTCGGCGAAGGTACTCATCAACGCGGATTTGTGCGCGCTTGAGAATGCCGGCGGCCGATCCCTGCACCACATAGTTCGTGCCCATGTATGGCTTGTTCCTCGGCACGAATAGCCGCCGCCCGAAAATCGTACGCACGCTGCCCGACTCGCGCACCTCGCGCGTGAAGCGCCGAGACATGCCGCAGTATGATGGGAAGGCACGCCGCACACACTCGACTACGGCGCGGTCGGTTTTGGGATCGAGCCCGATCGTGCGGAGAAACTTCGCGTCGCCGGCACCATACGCCAACGCGAAGTCGCCGTTCTTGACCGCGTCACGCATCACCTTACGTGCGTTGTGCCCGGCAAGCCGCCAGTCCTCCCCGCGCGCCACCGCCGCGAACGCGGAGTGGAAATCGCCGTCACCCTCGGCGAAGATAGCGCGCAACGCGGGGTCGCCCGCGAAGTGCGTGAGAAGTCGCGCCTCGATGCCCGCGTAGTCGACGTGCACGTTGACGTAACCAGGCCGCGGGCGGAAACAGCGCCGAGCCGGGATCGGGTACGGCACGAGCAGCCCGGCGCGCTTCGCGACGTTTTGTAGGTTCGGCTCCGAGCACGACTCGCGGCCGGTCTTGGTGCCGCAGGCTTTAATACTCGGATGGATTACACCATCCGCGTCAGCCAGCGTGCGGTAACCGTCCACGATCGGTACGCCACGTCGATAGGCGCGGTAGCGCAGGATCGCCTCGATGAGCGGGTGTCGATTGGTGCGGTCGCGGAGTTCCGCCATGACGAATTTATCTGTCGAGACGGCGCCGCTTTTTGTCGTCTTGGTGAGCTCTACGCCGAGCACATCTTCGATGACCCACGCGACGTCGCCGGCTAGCGGTGTCGTGGTCACGTTCGCTACGCCCTGGTAATCCTCGAGCGCGCTCTGCGCCTCGCGCTCGCACCAATCGATCATCTCCGCGCAGCGTTTGCGATCAATCATGACGCCTCGATCCTCCATATCGAGCGTGGGGCGAATGAGATCGCATTCCATATCGTAGATTTTTTGCCACCCGCCCTCGCGGATGCGCTGGAGTCCGAGCAGTAGAATGAGCATAACGCGTTCGGCGTCCGCGCGCTGATAGGGATCACGCACCCATCGCGGGCAGTTGAATAATCCCCAATCGTCGTCGAGGTAGCGGCTCGCGATTTCGTCTTGATCTTTTGGGTAACCGAACATGTCGTACGCCACGTTGTCGAGCGCATATGACAGGCGGTGATTGTCCAGCACGTGCGCGACGGCCATTGTCTCATGCAGACGGACATCGGGAAAACGCCGGCCGAGCCGCTTACGCACCATACCGAGATCGAATTTCATGTTGTGTGCACCGAGCTCCGCGCCCGGCGCCCACAACATATCCAGCCGCGCGAGCCCGCCCGCGTCCGCCGGGCCCGCGCCGCTGGCGAGGCCGACGTCCCACACTGCGGTATCGCCTTCAGCGTCGCATACCGAGAATGTGAACATCTCGGCGCCGCGGTGACGGTGCAGCCCCGTCCCCTCTGTGTCGATGGCGTACATGAACCCTCCCGTCGACGCCCGCTCCACGCGGGCCCCGACGGGAGCGCTCGCGCGCTCCCCCAGCACTACGCCTTCCGCTTTCCTCCCCTCTTGACCTTCTGGCGCGCCGGCTTCGGCTTTGCCGACTTGACCGTGATGTCGTTCGCCTTGAGCAACGCCGCTTCGTCTGGCGTGATGTTGTCGGCGACCCACTCATGCTCGCTGAGCACGGCGCGGAGGATGTCTTCGGTGTCGTCCTCGGTCACATCCACCTCCATCGTCTGCGCGAACTCGAGGAGCGCCAACCGGTTCGCGTCGTCGGTCGCACCCGCGCTTGCGGACTCGCTACGGAAGTCGGCCGCCTCGCCGGTGTACTGGTTGCCGTCCGAATCCTCTATGGTGTATTCCTTGCCGGTGCGACCGGTCACGGTGCCGACGACCTCGGCGCCGTCCTCGACGGCGAAACGAACCTGCGCACCGATTGCGAGGCCGTCCGTGGACTCTGCACTGGCGGCTGGTGCGGCTTTCGGCGTCGACTTCGGCGCCGCCTTCGGCGCGGGAGCCGCGTCCTCGATGACCTGCTGGACCGTGACGTTGGCAAAGCCGTTCTTCCAGACGAGCTTTGCGCGGTATACCTGCGCCGCATTCGCGATCGCCGCCACGGTTTCCTCGAGGTCGCGGATGTCCTCGGACGGATCGAACCCGAGCCGACGGATCCGCTCACGCAACAACTTCCGCGCGAAAGCCTTCGGCGACATGGGCGACGAGAAGTCCACGACCGTTTCGCCCTTGTACTCGCCTTCGCGCACCAAATGCTCCCATTTAACTTTGACGACGTCGTTTCCATCTCGGTCCTGCGTCTCGAACAAACTAGCATCCTGCAGCTGCATCACGTAGATTCCGCTCGGCGCGTTCTCCACGTTTTCGTCCGCCCACTGATCGGCGCCCTGCGCCAACAGCTCCTTGAACCTCGCGTTCGCCATCGTTCACCACCTCATTCTATGCGGACCCAATGTGTGCATCACTACCCCCGCGGCTTGCCCTCCTTCCCGTCCGCGAGCAACGTGTCCTTGCGATCCTCTTTGACCTGGCGCGACTGCGCCTTGCTCGACGCCACACTCGCGCGAAGCTGCATCGGATCGATGCCGACGTCTTCGCCGCGGAACGCCCGCGCGAAGACATCGTAGTCGAGGCTCTCGTCCTCGGGCAACGGAATATAGAGCGGCAGTCCTCGCCCGTGGCCGATCTTTCGCGCGCCACCTGTGATCAGTTCGTTACCCTGCGTGCGTATGACGCGGATTTCGTCGCCTGACTGCGTCCGCGCGTAGTCGCCGTACCATATGAAATCAGCCAGCGCCAGCACACGTTTGCCGGCCTTGCCAGTCAGAGTCGGTCCAATCCGCGTGTAGTCCTGCCCTGTGGATGACTCGACGACGTGCTCTTGATCGTGCGCCGTCAGGTAACACCCGCGGCCCGTGGCTTTGATTTCGCGAAACACGCGAACGAATTCATCCGCGACCGCGTTCCACGTTTTGCCGTAGTCGTTCGCGTCGGACGGATGCGTGAGTCCGCGCTGACGGCATACCCACTCCATGCACAGTCGGTATGCCTCGTCCGCAGTGTCGATAACCACATTTTGGAAACGGTTATCCTTCTGCAGTAGCTTCAGCGCCTGTTGCATAACCGACCAGTCCGTGACACGGATCTCGAAGATTTCAAGCCCCTCGGTTCCAGGCTCGGTTGAGAGGAAGAGCACATCCGGGAATGTCGAAAAAAACGTGGTCTTGCCCCATTTTGCCACTGCGTAGAGTAGGACCGAGTAGTCCTCGATCCGCGTTGACGCGCGCTTGCGCTCGGCCGGCAACACGATCTCTGACGCCTTCGGCGGTGGAGTCACTGTGCGTTGAACGGCCGGCTTTCGCGCAGCTTGCTTGCGTACGGGCATACTAATCCTCCAGTTCCACGAACAGACGGCCGGTCTGTTCGAAATCCGTGAAATCCTGCCGCGAACAGATCGGCAGGTATTCGCACTTGATGCGTTTGACGCATCCGCCGTATCGGCCATCGTTCCAGTAATGCGGCTCGTACCCCTTCGCCCAGAGCGTGAACGCGCGCAGCTTGCTCGCGAGCCGATCCGCAAACGCTGTGATCTGCTCGGGCAGGTAGATCGCTTCGTAGCGCTTGAAGTAGTGCGCGGGATCCTTCGCGATCTTTGCGCCCACGCGCTCGGTATATTCCGGCAGGGGTTCGCTGCCGCTCTTCAATCGGCGTTCGCCCGGGTTGCGGATGACGTTCAACGTCGCGCCTGCGATGCGCTCGCCTGTCCCTCGCGCGGCAAACTCAGCCTGGTTGGCGACGATGTAAAACAGTACCTGCGCGTCGAACTCGAGGATAGACATCATGTCGTCATCGGATATCTGGCTCGTGGTCTTGGTCTCGAATACGCGCGCGGTATTCTCATCGGCGTCGTCGCGCCGAATGCCATCGCGCCGACCGCGAAGGCGGTAGCCGCGCCACGGGATGTCGAAAGTGCCCTCCACGTCGAGCCACGCCGTCGGATCGAAATCCTCGGGGTACGCGGCGCAGTACGCCGGCCAGATGGCGCGCGCCTTCGCAATCACGAGCTCGGACTGCTGGATCTCGTCGGCGCTCGCGGTGCCGCTATCGACGTGCGAGGCGCGCCACTCTGCCAGTACCGTATCGAGGATCGGCGCGGCATCCTCGGGAGATGTCGCGGTACCCGCCTGGATCGCCTTCCCGAGTCGCTCGAGGAGTAGGTGTATGAGCGATCCGTACTCCAGCGCCTCTTTGGTTCCGCCCGAGCGCCGCCAGCCATGTAGATGCAATCGGCAGCGCTCGCGGCAGTCGCCGAACGACTGTTGCAGCGAGTACGTAATGCCCTCGCGGACAGTGTAGGGCCGCTCGACGAGCGGCGGACGACGCGCCGGTTTGCGGCGACGGCTGCGCGGCTTTTTCCGGATCATCGCGTTTCCTTTCGAAACACATCCGCGAGCGTTCGCACGGCGGCCAACCGCGCCGACCCGCCCGCAGCTCCCATACGCGCCAAGTATGCCGGATGCACGATCGCGATTGCGTCCGGGCACACAGCGACGCTTTCGCGCTGCGCAACCTCGCCGAAACACACGACTCGCTTCGGCCGCACGATGGCGACGAGATCCGCCAGCCGGGGGCGGCAGTACAGACATTCATCCGGCGTCGGATCGCGATTCGGTGCGTGCGGTCCGTCGCTCGGTCGGCACGCCACGATATTCGCTACGTAGTAGCTCGGAGTGCGCCCGGCCAGTCGCGCCGCCATGCGGATCAGCGAGTTGAGGTGTCGCCCGCTTTCGCCGCGGAACGGCTCCCCGATGAGATCCTCGGTCTTGCCCGGCGCCATACCTAAGAAGAGGACTTCCGCCGGTACATCGCCGCGTCCGGTAACGACGTGACGTCGCCATGCCGCCATCACGCACAGATCGCACTCGAGCCACGGCGCCATTGCGGCGTCGAGTTCGGTCGAGCGCGGGCGTCGTCGAATCATAACGCCCCCATCGCGGCGAGTCCCATACCGACGGCGTCCGCGACGTGCTCGCGGAGGAGGTGGTGGTGAGCAGGTAGTTCAAACACGGATCGAATACGATGTTTGACGACGCCTTTGGGCAGTTGTCCCTTCCATTGTGAGGGCGGGATCAACTGCACACGACAATTTTCGGCGTACTCGACGGCGACGGCGCACAATGCTCCAATCACCTTGGCGAGTTTCAGCAGATCGCCGCGAGTGGCGGCCGCCTGTGATTTAGCCGATCCGGACCACAGTGCGGCATCCTCGATGATTATCACATTAGGCCGCGAGACCGACCCATCGAACGAGAGTTCATGCCGCCATGCGTGTAGAAGATGACGCAACCGGGTCAGCCATGTACATCCTCGGGGGTGGAGCACGGTCGTATAGCCCGGCCGACGCGGCGTGCTCAAACGCCTCCAAGCATGCCAAACCGCGATGCCCGTGCCGTCGATGCCTGGATCAACGAACATAACGCGTCCGCCTACGGGTAGATCCAGTTTCATGCGATCCGCATCCCTTCCCGCGCGCGTCGCGCGTGCTCGACGAGCGTCGGTAACCGCACCGGCCGAAACCCCCATGCGTCTACGCCGCAATCGATCGCAATCAATCGCTCCGTCAGCCGACGCACGGCACCGTTCCTCCCGTGACTATGCCCGTGTAGTACTAGATCGAAATCCTCCTCGATGGCGCGCCGATGCTCCCACGCGGGCGGGTAGTGTCGGATCAGGATACGTTCGCCGTCGTGCTCGAGCGTGCGGTGCCCACAAAACGCCACGTCGTCAAAACCGGCGGGGTGCAGCGTCTGCGCGCGGTCGTGGTTGCCGGGCGTGATCGTGTGCATATAGGCGGGCAGCTGATCGAGCAACGCGCGCACACGCGCGGATCGCGCCTCAAGACCGCCCGAACCCGGAAAGGCGAAATCACCGACGTGGATAACGTGATCAGCCGGAGACACGAGCTCGCCGTAACGCGCGATAATGGTGTAGTCCATCGTATGCGCTGTTGGGAATGGGCGCTTGCAGTATGCGATGATCCGTTCATGCCGAAAATGCTGATCGCCGGTAATCCAGATCATGGCGCACTCCTCTCTTGCGTGGCTATCCCCCGCCGGCGCATTATACCATATTCTAGCCGTTTTGCAAGCGACTTCTGTGATTGGTAGCGTTTCTCGGCGAGCGCGTCCGCTACGTCCTCGTCGACGCTGTCCCGCACCGCGAAATCGATGTGCAACAGATTGTTCGCCTTGCTCGGGTGGACTATCCTGTCACGGCATTGCGCATTGGTTTGGAGGTCCGCGTGCCGCGAATAGTAGATCGCCGTGTCGGCAGCCGATAGATCGACACCGAACGCCGCTATACGCTGTTGAAGTAGCAGCACGCGTATTTCACCCCGCGCGAACCGCGCCGCGATCGCGCGGCGTTCCTCGAGCGCGGTAGCACCGGTCATCCGCGCCGCGCCGCCGGGTAGGCCGCCGCATGCGTTCCATGCCGCGCGCACGCTGTGATTGTACGCAAACCATACCACGACTTGCTCTCGGCGGAGCTCGCCGCGCAATAGCGCGCGCAGCTCGTAGACTTTGCCCGGCCACACGAGTCGACCATCAACGATGCCGTCGCACATCTGCCGAAGCCATTGCCATTTCGCCACGGCGTAGATCGTGCGCGCGCGCACGGCGCGGTATTCCAGGATGAATTCGCGCTCGGCGCGCCGGTACGTTTTGCGCAACTCGGTCGGCATGTCGAGCCGGCGCACCTGGCGGATATGCTTCTCGGGCATGCATGCGTCCTGGCGCGAGCAGACGAAGGCGCGAGCTTGCACGGCTGCGCGCACACACCGCTCTTCCTCGCGACACAGTGACCATCCATATCCGAGCTCGTTTGGTCTGAATGCCGCCGCGCGCCAGCCCCAAAACGTGCGATGCCCGAACGCGCGGCCGTCGAGGAACGCGAACTGCGTCCAGTAGTCCTCCGGGCCCTCGGGCGCAGGCAGTCCCGTGAGGATGTAACGGCGCGTGGCGCATGAGCGCAAGTACTTGAGGACGAACCGCGTAACCTGCGAGCGCGGCGACTTGAGGAAGGGCGACTCGTCGAGCACGACCGCATCCCACGTAATGCGCTCGCCTGTCGGCACGGGCTCGTGTGCGCGCGGCCCGATGCGAGCGCGGTTCCCGACCTCGGGCAGCGCCCTCCATCCCTCTTTGTTGATTAGATTCCAACGGTGCCCCGCGCGTAGGGTTTTGAGGCGCCGCTTGCGCGGCCCGGTTAGATATACTACGTCAGTTTCGCCCTCGAGCGCGAGTTCGGACTCCCACCCACCGAGCGCGCACGTCGGCGCCATGATCAGCACGCGCCGAGGCTGCAGGAGTCGGATGCGGCGGATGGTCGGGAGGGATTTGCCGGTGCGCATCTCCATGAATAGCGCACCGTGCCGATGCTCGAGTAGATACCGCCACGCGTTTCGTTGGTGGGGCATGAGCCGGCGCCTCACGCGCGCCCCCAATGGCCTCGCCGCGCGATCGCGTTTGCGCGGCGCTCGTACTCCTCGCGCGAGCACGGCGATCCTGCGCGAGTATGCCAGCCCCATGTATACCGGCACACGTAGCACTCGCGGTAATATCCCGCCGAACCGCCCTGCTGTCCGTTCGTCGAGGACCCGCACGCCGGGCACTCGACCTTGAACCGCGCGAGATCCGCAGCGGTGAGTCCGTATCGGCCGGCGCGAGCTCGACGTTTACGAGTCATGGTGCGGTGCTTTTCGTTTTGGCCGCACACCGCGTCGGCGTACACCACATCACCTCTGTTCGCGCGGCGTGTTTTCGCGCCGCGCCTTTGTCGCGCAGTTTGGAACCGCGACCGCGATTGGCAGCAAAGCACCGGGTTTCTCGTATGTGGCGTACCCAACCGGCCTCGGTGAGCGGGGCATACAATGGCGTATCGTACCCGCTTAGTACTGCCTGCCCGCGAATCGCTAGAAGGAGCTCGACCATCCGAGCGTGGAATACATCGTCGGGTTCATGCGCGTATACTTGGCGGTGATTGGCAACGCGTGTATCATGCACATATGGTGGATCTATGTAAAATACCGTGTCGGGATGATCCCAATAGCGGATTACCTCCAGCGCATCGCGCGCATCCAGTTGCACACGCGTCAACCGGTCGTGCCAATGCGCAAACATCCGCATACGGCCGCGCCACTTATTTGCGGTAGCAGCCATACCCCGATACGAAATGAGCGCACGGCTCCATACTCCCTCCGTTTGTGCAGTAACCCCACTGAATCCCTGATTTTGTACTACGAAAAGCGCCCACGCTCGCGTGACGCCGCTGTGCTCGTCAGGCGCCGCAAGTATTTGCAATGCTCGTCGGAACTCATCGAGCGAATAGAGCGTCCACGTGATGCGATGGTGTAGTTGGGCGAACGTGTCGGGATCCTGCAGCACGCGGAACAGATTCACCACCCGGCCGTCCAGATCGTTCAATACCTCGACGGGGTATGGTGCAGGCAGATGCCAAAATACGCTTGCCGCGCCGCAAAACGGTTCCACGTAGATCCTGCCCGCGGGGAGCAACGACACGATACGTTTCGCCATTCGGCCTTTGCCGCCGTACCACTGCATCGGCGCCATCATACGTCGCGGCTTGTCGATCGCATCGACGCACTCGGCATCGATAGCGACGTGCGACGAGGCGGGTTTGCGGATGCGCCGAATCATTTCGCGCCCCCCTCGCTCGGAGACGCGAGCAACGTCGCGCACCGTGGGCAGTACATTTGGATGAACAGCCGCGCTCGCGCCGGCAGCGCCCCGATCGCGGGCGCGCTACGCCGCTCGATTCGCGGCGTGGCGCGACCGTCCCACCGCCGGTTGATCAACTCGCCGCATCCATCGCACGTGTACCAATACCGTCCGGGGAACCGCCGTCGGAGCCAGTCGCGGAGCATAGAGCGCCTCCTATCGCACACCGCCGAGCCAGTATGCCGTGATCCCGAGCGATACAATCATCACCCACGCGGCAAACCCGATCCACGCCATGACGCCTCCTATCCAGCTAGTAATACCGCCTCGAGCGCGGGCGCAGGATGTACGCCACGATCGCGCACGCCACGAGCAGGCACGGCCCCACCATCAGGATGATCGGTCCGATGTATGCCATTACCGTATCCCCCGCAACACGAACCCCACCGCCCACCACAGCCGCCGCAGCATTCCCATGCTCGGCAGCCTCGCCACGATCCCGGCCCGATCTCGGTGCGCCTCAACCTCGGCGCGCAGCTCGGCGAGATCGCGCCGGGCGTCGCCCACGCGCGCGTCCGCGCGCGCGACGCGCCGACGCAAAACGCGTTGCTTCTTTGCCGTCCCAGTCCGTCGCCGCCGCCATGTCATACCACATCTCCCTCTCTGCGCGGCCCCATCCCGCGCCCGTGTCCGGTAGGATGCTCTCGTGGGAGAGCATCCTGCCGTCGGGGCGTCATGCCAGCACAGTAAACGCTCGACATCG
>JAAUYK010009416.1_pt1 | contig 51768 bp, 47 predicted proteins | sample 7278021 | NCBI WGS metagenome assembly JAAUYK01 (sample SAMN14350223, study PRJNA611818) | marine sediment metagenome | isolation source: surface marine sediment (1.8m) | place: French Polynesia: Moorea | collected 2018-08
CAGCGCGAAACGAGGCCCGATCGGTCAGCGTCCGGCATTCCTGGAACATGACGCTCGTTTGTGCGAAGATTCACCTATTGGGGAGGGGTACATGATCGAGTCACATCAGCTCACCGTCCTTTACTACGGCGCCTGCCCGTTCTGCTCGCGGGAGATAGGGTTCTACAGACGACGTCGGGGCGCCGAGGCGATCTCCTGGATCGACATCTGCGACTCTCCCGAGGACGAGGTCTTGCTCTCCCTATCGGATGTCGAGCCCGGCGTCTGCATTCACCTGCTCTATTCCGATGGGATTCTCGTTTCGGGTGGCGAGGCTCTGGCCGGAATCTGGGCGGCTCTGCCCGGGTTTCGGCGCTGGGGCAGGGTCTTCGAAGTGATCACCTCGACGCGCTCCCGCGATGTGGGCATCCGGCCGGTGGAAAGCCTCGCGAATGTCATTGCAGCGGACGACGGCGGCCCGCCCGCTGCGACAACGGACCCCCTTTTCCAGCGTATTGTCCGGACTCGTATGCGCCCGCCCGACAAACCCGGTGAACCTGCTCTGCCAGGCTGATATCGAGCGGAGCCACGCCCTCGGACGGGGCCGCCTGCTCTCGAGCGGAAGAGCCGGAGACGGAACAGATCAAGCGTTGGACAGATCGACGCGCTTGGTCAGGCGGTAACGAAGGTCGTACCCGGGCCTGTCGGTGCGCTTGAGGATCGCGCTGATCACCTGGTCCTCCAGGGTCCCGGTCACCTTGAGATCGATTTTCTCCCTGGCCTCACCGAAGACGGTCCGCGGCGGTCCGAAATACTGCACCTGCCATTCAGCCTCGAATTCATTCCCGGACATACTGTAGGTGCCGGAGCAATACATCCGATTGTCTCCGCCCACCGTTTTCCCGTTCTCGAGGATAAAGATCCCGCGGTTCTCCCAGCCGAAGGCCCCATAGACCTCCGCGGTCCAGACACCTTCGACGTTCATGAAACACCCCTGGGAAAGCGCGTTGTAGGTAATGCAACGAGTCTAGTGGCTGCTTCTTCGGGCTGCAACGACGATCTCCGGAACGCCAATCGCCCCATCTCGACCGCGCCTCCTCGGTCGTGCCTGGCGCCCTTAAGGGTAAGCGCGGCTTCCGCGAAACGGCGTCGGTCCTTGTTCATTTCCGTTGGTTTCCCGTCAACCTAGTGTTTTTCGAGATGTTCTTCGAGCCGGTCACAGAGCGTGTGCAAGACCTTGATCCGGGCGAAGCGTTTGTCATTCCCCTCTACCAGGGTCCAGGGGGCGTAGGCGGTGCTGGTTCGTTCGATCATGTCGTCGACGGCTTCCTCGTACTTGCCCCACCTCTCGCGGTTGCGCCAGTCCTCATCGGTCAGCTTCCAACGCTTGTAGGCGATCGTTTCCCGCTCCTTGAACCGCCTCAATTGTTCCTCTGGCGTAATGTGCAGCCAGAACTTGCAGAGGACGATCCCGTGATCCGCCAGCTGCTGCTCGAAGTCATTGATCTCGGCGTAGCTGCGCCGCCACTCCGCACTGGTTGCAAAGCCTTCGACCCGTTCGACGAGAACCCGGCCATACCAACTGCGGTCAAAGATCGTAACTCGTCCGGCTCTGGGAATGTGCCGCCAGAAGCGCCAAAGGTAGTGGTGCTGCCGCTCTTCATCCGTGGGTGCCGCGATCGGGATGACCCGATAGCTCCGCGCATCGAACGCCGCGGTCATGCGCCGAATGGCCCCTCCCTTGCCGCCGGCGTCCCAGCCTTCGAACAGGGCGGTCGTCGTGACGTCGTTTTGAACCGCCTTGCGGCTCAGCTCATGAAGCCTGGCCTGCAACTTCGCCAGCTGGGTGCGGTAATCCTTTTTGGCGAGGGAATGATCCATATCGAGACGACTGAGGATGGTCACCTGGGCCGAGGGCTCGGGCGCTGAATCCTCTCCGGCCGCGGCGACCTCTGTCTCCCCGTGAGCGGCGGCCATCTCTTCCTCACCTTGGCGGACTTCGAAGGCGAGCTTTTGCTTGAGCGAGGTCTCGGTGATGTGCTTGCGCATGGCGTCGCGAAGCGCGGCACCGACCGTGAGGCCGCAATAGCGGTAATCATGGCCCTCCACGATTTGCCAAGGCGCCTCTCCGGTGCTGGTCCGCGCGATGGCGTGCTCGGCGACGGCGATAAACTCGTCGTACCGCTCGAGGTTCTGCCAGTCCGTCTCGGTTACGCGCCAGGCGGTCAGACTGTCCTTTTCCAGGGCCTTGAACCGCTTCTTCTGGCCGGCCCGGCTGAGGTGCATCCAGAACTTGAGGATCAGGGCGCCGTCGTCCGCGAGCTCTTTTTCAAAGGTCTCGATCCGCTTGAGCTGCTCGTCGAATTGCGCCGGATCGATCTCGCCGTAGACCCGCTGCAGAATCGGTTGCGAGTACCAGGCGCTCAGGAACAGCCCGACCTGCCCCTTGTTCGGCAGGTCCCGCCAATAGCGCCAGAACTCGGGCCGTTCTTTTTCCTCCTCCGAAGGCGGACCATAGGCACAGGTCACGATCCACCGTGGATCCATCCACTCGTTCAGCAGGTTGATCGTCTCGTTCTTGCCAGCCGCGTCCACCCCGCCAAACAAGACAATGACAGGGAAATTCGCTTCGCGAACCTGCTGTTGGATCTCGAGCAATTCGGTGCGGAGGGTCGGGACCTCCTTGTTGTACTCCAACTTGGAGACCGTGCGTTCAAGTTCCGCCGTTTCGAACATTTTTGCCCCCGCCTATTCACACCCATTCCCTCGCAAAGAGGGCCCGAACTCGTGATCTCGAAAGAGCACAGGGCTCTTCAAGTTACCACGCCCACCCCGGGACCCGTCTCGGCCGTATGGCCTGCCGCGCCCCAGAGCTTACAGAAATACTACAGATTTGTGACGGTCGAAAAATTGACCTAGCTCAATCCTCGCTGACGCGCTCCGCCGCGAGGCGGGTCACGCAACCGCAGAGCCCTCAAGCGCAATTGTCACGAATCTGAAACTTAACCGTCACCAAGTCTTCACCGTTGTCCGATAGCGTGAAGGCCGGATGCGCAGGTTGTCGCAAACACAGCCAAGGATGGAGCGGATCAAATGTCTGAGGTCGTGGATCTTCTAGACCATACGCGCCTTGCTCCCGAGGACGAGCGGATCCGGGCGAACGCACAAAATCCGGTTCTTGTGGCTGTCGATCTCGGCGAGGATTCGCGAGCGGCGGTTGTCTGGGCGAGCGAGTTGGCGGAAATGACCCGCGCGCCCGTGCATATCCTTCACGTGATCCACGATCCGCCCGATAGCCCGGGCCGCTATGCGACAAACAAGTCCGATCCTCTCGAGCCGATGGCCGATGCCGCGGAACGGATGCTGTCGGAGTTTGTGGCCGAGCTGCGTGTTGACGAACCGTCTTTGAAGGGCCTGGCGGCCGCGGACACCAGGCTGGCCACAGGCTTGCCGGCCCAGACGATCGTCAATGAAGCCCAAGAGATCGGCGCGAGCATGATCGTGGTTGGCTGCCGTGGAAAGGGTGGCCTTGCCCGCCTCGTTTACGGCTCCAATGCGCAGAGGGTGACACAGCTCTCGCCGATCCCGGTTACCGTGGTCAAGAGCGCGGCACGCTGACCGGCGGCGCGGCGCTTCCGGGCCAGCCAGGTCGCCAGGACAGCTCCGTCAAGAACGGATCTGCTCTAGGGCCTGTTGACATTCACGGCGCGCTTCTAGCGGGAGCGAATTTTCGCCGGGGCTAGGAGCGGGAGGCGCCGTGGGGCGGGGCCCCACAAGACCTTCCGCGACGCCGCCCCGGCGCAAATGCGCCCCGTCCCGAAGGGATCCGGCGAAATCGGCCCGCTGCCGCGTTGCTCGTCGTTGAATATGCTCGGCATGTCCTTCCTCCTCGCGCCTAACAGCGGGTCGATTTCACTCGGACCAGGAGCGCGCCCTGAATGTCAACAGGCCCTAGTCCTTGCTGAAGATGCCGATCCAGCCGCGGTAGAGCGTGTAGGCCGAGAGCGGCACGCGCAGCGTCCTCGGCGGTGCGCCCGGCGCGGCGGGCAACTCGCCCAGGCGGGCCACCAGACCAGCCGCGACCAGGAAGCTCGCGAGACCGAAGACCATTCCGCCGATAATCTGGCCGGCCAGGACCCCCGGCGCGCCGGCCAGCGCCGCGCCGGCCCAGACGAAGGGAATCGTCCCGAGCGTCGCGCGGCCCCAGTTGGACCAGGTCGACCAGGTCGGCCGCCGCAGGTTGTTGAAGGCCGCGTTGGCGACGAACTGGGCGCCGATGAAGAGATAGCCGATCGCGATGAAGGTGCAGAAGAAGCCGATCAGCTCAGCTGCCTCCTCCGAGGCGATGAAGGCGAGGATGATCAGGTCCTGCAGGAAGAACAGCAGCAGCGACACCGAGAGCACGGTGATCGTCAGGAAGATCAGCGCGTCCCACAGGGTCCGCCGCACCCGTTCGAGCCGGCCGGCACCGAGGTTCTGGCCGAAGATCGGGCCGATCGCGCCCGAGAGCGCGAAGACCACGGCGAAGGCAACCGGAATGATCCGGCCGATCACGGCATAGCCGGCAACCGCGCTGTCGCCGAAGCGCGCGATCGCCTCGGTAACGAAAGCATAGCCCACCGGCGTGGCAACGTTGGTCATGATCGCCGGCGCGGCGACGCCCAAGATCGCGGGAACCTGCAGCGTGAAACGACGGAAGGCGAAGCGCCCGAGCAGTTCCTGCTTGCGGACCACGCCGTGCAGGCCAACGGCGAGCACGGCGAAGCGTCCGGCGACGGTCGCCGCCGCGGCCCCGTCGACCCCGAGGCCGAGCGTGAAGATGAAGATCGGATCGAGCAGCGCGTTAACGGCGCCGCCGGTCAAGGTGGAATACATGGCGCCACGGGCGTCGCCGACCGCGCGCAGGGCGCCGCCGCAGGAAATGGCGAGCGCCAGGACCGGCATGGACGGCAGGACAATGCGCAGGTAGGAGGTCGCCAGATCGAGGGTCCGACCCGTGGCGCCGAGCAGCTCCAGCAGCCAGGGCGCGCTGAACCAGAGCAGGGCCGCCAGGGGAATCGTTAAAGCCAGGGCAAAGACGAAGATATCGACCACCCGGCCGCGCGCCCGGGCTCGCCGCCCCGCGCCGATTGCCTGGGAGACCAGGGCGCTCATGGCAATAGCGATGCCGATCGAGATCGAGGTGGAGAAGAAAAGGATCGAGCCGGCGAAGCCGACCGCCGCCGCCAGCTCGGCCTCGCCGAGCAGGCTGAGGAAGTACATGTCGGCCAGGTCGACGAGGAAGAGCGCCATCAGGCCGATGCTCGCCGTCGAGGTCATGACGGCGATATGGCCCATGATCGAGCCCTGGACGAAACGGGCGCCCGCAGGGCGCGAGGACGGCTCGCTCACGGAGCCTCGATCCTAGGGGCGCACGATTGTCGCGACGATTTCAACGGGGTTCCACTTCAGAGCGACGGGCGGGATAGCCACTGTAGCCGCGATCGCATCGGAGCGCATCGCCGCGGACCGCCGCTAGAGCGAGTCGACAGCGCGCAGGCGCTGCGGATAACGTTGCGACTATCGGGCTGTCGAGGACGGGGACGGCAAAGGCCGCCTCTACGAGACATGACCCATGGGGTGCGGAGCACACCCGAAGGCAGGCGACGCGCTGGGGTCAACCCGGGCCGCCGGTGCTTCGGTCCGCAGCTTAAATCAGGGAGAAAACCATGGCCGACCACATCGATGTCGTGCTGAGCCGCTTCAAGAACATGCTGACGCGGATCATCACCAAGGACGCGGATTTCGACGACCTGTGCCGGAGACACGCCGAGCTGACGTCGGAAATCCGCGCCCTGCAGCCGGACCTCGACGCCAGTCAGGGGCAGCGGGACCAGCAGCTCCGCAAAAACCGGGCCGCGCTCGAGGAGCAGATGTTCGCCATCATGCAGTCGAACATGCGGATCTGACGACGCAGCATCGAGAATCATTCGCCATGGGATTAGGCAGAGTGCAAAGGCCTATGCTAGGCTCGCGCGGCAACGAATAGGGGAAGGGAGTCGTGTTCTCAATCCTGGTGACCAATCCGAAGGGCGGCTGCGGCAAGACGACGATCGCGACCAACCTTTCGAGCGCCTTCGCCTCGGCCGGGCACAGGGTCTGGCTGGCCGACGCGGACCGGCAGCACAGCAGCCTGAACTGGCTCGCGCGGCGGCCCCGCACGGCGCGCTACATCAAAGGACTTGATTGGGTGAAAGGAAACGGCCAGACGCCGAACAAGAAGGGCGTGCTGGTTATCGACGCGCCCGCCGCGGTGCGCGGACGGCAGACCGAGAGTCTGGTCGCCGAGGCCGACGTTGTGGTCGTCCCGGTGCTGCCCTCGGTGTTCGATCAGGATACCACGACCGCCTTCCTTAAGAGGCTGCACGAGATCAAGCCGATCCGGAAGAACAAGAAGGCGATCGCCTTGTTGCGCAATCGCGTGCGCCGAAACAGTCGGGCCTCGGCGCGCCTGGACCTCTTCATGATCAGTTCGGGCGAGCAGGACCTTGGCGAACTGCCGGAGCGCGCGCTCTATCCCGAGCTCGCCAGCCGCGGCCTTAGCATCTTCGACCTCGAGACCAAGGTCGGCACGACGCTGCAAGAGGATTGGCAGCCCCTGCTGCGCTTCATCAACAGCGACGACTAATACGGAAGATGTCTCGGCGGTAAAGCTTCGCGGCTCCGTCAGGACCGGATCTCCTCCAGCACCGGGATGAGCGGTTGATCCGCGCCTCGCCGCACGGCGTAGCGGTTATGTCGACGCTGCGAGAACCAACGATCATGCACCGCCTCACGCGCATCTCGAGGACCCTCGGTCCGGCGTTACTGTTCTGCCTGCTCGGGGCTTGCGCGTACGTGCGGCCGGTGGAGACACCGATCCCCACACAGGCCTATGGAGACACCGACACCGCGGAACGCATCTTCGTGCTCCTGCCGGGCTTGCACGACGATTTGGATTCCTTCGAGCGGCGCGGCTTTCTCGCGGTGGCACGCGACAACTGGAGCGGCCAGAAGCGGGCCGCCTTCGTGACCGTCGACGCCCATTACGGCTACTACAGGGAACACAGCATCGACCGGCGCTTGAAGAACGAAGTACTGGCCGTCTTCGCCGGCAGACCGGTGACCGGCGTTGGCGTCTCGCTCGGCGGCCTCGGCGTACTGGTGACGGCGAGGCGCTACCCCGACCTCTTCGACCGCCTGGTGCTGATTGCGCCTTTCATCGGCTGGCCGGACCAGATCGAGCGGTTCAAGCAGTATCCCGGCGCCGAGCCGCGCAATGCGTTCGAAGCCGAGATCTTCGCGCTCTGGCGCTGGATGGAGGACGGTGCGGACGGCCTGCCGATCACTGTGCTCTACGGCGAAGACGACGAATTCGGCGCGGGCTACGCCGATCTCGCGTCCCTGGCACCGGCGGTCTCGTTTCGCGCCGGACCCGGCGGCCATGACTGGAAGAGCTGGAACCGCCTCTGGGCGGGCTGGCTCGGCGAGCAGGTCGCCACGACGGTAGGCAGCAGCGCCGCGCTGTCGCCGCCGCGCTGAGCGACCCGGCCGGCGTCAGGCGGCGCGCACCCGGTCCAGGAAGCGGTCGACCTCTTTGGAGAGCTTGCCGGATTCCCGTGAGAGCTGATTGGTGGCCTCGCGCATTTCGGTCGCTGTCCGGCCGCTTTCGGCGGCGGCGTCCCTGACATCGGCGATGGTGGTCGAGACCTGCTGCGTCCCGGAGGCCGCCTCCTGGACGTTGCGGGCGATCTCCTTGGTTGCCGCGCCCTGTTCCTCGACCGCCGCCGCGACCGCCCCGGCAATCTCGTTGATCCGGCCGACCGTGGCGCCGATTCCCTCGATCGCCGAGGCCGCGGAGCCGGTCGCCTCTTGGATCGTCCCGATCTGCTGGGAGATATCGTCGGTCGCCTTGGCCGTCTGGTTGGCGAGGCTCTTCACCTCGCTGGCCACCACAGCGAAGCCCTTGCCGGCTTCGCCGGCGCGCGCCGCCTCGATGGTCGCGTTGAGCGCCAGAAGGTTGGTCTGCTCCGCGATGTCCGAGATCAGGTTGACCACGGCGCCGACGTTCTGGGCGGCGTCGACTAGGCTGCGGACCTCACCGTTGGTCTGGTCGGCCTGCGCCACCGCGTCCTGAGCGATCCTCGAGGACTCGGACACCTGCCGGCTGATCTCGCCGATCGAGGCGCTCAGCTCCTCGGCGGCCGCGGCCACGGTGTTGACGTTCCTCGTCGTCAGTTCCGAGGCCGAGGCCACGGTGTCCGACTGCTCCTTGGTCTGGTCGGCGCTGTCGGCAACGGTCTTGGCGCTCGCCTCGATCTGCGCCGAGGCGCTCGACACCGATTCGACGACGACCTTGACGGAGGACTCGAAGCTCGAGGCAAGAGACTGCATCGCGGCGCGCTTCTCCGCCACGGCGCGTTCCTCGCTCTCCGCCCGTTCCCGGCGCAGCTGCTCCATTTCGGCCGCGTTGCGCTGGAAAACCCCGACGGCGCGGGCGATCGCGCCGATCTCGTCACTGCGTTCCGTGTGCCGGACCTCGATGCCGGTATCACCGCCGGCCAGGCGATTGACCACCTCCGTTATGGCGCCGATTGGCCGGGTCGTGGTCAGCGTCACGAAGACGCCGAAGCCCAGGGCGACCAACAGGACAATCAGGGCGGCAGCCGCGACGACCCCATAGCCTCTCTCGCTCTCCGCCCTGATGGTCTCGGTCAGTGTCATCAGGTCGCCCGCCACCTTGTCCTCGACCCGCTTCAGCAGATCGATCTTCTGCGTGATCACATCGAACCACTGCGGACCCTGGATACCCTTGAGGTCGCCGCTCTGCGGACTGTCGATCGCGACCTCGCGCATGCGCGCGACTTCCTGGACCGGCGAACCGGCGACGGTTTTCTCCAGGAAGGCGACCTGCTCCCCGCCGGCGTGCTTGCGGAACACGCCGAGCAGGATGTCCTGCAGAGCGATCAGCTCGACGAACTTCTGGTAAATCGCGGGCCGGAACTCTCCCGAACTGAACCCGACCGCCCCCATGGCGCGCTCCCGGCCGGCCCGTTCCTTGGCCTGCAGCAGAGCGCTGTAGGCCGCGATGGCGTTGGTCACCCTGGACTCGCTGCTCAGCACCAGCATGCGTTCGACGACGGCGAGCAGCTTCTGGATGGTCGGCGTGTAGTAGCCCGCCATCTCGCCGACCGAAATCTCGAAGCCGTCGACCTGCCTACGCTTCCCGGCAAGCTCGGCCAGCGCGCGGTCCGCCCGGTCCAGGAGCTCGTTCAAGGCCACTCCGTAGCCGCCGCCTCGCGCCGCTTCCGCTGCCGTCTGGAAGGCCTTCAACGAGCGGTCCGTGACACTGCGTTGCTCCGGCAGCGAACGGGCGAATTTCTTGCCCTGGCTACTGATGAAACCCGCAGAGCGGCCGCGCTCCTTCTGGAGGTCGTGCACGAGGTTGCTCGCCACCGGCGCCAAACGCGCCAGGGCCTGAAGTTGCGCCATCTCGCTCGCCAGGCGGTACTTGTCGAACACGAAGGCGGCCGAGATCAGCACCAGGCTGAGGATCGGTATCCCGACTGCCAGAGCGATCCGGGCACCGATGCCCGCGTTGCGCACAGTACTAAGCATGGCCATGCCTCTCGGTCGTCCGCACTACGATCTTCCGCCTGTACAGGCGCCAAGGTCCCGCTCACGGACCGCGACAAGGCCGCGCACCCGAAGGCGCTTGAGCGAGTTTTCGGATACATCAAAAAAGTGAATAATATTAAAATATTACTACTATTATAATATCCACTCTAAGAATCATTCGCGGCCGCCGGCCTCGGCCGACGAGAGGCCACCCGGGTTAGGGCTAGACATCGAAGATCAGCACCACGTAGGCGAAGAAAACCGCCAGGTGGACCACCCCCTGCAGCGAGTTCGTCCGCGTCCCGACGAAGGTCACGATGCTGATCGACAGGGAGAGCGCGAGGAGCACGATTTCGGGCAGCTCGAGCCCGAGCTCGATCTCGCGCCCGACGATGGCCGCCGCGATCAGGACCGCCGGGACGGTCAGCCCGATGGTCGCCAGGGCCGACCCCAGGCAGATGTTCACGGCGCGCTGCAGTTGGTTGTGCCGCGCCGCGTCGAAGGCCGCGATGGCCTCGGGCGTGAGGATCATGACCGCGACGATGAAGCCGCCGAGCGCGACCGGGGCGCCGACCTGATCGATGCCGAAGTCGACGTAGACGGCCAGCTGCTTCGACATCAAGACCAGGGGCAGCATGGTCAAGATCAGGCCGGCGACGTGGAATCCCACGCCCCTGATATCCAGCTCGTGCGCCGGCGGCGCTCCGAAGGTGGCGATCTCGTCCCGCGGCTGTTGAAAGATCATGGGCTGCCGAAGGGTCTGGAAAACCAGAAAGATGCCGTAGAGCACCAGCGAAATGATGATCTGGAACACGGTCTGCAGGGGCGACAGGCCGCCGCCCGGCGCGGACGTTGTGAAGCTGGGCAGGACCAGGCTGGTCACCGCGATGGGCAACAGAACGACCAGATAGGCGTTGGCGCCGGACAGGTTGAAGACCTGAAGGCCGTGACGCAGGCCGCCGAGCAGGAGGCTGAGCCCGACCAGGCCGTTCAGCACGATCATCAGCACCGAGAACATGGTGTCGCGCGCCAGCGTCGGCGTGTTGTCGCCGGTCAGCATAACCGCCGTGATCAGCGCGACCTCGATGCCGATCACCGAGAGGGTCAGGATCAAGGTCCCGTAGGGCTCGCCGAAGATGTGCGCGAGGCATTCGGCGTGATGGACCACACGGAAGACAGCCGCGAGCATGACGGTGAAGATCACGGCGAGCACGGCGAAGGACGGGCCGTAGCCGATGTCCTGGGGCTGCAGCGCGGGCCCGATCACGGCGAGCAGCGCGTAGGCGAGCCAGATCAAGGCGATGGGCCATTCGGGCAGCAGCGAGGCGCGCGGTGATTTCGACATTCACGAGACTCCCCCAGCGATCGGCGGGATGAAGCCTAATCAGCCCGGAAGGGCGATCCAAGGGGCTTTGCCGTCCGCTCCGTCCCGCTTGCCCGCCGTCGGCCGGGCGGCGTCTTGCAGCGCGGGCGCCGGTATCCTAATTAGGGGCTAATCACCTTGCGCGGGAACTCTGGAATGAAAGTCTTTATCCAGACCAACGAGCGGCAGTGGCTCGGTGCCCTGGTGTCCGCCCACTCCATGAAGCGGAACTCCAAGCACCCGGACGCCTTCGACATCGAGATCATGCACGTGCGGGATTTTCCCTTCCTCGCCGAGAAGGAAGGGCAGAAGTTCCTGCGCGGCGGCGTCGAGCGGGTCTGGCGCATGGACGACCTCCAGTCCTTCACGCCGCTGCGCTACATGCCGCCCAAGCTGATGGGCTACCAGGGGCGCGCGGTGGTCACCGACCCCGACGTCTTCGCCGTCGGCGATATCCATGACCTGCTGACCATGGACATGGGCGACGCGGCCGTCATGGGCCGACGGCGCTGGGACAAGCCGGACAAGGCCTGGCGGATCGCGACCAGCGTCATGCTGCTCGACTGCGCCCGCCTGACCCACTGGAAGCCCGAGGAGGAGTTCGACGAGCTGTTCCGCTTCGAGCGCGACTACAAGGACTGGATGGTGCTGGCGCACGAGGACCCGAAGAACATCGGCATCCTCGACGAGGAGTGGAACGACTTCGACCGCCTGACCGACAAGACCAAGCTGCTGCACAACACCAAGCGCCGCACCCAGCCGTGGAAGACCGGGTTGCCGGTCGACTACACGCCGGCCGACAAGCTGAAGAAGTATCCGCTGCTGCCGGCCTTGAACCGCCTGCGCGCCCGGCTGTTCGGCGATTACGCCATGCTCGGCAGCTACCGGCCCCATCCCGACCCGCGGCAGGAGCGGCTGTTCTTCTCCCTGCTCAAGGAATGCCTCGAGCAGGGTACTATCAGCGAGGCCCTGGTGCGCGACGAGATGGCGAAGAGCCACGTGCGGCGCGACGCGCTCAGCCTGGTCTGAGCGCGTCGCGCCGGGGGAACGGAAGCGGGCCTCCCGCGAGACTCTGTTGGAAACTGGAAATGGGCGAACGGCCGTGGCCTACATAGACTATTCAAAGCTGGAAGCGATAACCCACGATGGCTTCGAGGGGACCAGGCCCTACCCCTTCGCAAACCCGGAAGGGCTGCTGACCGACGAGGGCTTCGAGGCGCTCTACACCAACCTGCCGGGACTCTCCCTGTTCGAGGAGAGCATCGGCAAGACGCGCCGGGCCGGACAGACGCCGCACGACCGCTACTCGCTCGAGTACACGCCGGAGACCCGGGTCCCGGAACCCTGGAAGGCCTTCATCGACGAGCTCTGCGGCGACCGCTACCGCCAGAACATCGCGCGCCTGTTCGGCGCCAAGAAGATCGAGTTCCGGTTCCACTGGCACTACACGCCGCCCGGCTGCTCGGTCTCGCCGCACACCGATTCGCCGCGCGAGCACGGCTCACATCTGTTCTATTTCAACGGCCCGGACGACTGGCGGCCGGACTGGGGCGGCGACACGCTGATCCTCGATGACGGCGGGAGGCTCGACTACAACTCGGCGCCCAAGCTGGAAGACTTCGACGGCGAGATCGCCTGCAAGCACATCGGCAACTTCAGCGCGATCATCAAGCGCACCGACCACGCCTGGCACGCGGTCCGGCCGATCGAGTGCCCGGAAGGCAAGCTGAGGAAACTGTTCATCGTCGTGGTTAACCCCGACGCGCTCTACTGGAAGGTCCGCGACCGCCTGATCGGCAAGCAGAAGCAGGCGTTCTAGGAGCGGGCGGCTTCGCCTTGGTATCCAGCGCATCGGTGGCCGCCCGACCCGGGCGGGCGGGGCCATTGTACGACCGACCGATGGGCAATCGTATCTCGATAAATATAGTTAAATCAGTTACTTAAAATCATATTTTTAACAGTTTTCTAAACAATTCTGCGCTCATAATCATCGTCTGCGATATCGCGATGAGGAGCGCCCCCGTGACGGCAACGACGATCCATGACCAGTCGCCGGCAGCCGGCTGGCTGCGTGGCCTTCCGTTCGACCTGCAATTCATTGTCGGCATTGCCGCGATCGCACTCCTGAGCGGCGCGGTTGTGGTCATGGAGCCCCGGCTGTTCGTGCCGATCCTCCTGATCGACCTCTGGCTGCTCGGTTATCACCACGTCATCTCCACCTACACCCGGCTCTGCTTTGACCGGGAAAGCTTCCGGGCCCACCGCTTCCTGCTGCTGGGGCTGCCGCTGATCGTCATCGCGGCCGTCGCCGGTGCCGTCTTCGGGATCGGGCTCTGGACTCTGGCTACCGTCTATCTCTACTGGCAGTGGTTCCACTACACGCGCCAGAGCTGGGGCGTCTCCCAGGTCTATCGGCGCAAGGCCGGAGACCTGATCCCGCCGGACGAGCGGATCGGCCAGGTCGCGTTCTATCTCCTGCCGCTATGGGGCATCCTCTATCGCAGCCACCAGGATCCCGGCACCTTCCTCGGCATGGAGCTCAGGGTAATCCCAGTACCCGAGCTCGCCGTCCACATCGTCGGCGTTGCCGCTCTGGCCGCGCTCGGCTGGTGGCTGGCGACGCGCGTGGCGATGTGGCGCCGCGGCCGGCTGCCTGTCGCCCACACGATCTACATGCTGTCGCACTTCGTCATCTTCGCCTTCGCCTACCTGATCATCGAATCGATCGATGCCGGCTGGCTGGTGGTCAACGTTTGGCACAACGCGCAGTACATCGTCTTCGTCTGGCTGTTCAACAACAACCGCTTCAAGGAGGGCGTCGATCCCAAGGCGAAGTTCCTCTCAACCATCAGCCAGACCCGCAACGCCTGGCTCTACATCGGTGTCTGCCTCGCTATCAGCACCGCGGCCTACCTGGCGATCGACACGGTGTTCTCGGCGCTCGCCCTGGTGCCCCTCGTCGCGATCTACATGACCATCAACTTCCACCACTACATCGTCGATTCCCTGATCTGGAAGGTCCGACGCAAGCCGATCCAAAAGGTCCTGGGGATCACCTCCTGAGGCCTGACGAGCCCGGTGCGGGCCGGCCACTAAGCCTGGCCGGCCCGGGCCGCGGCTCAGGACCGCCGGCCCACCGGCGCCGGGTTCTGCAATATTATCGTTTTATTCAATCTTCCTGATCCAATCTGGCCTAGTTCCAAGGCACTACCAATGGAAGCGGCCAGCCCGCCTATGTCTCTGGGACAGAATGGCAAATCTGCCCAAGCAGACTCCGATGATTTCAGTCAACACCGGCATCTGTGATGGAACTGCTGAGGCGGAGAGGCAGGTGTCCTGCGACCTCGCGTTCTGCGCGAGCACCGGACGCACGGCGACCATGTTCCTGGCGTCCACGCTCAACAGCCTTCCCGGCGTCGTCGGCCTGCACGAGGGGCAGCAGCCGGGTAAAACGCCGGTTCCCCTGCTGCCGCTGATCAATATTCACAACCGGAAGGCTTGGCGGGATCCGGGTTTTGCCGAGCAGACCGTCCGGGAGTTGAGAGACACAGCGACGCTGTCGAAGGCGGCGGGCGACGCTGGCCTCGTCGTGGATGTCGCGTTCTACAACGCCCCGCTCATGGTCGCGCTGGCGCGGCAGCACCCGACGGCGAAGCTCTTCGTGATCTTTCGCAGGTGCGCGCCCTTCGTCCAATCGGCGACGCTCATTGCCGGGGAGGACCGCCAGCCGGCGGGATGGCCCGACCCGGCCAAGCCCCTTACCGACCGCGAGACCTTCATCTCGATGGGTCGGCTGAAGCCGGAGCGCGGCAGCGAAGACGCCGAGGCCTGGCCGGGCTGGTCGGGCATCGAGCGCAACATCTGGCTCTGGACCCGTGTCAATGGGCACCTCCTCGACTTTCTGAACAAGAGCCCGAACTGCCGCAAGCTTCTCTTCGAAGACCTGGTCGAGAACCCGAGGGCCTTCTGGACCGGATTTCTTCGAGACCTGGGGCTCTTCTCGGAACGCAATCTCACCCGGTGCCTGGAACGCTCCGCGGCAAAGGTGAACGACCGCCCGTCCTATCACGTCGGTCCTGTCGACTCTTGGAGCGACGCCGAACGGGCGCTCTACGCGCAGCGCGCCCGTCCTCTGGAGGAAAGAATCTATGAGTGACCCGCTCGAGAGCCGCATCGTTCAGATCGTCCAGAACACGCTGCGCGAGAACGGTGACGAAAAGGACGTCGTCATCACCGCGGAGGCCTCGATGGAGAGCGTCTCCGGCTGGGATTCTCTGACCTTCATGAAGGTGTTCCTGGCGATCAACGAGGCTTTCGGAATCAACCCCGACTTCGACGACGCGATCCACTACACCTCGGTGAAGTCCCTGCACGACTACCTGGCGAAACAGGTGGCGTGATGTTGGGGCCGAGCGCTCGCCGGAAGCTGCTGGCGCGGCTGCACGACGTGGTCCGCAACCACGCGGACCGCGTCGCCGTCCTGGAACAGGAACGGCAGGTCAGCTACGCCGGGTTCGGCCGCATGATCGCCGGGGTACAGAGCGCTCTGGCGGAGACCGGCGGAAATGCCGCCGCGCCGGTCGGCCTTCTGCTCGACCGCTCGGCGCTGGCCTACGCCGCCATGTGGGGCGCGATCGCCCAGGGCAGGGCCTACGTCCCGCTCAACCCCCATCACCCGGCGGTCCGCCTGCAGAGCATCGTCCTGCAGGCCGGCGTGGAGGTGATCCTGTGCGACGCAGGCACCCGCGACCTGGCGGAACGGCTGGGGATCGACAAGGCGAAGGTCGTCGTCCCGAGCCTCCCGGCCGGTGATGCCGAGGACCGCGCCCCCGCCTGGCACGAAGGGCCGGACCGCGGCGAGATCGCCTATGTCCTCTATACCTCCGGCTCCACCGGCCGGCCCAAAGGCGTTCCGATCTCCTACGACAACCTCCTCGCCTTCGTCGACAACCTCGACGGGACGATCGACTATCGCTGCGAGGATGTCTGCTCGCAGGTCTGCGAACTCTCGTTCGACTTCAGCGTCCACGAGATCTACCTCGCCCTGCTGAACGGCTGTGCGCTCTGCCCCGCGCGGCCAATCGACCTGTTCAACCCCGCTGCCTACATCGCCGGCCGGGGGATTACCGTCTGGATCTCGGTGCCGTCCCTCGCCCGGGTCATCCTGAACAACGGCGTCGCGATCGGCGACTCGCTCGGCAGCATTCGCCTGAGCATCTTCAACGGCGAGGCCCTGACGGCGCGCCTGGCGGCCAACTGGAGCGCGGCGGCGCCGAACTCGGAGATCTGGAACAACTACGGGCCGACCGAATGCACAGTGGCGGTGACGGCGCAGCGCTGGTCGGACGACCCCGACATCGTGGAATCCGATGTCGTCGCCATCGGCGTCCCCTTCCCCGGCTGCACGACCGCGCTGCTCGACGGCGCTGAGATCACGGCCACCTCGGCGGCGGCGGAGGGCGCCGCCGGCGAGCTGCTCCTGGCCACGCCGCAGTGCTTCGCCGGCTACGCCGATCCCGACCTGCCCTCGCCCTTCGCCACCGACGGCGCCGGGACTCGCTACTACAGGACCGGCGACCGCGCGCTCTGGCGCTCGGGGCGGCTCTATCACCTCGGCCGCATCGACCACCAGGTGAAGATCGGCGGGCACAGGATCGAGCTGATGGAGGTCGAGCACCAGCTGCGGCGCGAGCTCGAAACCGAGTCGCTCGCGGTCATCGCTCATCCGGCCGAGCGGCCGGTCGAGCTGGTGCTCTTCCTTTCAGGGGTCTCGGAGGCGCCAAAACTGAACCCGGAGCGGCTGGGACTGCCGGACTACATGATGCCCAAGAGGACGGTCCTGCTCGATGCCCTGCCGACGACCCCCCACGGCAAGCTGGACCGCAACGCGCTCCACGCCCGCGCCGAGGCCCGGTCGGGCAACGCCGCATGAAGACGCGCGCCCTGATGCTGCTCGCCGGCGTCGGGCTGGCGGCGGGACTGCTCTGGCTGGACCAGAATCGCGGCGGCCCGGCGAGCATGCTGTCGCGCTGCAACCTGCTGCTGTCGCGCGGCGAAGCTCCCGCGGCCGATGTTCTCATCCTCGGCAGCAGCCGCTCGGGGACCGCGCTGGACCCGATCGCCCTGGAGAAGATGCTGGCGCCCGCTTCGTCCGGCGGACCGAAGGTCGAGCGGATCGCCCTGCCCCACAACCCGCTCCGCGCGAACTACGCCCTGCTCGAGAACTACGTGGCGAACCGCGGCGCCCCGAAGGTCCTCGTCCTCGAAATCATGTTCATGTCGAGGCGGAGCGTCGACCTGCTGGCGCAGCGGCAACTGACGATACTGCCCGAGCACTACATTTTTCGCCGCGACATCAACCTCCTGACCTTCGAGCAGCTGCTCACGCTGCCGGCGGTGGCGATGCCCTTCACCGAGGACGAGGGCTGGATCAGCCAGTGGCGCATGCGGCTGCGGGGCGCCGTCCTGAGAGCCGGGGCGCTGACCTACCAGTTCCTGCGGAATCCCGCCGAACAGTGGGACATTGCAGATTGCGGACGCGACGAGTGGACCAGGGAACCGGTCTGGCCCCCCGACTTCGCCTTCAGCTTCGGCGATTACGAACCCGCGGCGCCGCTGCCGGCATTGATCGACATCCTCGAGACCGAGATCGCGGCGCACGCGGCGGCGCGCGAGCTGAAGACCTGGCAGACAGAGTCACCGGGGATCAAGCGCTATGCCTACGACTTCGAGGCGCCCTATCGCCGGGGCGAGCTCGCATTCCTGGATTCCATACTCCGCCTGGCCGGCGAGCACGGGGCCAAGGTCGTGCTGCTGCCCATGCCCACCTATGGGCACAAGCCCGGCGCCAAAGACCTGCGGGCGCTGAGGAGATTCCTCCCGGAGCACGCCCAGCTCTTCAACGTCTACGCCCAGATCCGCGGGAACTTCGACACCCTCTGGCACGACGACGGCCACATCGAGATCTACCCAACCGGCGCCCTGACCACGGCGCTCGTCGCCAAGCGCCTGGTCGACGGGGGGCTGGTCGACGGGGAGCCGGTTGATGGGGAGCCGGTTGATGGGGGAGCGGTCAATCGGGGCCGGCCGGCGACACGGCATGATTGACGCGATCTCATTCCTGATCCTGATCGCGCTCTCGATCGGGCTGTCCCATGTCATGGCGCCGACCGGCCGCCTCAATCGTCTCTTCTGGACCGTCGCGCCGGGCGCACTGCTGCTCTTCATCGTGCATCCCCTCGCGCTGTTGTTCGCGCTCACCTCCTATCTCCTGAGCTCGCTGGTCTACGCGGCCGGCCTCGCCGTCAGCAGCACGCGGCTCAAGGCCCGCATGCCCTACGGCATCCTGCTCCTGCTCTTCATTCCGGACTTCACGCATCTGATCGTCGAGACGCCGATCTTGTGGCTCGGCAGCGCGTTCTTCATCATCCGGCAGATGATGACCGTCGCCCAGGCGATCAAGAACGAGGCCGGCCGGGCGGATTTCTTTCCCGCCCTGCTGCTCTCGACCTTCTTCTTCGGGGCGCTGCCCTCGGGTCCGGTGTTCAACGGGCTGCAGATCTGGCAGCAGCTGAAGGAGGAGCGCGCGGCCGACTATGGCGAGGGCATCTACCGCTTGTTCGAAGGCTTCGTCTTCCTCTTCGCGATCGCCGGCTTTGCGAGTGCCGCCATGCCGATTCTGAAGGTGCAGGCGGCCGACATGTTCACGGAGAGCAACTTCGCCGGCGCCGTCTTGATGAAGTTCATCGGCGAACCGCTGGCCGCCTTCGCGTTCCTCTTCGCCACCTTCTACGGCTACTCCCGCATGGCGGAGGGCTCCGCCCTCAGCCTCGGCTTCGAGGTGCCGCAGAACTTCAACAAGCCGCACCTGGCCCGCGATCTCGGCGATTTCTGGAAACGCTGGCATCGCTCCATGGCGGATTTCGTCATGCAGTACATCTATCTGCCGCTGCTGGTGACGACGTCCTACACAAAGCTGGCGCTGATCGCGGCCTTCGTCTTCATGGGCCTGTGGCACAATCTCTCGCCCGGGTTCCTGATCTGGGGACTCGGCCACGGGATCGCCCTGGCCGTCGTCCTGCCGCTCTTGAAGCGGCGCAATTTCGCGCCGGCCTTCCTTCGGGTCGCCTCCCTGGCCTACGTCGTCTTCCTCTCGTCCATCGCCCACGGAGTCTGGTCGGCATGAAGCTGAACCGTCGGAAATCGGTCTACCTGCTGAGCTGCGCGGTCGTCCTGGCGTTGTGGATCGCCTTCGGCAGCTTCGAGGCGATCGAAGCGCCCTACGTGGGCTTCTGATGGCTCGCGCCCCCGCTCGGGCTCGCTTTGCCGGTGACCCTTGAGCTTGGCGTGGGTTTCCGAGAGAGTCAGGAATGCTCGGCGTTCTTGCTCTCCTCGCCCTTTCGCTCGGATTCCTCGTCCGCGCCGCGGCCTGGGGCATGATCGTCGCGGGCTTGCTCTGCGCCGCGCTGCAGATGCTCGTGCCGATCGCCGTGGCGGCCTTCCTCGCCGGCCTCGCCGCGCTGCTGTTCGGCAAGCTGCTGGAGCAGGCCGGATGGGCTCTCGCCGCCTGGCAGAACGCTCTTGAACGAAACCGCGCGGCCGCGACCGAGGCCCGCTCCCAGGCCGTGATCTACGACTTCGCCGCCGCCCGCGCCCGCAAGCGCCAGGAGGCGTGACCGGCGCCGTCCGAGATCGGCCGAGACGGTGAGACCGGGCTGAGATCACGCCTGTTTTTGAGAAGAGATGGTAGCGGGGGAGGGACTTGAACCCCCGACACGCGGATTATGATTCCGCTGCTCTAACCAACTGAGCTACCCCGCCACAGGGATGCAGGCTATAGGTCTTCCGGCCCCGGCCTGTCAAGGCCGCGCTGGCGCTGGCCCCCTGCCCTTTTCTCCGGGCCTCAGTCGCCCATCATCCCGGCCAGCTTGAGGGCGACCCCCATGGAGCCGGAGATCTTCAGCTTGCCGGTCATGTAGGCCAGGTTGGGGTCGAGGCTGCCCTCGAAGAGCTTGCGGCAGTTATCCATCGTCAAGGTCAGGGTGGTGTCGACCTCGTCCGGATCCTCGTTGCCGATTTCGGGGCTCGTGCCGGTGCCGTCCCAGAAGATCACGCCGTCGTCGCCCAGGTCGAACTTCACCTTGTAGCCGAGCGGCGGGTTGAGCGCGGCCTGCTGGCGCAGGGCCTCGGTCAGGCTATCCAGGCTCATGACGCGTCTCCTTATCGGGGCAAGGGCTGGGTGGTCTGAAAGCGCGCTCAGGCGGCTAGGCGGCCCTCCGCGGCGGCGATCCAGCCGCCGCCCAGCACCCGGGTGCCGTCGTAGACCACGGCGGCCTGGCCCGGCGCGATGCCGTACTGCGGTTCGTCGAGCAGAATCTTGGCGCCCGCCCGGTCGGCGACGATCCGGGCGGGCGCCGGTTCCTGGGTCGAGCGCAGCTTGACGGTGACCGCCCTGCCCTCGCCCGTTTCACCCGCAAGCGCCTCGGCGTCCAGCCAGTTGAGCTCTTCGACCCGGACCCGCTCGCAGGCCAGGGCCTCGCGCGGGCCGACCACGACCCGCCGGGTCTCGGGCTCGAGGCGCAACACGTAGAGCGGGTCGGCGACGCCGCCGATGCCCAGGCCCCGGCGCTGGCCGATGGTGAAGCCGATGATGCCGTCGTGGCGCCCCAGGACCGTGCCGTCCAGGTCGACGATCTCGCCGGGATCGGCCGCCCCGGGCCGGAGCTTCTCGACCACGCGGGCGTAGGAGCCGTTGGGCACGAAGCAGATGTCCTGGCTGTCGGGCTTGTCAGCTACCGGCAGTCCGAAGCGCTCGGCGAGCGCCCGGGTCTCCGGCTTGGGCAGGCCGCCCAGCGGGAAGCGCAGGAAGTCGAGCTGCGCTTGGGTGGTCGCGAAGAGGAAGTAGCTCTGGTCGCGCTGCAGGTCGACCGCGCGGTGCAGCTCGGCGCCGGCCGCTCCTTGCCGGCGCTGCACGTAGTGCCCGGTCGCCAGCGCGTCGGCGTCGAGCTCCCGCGCCGTCTCGAGGAGATCGCGGAACTTGACGGTCTGGTTGCAGCGCACGCAGGGGATCGGCGTCCGCCCGGCGAGGTAGCTGTCGGCGAAGTCCTCCATGACCGACTGGCGGAAACGGGATTCGTAGTCGAGCACGTAGTGCGGCATGCCGAGGCGCTCGGCCACGCGGCGGGCGTCGTAGATGTCCTGGCCGGCGCAGCAGGCGCCCTTGCGGCCGACGGCGGCGCCGTGGTCGTAGAGCTGCAGCGTGATGCCGACGGTCTCGAAGCCCTGCTCCTTGAGCAGGGCCGCGGTGACCGAGGAATCGACGCCGCCGGACATGGCCACGACGACCCGTGTCCGGGCCGGATCCTTATCGATGCCGAGCGCGTTCATGGCGGTGCAATATAGGGGGGCCGACCCCGGGTGCAAGCGGAGCCGGTCACGGCTCGATCCCCAGGCGCTCGAAGATCCGGCGCCAGGGCGCCGGGTCGAACATCATGCCGAGCGCCACGGAGAAGTGCCCCTGGCGGCGCTGGAACAGGTTCTCCTCGGGCAGCTTCCAGGACCGGGCCAGGGCGTGGGCGCCGGCGATCGGCATGACGCAGTCCTTCTCGCCCAGCAGCATGACAATGCGGTCCGGGTCCAGCGCCGGGGGCCCTGTGGGCTGGATCAGGGGCAGCCAGGGCTCGATCCGCTCCTCGTCCCAGCCGGTCGCCTCCAGCGCGGCGCGCAGGTCGAGGGACTGGGCGAGGCAGCCGTCGAGCGCCACCTGCTGGACGTCGCCGCTGACCGCGAGCAAGTAGAGGGCGTCGGGCACCAGCTCGGCCGGCCAGGAACGGGCCGCCGTGGCGTAGAGCTGGGCGGTTATCGCCCCCAGGCTGACACCGGCGAGGATGACCGGGCCGTCCCCCTGGCGGCGCGCCCAGGCGATCATCGCGGCGATCTCTTGCAGGGCCGCCTCGAAACCGGTGATCAGGCCCATGGGGCCCCGGCCGAGGAGGGGCTCGCCGCCGTACCAGCCGTCGATCCGGCGCCGGCCGTGCCACGGCGCCTCGGGATGGACCACGCGGAGTCGGGTCCCCAGGCAGTGCGACATGGGATCGAGCAGGCCGCGCCACATCTCGGCCTCGATGGTGATGCCGTGGAGGGAGATCACGGTCGGGGCGTCGCTCCGGCCCGCTGGGCCGTCGATCCGGGCCCAGGCCGTATCGCCCAGGACGGGCGAGCGGAAGCGGAGCCAGCGCATCGGCCCCTTCGGCCCCTCGGCCACCTGCGAGACCGCCACGTCGGCTGGCGCGGGCGCCGGGAAGGCCGCCTCGGGGGATGCCAGGCGGGCGCCGTGACGCTCCTCTACGGCCAAGGGCGGGGCAATTTCCAGACGGAGCCGCGGCAGCGCCCCGATGACCGGCAGAAAGAGGGCTCGCCCCGCCATGAAGCGGTGCGCCGCCCGCCGCCGCTCTGCCTCGGCCGCCGAGAGCGCCTCGGTCGTGACCGCCTCGGGGGCGAAGGCCAGGTCCTGCCAGCGCCGCTGCGCCGCCTCGTAGATCCGCTGGCGGCGGTCGATCCGGGCGACCGCCCCGCGGACCAGGGGCAGCGGCAGGGTCCGGCCCGGCAGGGCCGCCAGGAAGCTCTCGACCGAGCCGCGGGCTTCGGCCGCCGCGGCCCAGGCCCGGGACAGCGGCAGCAGGCCGTAGGTGATGGCGCCGAAGGCGAAGCTGTCGAACCAGGGCCGCGCTACGACCCGGCCGAAGGGTCCGGTGAACCATCCGTAGGAGCGCCTGCGCTGGTGCCGGGCCTGGCGCCCGGACTCGGCCATTCTCATGGAGCCAAGGTCCTGATTTCGATGCCGGATCCGGCTTGGCGGCACCGAAACCGGAGCCCGGTTATACCCCGATTCGACACCCCGGTGTGGAATCGTCTCGAGGCCTCGGCTATCCTCGCCGCGCCGTCAACACAGGGAGGCGAGGCATGCACCGCACGATCCGCAAGAGCTTGATCGTCCTGTTGTTCCTGGCTTCCCCGGCGCTCGGCGCCCCCGAGGCGCTGCCGGGCTGGGTCGTGATGGCCACGCCGCACAGTTACCAAGGCCTGATTGAGCGGCTCGACCAGGCGGTCAAGGCGAACAAGATGGGTCTGGTCACCCGCGCCAGCGCGACGACCGGGGCGAAGAAGAAGCTGAACAAGACGATCGCCGGCAACATGGTCGTCGGGGTCTACCGGCCGGACTTCGCCGTGCGCATGCTCGAGGCCAGCGTGCAGGCCGGGATCGAGGCGCCGATCCGCTTCTACATCACCGAGAACGACGACGGCACGGCGACCCTCAGTTACAAGACGCCCTCGGCTGTCTTCGCGCCCTACCGCGACGGCGGCCAGGCACTGGTCGACCTGGCCGGAGAGCTCGACGCCATTTTCGACCGGATCGCCCGCCAGGCGGCCGCTCCCTGAGATCCCCTCGAACGGCGGCTGTACCGGATAGGCGTGCCACGTGGCTCTTTTTTCGCGTATTCGGCGAGAAACTGACGGCTTAATCTAGTTAATTTTATGACCGCAGTAGGTTATTGAGACTCAAAGAAGGTTAAAGGATTCGCGGTCACCAGGGGGCCGTGTTCCGAACTAATCCGAAGAGATCCCCGACATTTGGTCTAGTCCATAGTGAAAACAGTAAATGAAACTCCCGAAAATGTCTTTCTGCGACGGCGGTTTGCGCGATCCGGGTGTATTTCTAGTTTCAAAACTTCGAGTAATTCGGGAATAATCGATCTGCTCTCCCGTTGTAGATTTGTGGGGTCATCGATGAACGACAACAAGAGAGGTAAAGGAACATCGGTAACCTTTTGACGACGGGTGACCTAGGCCGGGGGGTTTCACGAGGTCTTGCTGTTCAGCGTTTTCGGCGGGCCGCATCCTTGCGGGGCGCAGCGAACGGATCTGGCGGAAAGCGATTCGGGGCCGGCCCAAGTTACGCGTGACCGAAGCCGGGCGATCGAAACCGGCACTGTCGCGTGGCTTAGCGACAACAAGAGTTACGGGCAAGAACCCAGCAACAAGAAATAGGGGATACAAGACAATGCCTCGTGAGACGGACATTCACATCGGCCGCCGTTTGCGGGAGGCGCGCCTTGCCAGAGGCCTCAGCCAGGGCGCCCTGGGCAAGCTGCTCGGCGTGACTTTCCAGCAGGTCCAGAAGTACGAGAGCGGCGCCAACCGAATCGGCGGCAGCCGCCTGTGGGACATCAGCTCGATCCTCGAGGTGCCGGTCAGCTACTTCTTCGAGGGCCTCGGCGGCAAGAGCGAGGCGGGCAGGGAGGGCGAAGCCCCCCTCACGCGGCGTTCTCTCGAGCTGGCGAAAGAGATCGACGCGATTCCCGACGAGTCCGTGAAGCAGCACTTCCTTCGCCTGGTCCGTGCCATCACCAAGTCGGACCACGACTGCATCTGAGCGCCTTTAGCGCACCGCCCGCAGCAGGCCGTGGATCGAGCGGATTCACTTGTCTTACCGGAACCGCGAAGCGTTTCCGGTAAGACATGATTCGCTCTAGCCCTCGAGCCCCATGTCCCAGAAGCCGACTTCCAGGCGCGTCGCGGCGCGGAAGGTCCGGCAGAGAGAGGTCCAGCGGCCCGCCTGCTCGGCCGCGGCGCCCAGGCGCCGTGCCGCGACCCGGTCGAGCTGACGCACGGCTGCGCCGGCGACCTCCTGGTACTCCGCCCCGGCGTAGGTCTCGATCCACTCGCTATAGGGGTTGTCGGCCGCGGAGCCGCCCTGCTCGCTGGCCAGCCTGAGCCCGATCTCAGCGTAGCCAACGACGCAGGGCGCGAGGGCGACCAGGAGGTCGAGCAGGTCCCCGGCGACGCCCTTCTCCAGCACGAAACGGGTATAGGCCATGTTCTGGGGCGCTTCCGGAACGGCCAGCATGTCGGCCTCCGAGAGCCCCCAGCGGGCGCAGGTGCCGACGTGCAGACGCATCTCCGTATTGAGCAGCGCGTCGAGCGTGGCCGCCGCCTGCCGCATGTCGTCGAGTTCCTCGCTCTTGTAGACGGCGAGCGCGTAGGCCCGAGAGAAGTGCACCAGGAAGAGGTAATCCTGCGCGAGGTAGTGGCGATAGCACGCCTCGGGCAGGCTCGCATCGCTCATCCGGCGGGTGAATTCGTGCCCGACGAAGGCCGCCCAGTCCTCGGCGCAGGTCGCCTTGAGGCGCGCAAAAAGGCTATCGGGGCCGGCCGGACTCTGGCTTGCCATGGTTCAACTCCTCTCGAGCTCGGGCCGCTACTCCAGCAGCAGGTTTCGGGTTTCTCCCGGCAGCGCGACGACCAGGCCATCGAGTGCCTCGGTCATGACCACCTGGCAGCCGAGGCGCGACGTCCGGGTCAGGCCGAAGGCGAGGTCGAGCATGTCCTCCTCGTCGTCGGAGGACTCGGGTAGCTTGTCGAACCAGGCCCCGTCGACGATGACGTGACAGGTGGAGCAGGCCAGCGAGCCCTCGCAGGCGCCCTCGATATCGACGTCGTTGCGGTGAGCGATCTCCAGAACCGACAGGCCCAAGGGCGCGTCGACCTCCTTGTGGGTTCCGTCGCGCTCGATAAAGACCATCTTCGGCATCCTGCCGGACTCCCTTGGTTGTTTGGAGGGGCGCTGCAAGTCCGCCCGTCGGCGTGTCCAGAGCATGATTCGGAGGGGCGGCCGCTACTCGGCTGCGTGCTGGCCCGGCCCGCGCAGCATGGCCACCTTGGCGGCGATCTCGTCGATCGTGAAGTCGATCTCGGCCTCCGTGGTGAAGCGTCCCAGGCCGATCCGGACCGAGGCGCGGGCGAGATCGCCCGGCAGGCCGAGTGCGCTCAGGACGTAGGACGGCTCGACCGAAGCCGAGGTGCAGGCGGAGCCGGTCGAGACCGCCAGGCGCGGCATGGCGGCCATCAGCGCCTCGCTGTCGACTCCCGGGAAGCTGAGGTTGAGATTGCCGGGGATCCGGCGCTCGCGGTCACCGTTGACCTGGAGATCGGGCAGCCGAGGGGTCAGGCCCTCGATCAGGCGGTCGCGCAGTCCGGCGATGCGCGCGCTCTCCTCGGCCATCTCCGCGCCGGCGAGCGCGCAGGCCTCGCCGAGCCCGACGCAGAGCGGCCCCGGCAGCGTGCCGGACCTGAGGCCCCGCTCCTGCCCGCCGCCGTCGAACAGAGGCAGCAGCCGCACGCGCGGGCGGCGGCGAACGTAGAGCGCGCCGATGCCCATAGGGCCGTAGAGCTTGTGGCCCGAAAGGCTGAGGAGATCGATGCCCAGGGACTGCACGTCGAGCGGGATCTTGCCGGCCGCCTGCGCGGCATCACAGTGGAAATAGGCGCCCTTCTCCCGGCAGATCGCCGCGATCTCCTCGATCGGCTGGATCACGCCGATCTCGTTGTTCACGGCCATGATCGAGACCAGCGCGGTGCGCTCGGTCACGGCGGCCTCCAGGCGCGCCAGGTCGACGAGGCCGTTGTCGCGCACCGGAAGCACCGTGAGCCCGACCCCTTCGCGCTCCATGCGCCGGCAGCTCTCCAGAACGCACTTGTGCTCTGTGGCCAGGGTCACCAGATGGGGCCGCCGCTCCTTGTGGAACCACGCCGCGCCCTTGATCGCCAGGTTGTTTGATTCGGTCGCTCCGGAGGTGAAGACGATCTCCCGGGGCTCGGCGCCGATCAGGGCCGCGACCTGAGTGCGGGCCCGCTCCACCGCGGTCTCGGCGTCCCGCCCGTAGGCATGATGGATGCTGTGCGGATTGCCGAAGCGCCCGGCGAAGAAGGGCGCCATGGCGTCGACCACGCGCGGGTCGGTCGGGGTCGTCGCCTGGTTGTCCAGGTAGATCACCTCTTCCAGGGTCTCGCTGCGCCCGGCCGGCTGTTCGCTCTGTCCCGTCATCTCGCTTCCTTCACGGGTTCAGGCCGCCGTCGGCGACGTGGCCCGGCTCTTCTCATATAGCCTGCGCCAGGCCGCCAAGAAATGCCCGATATCGGCCTCCTCTGACTGCCAGCCGAGGCTGACGCGGATCGCCGAACGGGCCTCCTCCGGGCTTGCGCCCATGGCCCGGAGCACGTGGGAGGGCTGCACCTTGCCCGACGAGCAGGCTGATCCGGCGCTGACCGCGACACCCGCGAGGTCGAGCGCCATGACCTGGGTCTCGGCGATCAGGCCCGGGGTCGAGAAGCAGGTGGTGTTGGGCAGCCGAGGGGCCTCCCGGCCGAAGATACGGGACCGGGGAGACAGGGCCAGGACCTCGGATTCCAAGCGGTCGCGCAGCGGCGCCAGGGCCGTTGCCGACGGCAGGGCAGCCAGAGCCGCCGCGGCCGCCGCGCCGAAGCCGGCCGCACCCGGCAGGTTCTCGGTGCCGGCTCGCCGCCCGCGCTCCTGGCCGCCGCCCCTGAGCCCCGGGTCGACCGTCCGTCCCGGCCCGAGAACCAGGGCGCCGACGCCCGGGGGACCGCCGAGCTTGTGGGCCGAGAGGCTCACCAGGTCGAGGTCGAGCGCCGCCATGTCGAGCGGAATCTTGCCGGCGGACTGGACCGCGTCGCAGTGCACCAGCGCCCCGGCCTCGCGGGCCAGGGCGACGATCTCGGACAGGGGCTGAATGACGCCGGTCTCGTTGTTGGCGTGCATGACGGACACCAGGGCGGGCGCGCTCTCGGCGGCCAGCAGGTCCCGCAGGGCCGCTAGATCGACCACACCGTCGGGCCGGAGGGGGACCCGCTCGGCCCGCGGCGCCGCCCGGAGCACGGAATCGTGCTCGCCAGCCGAGACCAGCAGGCGCCGCCCGCCGCCGGCGAGCGCGAGGTTGTTGGCCTCGGTCCCGCCGCTGGTGAAGATAACCTCCTGGGGCCGCCCGGAAACCAGGGCCGCCACGGCCTCGCGCGCCTCTTCCAAGAGACGGCGCGCCACGCGGCCGGGGGCGTGGACCGAGGAAGGATTTCCTGTGACCGCCAGCGCCGCGGCGACCGCCGCCGCCGCTTCCGGGCGAACCGGCGCGGTTGCGTTGTAATCCAGGTAGACGGTGCCCGACATCGGCCTCAGGACGGCGGCGCGGTCGGCTCCCCGCCGTCGGCTGCGGGACCGGTCGGGCCAGTCTCGCGCCCGATTACGTCGGCCAGGGTTACGGATTCCAGGTAGAGAAAGATCTTGTTATCCAGCTCTTCCCAGAGGTCGTGGGTCGCGCAGCGCACCGGGTTGTCGCGGCAGCCGGCGGGCTGCACCGGGGTGCAGCGCGTGGTGGGAACCGGTTCATCGACCGCCGCGACGATATCGGAGATACGGATCTCCTGCGGGTCGTGCCCCATCAGGTACCCGCCGCCGGGTCCGCGAACCGCGTTGACCAGGCCCCCGCGGCGCAGCTTGGCGAAGAGCTGCTCCAGATAGGAGAGCGAAATCTGCTGGCGCTCCGCGATCTCCGCGAGCGCGGTCGGACGGCCGCTTTCCGCGCCGGCCAGCTCGACCAGCGCCATCACCGCATAACGCCCCTTGGTGCTGAGTCTCAAGGCTGGGAATCCTCAAACATCGTGGCGGACGGGCTGGTTCCGGCTAGAACTTGCCCCGTGTCGGCTCTTCGGCGCCGCCGGCCTCTTCCGACGGGCCTTCGACGCCGATCGGGTCGATATCGCCGCCGCGCTCCAACTGCTGTTCTAGTTCTCCGACCCGCGCGCGAAGGCTCTGCACCTCGCCCAGGAGGCCGTCGATCGCGCGGCTGACCGGATCGGGAACGTCGCCGGTCGGCGTCCCGTAGGCCACGAAACCGGGATCCTTGTCGGCCGGCTGCCGGCGCGTTGCGACCGCCTTGGCCGGGATCCCGACCACCGTGGTGCATTCCGGCACGTCCTTGGTGGCCACCGCGTTGGCGCCGACCCGGGCACAGCGCCCGACCGTGATCGGCCCCAGCACCTGGGCCCCGGACCCGACGATGACGCCGTCCTCGAGGGTCGGGTGCCGCTTCTGCTCGCGCTGGCTGTGACTATCGACGCTCGGCGCTACCCCGCCCAGCGTCACGCCGTGATAGAGCGTGACGTCGTCGCCGATATGGGCGGTCTCGCCGATCACGACGCCCATGCCGTGATCGATCACCAGGCGGCGCCCGATGGTCGCGCCCGGATGGATCTCGATGCCGGTCATCCAGCGCCCGAACTGGGAGACCCAGCGCCCAAAGAGGTGCCAGCCTCGCCGCCAGAGCACATGCGCGCAGCGGTGGAACAGCAGCGCCTGGAACCCAGGGTAGAGCAAGACCACCTCCAGCCTCGACTTCGCAGCCGGATCGCGGGCGATGATCGCGTCGACATCCTCGCGGAGATTCTTCAGCATCTAGGCGCCTTGCGTGCTATATTCCCTGCGCGCCGAGCCCCAGGGGCCACGGCCACGGGGGACAGGCGGGTACATGGGATGAGCCTTGGCTTCTCATATAGATAACACGACCAATTTGGTCAAGTTTACTCGTCCAGCATCAACAGCTTGTGACCGGCTGGGCGGGGGCCTTTCCGGCCCCCGCCATTCGGGCTATGCGATCCGTTATAGAGGAACCATGAAGCAGGGTAGTGAAGGACATGCCTGAGGTGATCTTCAACGGCCCCGAAGGCCGCCTGGAGGGTCGGTATCATCATAACCGGGATCCCTCGGCGCCGATTGCGCTGATGCTGCATCCGCATCCACAGTACGGCGGGACGATGAACAACAAGGTGGTCTACACCATGTTTCACGCCTTCGTCCGCCAGGGCTGCTCGGTGCTGCGCTTCAACTTTCGCGGCGTCGGACGGTCGCAAGGCGAATACGACCGGGGCGAAGGCGAGCTCTCCGATGCAGCGTCGGCCCTCGACTGGCTGCAGTCTTACAACGAGAACGCGAACATCTGCTGGATCGCTGGCTTCTCGTTCGGCGCCTGGATCGGCATGCAGCTGCTGATGCGGCGGCCCGAGATCACCGGCTTCGTCTCGATCTCGCCGCCGGCCAACATGTACGATTTCAGCTTCCTCGCGCCCTGCCCCTCTTCGGGGCTGGTCATCCAGGGTGCCCAGGACGAGATCGTGCCCGAGGCCTCGGTCGCCAAGCTGGTCACCAAGCTGTCCAGCCAGCGCAACCTGGAGATCGACTACCGGATCGTCGAGGGCGGGAGCCACTTCTACGAGGAGCACCTGGAGACCCTGAACCTCCATCTCGACGACTATCTGGCGAAGGTGCTCCGCCAGGGCCAGCAGCCGCTCTCGGCGGCGAACTAGAAAACCAGGATCTGGATACGCAGGTCGCGGGCGCCGCGAGGCGGAAAACGGCGCTCCGCCTGCCATAGACCCGACAGAACCAGCCGAGCGGCCATAAGATGCGAAAGCTTACCGCCTGCATCCTGCCCTTGTTGTTCGCGACGGCCTGCGCGACGGCACCCCCGGAGCCCTCCATTCTATCGCTGTCCGATCCCTCCTCGGTGACCGAAGAGAACGTCACGGTCAACGCGGATTCCTACATGGACAAGCAGCGCCAGAATGTCTTCTTTCGCGCCTCGTTCCCGGGAGAGTCCGTCCTCGCCGTCCACCTCTCGATCGAGAACCAACGGAAGGCGCCGGTGCGTATCGACCCCTCGGCGGTCACCGTCGTCCTGCCCGACGGCAACAGCCTGCGCCCGAAAGAGAGCAAGATCCTGGTCGATTTCCTGGGGATCGCCCCCGAACCGCCGCCGCTCTTCAGCATGGAAGCCTTGGCTGATGCGTTTTCGATGCCCGTGCGAAGCTCGCCTCTGTTACTACCGCGCGACAATCCCTACGCCATCCCTGTGGCTCAGTCCCGTGAGCACCAGTGGCGGATAAGACGGTGGATTCTCGCCAAGTATGAGGGGATGCAGTTGAAGGGCCAGGTTATCGGCCCGGGCGGCACGGCATCGGGCTTCGTCTACTTCATCGACACCGAGGCGCGGGATCAATTCAAGCCCGCGCTCCTCCGCCTGCCCATGGCTGAAGAGCATCGGTCTGACGGGACCGACCTGGTGATCCCCAACATAGGCGCGGCGGGCGGCCACTCAATTCCCTTCAACCGGAGTCCGCGTGATCTTGACAGCGGCCCCAGCCGCGGCACGGCTGCCGTGGTCCTTCTGGGTCCTGGCGACGTCGCGCCGGCTGCCGCGACCGGCAAAGAGCCGCTCTACCAGCCGTGGCAGGTTCGCGGCTATCTCCTTCGCCACAAGGTCCGCTTCAAGACCGTGATGGCCGACTATAACCAGCAGCACAGGATCGTGGTCGACGAGCGCGGTGAGACGAGGCTCGCGGCGATTTACAGGACCAAGATCAAGGAAACCAGGGGCGACCGAGTGGTCCTCGGAGTCGGGCTGGTCGTCGGCGTGGGCGTGAACGAAACCTCCGACGAGGTCGACATTGAGTTCGAATGGCGGGACAACCATCTCGTTGCGGTGGGCCCCGCGGGCGGCTAGCCCGGCCCCGGCCGCATGTTGTTCGGCAGGAAGGTGGCGATCTCCGGAAAGACCACCAGGATACCGACCATGACCACCATGAGAAGGAACATGGGGATCGCGGTCCGGGCGATGTAGTTGATCTCGTGGTGCGTCATGCCCTGCATGACGAAGAGGTTGAAGCCGATCGGCGGGGTGATCTGCGCCATCTCCACCACCACGACGATGAAGATGCCGAACCAGATCACGTCGATCCCAGCCTGGTGGATCATCGGCTCGACCACGGCCATGGTCAGCACGACCGAGGAGATGCCGTCCAGGAAACAGCCGATGATGATGTAGAAGATCATCAGCGCCAGGATCAGCAGGTAGGGCGAGAGCTCCATCGCCTCGATCCACCCGGCCAGGCCGCGCGGCAGGCCGGTGAAGCCCATGGCCAGCGACAGGAAGGCCGCGCCGGCCAGGATCAGCGCGATCATGCAGGAGGTGCGGGTCGCGCCCAGCAGGCTTTCCATGAAGGTCTTGCGGCTGAGCGATCCCTGGGCGGCGGCCAGGGCGAGCGCGCCGACCACGCCGCACGACGCGGCCTCGGTCGCGGTCGCCCAACCCAGGTACATGGAGCCGATGACGAAAAGCACGAGCAGGATGACCGGCCCGAGGAAGCGCGCTTCCTGGATCTTGACCAGCAGGCTCATGCGCGGCTCGGGCGGCGGCACCTGGTCCTTGCGCACAAAAGACCAGACCGCGACGTAGCCCATGAACAGGCTGGCCAGGACGATGCCCGGCAGGATCCCGGCGATGAACAGCTTGGAGATCGACTCGTTGATGGTCACGCCGTAGACGATCAGCGTCAGCGAGGGCGGGATCATCAGGCCGAGCGTCGCCGCGCCGGTCAAGGTGCCGATGATCATGTGTTCGGGATAGCCGCGCTTCCTCAGTTCCGGAATCGACATCTTGCCGACCGTCGTAAGGGTCGCAGCGGAAGAGCCTGAAACGGCGGCGAAAACCGTGCAGCCCACGATGTTGGTATGGAGCAGGCGCCCGGGCAGGCCGGCCATCCAGGGCGAGAGGCCGCGGAACATGTCCTCCGACAGGCGGGTGCGGAAGAGGATCTCGCCCATCCAGATGAACAGCGGCAGCGCGGTCAGCGACCATGACGAGGACGACGTCCAGATCGTCGTGATCATGGCGTCGCCCGCCGGGCGGCTGGTGAACAGCGTCATGGCGACATAGGCCACGCCGAGCAGCGCCAGGCCGACCCAGACACCGGAGCCGAGCAGCACGAAGAGCGCGAGGAGCAGCACGCCGGCGAGTGGCAGGAGTTCCATGGGTCCGTCCTACTCGCTGTGCTGGTCCGCCGCCGCCTGGTCGCCCAGCCTCCCGGTGCCGCCGAACAGGATGCGGCAGAAGTGGTCGGCCAGGGCGAGTGCCAGCACGGAGACGCCGACCGCCATGGAGAGCTGGGGTATCCAGAGCGGCGTTGCGTCCTGGCCCTGGGAGATGTCGTTCAGCTTGAACGACCAGTAGGTTCCCTTGATCGCGTAGTAGGCGAAGTAGCCGGCCAGGACCGTACCGATGCCGAAGCACCAGAGCTCGGCCCAGCGGCGCCGGTGGCCGAGACGCGACAGGAACAGGCTGACCCGGATGTGGGCGCCGTGGTTGAGCGCGTAGGCCATGGCGAAGAAGGAGGCGCCGGCCATGGCGTAACCGGCGTAGTCGGTCGAGCCGGGCACGGTGAACCCGGTCCAGCGCGCGACCATTTGGACCACGATGATGCAGAGGATCAGGAGCAGGAAGATCGCCCCGATGCCGCCGCAGAGATTGTAGACGAAGTCCAGGATCGGCCTGAGCCGCCGTCCGAACGAAAGCATTCGACTGCCCCCTCGCGCCCGCTGGCAAGAAGGGGCGCCGGACCCGAAGGACCGGCGCCTCTTATCGGGTGTCTACTGAGCGGCCTTGAAGGCCTCGACGATCTTCTTGCCGGTGTCGCCGGTCTGACCGAGCCACTCCTCGGTCATGGTCGCGCCAATGCCCTCGAGGTCCTTGCGCAGGGCGTCGCCCGCAGGCTGGACGGTCATGCCGTTCGCTGCCAGCTGGGTCATGTACCAGTCGGTCAGCTGCTTCGACTGCGTGGTGCCGGCCCTCTCGGCGAGCATGGCCACACCCTTGACGATGTTGCGCGTACCCTCGTCGAGGTCCTCCCAGGCATCCTTGTTGACCATGACGTAGTTACGCGGCAGCCAGGCATTGACCTCGTAGAAGTGGCTGAGATGTTCCCAGACCTTGCGGTCGTAGCCGGTCGAGCCGGAGGAGATGAAGGCCTCGGCGACGCCTGTCGCCAGCGCCTGGCTCAGCTCCGCCGCCTCTATCTGCACCGGCTGCATGCCGGCCAGCTCGGCCAGCCGGGCGGTCGCCGCGTTGTAGGCGCGGAACTTGATGCCCTTCATGTCGGCCACGCCGCCGATCTCCTGCTTGAAGTACATGCCCTGCGGCGGCCAGGGCACCGAGTAGAGCAGCACGAGATTCTGCTTCTCGAGGATCTGCTCCATCTCCGGCCTGACGATCTGCCAGAGCTTCTCCGAATCATCGAAGGAGGTTGCCAGGAACGGCACGGAGTCGACGCCGAACATCGCGTCTTCGTTCTGGTGCGCCGACAGCAGGCGCTCGCCGATCGGCGCCTGGCCGGTCTGCACCGCGCGCTTGATCTCGTTCCCCTTGAACAGCGAGCCGCCGCCGTGCACCACGATCTCCAGTGCGCCGCCGGTCGCGACCTTGACCGCCTCGGCGAAGGCCTTGCCGTTCTGGGTGTGGAAGTTGCTGTCGGCATAGGCCATGGCCATGTCCCACTTTTCCGCGGCCCGGGCGCCCGAGACCGCGATCCCGAGGCCGAGTGCGAGGCCGGCCGCCGCCAGAGGCAACGACCTTGGGAGCTTCGAATACGTCATTGCAGTCCTCCTCCGTAACAAGTTGGTTTTCTTAAGCAAAGCGATCGACCCTATAGGGCGTCAAGTCGAGATTGGGTTTGCGCCCCGCGATCAAGTCGGCGATCAGGCGGCCGGTCTTGGGACCGCTGGTCAGGCCGACGTGGTGATGGCCGAATGCGCAGTAGAGACCGCGCCGCTCCGGCGCCTCGCCGAGGAACGGCAGGCTGTCGATCGGCGCGGGGCGATGACCCATCCATTCCCGCGCCTCCTCATAGTCGAGCTTGGGGAAGAGCTCCTTGATCCGCCGCTTGAGCATGGCGAAAGGCCGCGCGCTGGCTGGGGCGTCGAGCCCCCCGAACTCGACCAGGCCGGCGACGCGCAGGCCTTCGGCCATGGGGCTGGCGAAGAACTTGCCGGACGCCAGGGCGATCGGGCAGCGCGGCATGACAGAAGGTTTGAGGAGCTCGATGTGGTAGCCGCGCTCGCTCTCGAGCGGCGTCTTGAAACCGAGCCGCTCGGTCAGCTGCGCCGACCACGCGCCGCCGGCGATGACCGCAGCATCGCAGTCCAGCCGGTCCCTGTCGGTCACTACCGCGGTCACCCGCCCCTCGGCCATGACCACGTCCCTCGCCTCGCCCATCACCAGGGCGCCGCCCTGGGACACGAAGTGGGCGGCAAGATCCTTGACGTAGTGGGAGGGGTAGCGCACCGCCCCGTGGTCGCGCAGCAATACCCCGCACTGCACCTTGGGCCCCAGCGTGGGCTCCAGGTCGAGCAGCCGTCGGCGGTCGAGCACGTCCCAGGAGAAGCCGTTCTCCCGCCGCAGGTTCCAGGTGTAGGCGTCGGCCTCGTAGGCCTGGCGGTTAGCGTAGGCATAGAGGATCTCGCTGTCGATCAGCCATTTGGCCGCCGCCGTGCCCTCTGCGAGCTGGCGGTGCTGCTCGACCGAGTCAGCGACCATGGGTGCGAGCCGCGCCGCGATCTCCGCGGCCTTGCTGGCGGTGGCGCAGCGCAGATAAGGCACCAGCCACGGCACCAGCTTCGGCAGGTAGCCCCAGCGCAGGTAGAGCGGGCTGTCGGGATCGAGCAGCAGGCCGGGCACCTTGGCGAGCAGGCCGGGCACGGTCACCGGCACCACGCTGGAACAGGCGACGATGCCGGCGTTGCCGTAGGAGGTCGCTTCGCCCGGCGCCTGCCGGTCGAGAACCGTGACGTCGTGGCCGTCGCGCTGCAGATGCAGGGCCGCGGAGATGCCGACGATGCCGGCACCGATCACCACGACCTTGCGCTGCTGGCCGTTCTCCATGCTAGGCGACCCACTCGCTGACCGGGGCGCGCGCCTCGTGGAGCGGCTGGCACACCACGTCGACCAGGCAGGGTCCGCCGTGCGCCACGGCCCGGCCCAGGACGCCGGCCAAGTCCTCCGGGTCTTCGACCCGCCAGGACTCCAGACCGAAGGCCTCGGCCACGGCCGCATGGCGGGTCTCGGAGAAATCGACCGAGAAGTAGCGCGCGCCGAAGCCGGCCTTCTGGCCCGCCTTGATCCAGCCGAAGACCGAGTTGGAGATGACGACCATGACCACCGGCACCCGGAGCCGCCCGATGGTCTCCAGCTCGCCGGACGTAAAGCCGAAGGAGCCGTCGCCCATGACGGCGACGCAGAGGCTATCGGGCCGGCCGAAGGCGCACCCCACGGCCGCCGCCATGGCGTAGCCGAGCGCGCCGTGCGCCCGGTTGGAGATGAAGTGGCGGCCGGCCAGGCGCTGTTCGTAGAAGGCCGAGAAGTAGGGACAGGGCGTCCCGGGATCCGCTACCAGAACCGCGTCGTCGGGCAACACGCTCTGCAGGGCGGCAACCACCCGCTCGGGAAGAATCGGCGTCTCGCGGCTGTGCGACAGCGCGCTGAAGTAGTCCGCCTTCTCGCGCCTGGCCCGCCCCGCCCGCTCGGCGCCGCCGAAGCCGGCAGGACGGTCGTCCAGCGCGCGGTTCAGCGCCAGGAGACCGAGGCGGGCGTCGCCCACCAGGGCGACCTCGGTCGGGTAGTTGGCGCCGATCACCGCCGGGTCGGAGTCGAGGTGCATGATCCGGGTGCCGGCGCCGGGGTGACGCCAGCGCTCCGTCGTCACCGAGCCGGCGCGGCAGCCGATGAAGAACACCAGATCGGCCTCTTCCAGCACCGCCCGGGTCGCCGGCACGCCACCGTTGGAGCCGACCACCCCGACCGCGCAGGCGTGGGTCTCCGGCAGGCTGCCCTGGCCGCTGATCGTGGTCGTGACCGGAATGTCGAGCCGTTCGGCGAAGCTCTGAAGGGCGGACTCGCCGCCGGCGATCACGACACCGCCGCCGCAGACCAGGACCGGCCGCTTCGCGGTGGCGAGCCCGTCCAGGGCGGCCTCGACCGCTGCAGGATCGGGGCCGCTCGGTAGGGCCGGGAAGCGGCCCAGCTCGTCCTGCGCCCAGATCTCGGACTCCGGCACGGGCGCCTTCTGCACGTCGAACGGCAGCCCGAGGTGGGCGGCACCGGGTCGGCCCGTGGTCATGGCGCGGAAGGCCGCCCGCACCGCCGCCGGAAGCCGCTGCGACTGGTCGACCACCGTGTTCCATTTGGTCAGCGGGCGGAACAGACCGCCCTGGTCCAGTTCGGTCAGCGCGAAGCGGCCGCGCGCGCCGACTGAGATGTCGGTGGTAATGCCCAGGACCGCGATGGAGGACTCGTTGGCCTCGACCAGACCCGGCAGGATATAGGTCGCGCCGCCGCCGCTGGGACCTTCGCAGACGCCGACCCGCCCGGTAACACGCGCGTAGCCGTCCGCCATGTAGGCGGCCGAGCGCTCGTCTCTGGTCAGGACATGGGTCATGCCGTGGTCGAGCCGCTGCAGCGCGTCATAGAAGGGCAGCGAGGTGTCGCCGCAGAGGCCGAAAACGTGCTTCACGCCGTAGAGCTGCAGCATACGGACCAGGGCTTCGGCGCCGGAGAACTGATTCATCCGCGCCGGCCCCCGCCGCGCGCCGGCCGTCCGGATCGACCCGCCACGCCAAATCTCCCCCAGTCCCAGGCTACCTGCGATAGATTAGGGCCGGCGCCCTGCAAGACACAAGGACCCTGGACCGCGGCCCCGCCCGGCGGTGGCTCTCGGCCCGGGAGGATCGACCCATGACCAAGCCCCTCGAACGAACCCGACCGGCCCTGGCCCACGGCGGCAAAACCGTCTACGGCGCGGCGGTCGGCATCCTCATGCTGGAAACCCGCTTCCCGCGAATTCCGGGTGACATCGGCAACGCGATGACCTGGCCCTTCCCGGTGCACTACCGCGTGGTGCCGGGCGCCTCGCCCGACAAGGTCGTGCGCCGGCGCGCCGAGGGCCTGCTCGACGCCTTCGTCGAGGCGGGGCGCGCGCTGGTCGCCCAGGGCGCCGACGGCGTTACCACCAACTGCGGCTTCCTTTCGCTGTTCCAGGCGGAGCTGGCGAGCGCGCTCGGCGTGCCGGTCGCGACCTCTTCACTGATGCAGGCGCCTCTGATCCAGAGCCTGCTGCCGCCGGAGCGGCAAGTCGGGATCATCACGATCAGCCGGGAAAGCCTGACAGCGGACCACCTGCGCGCGGCCGGCGTCGATCCTGCCGTCGAGATCGTCGGCACCGAAGGCGGCCGAGCCTTCAGCCGGACCATCCTGGACGACGAGGAGACGCTGGACGTAGAGGCCTCGCGCCTGGACCTGCTCGATGCGGCGGCCGACCTCGTGGCGCGCCAGCCCGCGACCGGCGCCATCCTACTAGAGTGCACGAACATGGTGCCTTATGCGGCTGATATCCGGATAAAATTCAACCTTCCGGTCTATTCGATCTACAGCTTCGTCCAGTGGTTCCAGGCGGGCCTGCTGCCCCGCGCGTTCGCCGGCGCCCTGGGCGACCCTCGGAGCTAGAGCGGATCATGTTTAGATGGAACCACTTCGTGGTCTCCAACTAATCATGTGAATCCGCTCTACATCTAAGGTTTAGAGCAGATTCACCGGGTTTGATGGATCGCCTCCGGCGATGCAGTCAAACCCGGATCTGCTCTAGACGCGGTTTGTGCCCACCGGGGCTTTGTGTTAGAGCAGCCCGCGTTTCAGGCCAGCGCCCGCCATCCTGTGAAAGACCATGAGCACACCACGTTCCGAATTCCTTCGAACGCTGCAAGAACGCGGCTTCATCCATCAGTGCACGGACGTGGAGGCGCTCGATAAGCAGGCGCTGGAAGGCGGGCTGACCGCCTACATCGGGTTCGACTGCACGGCCGACTCGCTCCATGTCGGCAGCCTCGTGCAGATCATGATGCTCTACTGGCTGCAGCGCAGCGGCCACAAGCCAATCGTGCTGATGGGCGGCGGCACGACCAAGGTCGGCGACCCCTCGGGCAAGGACGAGGGCCGCAAGCTGCTGAGCAACTCCGACATCGCCAGGAACATGGCCGGGATCAAGGGCGTCTTCGCCCAGTTCCTGACCTTCGGCGAAGGACCGAGCGACGCGCTCATGGCCAACAACGCGGACTGGCTCGACGCGCTGGCCTACATCCCTTTCCTGCGCGACGTGGGCCGGCACTTCACGATCAACCGCATGCTGACCTTCGATAGCGTCAAACTGCGGCTCGACCGCGAACAACCAATGACCTTCCTGGAGTTCAACTACATGATTCTCCAGGCCTACGACTTTCTCGAGCTGGCCCGGCGCCATGACTGCGTACTGCAGATGGGCGGCTCCGACCAGTGGGGCAACATCGTCAACGGCGTCGAACTGGGCCGGAGGATCGACCAGCGCAGCCTTTTCGGCCTGACGACGCCGCTGATCACCACGGCCTCGGGCGAGAAGATGGGCAAGACCGCCGCCGGCGCGGTCTGGCTCAACGAAGCGCGCCTCGCGCCCTACGACTACTGGCAGTTCTGGCGCAACACGGAGGACGCCGACGTCGGCCGTTTCTTGAGGCTCTTCACGACGCTTCCTCTCGACGAGATTGCGCGCCTCGAGGCGCTCGAGGGCTCGGAGATCAACGAAGCCAAGAAGGTGCTGGCCGACGCCGCAACGGAGTTGTGCCACGGCAGGGCCGCGGCCCAGGCCGCCGCGGAAACCGCCCGCAAGACCTTCGAGCAGGGTGTGTTCGCCCAGGACTTGCCGAGCCTGGAGGTGGAACGCAGCGAGCTCACCGACGGGATTCCGGCTTTCGAGCTTTTCCGCAGGGCCGGGCTGGCCGAGAGCAACGGCGCCGCGCGCCGGCTGATCAAGGGCGGCGGAGCGCGCCTCAACGACAAGGTGATCAAGGAGGAGACCGCCTCGGTGGCGCTGGGCGATCTGACCGAGGAAGGAGTGGTCAAGCTCTCGGCCGGAAAGAAGCGCCACGTCCTGATCCGGCCCGCGTGACGCCAACGCCGCGGCCCCTCTCGATCCGAAGCGATGCCCTTTATCGTTGGGGTCCGGGCGGAAACACGGTGGGCGGGTCGCCGCCGGAGCGGCCGAAGATGCCGCGGAGAAATCCCGGCGTCAGCAGCGACAGCGGGTTGACGCTGACCTCGGGATCGTTCATCGGCCCTTCGGCGCTATAGAGCACTGCGAAGAGCCCCTCGCCCTCCCCGCCGGTCAGGAGGACGCCGACCAGAGGGATCTTCTCGAGCAGCTGGTTGACGCTGTAAGCCGGCACGATCGTCCCCTCGAGGTCGACCGCTGCGTCGTCCAAATCGATGTCGCCGCGCGCCGTGATTCCGAGGCCGGGACCGTAGACGCGCAGAAGCTCGGTCTTCGCCGTGCCGTCAACAAGCACGAAATCACCCTTCATGCGTTCGAAACGGATGCCGTTGCCGGTCAAAGTATCGAGCAAGCCGGTGAACGACGCGACCGAGAGAAGGTTGGCCAGCAAGGGGGTTTCGACCAGCTTGAAGTTGCGTACGCGGATCTTGCCCGCCAGGTCGTTCTGCGGGATCGGTCCGTCGCTCGCCGCGCTGATGCTGAGGCGTCCGCCTTCCACAGTGTCGTTCAAGTTGAAGGAATACAGCAGGCCGCCGACATCGTCGGCGTGAACCGTCAGATCGAACCGCCCATTATCGGCAGGCCCGTAGTCGAAGGTGAAACTGCGCTCCTCTTCGTTCAGCCCCATCTCCTCGATCTCGGCCTCGGCCTCCTCCAGGGCCACGGCGTTCTCCTGGCGGTTGGCCAGATCGTCCTGGTCCAGCTTGGTGTTGCCGGCCCGCTGCATCGACATGTCACGGTCGGGGTCGACGTCCATTCCGACCGTCCAGGCGTCTTCGGGAACCCTCCCCGAGATGACCAGGCGCTGCCAGCCGCCGTCACGGCGATCCATCAGGAAAGAGACGTCCTCCACTCTGCGGCCTTCTCCAAAACGCACGGAACTGAGATGAGGCGCCGAGGCGAAGAGATTCGGCAGCTCCAGCATCTCGTCCGAGGCTTGGTCCGCAGCGCCGTTCGCCGCCGGCCGCTTTGTGACGGTCGTCATGAAGGGCTCGGCATCGAGCTCACCTTCGCCGAGCACGACCCTCATGCCACCCGGCTGCCACTCCAGGTCGATCGACGACAGCCGGTTGCGTCCCAGCCGAACGTCCTCGAGCATCACCCGGCGCAAGGAAGTGCCGGTCTCGTCGAACTCACCCCGACCCCGCGCCGCGAGGGTCCCCGCTTCGAGGCGCCGCAACTCGAAATCGACGAAGCGCTCTCCGCTAACCCCGAGCGAGCCTTCGAGGCGGCCCGGAACGTTGCGCGGCTTCAACCACTTGAGGTCGTCAATGATCAGCCGCGCGGTCAGCAGGTCGGCCTGCATGTCGATCCTGCCGTTGCGTTGCGCGTCCAGCTTGATCTCGACGGAACCCGCCAGTTCACCTTCCAGGTAACGCAAGAGGTCGAGCCCGAAGGCGTCCAGGTCCTTCTCGTCGATACTGTCGAACTCGACCTTGAACACGCTCTGGAAGGGCGCCTCCCTCCCGAAGTTCTCGGTCCAGTCCATTAGGATCGGCACGCCCCCGAAGACGATCGGACCGCTCACGGTCATGGACTCGTTGTCGACCGTCAGGCGCACGTCGCCTTCCGTCACATCCTGGTCGAGGGCGATGGAATCTAGGCGGAGCCTCTTGATCTCAGCTTCGGCCCCGACCCGGATTTCCTCGAATGTCAGGTCCTGGATAAGCGGAAAGGAAAAGTGGACCTCGGCCTTCGCATCGCCCGCGGTTCGCGCCGGATCGACGCCGAGTTCGGACATCAAGCCCAGACTGTCGTCGTTGAGCAGCGTCAGCGCGTCGCGGAGCGGTCCGCCGATCTTGATGCGCAACTCGAGTTCCTGATCCTCCTTGTCGAGGCCGAGGACCGCGACCTTGCCCGACTCGACCTCGATCCCGTCCAGCCTTCCCGTCTCGGGGATGAAGACCATTTGCTCGACATCGAAGGTCGCGGTCCCGGATATGTCGACGACCGGCGGCAGCGGCTTCTGGTAGTAGACCGTCAGGTCCCGATATCGGAGGGTTCCGGACAGATGCTCTACCGTTGTCGCCTCGAGGTCGTCGGTGGGAATCCAGAGACCCGCCGTTATGTCTGCCGTCTCGACCTCGCCCTCGCTGATGTTCTCGACGGTCCAGTCCCGCGCGTTCTTGGCGACGGGAAGAGGCCAGAACAGACCAATGTCGCCGGCCGAGACCCGACGCACCTCCCCGCCGAACTCCAGGCGCAACCCCTCGTCGAGAAAGCGGGCCGAGGCCGAGAAGGACAGGGACGCGGCGGCGTCGATGTCGCCCTCGAAGCCGTGCGGCGAAACGGTCGCGGCCACCTCCTCCATTTCCAGGGCGCCCGCCTCGGGCTCCCAGGCGCCCTGCAGCGAGAGGGCGTGGACGGCAACCGGCTCGGGCAGCCACTGGGGCAGGGTCAGGGAACCGGGAGCGGCGGTTATCTTGTAGCTCATACTGCGCAGACGACCGTTGGCGGCCAGCGACGCCTCGAGGGATCCGCTCAGGGGAAGATCAAAGCCGGCGACCGGCGCCATGTCCGCGCTGAAGAATCCGAGGGAGGGCGCCCGCAGGTCGACGAGCCGCGCCTCGAGATCGATCGACTCGTTCTCGGCCTGATAGAACAGTGACAGGTCCAGTTCGCCGGTCTCCTGCACATCACTGAACGATAGCGTGACCCGTGCCGCCAGGCCGCTGCTCAGGCGCTGCACGGAGATATGCGCCGAGGGCGCGTGCCAGACCGAATTGATGGAGCGGTCGATGATGAAGAGCGAGCCGTCGACGATGCGCACGGCGCGGAGGAAGGACAAGGGATCGGTCCGCTGCGGATCGGCATTCATCTGGGCGATGAACTCGGGCACGAACTGGGAGATATCAAGCTGCGCCGCCTCGTCCGCCGTCTCCTCTTCCGGCAGGCCGTAGGACTCGAAATCGAAGCCGCCGTCTTCCTGTCGAACCAGCGTCACGCTGGCGCCGAAGGCTTCGATCCTGGAGGGCGCGATCTGGCCGACCATCAGCGCCGCCAGGCTTATGTTGACGGAGAGCTCGGGCAGGCTGATCAGCGGAAGTCCTGCCTCGTCGACCAGTTTCACGTCGCGCAGGCGGACATCCATGGCCCGAGACCAGTCGGCCCAGATCAGCACCGTCTCGCCGATCTTCAGTCTCGACTTCTCCTCCGTCCCCAGCCTTACGGCGCTCTCCAGGTAGGGGGTGAGGAAGTCCAGCTTGACCGGCCCCTGGGCGAGACGCCAGGAGCCCGCGCCAACCAGCACCGCGCCGAGCACGGCGAGGCCGGCCAGGGTCTGAAGACAGATTCTCAGCGACCGCTTAATCATTGCGGGAGACGACCCGGCCCGCGGCCAGACGCCGCCCGCGGGTCCCGAGGCGTTCCGGGGAGCGACGAGGCGCGACCGTGACCATTAAGACATCCACAAAACGGGCTGTGCGGCGCCCTGCTCTGGCCAAGGCCCTTGGCAGCGCCCGCGAGACCTGTTGATCTGATGATCGGGGAGGGCCGCATAGCACGGACGGCAGCGATGACCAACCAGAAGGTTGCGCGACCCTCATTGTTACACGCCTGAGCCATGAGCCTGTCGCAAGACCTTCATTTCCTGGACACCGATTCAGCCTTGGCGAGCAAGGCCGACGAGGGACGCGTCGCCATCGGATACGAGCGCTGGCGCGAGGGCGTCGCCAAACTCGAAGATCCGGACAGCAGCAGCCTGGCCGGCGCACTGGCGAATGATCGGCGCGGACAACGACTGCTTAACGGGATCTTTGCCAACAGCCCTTTCCTGACCGAGTGCGCTCTCGGAGATATGGGGTTCTTTACCAGCCTCTTGAAGCTGGGCGCCGACAAAGCTTTCGCCGACCTTATGGCTGCGGTCGACGGCGCCGCGCGCGAACGGCCCGACCGGCGCGCCCTGATGGCCGCGCTTCGGCGGCTGAGGAAACGGGCCGCGCTGACCGTCGCTCTGGCCGATATCTGCGAGGTCTGGTCCCTGGCGAGGGTCTGCGAGGCGCTGAGCGCCTTCGCCGACGCTGCCCTGACCGCAGCCGCAAGCCACCTTATCCTGACCGCCGCCGAGCGCGGACACTTGGGGGTGCGGAACCCGGAAGAGCCTCTGGAAGGCTGCGGCTACGCCATCCTCGGCATGGGCAAGCTCGGCGCCCGGGAACTGAACTACTCCTCCGACGTGGATCTCATCGTGATCTACGACCCGGCCATGATCGATTATCGCGGCCCCTTGAGCGTGCAGGAGGCCTTCGTGCGGCTGACGCGGGACCTGGTCACCCTCATGGAGGAACGAACCGGCGACGGCTATGTCGCGCGGGTGGACCTGCGGCTCCGGCCCGATCCTGCGGCCATGCCGCTCGCCATCGCCTACAACACGGCCATGTCCTACTACGAGAGCATGGGACAGAACTGGGAACGCGCCGCCATGATCAAGGCGCGACCGGTCGCCGGTGACCTGGCGCTCGGCGCCGAGTTTATTACCGAATTGAGGCCCTTCGTCTGGCGCAAGCACCTGGATTTCTGGGCAATACAGGACGTGCACTCGATCAAGCGCCAGATCAACGCGCAGAAGGGTAGCCGGGACATCGGCCTCGCCGGTCACAATGTCAAACTCGGTCGCGGCGGAATACGGGAAATCGAGTTCTTCGCCCAGACCCAGCAGCTGATCTACGGCGGCCGCGCCCCCGAACTGCGCAGCGCGCGGACCGAGGACGCCCTCCGCGCTCTGGCCGACGCCGGCCGGATCGATCCGGAGATCGCCATACAATTGGGAGAATCATATCGTTTTCTGAGGAAATTAGAGCACCGTCTTCAGATGATGGATGATCACCAGACCCACTCGATCCCGAAGGAACCGGCCGGTCTCGAACGACTCGCCGCCTTCATGGGCCATGCAGAGCTGGCGCCGTTCGAACGCGAGTTCCTGACCCACCTGCGCGCCGTCGAAGCCGCCTACGCCGAGCTCTTCGAACAGGCGGAGCCCCTGTCGGGACCCGGCAACCTGGTTTTCACCGGCGGCGAGCCGGAGGCGGCCACGCTGCAGAGCCTGGCCGAGCTGGGTTTCAAGGACGGGGCGCTGGTGTTCAACACCGTCAGAGCCTGGCACCACGGACGTCATCGCGCCACCCGCTCGACCCGTGCGCGCGAGATCCTGACCGAGCTGATGCCGAAACTCCTGGAAAGCCTCGGCGGGACCGTCAACCCCGACGGGGCCCTGGTAAAGTTCGACGAGTTCCTTTCCGGTCTGCCGGCCGGCGTCCAGCTTTTCTCGCTGCTGCAGGCCAATCCGACCCTGCTCGAACTTCTGGCCCGGATCATGGGCAGCGCGCCGGCCCTGGCCGAGCATCTGAGCCGCAAGCCCAGCCTGCTCGACGCCGTGCTCAGCCAGGACTTCTTCGAGCCCGTGCCGCCGTTGCCAAACCTCCGCGGCGAGCTCTCGGCGACGCTAACGCAGGCGCGCGACTTCCAGGACGTGCTCGACCTGACCCGTCTCTGGGCCGGCGACCGGAAGTTCCAGGTCGGCACCCAGATCCTGCGTCGGAGCGCCGACGTCGCGGAGGCCGGCCAGGCGCTCAGCGACATCGCCGATGCCGTGATCGGCGCGCTGGCCGGCCCGGTGGCCGAGGAGATGGCGCGAAGCCACGGGCGGGTCCCCGGACCCGGCCTCGCCGTCCTCGCGCTCGGCAAGCTGGGCAGCCGCGAGATGACCGTGAGCTCCGATCTCGATCTGGTCTTCCTCTATGAAGCCGACCCGGATTGCGAGGCCTCCGACGGCCCGAAACCCCTGCCGGTCAGCCAGTACTTCGGCCGCCTCGCCCAGCGCTTCATCAACGCGCTCTCGGCGGCGACCGCGCAGGGCCGGCTCTATGAGATCGACATGCGTCTCCGCCCCTCGGGTGCCGCAGGCCCGATCGCCGTCTCGGTTTCCGCCTTCCAGCGATATCACGAGAAGGAGTCCTGGACCTGGGAGCAGATGGCCTTGACCCGAGCGCGCGTTGTCTCCGGCGACGACGGTCTCGCCAGCCGGATCGAAGCGGCGCGCCTCGCGACCCTGACACGGCCCCGAGATCCGGCGGGGCTCCTGCGCGACGTCGCCGAGATGCGCGACCGGATCACCCGCGAGCACGGTGCGAAATCGGCATGGAACGTCAAGCACCTGCGCGGCGGACTGGTCGACCTGGAGTTCATCGCCCAGTACCTGCAGCTGCGCCACGCCGCCGAGCGGCCGGAGATTCTTGACGCCTCGACCGAGGCGGCGTTCCGCAAGAGCGCCGAAGCCGGCCTGATCGGCCGCAGCCTCGCCGGCCGCCTGATCGAGACGATGCAGCTGCTTCGCCAGGTGCAGTCCTTCCTGCGGCTGACCTGCAAGGAAGACTTCGACGAGGAGACGGCGCCCGACGGCCTCAAGGTCGATCTCGCCCGCGCCACGGGCTGCGCCGATTTCCCCGCCCTGAAGGACCGCGTGATCATGGCAGCGCAGCAGTCGGCGGAGGCCTATTTCGAGATCATCGAAGGCCCGCGCGGGGAGCTGCCGGATCCGTCGGGCGCGGGCGACTGATGCGCGCCCTGTCGAAGCGGCACACCGCAGCGTTCCAGGAGCGTCTGAGAAGCGCCGAGATCGATCTCGCCGTCATTTCCGACCAGGACTCGATCGCCTATCTCGCCGGACTCTGGGGCTACCTGGGACCCGAGTTCGGCCGTCCGACCCTCCTCCTGGTGCCCTCGGCCGGCGCGCCGATGATCATCACGCCGCTCATGGAGCTGGAGATGGCACGCGCCATGACCTGGATCGAGGACCTGCGTCCCTGGCAGGACGACGGCCCCGATCGCTGGGAGGCCGTGCTGGCCCGGACCCTCGACGAGAGCCGGCCCGCCAGCCTTGGCTGGGACGAGTTTCAAGCTCCGCCCATGGTGGCCGCCGCGCTCGCCGAGGCGAGCCAGCCCGGCGCGCGCCGCGATGTGTCGCCGATCCTGGCCGAGATGCGCATGATCAAGAGCGCCGAGGAAATCGAGATCATGCGCCAGGGCGGCCAGATCGCCGTCGCCATGGTGGAGGCGGCCAAGGCGGTCATGGCGGAGGGCGTGCCGGAATACGAGATCGCCCTCGCCGCGCTCCAGGGCGGAACCCGCCAAGCGGCCGGCTTCCTGAGCGGCGCGGGTTGGGACGCCTTCGTGTCGCCCCTGATCTATGACCTCCAGATCATGCAGAGCGGTCGCCATACGGCGATGGTGCATCGCCGGGCGAACACCCGCCGGCTGGAAGTCGGCGATCCCGTCTACATGTGCTTCTGCAACATGGCGAAGTTCAAGCAATACAAGCTCGGTTTCGATCGCCAGTTCTTCATCGGCAGGTGCAGCGAGGAACAGGGCCGGGTCTATGAAACGACGATCGAGGCCCAGGCCGCCGCGCTGGCGGCGATCCGGCCCGGCGTCCTGGCGGAGGCCGTGCACGAAGCGGCCGAAGCGGTCTACCGGGGGGCGGGCTTCAGCGCCGGCTACCGGACCGGCCGCGCCATTGGCATCTCCTACCTGGAGGCGCCCGAACTGAAGGCGGGCGACAAGACGGTCCTGCAGCCGGGCATGACCTTCGCGGTCGACGGCGGCATTACGGTGACCGGCTCGTTCGGGACGCGCGTCGGCGATTCCATCGTCGTCACCGAGACCGGTCACGAGGTCCTGACACCCTACCCCAAGGAGCTCTGCGTCATCGGCGCCGGTTGAGAAGCTCTTGTTCGAGCATGATTATTTGCGAGAAATGGCGGATTCCGGGGGGTTTTGACGGTTCCAGGCTAGCGGCTCCCGATGCGGGTCTCTACACGACGATCGTCAAATCCGACTGGGAAGCACGCCATGAAAGCCGCCGTCTGTCACGACTTCGGAAAGCCCCTGGTGATCGAGGATCTCGACCTCGATCCACCCCGTCAGGGCGAGATCAAGGTGAAGCTCGCCGCCTGCGCCATCTGCCACAGCGACATCCACTACATGGAAGGCGCCTGGGGCGGCACCCTGCCGGCGGTCTTCGGCCACGAGGCCGCGGGCGTGGTCGAGGAGGTCGGCCCGGGGGTACGCGATATCGTGCCGGGCGACCACGTTCTCGTCACCCTGCTGCGCGCCTGCGGATCCTGCTTCTATTGCGATCAGGGCGATCCCAACATGTGCGAAACGGCGCTTCCTCTGGACGAGCAGGGTCCGCTGCGCGCCAAGGACGGCTCTGCGATCAAGCAGGGGCTCAGGACGGCGGCCTTCGCGGAGTACGTGGTGGTCGACCAGTCCCAGAGCGCGGTGATTCCCAAGACGGTTCCCCTGGACAGCGCTTCGGTCCTGTCCTGCGGGGTCATCACGGGGCTCGGCGCCGTGGTCAACACCGCGAAGGTGTCGCCGGGCAGCAGCGTGGTCGTGATCGGAACCGGCGGCGTCGGCCTGAACAGCGTCCAGGGCGCCGCCCTGGCCGGGGCCCAGCTCGTGATCGCCATGGACCTGTCTGACGCCAAGCTCGAGGCGGCCCGGCGCTTCGGGGCCACGCACACGGTCAACCCGACCCACGACGACCCGGTCAAGGAGGTCAAGGCGCTGACCGAAGGCCGGGGCGCCGACTACGTCTTCGTCACCGTCGGCAGCATCACGGCGATCGAGCACGCCGTCGACCTGCTCCGCCGGGTCGGCACGCTGGTCATCGTCGGCATGCCGCCGGAAGGCGCCAAGGCGGCCTTCGAGCCGCTCGATCTGGCCGACCACGGCAAGCGCATCCTGGGCAGCAAGATGGGCAGCACGCGCCTCCGGGTGGACATCCCCAAGCTGATCGACCTCTACGGCCAGGGCCGGCTCAAGCTCGACGAGCTGATCTCCAACCGTTACCCGCTGGAGCAGATCAACGAGGCGATCGCCTCGGTCAGGACCGGCGAAGCCCTCCGGAACGTCATCGTCTTCGATCACCAGGCCTAGATCCGACGACCGGAAGACCGGAACCGCCTTTGCGACGTAGAACAGCTGTTCATCACGACAGCGAGCAAGGCCGATGGCCGACGGCGACCTCATCCTGGTGCTGGGCGACCAGCTCTCCCATTCCCTGCCCTCCCTGGCGGCGGCGGATTCCGAGCGGGACCGCGTCCTCATGGCCGAGGTGCGGGACGAAGCCACCTACGTCCGCCACCACAAAAAGAAGCTGGCCTTCGTCTTCTCTGCGATGCGCCACTTCGCCGCCGAGCTCCGCGCGGCCGGCTGGACGGTCGACTACGTTCCGCTCGACGCGGCGGACAACAGCGGCAGCTTCACCGACGAGGTCGCCCGTGCGCTCGAACGCGAGAGGCCGGCCCGCATAGTCGTGACCGAGCCGGGCGAGTGGCGGGTCCGGGAGGCAGTGGAGAGCTGGTCCGAGGCCTTCGGCCTGCCGGTGGAAGTCCTCGAAGACCGGCGATTCATCTGTTCCCGCGCCGCGTTCGAAGGTTGGGCCGAGGGGCGCAAGCAGCTGCGGATGGAGTTCTTCTACCGCGAGATGCGGCGCGAGACGGGGCTGCTCATGGACGGCGAGGAACCCGAGGGCGGCCGCTGGAACTTCGACGCCGAAAACCGCAAGCCGGCCGGGGCGGACCTGGACATGGCGGGCCCCGCGCGTTTCGAGCCCGACGCTGTGACCCGAGAGGTCTTGACGCTGGTTGCCGAACGCTTCCCCGACAACTTCGGTGACCTGGAGCCCTTCTGGTTCGCCGTGACGGCGGCCCAGGCCGAGGCGGCCCTGGACCACTTCATCGAGACCGCCCTGCCGACTTTCGGCGACTACCAGGACGCCATGCTACGGGACGAGCGCTTCCTCTATCACTCCATCCTGGGGCTCTACATCAACGCCGGCCTGCTCGACCCCTTGGCGGTCTGCCGGCGGGTCGAGACCGCCTATCGCGCCGGCCGGGCCCCGCTCAACGCCGCCGAGGGCTTCATCCGCCAGATCATCGGCTGGCGCGAGTACGTGCGCGGCATCTACTGGCTCAAGATGCCGGAGTACCGCGAGCGGAACTTCTTCGCCGCCTCGGGCGACCTGCCCGGCTTCTACTGGACCGGCGAGACCGACATGGCCTGCCTGGAGGCCGCGATCACCCAGACCAAGGAGGAGGCCTACGCGCACCATATCCAGCGCCTCATGGTGACCGGCAACTTCGCCATGCTGGCGGGCGTCGATCCCAAGCAGGTGCACGAGTGGTACCTCGCGGTCTACGCCGACGCCTACGAATGGGTCGAGCTGCCCAACGTGCTGGGCATGAGCCAGTTCGCCGACGGCGGCCTGCTCGGCTCCAAGCCCTACGCGGCCAGCGGCAACTACATCAGCAAGATGTCGGACTACTGCGGCGCCTGCCGCTACGACGTGAAGCAGAAAACCGGCGAGAAAGCCTGCCCCTTCAACCCGCTCTACTGGGACTTCCTGGTGCGGAACGAGGACAAGCTGCGCGGCAATCCCCGCCTCGCCCAGGTCTACCGCACCTGGGACCGCATGGCGGACGAGAAGAAGGCGGCCTACCGGGAGAGCGCGGCCAGAGTGCTGGAAAGTCTTTCCTAAGGCAGCACTGGATCCTGCTGCATCTCCAGGTGCAGCTTGTCGCCCTCGTAGGGATGCTTGGCGGCAACCGCCTCGTCGAGCTCGATACCGAGGCCGGGCTCGCTCGGCGGGATGATGTAACCGTCCTCCCATCTGAGCGGCTTCTTCAGGATCTCGCCGTGGAATCCTCCCCAGTCCTGGATGCTCTCCTGGATCAGGAAGTTGGGCGTCGCGGTGCACAGCTGGATGTTGGCCGCGCCCTCGACCGGGCCGCAGTAGAGGTGCGGTGCGATCTGGGCGTAGTGGGCCTCGGCCATGCCGGCGATCTTCTTGGCCTCGAGTATGCCGCCGACCCGGCCGAGCGCCATCTGCAGGATCGAAGCCGCCTGCTCCTCCAGCACCCGGGCGAACTCGTACTTGGTCGTCAGTCGCTCGCCGGTGGCAACCGGGATCGTCGTCTGGCGGGCGACCCGCGCCATCTCCTTCGGGTTTTCCGGCGGGGTCGGTTCCTCGAACCAGAGTGGGTCGAAGGGCTCGAGCCGGCGGGCGAGCCGGATCGCGCCCGCCGGGGTGAGCTGGCCGTGGGTGCCGAACAGCAGGTCGCAGGACCCGCCGACCGCCTCGCGCAGGGTCTTCACGAAGCGCTCGGAGTGCTCGAGCATCTCCATCGATAGCTGGCGCGGATCGAACACCGTATAGGGCCCAACGGGATCAAACTTGACCGCGGTGAAGCCCTTGGCGGCATAGGCGGCGGCGCGCTCGCCGGCCAGGTCGGGGTCGCTGTAGACGTCGCTCTTATCGCCCTCTTCCGGATAGATGTAAGTGTAGGAGCGCAGCCTCTCGTGCACCTTGCCGCCGAGCAGGGCGTAGACCGGTTTGTCCAGCGCCTTGCCCATGATGTCCCAGCAGGCGGTCTCGATGCCGCTCAGGACGCCCATCAGCGAGGCGTCGGGCCGCAGCAGGTAGCCGCTGCCGTAGACCCGGCGCCACATCTTCTCGATGTCGAAGGGATCGTTGCCGATGACGTGGCGCTCGCAGACGTCGAGGATCATCCGCTCGACGGTCTTGGGCCCGAAGGGCACGGAGTAGACCTCGCCGATGCCGGCGACCCCGCCGTCGGTGGTCAGCTTGACGAAGATCCAGTAGCGCCCGCCGAAGTGCGGCGGCGGGTTGCCGACCACGAAGGTCTTGGCGTCGGTAATCTTCATGGTCGATCTCCCCTGTCGAACCGCAGCACAGGTGCGAACCTGGCACCATCACCCTTCGACAGGCTCAGGGTGAGGGCGATATGTGTCCAACCTTGACCCTCATCCTGAGCCTGTCTAAGGATGACGGCGATCAAGATCTCAAGAGCTTCTCTCTAAGTCCGCACCACGACTTCCGCGCCGGGCACCTCCGGCTCGTCGTCGACCAGCTCCTCGGGGAAGCCGGGCGCCCGCAGCTCCATGCCGCAGGCCTCTTCCAG
>JAAUYK010031623.1_pt1 | contig 47810 bp, 41 predicted proteins | sample 7278021 | NCBI WGS metagenome assembly JAAUYK01 (sample SAMN14350223, study PRJNA611818) | marine sediment metagenome | isolation source: surface marine sediment (1.8m) | place: French Polynesia: Moorea | collected 2018-08
GGTTCCATCTAAACATGATCCGCTCTAGGCAGCGATCAGCGGGATGAAGTTCCTCGACGAAGCGAAGATCTACCTGAAGAGCGGCGACGGCGGCGCCGGCTGCCTGTCGTTCCGGCGCGAGAAGTACGTCGAGTTCGGCGGCCCCAACGGCGGCGACGGCGGGCGCGGCGGCGACGTCGTGGTCGAGGCGGTCGGCGGCCTCAACACCCTGATCGACTTCCGCTACCGCCAGCACTTCAAGGCCGAGCGCGGCCAGCACGGCCAGGGCCGCGACAGGACCGGCGCGGCCGGCAAGACCCTGGTCATCAAGGTGCCGGCCGGCACCCAGATCCTGGCCGACGACAAGGAGACCCTGATCGCCGACCTCACCGAGGAGGGCCAGCGCGCCGTTCTGGCGCGCGGCGGCGACGGCGGCTTCGGCAACGCCCACTACAAGACCTCGACCAACCGCGCGCCGCGCCGGGCCGATCCCGGCTGGCCGGGCGAGGAGCGCTGGGTCTGGCTGCGCCTCAAGCTGATCGCCGACGCCGGCCTGGTCGGCCTGCCCAACGCCGGCAAGTCGACCTTTCTGGCCGCCGTGTCGCGCGCCCGGCCGAAGATCGCCGACTATCCCTTCACCACCCTGCATCCCAACCTGGGCGTGGTCGGGCTGGGCGACGAGGAGTTCGTGCTGGCCGACATCCCCGGCCTGATCGAGGGCGCCCACCAGGGCGCCGGCCTGGGCGACCGCTTCCTCGGCCACGTCGAGCGCAGCGGCGTGCTGCTGCACCTGGTCGACGGCACCCATGAGGACGTCGCCGAGGCCTACCGGACGGTGCGCTACGAGCTCGAGGCCTACGGTCTGGGCCTCGCCGAGAAGCCCGAGCTGGTCGCGCTCAACAAGACCGACGCGCTCAGCGAGGCGGAGATCGCGGCCAGGCTCGAGAGCCTGAGCGCGGCCGCCGGCCGCCAGGCCCTGGCGGTCTCCGGGGTCTCGGGCCGCGGAGTCAAGGAGGTGCTACGCCGGTTGCTTCAGCACATCCACGATCGGCGCGCGGCCGACGAGGGGCCGGCCCTCGAGGCCGAGGTTGAAGGCTGGCAGCCGTGAGCGCGGCCGATACCGAAGCCCAGGCCGCCACGCCCGGCCTGGACCAGGCCCGGCGGCTGGTGGTCAAGATCGGATCGGCCCTGCTGGTCGAGCAGGACAGCGGGCGGGTCCACCAGGCGTGGCTGAACGCGCTCGCCGACGACCTGGCGGCGCTCAAGGCGCGGGGCGCCGAGATCATCGTCGTCTCCTCGGGCTCGATCGCGCTCGGCCGGCGGCATCTCGGCCTGACCCGCAGGGCGATCCGCCTGGAGGAGCAGCAGGCCGCCGCCGCGACCGGCCAGATCCGCCTGGCCCACGCCTATCAGGCGGCCCTGGCGCGGCACAACGTCACGGTGGCGCAGATCCTCCTGACGCTGGCCGACACCGAGGAGCGGCGGCGCCACCTCAACGCGCGGAGCACGCTGGCCACCCTGCTTCGCCTCGGCACCATCCCGGTGATCAACGAGAACGACACGGTGGCGACCAGCGAGATCCGCTTCGGCGACAACGACCGCCTGGCCGCCCGGGTGGCGGCGATGATGAACGCCGACACCATGATCCTGCTGTCGGACATCGACGGGCTCTACAGCGCCGACCCCAGGCGCGACCCCGAGGCCCGCTTTCTGCCCCTGGTGGCGAAGATCACGCCGGAAATCGAGGCCATGGCCGGCGAGGCGCCGGTCGGCTACTCCTCGGGTGGCATGGTCACCAAGCTGGCGGCGGCGCGGATCGCGGTCTCGGCCGGCTGCCGCCTGGCGATCGCCGACGGCCGGCGCCACAGCCCCCTGGCCGCGATCGTCGAGGGGGCGCGCTGCACCTGGTTCCTGGCCGACGTCGAGCCCATGACCGCGCGCAAGCGCTGGATCGCCGGCGCGCTCAAGCCGGTCGGCCGGATCTCGGTCGACGCCGGGGCGATCGCGGCGCTGAGGAGCGGGCGCAGCCTGCTGCCGGCGGGCGTCACCGCCGCCGAGGGCCGCTTCGAGCGGGGCGACGCGGTCCTGGTGCTCGGCCCCGAGGGCGCCGAGATCGGCCGCGGCCTGGTCGCCTACGCCGCCGACGAGGCGCGCCGCATCCTGGGGCACAAGAGCAGTGAAATCGAGGCCTTACTCGGCTACCGTGGCCGGGAAGAGCTGATCCACCGGGACGATCTGGTGCTGACGGGAGGAAGGAAGCCATGAGCGGCGAGACCGCGCTGTCGGCGAAGCCGGCCGGGGCCGAGGACCTGAAGGCGGCGATGGACGAGGTCGGCCGGGCGGCGCGCGCCGCCGCCGAGGCGCTCGGCCGGGCATCCCCTGAAGCCAAGACCGAATCCCTGGTGCGGGCCGCCGCCGCCCTGCGCCAGCGGCGGGACGAGATCCTGGCGGCCAACGCCGAGGACATGGCCGCCGCCGAGGGCAAGGGGCTGACCCCCGCGCTGCTCGACCGCCTGGCGCTCGATGCCGATCGGGTCGAGTCCATGGCGAAAGGCCTGGAGGAGGTCGCCCGCTTCCCCGACCCGGTCGGCCGTGTGCTGGCCGAGTGGGACCGGCCCAACGGGCTCAGGATCGCCAAGGTCTCGGTGCCCCTCGGGGTGATCGGCATCATCTATGAGAGCCGGCCCAACGTGACCGCCGACGCCGCCGGGCTCTGCCTCAAGGCCGGCAACGCCGCGATCCTGCGCGGCGGCTCGGAGAGCTTCCACTCCTCCAGCGCGATCCTGGACTGCATCCAGGCGGGCCTCGCCGCCGCCGGGCTGCCCGAGGCGGCGGCCCAGCGGGTGCCGACCAGCGACCGGGCCGCCGTGGGCCTGCTCCTGACCATGAACGACTACGTCGACGTCATCGTGCCGCGCGGCGGCCGGGGCCTGATCGAGCGGGTCTTCGCCGAGAGCCGGATCCCGGTGCTGGCCCACCTGGAGGGGCTCTGTCACACCTACGTCGACCGCTCGGCCGACCCGGCCATGGCACGCAGCATCGTGATCAACGCCAAGATGCGCCGTACCGGCATCTGCGGCGCGACCGAGACCTTGCTGGTCGACCGTCCCGTGCTGGAGAGCCACCTGCCGAGGGTCCTCGAAGACCTCTTCGCCGCCGGCTGCGCGGTCAAGGGCGACCCGGCGGTCCAGGCCCTGGATGGGCGAGTCAATCCGGCCGAGGAGGAGGACTGGGTGACCGAGTACCTGGCGCCGGTGATATCGGTCCGGGTGGTGGACGGGGTCGACCAGGCGATCGACCACGTGAACCGCTACGGCTCGCACCACACGGACGCCATCGTCGCCGACGACCGGGAGACGGCCGAGCGCTTCCTCGCCCGGGTCGACTCGGGCATCGTCATGCACAACGCCTCGACCCAGTACGCCGACGGCGGCGAGTTCGGCATGGGCGCCGAGATCGGAATCTCGACCGGCAAGCTGCACGCCCGCGGGCCGGTCGGCGCCGAGCAGCTCACCAGCTACAAGTACGTCGTGCGCGGCCAGGGGCAGGTGCGGCCCTGAAGACACGCCGCCGAGCGCGCCCCTCGGGCGGCAGCACCGGGCTCGCCACGCCGGCCGCCCTGGCGGCCCGTCTGGGCGGTTCCCTGCCGGCGCCCGGCATGCGCATCGGCCTGCTCGGCGGCTCGTTCAACCCGGCCCACCGCTGGCACCGGGAGATCAGCCTGCAGGCGCTCAGTCGGCTCGATCTCGATCAGGTCTGGTGGCTGGTCTCGCCGCAGAACCCGCTGAAGCAGGCCGCCGGCATGGCGCCCCTGGCGGCCCGGCTGGCCGGGGCCCGGCGGATCGCCAGGCACCCGCGGATCCGGATCGCGGACCTGGAATCGCTGCTCGGCACGACCTATACCGCCGAATCGCTCGACCGCTTAACCGGCCGTTTACCCTGGGTCCGCTTCGCCTGGCTGATGGGCGCGGATAACCTGATCCAATTAACCGAATGGAAAGATTGGCAAGAAATCTTTGATATGGTCGTCATTGCGGTTTTCGATCGGCCTACCTATGCTCTAAGAGCCTGCCGGTCCAAGGCGGCCAGGCGCTTTGCCCAGCAGCGAATCGCAGAGCGTTCGGCCCGAGGACTGATCACGCAGGCGCCGCCGGCCTGGGTTTTCTTGCACACCCGCTTGAGCACCCTGTCGGCGACGGAGATCCGGGCCCGTCGGCAGGACCGCGGGCGGATTAGCGGCGAAACCTAAGGAGGGCAAAGCCCATACGCCGAAACGATGAGGCCCTCAGGGCCGTCAAGCAGCCGCAGGAACTCGCACGAGGCGAGGATGTTGCTGCGCTCGTGAAGACATCGCTCGATGACGACAAGGCGGAGGAGCTGGTCGTCATCGACCTCGCAGGTAAATCCGACATCGCGGACTACATGGTCATCGCCAGCGGGCAGTCGCAGCGGCATGTCAGCGCCATGGCGGAGCACGTCTGCCGGCGGCTCAAGGACGCCGGGATGGGGTCGGTGCCGGTCGAGGGCGCAGAGCGCTGTGACTGGGTTCTGATCGACGCGGGCGACGTGATCGTGCACCTGTTCCGGCCCGAGGTCCGGGCCTTCTACAATCTGGAAAAGATGTGGGGGGTCGACCTTCCGGAGCCGCAACGCCCGGCCGCCAACGCCTGAGGCGGGACCCGGCCGGCGAAGGGTGCCGGCTGCGCCGAGCGAGGATCCGATGCGCGTCACCCTGGCCGCGGTCGGCCGGGCCAAGGCCGGGCCTACGCGCGATCTCTTCGAGCACTACGCCGGGCGCCTCGCCTGGCCGATCACCCTGCGGGAGGTGGAGGCGGGCCGGAGCCTCCCACCCGAGACCCTCAAGCAGAAGGAAGGCGAGAAGCTGCTGGCGGCCGTGCCCGAGCGGGCCCGTGTCGTGGCCCTGGACGAAGGCGGCCGCCTGCTCGGCAGCGAGGACCTGGCCCGGCAGATCGGCGCCTGGCGCGACGCCGGGGACCGGGATATCGCGATCCTGATCGGCGGCCCCCTGGGCCTCGACTCCGCGGTCCTGGCGCGCGCCGACCTCACGCTGGCGCTCGGCCGGATGACCTGGCCGCACCAGCTCGTCCGCGGCCTGATCGCCGAGCAGCTCTACCGGGCCGAGACCATCCTCTCGGGCCATCCCTACCACCGGGAATAGCCCCCGCCGGAGCGAGGAAAGTGCTGGGGTATGCGGGTCGTTTCCCTTATAAACGGCGCCATGACTGAGCCGACCCGCCCGTGCCCCGTGGTGCTCTGCATCCTGGACGGCTGGGGCCACCGGGAAGACAGCGAAAACAACGCCATCCGCCAGGCTCGGACCCCGGTTCTCGACCGCTTGTACGAGACCTGCCCCCACGCCCTGATCGAGGCCTCGGAGCAGGAGGTCGGCCTGCCCGCCGGCCAGATGGGCAACTCCGAGGTCGGACACATGAACCTGGGCGCGGGCCGGGTCGTGCTGCAGGACCTGCCGCGCATCGACCAGGCCGTCGCCGAGGGCGACCTGGCCGGCAACCCGGCGCTGACCGGCTTCATCGCGGCGCTCAAAGCCTCCGGCGGCCGGGCCCACCTGATGGGCCTGCTCTCGCCGGGCGGCGTCCATTCCCACCAAGACCAACTGGCGGCGCTCGCCGTGATCCTGCGCGAGGCCGGGATCGAGGTGCTGGTCCACGGCTTCCTGGACGGGCGCGACACCCCGCCGAGCAGCGCCCGGGGCTATGTCGAGCGGCTCGAGCAGGCGGGCGGCGCGCCGATCGCCACGCTGATGGGCCGCTTCTTCGCGATGGACCGGGACCAGCGCTGGGACCGGGTCGCGCGGGCCTACGAGGCCCTGATGGCGGGCGCCGGCGAGTCGGCGCCTGACGCGCTCGCGGCGATCGACCAGGGCTACGCGGCGGGCGAGACCGACGAGTTCCTGCAGCCGCGCATCCTCGGCGGCTACGACGGCATGAGGGCGGGCGACGGCCTGCTCATGGCCAACTTCCGGGCCGACCGGGTGCGCGAGATCCTGGCCGCCCTGCTCGAGCCGGACTTCCAGGGATTCGCCCGCAGCCGCCGGATCGATTTCGCCGCCGCGGCGGGCATGGTCAGCTACTCCGCCGAACTCGATCGGCGCATGACAGCGCTTTTCCCGCCGGTCGCGCTCGACCGGACCCTGGGCGAGGTGGTCGCCGAGGCCGGCCTCGAGCAGCTGCGCATCGCCGAGACCGAGAAGTACGCCCACGTCACCTTCTTCTTCAACGGCGGCCGCGAGGCCGAGTTCCCCGGCGAGACGCGCATCCTCGTGCCCTCGCCCCAGGTCGCGACCTACGACCTCCAGCCCGAGATGTCGGCGCCCGAGGTGACGGACCGGCTGGTCGAGGCGGTCGAGTCCGGACGCTTCGATCTCGTCGTGGTCAACTACGCGAACGGCGACATGGTCGGGCACACCGGCAGCCTGACCGCCGCCGTCGCGGCGGCGGAGTGCGTCGACCGCTGCCTCGGCCGGCTCGCCGAGGCGGTCGGCCGGGCCGGCGGGACGCTGCTGATCACCGCCGACCACGGCAACGCCGAGCAGATGCGCGACGAGGCCAGCGGACAGGCGCAGACGGCGCACACCCTGAACCCGGTGCCGCTGCTGCTGGTGCACGCGCGCCGGGACGTCGATGGGCTCAGCGACGGCCGCCTGGCGGACATCGCCCCGACGGTGCTCAACCTGATGGGGCTGGAGCAGCCGGCGGCCATGAGTGGCCGTTCCCTGCTGCGCCCCGCCACCGCGGCGCAAGGCGCCGCGGCCGAGTAGGCGGGCCTCGATGACCCTCAGCACCGGGAACCTCGGCGTCGGGCGCGTTCACGGCGGCAGGAGCTGGGCCGCGGTCCTGCTCCTGCTGGGGCTGCTGGCCCACCTGGGCGTGGCCGCCGCCCAGGAGCCCTCCCTGGCCGGGGAGCGCGCGGCCGGCCGGCAGGGCGAGCTCGAGGAGATCGAGCGGGCGATGCGCAGGGACGCCGAGCGCGCCCGCGCGCTGGCCGAGGAGATCGAGACCCTGCGGCGCGAGATCCGCGGCCTGCGGCGGGATATGACGAGCGCGGCGCGCAAGGCGCAGGACCTCGAGGAGAAGCTGACCACGGGCGAGACCCGGCTGAAGGACCTGGAGACCCGGCGCGCGGCCAAGCTCATGGTTCTCGAAGGCCAGCACGATCAGCTCGCCAGGACCCTGGCCGCCCTGCAGCGGATCGCCCGCCGGCCGCCGGAAGCGGTCATCGCGGCGCCCGGCTCGCCGTCGGACACCTACCGCAGCGCCCTGCTGCTGAGCCGGGCGATCCCGGAGATCGAGGACCAGGCCGACGCGCTGCGCAGCGAGCTGCAGGCGCTCGACGACCTGCGCCAGCAGATCGCCCGGGAGCAGCAGGCCATGGCGGCCGCCGGCGAGGCCCTGACCGAGGAACGGGGGCGCCTGACCGAGATGCTGGCGCAGAAGCGGCGCCTGGAAGACGCCGCCAGCGCCGAGCGGCGCGCCGCGCGCGCGCGGATCGAGAAGTGGGCGCAAGAGGCGGACAGCCTGCGCGACTTCCTCACCAAGCTGGAGGACGAGGCGGAGGCCCGGGCCGAACGGGAACGGGTCGCCGCGGCCGAGCGGGAGGCCGCCGAGCGGCGTGCTGCCACCCTGCGCCTCGGCCGGTCACCCAGCGAAATCCCAGGCGAGGTTCCGGGCGAGATCCCTGGCGAAGCCTCGGGCGAGGCCCCCGGGGCCGACAGCGGGACGCCGGGGGGCGCCGAGGCGCCGGGCGCGGCGCCCCAGACGCCGGCGGGCGTCCGAACCGAGACCCAGACCGCCGCGCTGGCGCCGCCGTCGATCTCTGTACCGCTTGAGAAGCCGGTCAACGTCCGGGCCTTCCCGGGCAGCCCGGACCAGGCGAGCCTGGTGATGCCGGCGCGCGGACGCCTGACCGGGCTGTTCGGCGAATCCTCGGAGAGCGGCGCCGACGAGCTGTCCCAGGGGATCTCGATCGAAACCCGCGCGCTGGCCCAGGTTGTCGCCCCCTACGACGGCCGGATCGCCTACGCGGGCGCGTTTCGGCGCTACGGGCAAATCTTGATAATAGAACACGGCGGACGATATCATACGCTGTTGGCAGGCTTGTCCCAGGTCTACGCCGTGGAAGGACAATGGGTCCTGGCCGGAGAGCCGGTCGGAACCATGGGTGATGGCGACGAAGCGACGCCTACCCTCTACCTCGAACTCCGCCAGAGCGGGCAGCCAATCAATCCTCTGCCCTGGCTGGCGACAACAGACAACAAGGTGCAAGGTTGATGCCTAGGTTTTTCGCGATTGTGGCGGCCGCCACGTTCCTGCTCGTCCTGCCCAACGGCACCATCGCCCAGGATGAAGAGACCGACACCTACCGCCTCCTGAAGCTGTTCGGCAACGTCTTCGAGCGGGTCCGTCAGGACTACGTCGAAGAAGTGACCGAGGAGGAGCTTCTGGAATCGGCGATCCGCGGCATGCTGACCTCGCTCGATCCCCACTCCAGCTATCTCGACACCAAGTCGTTCAGCGACATGCAGGTCCAGACCAAGGGCGAGTTCGGCGGCCTGGGCATCGAGGTCACGATGGAGGCCGGCCTGGTCAAGGTGGTCTCGCCGATCGACGACACGCCGGCCTTCGAGGCCGGCGTCAAGGCCGGCGACCTGATCAGTCACCTGGACGGCGAGCCGGTGCTCGGCCTGACCCTTTCGGAAGCCGTCGAGCGCATGCGCGGCCCGGTCAACACCGACATCCTGCTGACCATCCGGCGGGCCGATCTGGAGCCCTTCGACGTGACCATCACCCGCGCCGTGATCAAGATCCGCTCGGTCCGGAGCCGGTCCGAGGGCAGCATCGGCTACCTGCGGGTCACGGCCTTCAACGAGCAGACCTTCTCCGGCCTCGAGAGCTCGATCGAGAAGCTGGAGGACGAGCTGGGCGACGAGCTGATCGGCTTCGTGCTCGACCTCCGGAACAACCCCGGCGGCCTGCTCGACCAGGCGATCGCGGTGTCCGACGCCTTCCTGCACCAGGGCGAGATCGTCTCGACCCGAGGGCGCCACGCCGACGACGCGCAGCGCTTCAACGCACGCGAGGGCGATCTCACCAAGGGCAAGCCGATCGTCGTCCTGATCAACGGCGGCTCGGCCTCGGCCTCGGAGATCGTCGCCGGCGCGCTCCAAGACCACCGCCGCGCGATCGTCATGGGCACGCCCTCGTTCGGCAAGGGGTCGGTCCAGACCATCATCCCGCTGTCGGGACGCCGGGCGATGCGCCTGACGACAGCGCGCTACTACACACCTTCCGGCCGGTCGATCCAGGCCAAGGGCATCGAGCCCGACATCCTGGTTGAGCCAGCCACGATCGAGACCGTCGAGCAGGGCCGGCAGCGGCGCGAGGCCGATCTGCGCGGCGCCCTGGACGGTTCTGGCGAGAGCGGGGAACCCGGCGAGTCGGGCGATCCCGAGGCCTCAACCGAGAACGACACGCCGGAAGACTACCAGCTCTCGCGAGCGCTCGACCTGCTGCGCGGGCTCGCCCTGTTCAACGAGCGCGCGGTGAACTGACCGCGGCGCAACAGCTGACCTCACCGTCGTCTTGGCCCGCAAACAACCAGATAGAAGCGCGGGCACCGGCCGCCGCGGCACCTTGCGCACCGCGGGCCGCGGGTCCGGAACCGCCGCTTGGATCAGGAAGCCCCTGGCGATCGCCTGGGGCGCCTTCCTGATCACGCTGCTCGCGGCCGGCGCCTACTTCGCGGCGGCCTACCTGGAAGGCGGGCCGCGGCGCGGCGGCGAGATGACCCTGGCCCTGGAATCTGCGGCGGGCGCCGAGGCGACGGCGCAGACCGCGCGACCGGGCAGTCCGGCGCGGTCCAGGGCACGGGCCGGCGGCACGCCGCGCATCGCGGTCATCGTGACCGGCCTCGGCCTGGCGAGGGACGTGACCCGGCGCGCCATCGAGGAACTCCCGGCCGAGGTGGCGCTGTCCTTTTCGCCCTACGCGAAGAACCTCGAGACCTGGTTTCAGCTGGCGCGGGACAAGGGGCACGAGGTGCTGCTCGACCTGCCCATGGAGCCGCTCAGCTTCCCCAACGACGATCCCGGGCCCAAGGGCCTGCTGACGCTCTTGGATTCGGAGCAGAATCTGGAACGCCTGGACTGGGTGCTCTCCCAGGGCACCGGCCAGACCGGGGTGGTCGCCGCCATGGGCTCACGTTTCCTGGCCTCGGAGCAGAACCTGAAGCCGGTACTGGCGGTGCTCCAGCAGCGCGGCCTGCTGTTCGTGGACAACGGCAGCAGCGCCCAGAGCGCGACGCGACGCCTGGCCAAGGCCCTGAACCTCTATCACCTGGTCAACGACCAACCTCTGGACGACGGGCGTCCGAGCCGCGCCTCGATCCGGGCGAGTCTCGAGGCGGCCGAGCAGCTCGCCTTGACGAGGGGCACGTCCGTCGCCTTGGGCCGTCCCTATCCCGCGACGCTCGAGGTCATCAGCGCCTGGGCCGCGGGCCTGGCGGGCCGCGGCCCGGTCCTGACCAATCTGCGTACGCTGGCCGGCGTGCCGCCGGCGAAGGCGAAACCGCCGGGCGAGCAGGGATGACCGGCAAGGAGAGGGTGGCCGAGGGCGAGATGCGCGAGCAGCCGGCGAAGGGCTACCGCCTCTGCGTCGGCCTTATGCTGCTCAACCTGGAGAACCAGGTCTTCGTGGGTCAGCGGCTGGGGACCCAGAAGCGCGCCTGGCAGATGCCCCAAGGCGGAATCGACCCCGGCGAAACCCCCGAGCAGGCGGCGTTGCGCGAGCTCGAGGAGGAGATCGGCACCGGCGAGGCCGAGATCATCGCCCAGTCCGCCGGCTGGCTGCACTACGACGTTCCCGCCAAGAAGCGGCCCAAGAGCTGGCGCGGGCGCTTCCGCGGCCAGAGCCAGAAATGGTTCGCGCTGCGGTTCCGGGGCCGCGACGGAGACATCAACCTGGCGACCGACCATCCCGAGTTCGCCGACTGGCGCTGGGTCGCGCCCGGCGAGCTGCCAAGCCTGATCGTGCCCTTCAAACGCGCGGTCTATTCCCGGGTGCTGCAGGAGTTCGCCGCGCTGTTCGAAGGGGATCAGTAACCCAGGCTGAGCGCGCCCGGACGGCGCGGATCGGAGGCGCCGACGAAGCCGTCCTGGGCCCGGCCGACGGTCTGCGTCGACCCCATGGCGTTGCCGGCCGCCAGCTCATGGCCCTTCACCGCCAGGGCCTTCAGGGTGTCGGGGCTCAGCCCGGTCTCAATCCGCAGCTGGTCGGGCAGCCATTGGTGATGGATTCGCGGTGCCGCCGAAGCCGCCGCCACGTTCATACCGTGGTCGACTACGTTCATGACGATCTGCAGCACCGTCGTGATGATCCGGCTGCCGCCCGGGCTGCCGGTCGCGAGCAGGGGCCGGCCGTCCTTGAACAGGATGGTCGGCGTCATGGAGCTGAGCGGCCGCTTGCCCGGCTCGACCGCGTTGGCCGCGCCGCCGATCAGGCCGTAGGCGTTGGGCTCCCCGGGCTTGGCGGAGAAGTCGTCCATCTCGTTGTTGAGCAGGATGCCGGTGCCGGCGGCGACGATGCCGGTGCCGTAGCTGAAGTTGATCGTCGTCGTGTTCGAGACGACGTTGCCGAAGCGGTCCATGACCGAGAAGTGGGTCGTGTCCTCGCTCTCGTAGGGCGCCGGGTTGCCGGGCTTGATCTCGCCGGCCGGCCGGGCGCGGCGGCGGTCGATCCCCGCGGCCAGCTTGCGGGCGTAGGCCTTGTCGGTCAGCCCGGCGACCGGGACGCGCCAGAAGTCCGGGTCGCCGAGGTGCTCGCTGCGGTCGGCGTAGGCCAGCTTCATGGCCTCGGCCATGAGGTGGATGGTCTCGGCCCCGTTGTGGCCCAGCTCGCCGATCGGATAGCCCTCGAGGATGTTGAGGATCTGCACCAGATGGACGCCGCCCGAGCTGGGCGGCGGCATTGAAGCGATCTCGACGCCGCGGTAGCGGCCCCGGACCGGCGCCCTGACAACGGCGCGATAGGCGCCCAGGTCCGCCGCCGTGATCAGACCGCCGTTCGCGGCCATGTCGGCGACGATCCGCTGCGCGATCACCCCCTCGTAGAAGGCCGCCGGGCCGCGCTCGGCGATCTGCCGCAGAGACCAGGCGAGATCGGCCTGACGGAGGCGCTCGCCCCGCCGGTAGAGGGCGCCGCCGGGCTTCAGGAAGATCGCCGCGCTGGCCGGCCAGCGCCCCAGGCGTTCCCGCCGTTGCTCGAGGGAACGCGCCAGATCGCCGGTCACCACGATCCCCTCGTCGGCCAGCCGGATCGCGGGCGCCAGCACCTCGGCCAGGGAGAGCGTGCCGTAGCGCTCGACCGCCAGGGCGAGCCCGGCCACGGTGCCCGGCACGCCGACCGCGAGGTGGCTGAAGCGGGCGCGCTCCTGGTCGACCGCGCCCTCGGCGTCGAGGAACATGTTCCGAGTCGCCGCGGCCGGCGCGGTCTCCCGGTAGTCGAGCGCGACGGTGTCCCCGCTCTCGGCCAAGTGAATCATCATGAAGCCGCCGCCGCCCAGGTTGCCAGCTCTGGGCAGCGTGACCGCGAGCGCGAAGCCGACCGCGGCCGCCGCGTCCACCGCGTTGCCGCCGGCCCGGAGAATCTCGACGCCGACCCCGGTCGCCACGGCCTCCTGGCTCGCCACCATGCCGTTCTCCGCGAAAACCGGATGGACGATGTCCCGGCCGGAGAGGATCGCGGCGTCCTGCGCAGCGGCCGGCGGAACCAGGACGGAGAGCGCCAGAACGGCGGCTGTGATCACCCGCGCGCCCGTCGATTTGAAAGCAAGTCGTTTCACCCTGAGGCATCCCCTCCTTATCCCTCGTCCGAGACTAAGGCCGAGGCGGCGTCCGGCTCAAGGGGTGCGGAAGCGACCGAAAACAAAAGGCGCGGGACGGCCCGTCAGAGCCGTCTCGCGCCCCGGATAGCGAGAAACCGACTGGGCGGCTACTTCCAGCCGACCCGGTCGAAGATCATCTGCGCCTCCGGCTGGTTCTCGCCGAAGACAGCGACGTTGACCTGGTCGGTCTTGAAGTCGCCGAGCTTCTGCACCGCCGTGTTGGCGACCACGCCGTTTACCACGGGGTACTCGTTGTTGCCGTCGGCGAGGTAGCGCTGGGCCTCGTCGCTGACCAGGTACTCGAGGAACTTGACGGCGGCTTCCCGGTTCGGCGCGTTCTTGAGCACGCCGCCGCCGGAGACGTTGACGTGGGTCCCCCGGTCGCCCTGGTTCGGGAAGATCCACCCGACCTTGCCGGCGACGCCCTCGTCCTTGGCCTTGGGCTTGGTCATGAGGCGTACGTAGTAATAGGAGTTGGCCACCGCGACGTCGCAGACGCCGGCCGCCAGCGCCCGGATCTGGTCGGTGTCGCCGCCCTTGGGATCGCGCGCCAGGTTCCTCCTGACCCCCTGGGCCCAGGCCTCGGCATCGGCCGCGCCGTGCGCCGCAATGATCGAGCCGAGGAGCGACTGGTTGTAGATGTTCGAGCTGGAGCGGATGCAGATCCGGCCCTCGTACTTGCTGTCCGCCAGGTCCTCGTAGCGGGAAATCTCGCCGGCCTCGAGGCCGCCCTTGCGGTAGTAGATCAGCCGCGCACGGGTCGAAAAGCCGAACCAGAGGCCGTCGGGATGCCGGAGATGGGCCGGCACCTTGGCGTCGAGGGCCTCGGACTCGACCGGCTGGAACAGGCCGGCCTGCTCGGCCCGCCAGAGGCGGCCGGCATCGACGGTGAGCAGAACGTCGGCCGGGCTGTTCGCCCCCTCGGCCTTGATCCGCTCGATCAGGGCGTCGCCCTTGCCCTCGATGCGGTTGATCTCGATGCCCGTGGCCTTGGTGAAGTTCGCGTAGAGCGCTTCGTCGGTCTGGTAGTGGCGCGACGAATAGAGGTTGAGCTCCGCCGCGGCGGCCAGCCCGGGAACCAGCAGGCCGGAGGCAAGCAGCGCGACGGCCAGCACGAGACCTCGCCTCGGCGTTACAAAGGGAACCATTAGGGACGCTCCTCTGTTTATGCGACATGCGATCGCACGAAAATGAAAATCATTCTCATTGCTAATGCAAATCGTTCTCATAAGTCAACCACGAAAACCTCCCCCCTGCCGTTCCAGCAAGGGGCGAGAGCATACCGATCTAGGTTGGTAACAGGTCCAGACGCGGCCGAAGAATGACCTTGATCAAGGTCCTCCGCGTTTCCCGCCGCTAAAGCGGCTTCACCTGGTTTAGAGAGCCGAACTGGCCTCCACCGGGACGGCGGAGTCGGCCTGGGCCGCGCTGACGATCTCCGGGTACTCGAGCGCCGCACGGGCGACGAGGACGAGGAACAGGACGCCGAGTGCCATGAGAGGCAGGAGCGTGCTGCCGAGGCTGGCGCGAGGGCGCGCCGCGGCGGCGGGCTGCAGGGATTGGTTCGATGTCATGGAGGGGATCTTGTCGCTCATGTGAAGAACCTAGGCTGGGGCGGTTATAATCGTCTTAACCGCCTGTAGCCTCGGCGAGGCCAATTGGTGGCAATTCTGTGGTAGTCGGCGGTAGCGAGGCCGACGCCCGGCACAGGGCGGTGTCGGCAGCGGTCGCCGCAGGAACGTGCGGATTTTTCCGGCATACGAATTAGACTTAGAACAGATTCGCGAGGCCGAGGGAATCCCTAAGGTGAGCGGGAGGGCGCTTTCGGCCGCCGCACCCGGCCACGCGCCGGCAACAGGAGGGACAGCAGGAAGAGAGCGCTCGCCACGGCGACGATGGAAGCGCCGGCCGGCGTGTCCAACTTCAGCGAGGCGCCCAAGCCGCCCAGGACCGCGAGGCAGCCGATCAGGCTGGCCAGAATCGCCATGCCCTCGGGCCCGATCGCGAAGCGCCGCGCCGTCGCCGCCGGTATGATCAGCATGGAGATGATCAGCAGAAGGCCGACGATCTTCATCGCGACCGCGACGACGATCGAGATGAGGAGCATGAACACGAGCCGCAGCTGCGGCTCGGGGACGCCGATCACCCGCGCCAGGTCCTCGTGCAGCGTGACCAGCAGCAGCGGGCGCCAGAGCAGGACCAGGGCGCCGAGCACCAGGCCGCCGCCGCCCCAGATCCAGACCAGATCGGCGCGCGTGACGGCGAGGATGTCGCCGAACAGGTAGGCCATGAGGTCGACCCGCAGGGTCTCCATGAAGGAGATCAGGACCAGGCCGAAGGCGAGCGTGCCGTGGGCGAGGATCCCAAGCAGCGTGTCGGTCGAGAGACCGCGTTGAACCTGTAGCGCCGCGAGCAGGCCCGCGGTCGCTAGACAGGCGACCAGGATGCCCAAGTTAAGGTTGATGTCGAGCAGGAAGCCGAGCGCGATGCCCAAGAGCGCGGCGTGAGCCAGGGTCGCGCCGAAATAGGCCATGCGACGCCAGACCAGGAAGCAACCCATGGCGCCGGACACGATGGCGAGGCCCAGGCCGGCGACGAGCGCCCGGACGAGAAAGTCATCCACGTCCGGCCTTCCTCTCCTCCGCCTCGGGAGCGGTTTCCTCATCCAGGTCGCCGGACAGGCCGTGATGATGATCGTGGTGATGGGAGTAGACCGCCAGGCTCTCGGTCAGGCGGCGGCCGAACAGCGCCAGGTACTCCGGATGCTGGCTGATTGCCTCCGGGCGGCCGGTGCAGCAGATGTGGTGATTCAGGCAGACCACCCGGTCGGTAGCCGCCATGACCAGGTGCAGGTCGTGGGACACCAGCAGCACGCCGCAGCCGCGCCGGGCGCGGATCTGGCGCAGCAGGTCGTAGAGCTCTTCCTGCCCGCTGACGTCGACGCCGGCGCTGGGCTCGTCGAGCACCAGAAGGTCCGGCTCGCGCAGCAGCGCTTGCGCCAGCAGCACGCGCTTCAGCTCGCCGCCCGAGAGCGTCTGGACCGGCGAATCGAGCAGTCCGTCCGCGCCGACCTCGGCCAGCGCGCCTTGCAGTGTCGCGCCGCGGCGGGCGGCCGTGGGGGCGCAGAGCGCGAGGAAACGGCCGACGGTGAGCGGCAGCGTCGGCTCGATGTAGAGATGCTGGGGCACGTAGCCGATGGTCAGGCCGGCCTCCCGCGTGACCGAACCGGCCTCCGGTTCGACCAGGCCGAGCAGCACGCGGACCAGGGTCGTCTTTCCGGAGCCGTTGGGTCCGATCAGCGTGACGATCTCGCCGGACTCGATCTCCAGGCTGACGTCGTGGAGCACCGAACGGCCGTCAAAGCTGACCGCGACCGAGTCGAGCCGGGCCAGGACACCGCCCGGCCGAACCGCCCCGCCCTCCGGCACGGTCGGCGAATCGTCAGGCACTGTCCGACTCTCGGCACTCGGGGCAGAGGCCGCGCAGCTCGACGGTCGCCGCTTCCAGCGAGAACCCCAGGTCGGAAGCGGTGCGCCCGATCGCGTTGTTGACCCGCCGGTCGCGCATCTCGGCCGCCGCGCCGCAGTGGCGGCAGATCAGAAACTGGCCCGCGTGGGCCTCGCTCGGCGCGACGCAGCCGACGAAGGCGTTCAGCGACTCGATGCGGTGGATCAGCCCCTGCTCGAGGAGGAAGTCGAGGGCGCGGTAGACCGTGGGCGGCGCCGCGCTCTGGTGCTCCTGGCTCAAGCGGCGCAGCACCTCGTAGGCACCGATCGGCGCGTGGCTCGACCAGATCAGCTCGAGCACCCGGCGGCGCAGCTTGGTCAGGCGCGCCCCCCGTTCCCGGCAGATCGTTTCGGCGGCAGACAGCGCCTCGGCGACACATGCTGTGTGATCGTGGCGCGCACCGCCGAAGGCAGCGGCCCCTGGCTTCTTCTGAAGGGTCATGGCCCGGAGATCATGAAGTTGACATACAACTGTTATGTTATTTTATTACACCCTGGTTTTGAAAGCTATGTTCAGCTTAAGCGCGGGGACGTGAAGATGATGAAGAGACATCTTGGCTATACGACCGGTCTGGCTTTCGCCGCCTGCTGCCTGAGCTGGAGCACCGTCGCGGCCGAGCCGCGCGTGGTCGCGACGATCAAGCCGGTCCACAGCCTGGTTGCCGGCGTCATGGACGGGGTCGGCACGCCGAGCCTGCTGATCCAAGGCGGCGCCTCGCCCCACAGCTACAGCCTCCGGCCTTCCGAGGCCCGGGCGCTCAGCCAGGCGGACCTGGTCTTCTGGATCGGCGAGGACCTCGAGACCTTTCTCGAGAAGCCCTTGGAGGCGCTCGCCAAGCCCGCGACAATCGTGACCTTGAGCACGGCGCCCGGCGTCAAGCTGCTGGACAGCCGTGAAGCCGGCACTTGGGAGGCGCACGGGGAACACGGAGACCATGACGAAGCGGCCCACGACGAGCACGGGCACGACGAGCACGGGCACGACGAGCACGCGAAGGCGGAGCATGGTGACGACGACCACGACCATGACGCGCACGGGCACGACGAGCACGCGAAAGCGGAGCACGATGACCATGACGACCACGGCCACGGGGAGCACGCGAAGGCGGAGCACGATGACCACGACCACGATGCACACGGTCACGATGAGCACGCACACGGTGAGCACAACCTCCACATCTGGCTCGGGCCCGAGAACGCCCAGGCCATCGTTCGCGCCGCCGCGGCCGCGCTGAGCGCGGCCGATCCCGAGCACGCCGCCCGCTACGAGTCGAATGCGAAGGCGCTGCTCACGCGCATAGAGCGGGAGAGCGGCAAGATCGCCAAGACGCTCGCGCCGGTCTCGTCGGTCCCCTACGTCGTGTTCCACGACGCCTACCCTTACTTCGAGCAGCACTTCGGCATGAACGCGGTCGGCTCGATCACCGTGAGCCCCGAGCGCAAGCCGGGCGCCAAGCGGCTCGGCGAGATCCGCAAGAAGATCGTCGATCTCGGCGCGGTCTGCGTGTTCAGCGAGCCGCAGTTCCAGCCCGCCCTGGTCGATACGGTCATCGAGGGCACCGCGGCCCGCGCCGGCTCGCTCGACCCACTCGGCGCCGACATCGCGCCGGGGCCGGAGGCCTATTTCAAGATCATGACAGGGCTCGCCGAGGACCTGCGGGACTGCCTCGCGCCCGCTAGCTAGCTAGCAGGCTCGGCTCGACACAAGGTCCGCTCGATATCGGGTTCTTGGAGCAGTTTCCCCCATTTGGCGGATCGACTCTGACGAATCCGTCAAACCCGGATCTGCGTTAGCAGGGTGAAGAAAAAGCCCGGATCCTTTGATCACGGTCATCCTTCGACAAGCTCAGGATGAGGGTAAGTGCTTGAAACAGCTCCCCCTCACCCTGAGCTCGTCGAAGGGTGATGGTTCCGACAGAGCACCTTCGCTGCGGCCCGCTAGCCGACCAGGAAGCTGGCGATGCCCTTCTTCATGGCCGCCTCGAGCTGCCGGTTGGCGTCGTCCATCAGCTTCTTGGTCAGCTCGTACCACACCTTCTCCCGGTCCCGGATCGAGGCGTCCTCGCCGACGGTGATGCTGCGGGTGGTCTTGACCGATACCGTCGCAACCACGTCGCCGAGATTGGTCAGAATCTCGATATCGATGCCCAGAGTCGCCGTATAGCGCTCGGCCTGCTCGGTCGTGAAGGCGCCGGAGACGCCGCCGGAGGTCTCCAGGTCCTCCTCGGTCACGGCGGCATCGATGACGACGAAGCGCGCACGCCCGGAATCGCCCGCTGCGACCAGGCGGTCCCGCCCCCAGTTTGCGGCGGCCTGGTCGGGGCGGTGGGGAAACAGCAGCTCGACGCGCGGCTCCTCGGACTTGGGCAGAAAGGTCGTCTGCACCTCGACCGACGCGACGTCGAGCTTGATCGGCTTCATTTCGGTGAAGCGCAGCGGTGGATAGTCGTCCTCCGGCAGCTCCAGCTCGCAGGCGGACAGACCGAGTCCGGCAATGACAAGCCAGAGAACCGCGAAAGGCTTGGTCGTCAGGCGCATGGGACCCTCTCTCCTGGCGGTCTTGACGATGGCGGCTATGGGCGGCGCGGGCCTCAGGCCCGATAGATACGATCCAGATCCGAGTCGTGGAAGCTATATTCCCTGTTGCAGAACTGGCAGGTCACCGTCACCCGGCCATCGACCTTCATCTCGGCGATCTCGTCCCTGGGAATAGATCCCAGGACGCGTTCGATCCGCTCCTGGGAGCAGCGGCAGCCCTCGAGCAGGGGCCGTGGCTCGAACACCCGGACGCGCTCGTTGTGGAACAGGCGGTAGAGCAGGTCGCCCGCCGAGAGCCCGGGGTCGAGCAGCTCGGCGTCGGTGCAGCTGGCCATCAGCACCACCGCGCGGCGCCAGTCGTCCTCCTCGCCGCTCGCCGGGGTCGCGCCCGCCTCGTCGGTCTCGGGCATCTGTTGCAGCAGCAGTCCGGCGGCGCGCCAGGAGCCTTCGATCCGGCTCGAGGACAGCTTGACCGCGGTCTTGAGCTGCTCCGACTGGCGAAAGTAGTGCTGGAAACAGTCGGACAGGCTCTCGCCCTTCAGCTCCACGATCCCCTGATAGCGGTCGGCGTCCGAGCCCCGATCGACCGTATAGGCGAGAGAGCCCTGCCCCATGAGGTCGCCGACGCTCGGCCGGGCGCCGCCGGCCGGGCTCAGGCCCTCCACCGCCTCGCGGTCGAATTCGGCGTAGCCGCGCAGCACGCCTTCCGAGGTCTGGTCGACCACCATCAGGCTGACCGGGCCCTTGCTCTTGGTCTGCAGGGTGAAGACGCCGTCGAACTTCAGCATGCTGGAAAGCAGGCTGGCCAGCGCCAGCATCTCGGCCAGATAGCCGGCGACCGCGTCCGGATAGTCGTGGCGCGACAGGATCGTGTCCGCCAGCGGGCCCAGGCGGATCAGCCGGCCGCGCAGACCCGGCACTTCCAGCACGAAGGGCTGGAGCAGGTCGGGCCGTTCATCGAGGCTGATGTCGGACTCCTGGCCCATCAGGTCATGCACCAGAGCATGATGCCCTTCTGCGCGTGGAGGCGGTTCTCGGCCTCGTCCCAGACCACCGAGTGGGGCCCGTCGATCACCGAGCCGGTCACCTCCTTGCCGCGGGTCGCCGGCAGGCAGTGCAGGAATACGGCATCGGGCTTGGCCAGCGCCATGAGCTTGTCGTCGACCTGATAGGGCCGCAGCAGGTTGTGGCGCGCCTCCTTGCGCCCCTCCGCCTCGTCGCCCATGGAAACCCAGGTATCGGTGACCACCGCGTCGGCGCCGCTGACCGCCGCTTCCACGTCGGCGCTGACCCGGACCGTCCCGCCCTCGGCGGCGGCCCAGTCCAGCACCTCACGCGGCGGCGCCAGGGAATCGGGGCAGGCGAGGCGCAGCTCGAAGCCGAAGCGGACCGCGGCGTGGATCCAGGAGGCCGCCATGTTGTTGCCGTCGCCGGACCAGGCGACGACCCGGCCCCCGATGTCGCCGAGGCGCTCCTCGAAGGTCATCACGTCGGCCATGAGCTGGCAGGGATGGGTCCGGTCGGTCAGGCCGTTGATCACCGGGACGGTCGCGTGCTCGGCCATCTCCAGGAGCTTCTCCTCCCGGGTGGTGCGGATCATGATGGCGTCGACGTAGCGGGACAGCACGCGCGCGGTGTCGGCCACGGTCTCGCCGCGGCCGAGCTGGGTGCCGCTCGGCTCGAGCACCACGGCCTCGCCGCCGAGCTGCCGGATGCCGACCTCGAAGGAGACGCGGGTCCGGGTCGAGGGCTTCTCGAAGATCATGGCGAGGGACTTGTCGGCCAGCGGTTTGGGCCTGCCGGCCGAAAGGCCGTCGCGCTTGCAGGCCGCGCCGAGCGCGAGGATCTCGCGCAGCGTCGCGCCGTCCAGGCGGTCGAGATCGAGGAAGTGCTTGAGCTCGGCCATGCTACGCGGCCTTGGCCCAGTTCCCCGACACGCGCTCCAGGATGCCGAGGGCCTCCTCGACGTGGCTCTCGTCAATGATCAGCGGCGGCAGCAGCCGCACCACGTTGTCGCCGGCCGGCACGGTCAGGAGGCCCTCGTCGTAGAGCCGCTTGAACATCTCGCCGTTCGGCACGACGCACTCGAGCCCCAGCATGAGGCCGGCCCCGCGCAGTCCGGCGAAGAGCTCCGGATGGCCCGCGACCAGAGTCTTCAAGCGGCCCTGGAGGACCTCGCCGGTCGCCTGCACCTGCGCCAGGAAACCCTCTTCCAGGACCACGTCGAGCACCGCGTTGGCGACCGCCATGGCGAGCGGATTGCCGCCGAAGGTGCTGCCGTGGGTGCCGGGGGTCATGCCCACCGCCGCCTTCTCGGTCGCCAGGCACGCGCCCATCGGGAAGCCGCCGCCGAGGCCCTTGGCGGTCGCGATCACGTCGGGCGCGATCCCGGCCCACTCGTGGGCGAAGAACTTGCCGGTCCGGCCGACGCCGCACTGCACCTCGTCGACCACCAGGAGCAGGCCGAATTCGTCGCAGGCCGCGCGCAGCCCGCGCAGGTAGTCGATCTCCGCCTGGCGGATGCCGCCTTCTCCCTGGATCGGCTCGACCAGGACCGCCGCCGTCTCGTCGTCGATCGCCGAGCGCAGCTCGTTCAGGTTGCCGAAGGCGACCTGGGTGAAGCCGGCCATGGTCGGCAGGAAGCCCTTGAGGTGCTTCTCGTTGCCGGCCGCCGAGAGGGCGGTCAGGGTCCGGCCGTGGAACGAGCCCTCGCAGGCGATCATCTTGTAGCGGCCCGGGTTGCCGGTCTCGTCGTGGTACTTGCGCACCAGCTTTATGCTGCACTCCATGGCCTCTGCCCCGGAGTTGCAGAAGAACACGCGGTCGGCCGAGGAGAGCGCGCAGAGCCGCTCGGCGAGGCGCTCGCCCTCGGGGATGCGGTAGAGGTTCGAGCAGTGCCAGAGCTTGCCGGCCTGGCGGGTCAGGGCCTCGACCAGGTGGGGATGACTGTGGCCCAGCGCGTTGACCGCGATGCCGGCGGCGAAGTCGAGGTATCGTCGCCCGCCGGTCCCGTAGAGATAAGGACCTTCGCCGCGCTCGACCTCAAGATCGAGACGCGCGTACGTGGGCATGAGGGCCTCGCTCACCAATCCTCTCCTCGTGTCGCCGGTTGAAGAGTGTCGCCTAAAAAAAGTCATGCGGACAACCGGTCCGGCCGCCGCATTGCCCGCAATCTTCGCACGGAATCGGGGCCTGTCAACCAGCAGCCCCGCACTCGGCGGACCCGCTTCAGGGCTTCAGTTTGTAGCCCGTCGCGAAGAGCCGCCAGGCCAGCAGGGCCAGGCCCAGGAGCGGCAGCCCCAGGGCGGCGATCCCCTGGGCCGTCGAGGTCTCTCCGAAGCCGGTCAGGGCGAAGCGGAAGCCGTCGATCGCGTAGAACACGGGATTGAGCGCGATCAGCTGCTGCGCCGCGCCGGGCAGGCTGGCCAGGGTGAAGAAGGTGCCGGACAGGAAGCCGAGCGGCAGCACGACGAAGGTCTCGGCCACCGAGTAGTGTTCCCAGCGGTCGGCCCAGAGGCCCGCCAGGGTCCCGATCAGGGCGAACAGCAGCGCCGAGGCGGTGGCGAACATGAGGGCCAGGGCCGGGCTGTGAATCTCGAACCCGACGAGGAGGTGGGCGGCCAGCAGGATGACCCCGCCGATCACCAGCGCGTTCCAGGCCGCCGGCAGGACATAGCCGGCGAGGAGCTCCCAGGGCGCCAGGGGTGCGGCCAGCAGATCCCCGATCATGCCCTCGAGCTTGTCGTCGAGGACCGGGAAGGCGGCGTTCTCGAAGGCCGCCTGGCCGAGGGCGAACATGACGATTCCCGGCGCGACGAACTGGACGACGGGAAGCCCCGGGGCGATCTCGCCGTCGCGCCCCGCCGCCAGCACGAAGACGGCGAGAAACAGCAGGCTGGAGACCGCGGGCCCGCCGAGGCTGCCCCAGATCATGCGGACGAAGCGCTGGATCCCTCGGCGCACCAGGGTGGCGAGACCGGCCCAGTTGACCGCGCCGAAACCGCGGGGCCGGGGCGGCGTCACGGGGCTCAGGCCTTCAGCCGGTAGCCGGTCGCCACCATGCGGTGCGCCAGGCCCCAGAGCGCCAGGTTAGCTCCGGCGACCACCGCCATGCCGACCCAGAGCGAGCCGTCGGCATGGCCGATGAAGCCGTAGCGGAAGCCGTCGATCATGTAGAAAAAGGGATTCAGCAGAGCGACCGCGTGCCAGCTCTCTGGCAGGCGCTCGATCGAATAGAAAGTGCCGGAGAGAAAGGAGAAGGGCGTGATCACGAAGTTGGTGACCGCGGCAATGTGATCGAACTTCTCGGCCCAGATGCCGCCGATCATGCCGAGCAGGGCCAGCATGAGCGAGGCGCCGACGGCGTGGAACAGAATGAAAGCGGGCGCGTGGAGATCGAGGGGCACGAAGATCCACATGCCGAGCGCCACCGCCAGGCCGACCAGGAGTCCCCGGGTCAGGCCGCCGCCGACGACGCCGGCGGTGAACTCCCAGGGGCTGATCGGCGGCATGAGGACGTCGACGATGTTGCCCTGGACCTTGGAGATCACGATCGTAGAGGAGGTGTTGGCGAAGGCGTTCTGGACCATGGCCATCATGATCAGGCCCGGCGCGAGGAACTCGGCGAAGGGCACGCCGCCGACCTCCTGGACCGACCGGCCGAGCGCCAGGGTGAAGATCGCCAGGAACAGCAGCGTGGTGATCATCGGCGCCAGGAGAGTCTGGGTGAAGACATTGAGGAAGCGCCGAACTTCCTTCATGTAGAGTGTCCAGAGGCCGAGCCAGTTGACCGCGCCGATCGGGCGGACGGACGGCGTCTCGAGTTTCGGGGACAGGGGTTTCATGGCCGATCAGATAGACCGGGCGCAGGAGCGAGGCAAGAGATTGGGCCGGCTGCCGCCGAGGAACCAGAGGCGCGCACCGCGGGTCACGCCCGAGGCGCTGACCCGCGCGGCCCACCACTATCTGGAACGCTACGCGACCTCGGCCGGAAACTTGCGCCGGGTGCTGCAGCGCCGGGTGGCGCGGGCGGCGCGCCTCGGCACGGTCGACGAGACCGCCGCCGCCGAGGCCATCGAGGCGATCCTGGCGCGCTTGATCGAGGCCGGAGTCCTGGACGACCGGGCCTACGCCGACGCCCGCGCGCGCAGCCTGCACCGGCGCGGCGCCTCGGCACGCGCAATCCGCGCCCGCCTGATCAAGACCGGGGTCGATCCCGAGCTAATCGAAACGGCGGTCCAGGCGCGCAGCGAGGGGCCGGGCGACGCCGAGCTGCTGGCGGCTCTCGCCTTCGCCCGGCGCCGCCGCCTCGGCCCCTACCGGCCCCGGACGGAGCGCGGCGCGCGCCGCGAGCGCGACCTCGCCGCCCTGGCCCGCCAGGGCTTCGACTATGACGTCGCCCTCAAGGTGATCGAGGCGCCGGACGCCGAAGCACTGGAAGAGGAGGCCGCGTCCGGTGCGTTCTGAGCCCGAATCTCTTCCGGATCCTCACCAGCCAACGCGAGACGCAGATGGCCGTCCGCTTGACGAGGTGGATGTGCGGCGTGCTGCCGCGGCCGCGCACTTCGATCTGAAAATGCGGATCAACCGGAGATCCCGCGCGGCGTGGCCGGCGGCCGGCTTAAACACCATTTGCCGGACGCCGAACCTGGAGAAGGCTTGAGATGGTGAAGTAAGCGTCGGCGGGGGTTGTTATAAAGGACATCGAGGAGAGTGCCCCCTAAGACGGAACCGGCCGAGAAGGAGACTCGGATCGTCGGTGAGGGGTCGCGCGGGGGAGACCGGTATCGCCGAATTGTCTCGGCGCGAGGGGAGAGGGGAAATGGCTACAGACGAATTGCTCGGTCTCTTCATCAAGTTCGGGCTGGCAGCGGCACTGGGCTTTCTGATCGGTCTCGAGCGGACCATGGGCGCCCGGGAGAATCCGCACGCGGGCCTGCGTGACTTCGTGATAGTCGCCCTGGTCGGTGCCATCAGCGCATTCGTCGCCATTGAGTTCGAGAATTCATGGCTCATAGGCGTGGGTTTCTTCGGGTTTCTCACTCTTCTCCTTGTCGGTTACTGGACCGACCGGGAAAACAACGTCGATGACCCCGGGATCACGACGGAAGCCGCCGCGATCGTCACCTTCTTCCTGGGTGTCTTGACGATGCAAGGCCATTACGCCCTTTCGGTCGCACTGACGATCGTGCTGCTCACCGTGCTTTCGCAGAAAATCGCCCTCGGCCGCTTCAGCTCGGAGATCAAGACCTTCGAACTCGAAGCGACCGTCAAGTTCCTCATCATCACCTTCATCGTCCTTCCCGTGCTGCCGACCAAGTCCCTGGACAATCTCCTGACCTACTCCGTGGGCGAGGTCGTGTCCGTCGCGCAGGACACGGGCCGGCTCGCCTTCGTTCCCGCCGAAAACCAGTTCTTCGGGGTCGACCAGAGCCTTAACCTCTACAGCGACAGCGAACTTCTGGGCGTGATGAGAGTCACGAGCGTCACCGACGCCGAGGTGGCAGGTCGCTTCATCGGCAACAATCTGGAGCAGTTAACCGAGGGGAACGAGCTCTACGCGCCGCTGGCGCCGATGTTCGTCATGCACATGCTGGCCGCGCTCAAGCCGTTCAAGGTTTGGCTGATCGTGGTGCTGGTCTCTTTGATCAGCTTTATCGGCTACATACTGGTCAAAGTTCTCGGCAGCGGCTCCGGTATCGGACTTACCGGACTGATCGGCGGCCTCGCCTCGAGCACCGTCACAACCCTGAGCTTTGCCAAGCGCAGCAAGGAGTTGCCCGCGTGGAACCAGCTTTTCGCGGTCGCCATACTCCTCGCGTCTTCGATCATGTTCCCGCGCCTCCTGATCCAGATCGGCGTGTTCAATCAGGCGCTGATGCGCAACATGGCCGTGCCGATCCTGGTGACTGGCGCTGCCGGTTTTGTCATGGCCGCCCTCTACTTCCTGCGCTCGAAGAAGGATCCGGCCGGGGGCGCCGGAGCGAAAGAGGTGAGCTTCGGCAATCCTTTTTGCTTGAAGTCCGCGATCACCTTCGGGCTGGTTTTTGGCGTCATATTGATGGCGACGCGTCTTGCCATCACCTACCTAGGCGAGGCGTGGCTGCCGGTGGTCGCGATCGTCAGCGGCCTGACGGACGCCGATGCAATCGCCTTTTCTCTGAGCGACGCCCAGAGGTCCGGCTTGATCTCGCTGGACTGGGCGAGCTTCAACGTCGTCCTCGGCGCCCTGTCCAATACCTTCATGAAGCTGTTTCTCGTGTACTCCTTGGGCGACAAGGGCCTCTTCAGGCATCTGTTGCTTTCTTTCCTGGTCATGGGGGTGGTCGGCATCGTGACCATGTTCCTCTACTACGACCTGGTGTGACGGTCCCAATGTTCGGCCGGGCTGACGCGCGTTCTGTGAGAAGCTCAAGTCACACTGGAATCGTCGAGTCAGTGTCCCTTCGATCCCGAAATGCGATCGCTCGAACTTCAGGATCGGGCGGCGAAAGACGATCGGCTGACGCAGGCCTGCTATCCCGGATTTCTCGAACGCCCCTCGGTCTGCGCGGCCGGTGGCGGTTCAATGCGATCGGCACGCCCGACGGCGAGCCGCTGGAGGCGGAAGCGGAGTCAGGCGGCTTCTAGGACGAGGCGCGATCGAGGGCCCGTTCTACTGGGCCTCCGCGACATCGGGGAAGTCGGCGCGCATGAAGGTGACGATCTCCCAGATCTCGCGGTCGGTGAGGGTCTCCTTGAACGCCGGCATGTCGCTGCCGAACTGCGCGCCGCCTTCCGAGATCGTCCAGATCAGGTATTCGTCGACGGAGCGCGGCCGCTTGATCAGATAGGACAGGAACGCGGGCGGCGGCATGAGATCCATGCCGGCCTCGCCGTCCCCCGAGCCCTTGACGCCGTGGCAGGCGGCACAGTGCCGTTCGTAGAGCCGGCCGCCATCGTCGATGGCCATCTGCACGGCCGGATAGGGATTCCTGCTGCTGCGATACTCGAGCGGCACGCCGGACCGCATGAACTCGCGGTGCCTCTTGGAGCGCGGCATCAGGTCCGGCTCGGTCTCCGGCCGTTCCCAGTAGGGGGCGGTCGGACGTTGTTCGGACCACATATCCAGGCCGGGCACCAGCTCCTGCTGGAGTTCGTCCCCCGCGCTCGCCGGTGCTGCGCTCAGCCCGAAAGCAAGAAGGCAAAGCGCCGCGGCCAGGCCGAGGCGCGCCATCAAGGTCTCGATCTTCATTGGACGCATTGAGCGATCTCCGCACATCGGCTGGGGCGCAGCCAGGCGATCTTCAGCGAATAGTCCATAGCCCGCCCCTCCGGTCGCGGCATTGAGTTGGATCAAGCACGGCGTAGGAAGCCGGGGCTCCGTGACTGCAACGCGAGTTCTCGGAGCATAGCCGAGCCCCAGCCTTCTCGGGAACAGCGATCCTTTCAGTTGTGCCCACATCCCGCCACCCAGGAACTTCCCCCTCTGGGGCAAATCGGCGGGAGGTTTGGGTAAACCCGGGCTTCAAACTCCGGCGCTGGTAACGACCGGCCTGCGACCGTTTCCGGACCCGCGCGGCGGCGGCCGATGACGGAAAACAATGACCCGAAGTCGGAGTCGCTGATACATTCGCGAGCGAACGGCAGCACGGTTTGGTTTTCCCAAACGAGATGCCGTCTCCGTCTCTCGGCCCGTACGAGAGCATTGAGGGATCAGGGCTGTGAGCAGCCCGCCTGGTTTGGCCGCCATGCGGCGGCAAGGCGTTCAGCCTCGGCGATCTCCGACGAGGTCATTTCCCGCTCCAGCCTGTCCTTGAAGTAAATGATGGGCTCGGGCCAGTCTGCCTCAGTCAGGGTATACCACTTGTAGGCTTCGACCTCGTTCCGTTCCACGCCTTCGCCCCGGTCGTAGAACTGCGCGACGACGTATTGGGCCGACTTGTCGCCGGTGCAGGCCTTCTTCAGTTGCTTGCCGAAGTTTTCTCGCCGTATCGCTTCGATGGGGTCTTCCTGGTCGGGACTTACGTCGTGGTACCGCTTCTTCGCGCGCTTCGAAGCCGAAACGGATTGAACCAGACCCTCTTGGTCGAAAACTATCGTGACCCGCCAAATGACGGTGCCATAGCCGCCCACCGGAATGAACACGGGAAGTACGACATTGGTCGCTTCACCCCGATAGACGAAGATGGCTCCCTCCTCGTTATCCAGAACCATGTCCGGTTCGCCCAGCTCAGCGAGGACCTCCTGCTTGGTCGTGACGCCCTCTTCGATGGGGTCGAGTCGATAAATCGCGTCGCCGGCGTCCCAAACCGGCGGCACGAGTAGGCATCCAGATACCAACAAAATCAAAACCAGCAGGCTGACGCGCGTCACCGATCCCGTCACTCTCTTGGAGCGGAGGAGACGCTCATGTTGCAATCGCCGAAAGCTTAACTCCTTTGACATGAATCACGGTTCCGGGTCCGCATGTGGCTACACCGCCTCCGCCGCGCCGCCGGCGAGGACCGGGCGCAAGGTCATCGCCTGCTTGACCAGGTGGATGCGCAGCGTGCCGCTGCGGCCGCGCACCTCGATCTGCCGGTCGGGAAAGGCCGCGAGGTCGACCGTGGCGTGGCGGGCGACCGGCTCCGACACCACCAGCTGGACGCCGAACTCCTTGGTGAGCGCCTCCAGGCGGCTGGCGGCGTTGACCGTGTCACCGATCGCGGTGACCGAGGTCGCCGCCCCGTAGCCCATCTCGCCGACGATCACCGGGCCGGCGTGGATGCCGATGCCGATCCTGAGCGGCTGGGGCAGGTCGCTGCGGAGCGCGGCGTTCAGCTCGACCAGCCGCTCACCCATGCGCGCGGCGGCGTTGAGCGCGTTCCCGCAGCCGCTCGCCACACCGCGCTCGACCCCGAAGAGCGCCATGATGCCGTCGCCGACGAACTTGTCGATCCGCCCCCCAGACTCCTCGATGGCCATGCCCATGGCGGCGAAATAGCGGTTCAGCAGGAAGACCACGTCGTAGGGCAGCTTGTCCTCGGACAGGGTGGTAAAGCCCCGGAGGTCGGCGAAGAGGATCGCCACCTCTCGCTCGTCGCCCTGGAGGTAGCCCGCCTGGCGTCTCTGCTCCTTGGGCCCGACGGCCGGCGGCAGCAGCGGGGCGACCTCGACGTCGCGCAGCGGCACGGTCTGGCAGGCGAGCCGGACATTGTGCGCCGCTCCGATGCGGGCGAGCACCCGCGCCTCCGCGTCGCCGGGCGGCGGCAGGTCGGCCAGCCCCCCGGCGATGCGGATGCGGCAGGTCGAGCAGCGTCCGCGGCCGCCGCAGACCTCGGCGTGGGGGATACGCGCCTGGCGGCTGGCATCGAGGATCGAGGTGCCCGGCGCGACCGCGACCTTCTGGCCGGCCGGGTAGCTCACGGTCACGATGCCCCGGCGGCGCTGCCAGGCCTGACGCAGCAGACGCGCCAGCAAGGTCAGTATCAGCAGCGCGGCCATCACGGCCAGGGCCCAGGCTTCCAGGCGGTAGATCAGGTCGATCGCGGCCGCTTCCTCCAACCCGGCGCGCGCGGTGGCCGCGGCGAGCCACGCCTCGTCGCGGGCCAGGCGGACGACGTCACGCCCAGCCACTAGCACGCCCAGCGTCGAGACCAGCGGCACGGTAACGGCCAGGACCAGGGCCGTCGGCGCGACGGCGGCGTACCAGGGTTTCAGGCGCAGCCAGAAGTGCAATCCGATGCAGCCGTGCAGCCAGGCGAGCAGGACCACGGCGAACTGCCGCACGGCCGACGCGGGGTCGTACCAGAAGTAGATCAGGAGAACCCGCTGGTAGCTGTCCTCGATGCCGAAGAGCTCGGCCACGAGCCGGTTGCCGAGGATGTGCAGGATCAGCAGCGGCGGGATCGCCAGGCCGGCCGCCAGCTGGACTGCCTCGCCGGCCGGCATCCTCAGCCGCCGGCGCTGATAGAGCGCCCAAAGGGCGAGGCCGGCGTGGATCAGGAACGCGCCGTAGAGCAGGACGGTCGCCGGAAGGTTGCGCCAAAGCAGGAGGAACCAGTGGCGGCCCGCTTCCAGCGCGTCGAGTGAAACCAGCCCCAGGGCGTGGTTCAGGCTGTGGGTTAGCAGGTAGGCGAAGAGCAGAAGCCCAGAGGCGAGCCGGAGCCTGCGGATCACCGTTTCGTCTCCCGCTGCCGAGATGCGTCGCTGCGGATGATAGGCGCGCGCGCAGCCATGGCAAGGGCTGGGCGCCGATCTGCTCTAGACCTGGCGGCGCGGGTCGATAGACTGCGCGGCGTCTTCCAGGGATCGAGGCCCCCATGACCGAGCCGACCGAGTCTTCGCGCGCGCGCCGACGCCCCAGGGTGCGGCGCACTTTCGACACCACGATCCCCTCGCCGTGCATCGCGGTCTGTCAGATCGACAACGCCACCAACTGCTGCATCGGCTGCTTCCGCTCGATCGACGAGATCCGCGAGTGGCCGATCATGACGGCGGACCAGAAGACCGAGACGCTGGCCCGGGTCGCGGCCCGCAAGGCGCGCGCAGGCGGCGTGCCGGGCGGCGCCGGCGATGGCGGCTGAACTTCCCGTCAGCGGCGGGGGACGCTCGGAGCGCCTGCCGCCGGAAGGCTTCCTCCTGATCGCGGGCATCACGCTGTTCTGGGGCGTCAACTGGCCGGCCATGAAGGTCGCTTTCGGCGAGATCCCGGTCTGGACCTTCCGCAGCCTCTGCCTCGTGGTCGGCGGCGTCGGGCTGCTCGGCCTGGCGAGGCTCGGCGGACGCTCCTTGCGAATCCCCGCGTCAGACCTGAAGCCGCTGATGCTATCCTGCCTGTTCAACGTGATCGGCTGGCACCTCTTCTCCGGCTACGGCATCAGCCTGATCCCCGCCGGGCGGGCCGCCATCATCGCCTTCACCATGCCGATCTGGACCAGCCTCTTCGGCGCCTTCTTGCTGGGCGAGCGCATGACGGCGGGGAAGTGGGCCGGGCTCGGCCTGGGCACCGCCGGTCTGGCCGTGCTCATGGGCGAGGACATCGCGGTTCTGGGCGCGGCCCCGCTGGGCACGCTCTTCATGTTCGGCGCGGCGATATCCTGGGCGCTGGGCACCATCGTGATCAAGAAGACCGACTGGACTATTTCCAGCGGCACCCTGGTCGGCTGGCAGATGTCGATCGGCGCGGTGCCGATCATCCTCGGCATGCTGATCATCGAGGGCGTACCGCGCGTCGAGGGGCTCAGCGAAGAGGCGATATGGGCCACGCTCTACGTGCTCGCCCTGCCGATATTGTTCTGTCAGTGGGCCTATTTCCGCCTGGTAAGGCTGTTCCCGGCGGCGCTGGCCGCGATCGGCACCCTGATGATCCCGGTGGTCGGCGTGTTCTCCAGCGCCTTGCTGCTCGGCGAGCCGATCGGCCTGGGCGAGGTCGTGGCTCTGGGCTTGGTCTGCTCGGCGCTGGCCGTCGTGCTCGGCCCGCCGGCCCTCTCAGCCTGGCGATTGCGCTGAAGCCCGCGCGGATTACCAGACGATTCGTTCGATGCCGTTGAACGAGACCTGGACGTTGCTGCCGTCGAGCCGCAGGGACCCGGCCGAGCCCGGCGTCAGGACGACGCAGCCGGGCCGATCCTCCAGGATCTCTCCGGTCGTAAGCTGGATGTCCCAGCCGCCCGCCCCCGGTCCGGCGGTCACCCCGCTCAGCTGAAGGGTATCCGGGCGCCCGTCCGGCGAGCCCAGTGGCGCCGCTTCGGCGGCGGGCGCGGCTTGGCTCGGCGGAGAATCGGGAATCAGCCGGGGCAGGGCGTCGAGATTGGGCGCCGCGGGCGCGGGCGCGGCGGCCCCAGGCGCCTCGGGTACAGGTGCATCGAGTGCGGGCGCCTCGGGTGCCGGCATCTCGGCTGCCGCAAAGTCATCCCCCGGAGCCGGGGCCGGCTCCTCGGAAAGCGGCGGCAGGTCCGCTGCGGTGTCGGCCGGGCCGGTCTCTTCACCCCAGAAATCGCCGCCGAAGCTGCTCCCGAAATCGCTCTCTTCGGCGAGCGGGTCCGGCGCTTGAGCCGGCGCGGCCTCCTCGGTCATCTCCTGTTGCAAGGCGTCCTCGCCGATGTCGGCGAAGCCCTGTGGCGTCTCCGCCAGCGGCTGCTCGGCCTCGGGCGCCGACCCGCTGTTGAACTCGGCCCAGGGGTCTTCCGCCGCCTCCGGCGCCGGCGCGGCGGGAGCGGCGGCGCTCTCGGTCAGCGGAGCCTCCAGGGCTTCGCCAGGGGCCGCCGCCGGGGCCGCGCCGCCCTGGCGCTCGAAGTCCACGTCGCGGGCGAAGGGCCCCGCGCCGTCGTCGGCCACGGTGACCGTCGCGCGGTAGTCGTCGCCGTTCGGAAGCCGGACGTCGAACGTGACCTGACGGGTCTCTCCCTGCTGCAGGTCGTCGAAATCGTCGCCCGGATCGAAGTCGAAGGTGCCGTCGCCGTTGTCGATGGCGCGGCCCGCCGAGGGCTGGCTGACGATGCAGCCGGCCGCGCCGGGATCCGTCGTCTCGATCGACGCAGTCTCTGCCGGCGCCGGCTCAACCGGGTTCGGCTCGATCGGATCCGGATCAATCGGTTCCGGATCAATCGGTTCCGCCAGGGGGGTCGCCGCTTCCGGCGCGGCGACGTCGAGGGGCTGCTGCGAATCGGGCGCGGTCACCGCCGCCACCGCGTCCGGCGAAGGATCGGCGAGCTCGCCGGCGAGATCGGCCCAGTCGTCCGAGACCGTGGGGGCGGAGACGTCGCCCCAGAGGTCGCCGTCGCCGTCAGTCTCTTCGCCGCTCTCCGCCGCCGGCGCCTGGGACTCCGGCTGCGGCGCGGCGGGCTCGGCGGGAAACGCGTCGAAGAAGGAATCCGCGGCCTCGGCCGGCTGGTCCTCGGCCTCGGGAGCTTCCGCGGGGGGATCGGCGACGGGCTCCGCCGGGGAGCCGAAGAGACCCCCGGAGGCCTCGGAACTCTCCTGCGCCGTGCCGGCATCGGGGGCGAAGGAGTCGCCGAAGAGCGTGTCGTCCGCCGGGCCGGGCTCTTCCGCGGGAGTCTCGGAAGCTTCCGGGGCCGCGGGCGCCCAGGCGTCGCCGGCCGGTGCCGGGTCCGTCTCTTGTTGCGGTGCGTCGGCCTGGGCCCCGAGCAGGTCGGGCCCGCCGAGCGGATCGGGCGCTGACCCGCCGTGCGGATCCGGTTCGGCCGGTTTGTCCCAGTCGGCCCAGGGATCGAAGCCGTCCGGCGGCGAGGCCGGCGTCTGGTCGACGGAAGCCGGCTCGGCTGCCTCTGACGACGCCTCAATGGGGGCCGCCTCGGCAAGCGGGTCTGGCTCGGTCGGTGCGACTGGCGCCTGTTCGGCGCTGGGCTCCGCGGTCGACGCGAAGGGATCGGCGGGCTCTGGCGCGCCCTCGTCCGCCGTGGCGGAATCGCCCCAAAGCGAGGTCTCGGCAGCCGGTTCCGTCTGGTCCGGGGAACCCGCGTCCGCGAAGGCCGGCTCCGGCGATGGGCCAGGGCTGTCGGGGGCGTGAGTCTCCGGGGATTGGGTCTCTGGGGATTGGGTCTCCGGGGCTGTGGCCTCCGGCACTGCCGGTTCTGGTGACTCCGGTTCCGGGCTCAGCAGCTCGCTGACCGACAGCTCCGAAAGAGGCTTGCGCTCGGTTTCGGGGGCGGCGGAGTCCTCCGGCGCCGGATCGGCGGAGAACGCCAGGTCGCCGAGATCGTCCACTTCGCGGGGGTCCGCCGAACCCAGGAGCGGCTCCTCCGAGGGGGCGATGGGATCGGCTTGCGGCGCCGCATCGCCGGCAGGCGCCTCGGATTCCGGCGCACCGAGGCTGTTATAGACGACGTCGGTTGCGATCGGGCCGTCGCTGGTCCCCGTCACGGTGACCGTCGCGCTGACGACTTCGCTGCCTGCCAGCAGGAAGGTGAAGTTGACCGTCCGCGAGGCGCCGATGCCCAGGTCCGCGAAATCGGTGCCGGGATTGAAGCTGAAGGTGCCGTCGCCGTTGTTGGTGACGCTGCCCGCGGGCGGCTGGCTCAGGATCGAGAAGCCGCTGGCGTTCTCGAGCTCCGCCTCGGCCGGCTGCGCTTCCTGGCTCTCGATCTGATCCGGCCGCGCGCCGCCGGCCGACTCATCTCTCTCAGGGTGAAGCGATTCGCTTTCCCCCCGTGCGCTGCCTAGAGCCATTGAGACACTCCCGAAGCTGCCTGCGACTGTTCGAAAGAGAACAGCTTTGCCCAAAGGTTTGCCGCCCAGAGCGTTACACTCTGGTTTGGCTTAGGCAGGCTACGAGAGGGCCGTTAAGGAAAACCTTATTCGTATAGTTAACCATTCACTACGGCGCCGAAGAACCGACCAAAAAACTCTCACATCTCAAATAGATATTCTGCTTATTCTCAATTTATCGATGATAAGTTTCTATATTTTTGGTTAATATCAGATCCAGGCTCAGATTATGTAAATTTTCTACACAGCAATACTTGCTGAATAAATTCTCTTCCCGACAGAACTTTCAAAAAGTCTTCTACTGATCTTTGATTCTGTGGTTTCTTGCTTGGGTAGAACCTGGCCTGGTCAGGTCGCCGCCGCCGCCTGTTCCGATTTCAGCGGAAAAGTCGGCGCCAAGGGCCCCAAGGCGAGGGCGCGGTCCATGACGGGCACGAGCTCCTCGGTGGCGAGATCGAACAGGGTCCGCAGGTCGTCGATCACGTAATAGACCGTCTGAAAGATGTCGATTCGATAGGGCGTACGGAAGACCGTCAGCGCGTCGAACGGCCGTCGCTCGGCCTCGGGGCTCGCGAGCGCGTAGGGAGTCTCGCCGGCCGACGAGGCGATTCCCGCGCCGTAGATGCGCGGGCCTCGAGGGGTCTCTATGAGGCCGAACTCCACGGTGAACCAGAACAGCCGCTGAAGCATCCAGAGGTACTTGGAGTCGATCGACAGGGCGAGTCGGCCGTAGCGCTCGAGAAAATCGGCGTAGGTTCGGTTGGTCAGCATCGGGCAGTGCCCGAAAATCTCGTGGAAGACGTCGGGCTCCTGCAGGTAATCAAAGTCCTCCCGGCGGCGAATGAAGGTGGCCGCCGGAAACTTGCGGTTGGCGAGCAGTTCGAAGAAGCGGCGGGGCGAGATCAACGCCGGCACAGGCGCAACGCCGAATCCGGACGTTTCGGCCAGACGGCGGTCGACCTCCGAGAGCTGGGGCACACGGTCGCGGGGCAGATCCAGCAGCTCGAGACCAGTCAGGAACTCCGGACAGACCCGCCCCGGCAGCAGGGCGGTCTGGCGCTCGCAGAGGTCGCGCCAGATCCCGTCTTCTTCGCGCGTGTAGTCGATCCGGCCGTTCTGGTCCGGGTGTTTCGATTGGTAGCGGCTCGACTGGGCCATGCCCGCCTCGGACATCTGTGGGCGAATTTTTTCGACCCGACCCGGTCCCCATTTCGTTCCCTCGCGCGACGCCCCGGAACCGGGACCCCGCTATGCGCCGTCGCGCCTCGACGACCAGTCTAGCTGGGTCTTATTAATCTTTTCTTTCCCATAGCGCTCCACAGGAGGCCCGGAATTGCCACGGCGGCCGCCTATCGGAAGTTGAATATTGCCGAGCTGGCCCTTCACCCGGCAAGCTGCCAGGGCTGCCTATCCGATCGGACAATTAACTGTTCTAAAGCCCTTTTTTCTTGAACTACGGAGCTCTCGACGGCGCTCGTGATTGACTCTGACACGCCTGACGCGGGAACAACTGCCAGGGCTGCCCCACGGTCATGCCACAACAATGACACGCCACGAGGCCCGCGATTTCGGTCATTCTGTCGATCACTTCGCTGCTTGCCCCTGCCCTGCCGCAGTCCCTTCCCCGGACAACGCGGCGGGGCTTTTCTTTTGCCCCATGTCTTGCGCCAATGGGCCGTCGCTCCGGCCGCTGATGCCGATAGCTATTGAAGTTACCGGGAAATTCATTCTTTGATACCAGGATCGCCGTTAACGATTCCCCGCAAAGTCCGCCGCGGGCGTACGGCGAGGGCCGCGCTTCCCGCACAGGACAGGCATCGAGCGTCGTCATGCCCATTGTTGTCATCATCGACGACCGGATCACCAACCGCCGGATCCTCTCCGAGCTCGCCACCACGATCGAGCCCGAAGTGCAGGTCGAATCCTTCGACGACCCCCTGGCCGCGCTGTCCTGGATCGAGGAGAACACGCCGGACCTCGTAATCACCGACTACAAGATGCCGAATGTTGACGGCGCCGAGTTCGTCCGCCGCTTCCGCCACCTGCCGTTCTGCTTCGACGTGCCGGTGATGGTGATCACGATCTACGAGGACAAGGAGTTCCGCTACAAGGCGCTCGAAGCCGGCGCGACGGACTTCCTCCTGTCACCGGTCGATCACCACGAGTTCCGCGCCCGCTCCCGCAATTTGCTGGCGCTGCGCATGCAGCAGCAGATCATCAAGAACCGGGCCTATTCGCTCGAGCAGAAGCTGGCCCAGGATCATCGGACGCTCGAATCGGTGCTGCACGAGAGCCGCGAGCGGCTGCGGGCGGTGATCGATGCAGTGCCCGCGATGATCTATGCCTGCGATGTCGATCAGCGCTTCCTCTTCATGAACGACTACGCGGCGGCGCTGGCCGGCACCAATCCGGAATCGGCGATCGGCCGGACCGTGATCGAGGTCTTCGGCAAGATCACCGGCGCCAAGAGCCAAGCCTTCGACCTCAGGGTTCTGAATTCCGGCGAGGTCCTGCCGCTCTTCGAGGATACGATGATCGATGCCGAGGGCCTGGATAAGGTCTTGCTGACCACCAAGTGTCCGATCGCCGACGGCAGCGGCAAGACGACGATGGTGGTGACGGCCGCGCTCGATATCACCGCCCGGAAGCAGGCCGAACGCAAGCTTCTGGAGGCCGTGCGCGAGGCCGACATCGCCAACCGCGCGAAGACCGAATTCCTGGCCAATATGAGCCACGAGCTGCGGACGCCGCTGAACGCCATCATCGGATTCTCCCAGATCATGGCCGAGCAGTCGCGGGGCCCGATGGGCAACGAGACCTACATCGAATACTCCAAGGATATCAACAACAGCGCCGTACACCTGCTCGGCATCATCAACGAGATTCTCGACCTCTCCCGGATTGAATCTGGTAGAATTACCATCCGTGACGAGGAGATAGATCTCTACGAGGCGATTGACGACGTCGTGCGGATCACCAGGCCGCGCGCGGCGGAAGCGGATTTGGAGATCGTCTGCAAGCTGCCGAAGGGATTACCCCTGCTTGTAGCCGATAGAATCAAGTTCAAGCAAATGCTGCTGAACCTCTTGAGCAACGCCATCAAATTCACACCGGCCGGGGGCCGCATCGAGGTCGCGGCGCAACCGGCGGACGGGGTCCGCGTATCCGTTGCCGACACCGGCATCGGCATGTCGGCGGAGGAGATTCCCTTGGCGGTCTCCCGTTTCGGCCAGGTGGAGGGCTCGCTCGCCCGCAGCCACGCCGGCGCGGGCCTCGGGCTGTCGATCGTCACCAGCCTGATGGAGCTCCACGGCGGCAGCTGCGAGATCGAGAGCCAGAAGGCCGTGGGCACCACCGTTACCCTTCATTTTCCAAGAGAGCGCCTTACAAAAATCGCCAAGCGGGCGTAACGCCACCGCCTTCCTGGCCCTGATTACTCGGAGAAAGAGAGATAGAAGCAAGAACGTCCAGATTTCGACTGGCCCTCGACAACGTGATCAAGCGGCTGCGCAACCGGTCCGACAGCGAACATGAACAGGCGCTGGTCAGGGTCGGTTTCGGCGTTTTCGCGCTGCCCTATTGCCTGTTCCTGCGCCTGAGCAGCGACGGCGACTCCCCCTACGACCTCGCGGTGTTCTATCTTACCGTGCTGGCGATCGCCTATTTCCTCGTCGGCCTGGCGATCCTCGCCCACATCGTGATCCGCCCCGCCCCCTCGAGCGCGCGGCGCATCTGCGGGCTCATGACCGATCTCGGCGCCATGACGGCCTGCATGCATGTCGGCGGTGCGCTGACCGCATTCTGGTATCCGGTCTATCTCTGGATCACCTTCGGCATGGGGTTTCGCTATGGCCGCGCCCATCTGGTCGGGGCGGCGACCGGCAGCGTCATCAGCTTCGCGATCGTCGTCGCGACGACGCCCTACTGGTCGCAGCACGGCAACCTGGCGGCCGGCCTACTGATCGCCCTGGTCATCCTGCCAGCCTATGCCTCGATGCTGCTGACCAAGCTGACCAATGCCAAGGCCCAGGCCGAGGAGGCCAGCCGCGCCAAGAGCCGGTTCCTCGCCAACATGAGCCACGAGCTGCGGACTCCGCTCAACGCGATCATCGGCATGAGCGGGCTCATGGTCAAGAGCGACCTGGACCCCGACCAGCGGGAAATGGTCACCTCGGTCCAGGCGGCCGGCCGCTCGCTGCTTTCGCTGATCAACCAGATCCTCGACTTCTCGCGCATCGAGTCCGCGAAGGTCTCGGCCAAGTACGCGACCTTCGATCTCCATGCGATGCTCGCCAACCTGGGCACGCTGATGCGCCCCCAGGCTTCGGCCAAGAACCTGCGCTTCTCGATCCACCTCGAGACCGGCGTGCCGGCTGCGATCGACGCCGACGAGCAGTACCTTCACCAGATCCTGGTGAACCTGGTCTCAAACGCGATCAAGTTCACCGAGCAGGGCGGCGTCGGTCTCGTCGTCCGCCCGGTCCGCGGGCCGGAGCGCGACGGCCTGCGCTTCGAGGTCCGGGACAGCGGCATCGGCATCGCCGCCGACGCCCGGGAAAAGATCTTCGACAGCTTCAGCCAAGCGGACGACACAATCACTCGGCGTTTCGGCGGAACCGGATTGGGCCTGGCAATCTGCCGCCAGCTGGTCGAGATGATGGGCGGCCGGATCGACGTCGAGTCCGAGTCCGGCCGCGGCAGCCGCTTCTGGTTCCAACTGCCGCTGTCCGAGCCCGAGACCGCCCCGCGCCTCGCACCGCCGGAGGACGGGCAGCTGATCCTGCTGGGCCGGGACCCGCTGCCGGCGGACCTGGATCGGGCGCTGAACGGGGCCGGCCTGGAGGTCGAGCACGTCGATAGCGTCCAAACGCTGCTGGGATGGCTCGCGCAGCGGCACGGGCAGGGATCCCTGCGGCAGGTTCTGCTGATCGCCCCGGACGGTCTGGACGCGGCGCCGGCGGAGGTCGTATCCGAAGTCGAGGACGCCGGCTTCGCTCTCCCGGCGATCCTGATCGGCCCGGTCGAGCCGCCGCCGGACCGGGCCCTGCTCGAGACGGCCTTCCTATCCTGGCAGGCGGATCTCCAAGACCCCGGGGCACTGCTCGACACGCTGCGCTTCGCCCTGACGGACCGGCAGCCGGCGCCGGCCACGGACAGCGACGCGCTCGCCGTGGCTACACGCCCGCTCGATATCCTGGTAGCCGACGACAACAAGATCAATCGGCGGGTCATCGCCAAGATTCTCGAGCGCGCGGGCCACCGCACGGCGCTGGTCAAGAACGGCGAGCAGGCCCTGGACGCGCTCGCGGCCACGGCCTTCGACCTGGTCATCATGGATATGCACATGCCGGTCATGGGCGGGGTGGAAGCGACCAAACTCTACCGCTTCTCGAATCTCGACCGGCCCCACCTGCCGATCCTCGCGCTCACCGCGGACGCCACGGCGGCCGCCCAGCGCGAGGCCGAAGAGGCGGGGATGGATGCCTGCCTGACCAAGCCGGTGGAAGTCTCCCACCTGCTCGAGACGATCGAGCGCTTCGCACCGGACCGGGCGAAGCGCGCTCAGACGTCGCCCGGCGAGACGGCCGAGCAAGCGGACTCCAACGTGCTGACCCATCCCCGCTTCGCCCAGGCCCGGCAGCGGCCGATCGACCACAAGACCCTGGCCAAGCTGCTTTCGATCGGCACGAGCCCGCACTTCGTCACCAGCCTGATCGACGATTTTCTCGAGGACGGCGAGGATCTGGTGCGGCAGATCACCGTGGCGGCCGAGCAGGGCGACGTGCAAGCCTTTCGGGACCAGGTACACGGCTTGCGCGGCAGCGCGATCAACATCGGCGCGACGAAGCTCTATGAGCTCCTGCTCAGCTACCGCGATCTCACGGCCGATGCCATCGAGCGCGACGGCCCTGGCCATGCGCAGAGGGTCCGCGCGGAGTTCGACATCTGCCGGGATGCGCTCCTGCAGTTCGTGCGCGACCGACAGGACGAGGAAGTTCCTTCCTGAACCGCTGAGTCTTATCGAGTGGCTTTTTCCGCCTGGCGGGACGCAGGGGCGCGCCGGCGGTCTTGGGCCGCCGCCATGCGGGCCATCTTCCTCAGATCCGCGGGTGACATCTCCAGGACCGTGTCGACCCAGACCATGGCGATGTCTCTCAGCTCATCGTAGGTCACGGGATTGACGCGTCGGCGCGCCTGGTAGATCGAGCGGCGCATCCGGTGCTGGCGGTCGTGACCGTCGACGAAGGCCCGCACCGCCTCGGGAGCCTCGCCGGCCTCGGCCAGATGATCCACGAGTCCCAGTTCGAAGAGCTCCTCGGCGCTGTAGATGCGGCCGCTTAGAATCATCCTTTCCGCCTCGATCGGGCCGAGCCGCCGGGAGATCAGGCTGTAGGCGCCCATACCGGGGAACATGTTGAACAAGCATTCGGGGAGCCCGAACTTTGTGCCTCTTTCGGCGATGATGAGATTACCGGACAAGGCCGCCTCGAATCCGCCGCCGAGGGCGTCGCCCTGGACCATCGAGATCGTGATCAGCGGCAGATCGAGATTGATGTAGTTGGCGTAGACCAGGTCAATGCACGCGATCGCGTAGTCGACCAGAGCCGCCCTGTCCCGGCTGCCGACCAATTCCTCGAACAGGCGCAGATCGCCGCCCATGGAGTAAACACCGGGAATCGTTGAACCGCAGACCATGTAGCGCACGGCCGCTGAGCGCCCCGCAGGCAAGCGCGCGAAATGCCGTGTGACGCGCTCCTGTATCCAGCGGCCCTCCGCGGCCAGGCCGCAAGTGATGCTAGGCCGGGCCTCCGGGCTGAAGTAGGTCCAGAGGATCTTGCGGGACGCGTCGTAGTCGACGACGAACTCCCGCAGTTCCCGGCAGGCGTCCAGAAAGTCGACGAACTCACCGTCCCCCGCGGGAGCGTCCGCCACTGGCGGCACCGAAACCGCCGACAGGGGCCGCGCGACGCCATTCTCGGTCAGAGCCCCAGCATCGACCGTTCGGCGTACCTGTGCCTCACCCATGATTGCACCTACCTTGCCCGCATTCCCCTTGTTATCTAAAGTTTATCATTCATTTGGTATTTCGCCAGTGCATATATTGTGAGTAATCGAAACCTATAGTTGCAAAATGTAACTCGCATAATAGGCTTGGTCGCACGATTAGATTCAACCAACAATCGTCATAGTGCATCCCTCACATGCCAGGCTATGACGTTCTGCAGGACAACTTCGAGGCGACGTTCTTCTTCGCGCCGCGGTCCCACGGCTCTAGAACAGATCCAAGTGGTGACAGAATCGCCAGAGGCGATCCGTCACACTTGGGTCTGCTCAAAGAATGTCGATATCGAGCGGATTCACTTATCTTTGCCGGAACCGCGAAGCGTTTCCGTCAAAACATGATCTGCCCTAGACACCCGTTGAGCGGTCGACGAGATGCACGTAGGAGCCGGCTACGTTGGCGCGAAGCAGTCCGGCTGATCCCAGGCATTGCCCGGAGGCGTCGCGAAGGTGGAATAGGGGCTCGGCGCCGAAGGCGCCGCTCGACGTCGGGTTGTCCATGGTTGAATAGTGGAACTCGTGCCCGCGCAAGGACGTACCACTCGGGCCGAGCGGCGTGGCCCCGGCGGTGCTGAGCTGGCGGTAGCCGAGGCTGAGCCGCGGCTGTGCGAACGAGGTCTCCAGCGGCAGCAGTCCGGCCATCTCTCGGGGGTGGCGCTGGGGGTCGATCAGCCGGCGCCCGAGCACCATGAAGCCGCCGCACTCGCCGTAGACGAAGGCGCCACGGGCTGCCGCCTGCCGCAGGCCGTTCTTGAAACGCCGATTGGATTCCAGCTGCGCGGCGTGCAGTTCGGGATAGCCGCCGGGTAGGTAGACGGCATCGGCCTGCTCCGGTGGCGCCTCGTCGGCCAGGGGCGAGAAGAAGGTGATCTCGGCGCCGCACCGCCGCCAGGCGTCGATCACGAAGGGGTAGCAGAAGGCGAAGGCTTGGTCCCGGGCGACGGCGATCCGACGGCCCAGCGGCGGCAGCGGCGGCTCGTCCGGCGGCGCCGGCAGCCGGGCCGGCCGGGCCAGTCGCCGCAAGCGTTCGAGGTCGACGTGAGACGCGACCACGGCCGCCGCCTCGTCCAGGAAGCCCTCCAGGTCGTTGTGCTCGGCCGCCTGGACCAGTCCGAGGTGCCGTTCGGGCAAGGCCAGCGCGGGTGTCCGCGGCAAGGCGCCCAGCACCGGGATGCCGAGCGGCGCCATGGCCTCGCGCAACAGGCGCTCGTGCCGCGCACCGCCGATTCGGTTGAAGATGACGCCGCCGATCTCGATTTCCGGCTGGTGGCTCGCCAGGCCCCGCACCACCGCGGCCGCCGTCGCGGCCATGCCCCGGGCATCGACCACCAGAACCACCGGCCAGCCGGTCACCCGCGCCAGGTCGCCGGTCGAGCCGCGGCCGTCGGGCGCCCCGTCGAACAGGCCCATCACCCCTTCGCCGAGGATCAGCTCGGCGCCGCGGCCGGCGTTCTCCGCGAGCGCCGCGAGGGTGCCGGGACGCATCGCCCAGGTGTCGAGGTTGGTGCAGGGGCGCCCGCTCGCGCGGCTGTGAAAGGCCGGGTCGATGTAGTCGGGACCGGCCTTGACCGATGCCACCGCCACGCCGGCGTTGCGGAAGTGCCGCAGCAGCGCCAACGTGCAGACCGTCTTGCCGCTGCCCGAAGCCGGCGCCGCGAAGAGGAGTCCGCCGGCCATGGGGCTCAGCCCACCTCGCGGTTCCGTTCTTGGTCCAAGGGATCCGGATCCAAGCAGCGCCCGGCCAGTGCGCCGAGCCAATCGAGTCCGTCGCGCAGGCGCACGACCTGGCCGACGACGACCAGCGTGGGCGGCGTGACGCCGGCCGCCCGGGCGTCCGCGTCGCACGACCCGAGCGTGGTCTCGAGCACGCTCTGCGCCGGCAGGCTGGCGTTGCTGACCACGGCGACCGGCTCGTCGGGCGCGCGCCCGCCGGCCATCAGTAGTCCGGCAATCCGCGCCAAATGCTTCAGGCCCATGTAGATCACGATGACCGGCGATCCCCGCGCCAGGGCGGGCCAGTCCAGCTGGTCCGGCACCTCGCCCGCCACATTGTGGCCGGTCAGGAAGGTGACGGCCGAATTGGTGCTCCGGTGAGTTACCGGAATGCCGGCATAGGCCAGGCCGCCGATTCCGGCGGAGACGCCCGGTACAATCCGGAAGGGAACGCCGGCGGAAACAAGGGCCAACGCCTCCTCGCCGCCGCGCCCGAACACGAAGGGGTCGCCGCCCTTGAGGCGCAGCACCCGCTTTCCCTCGCGCGCGTAGGCGACCAGCCGGCAGGAGATGTCGGCCTGCTTCGGCGAAGGCCGGCCGCCGCGCTTGCCGGCGTACTCCAGGACCGCACCCGGGCGGGCGAGCGACAGGATGCTCTCGTTCACCAGGGCGTCGTAGACCACGACGTCGGCGCCGCGCAGCCCCTCGAGCGTGGTCAGGGTGAGCAGGCCGGGATCGCCCGGGCCGGCCCCGGCCAGCCAGACCCATCCGGGCTCGAGCGAGGGAAGAGTGAAGGGCAGGCTTTCCATGGCGCAATCCTAGATTCGCCGAAGCGCCGTGCCTAGAGCAGATCCGGATTTGATGAATCGCTATGGGCGATTCATCAAATCCGGTGAATCTGCTCTAACTCAATGATGTAGATCGGATTCACATGTTTAGACGGAAGCAGGACCTGCTTCCGTCTAAACATGACCCGATCTAGTCAGCACCGGCCACCGATTTATAGAATGGCGACATGGATCGGAAAGCGGAAGGACCTCTCAGGCGCGGCTGGACCACCGGCGCCTGCGCCACCGCCGCCGCGAAGGCCGCCTACGGCGCGCTCTCGACCGGCGCGTTTCCCGACCCCGTGACCATCACCCTGCCGGGCGGCGAGCAGCCGGCATTCGCCCTCGCCCGGGAAGCGCTGGGCCAGCATGTCGCGCAGGCCGGCATCGTCAAGGACGCCGGCGACGATCCCGACGTGACCCATCTGGCCGAGGTCGTCGTCACGCTGCGCCGCGGTGCGCCAGGTTCGGGTCTTGCGTTCAAGGCGGGCGAAGGGGTCGGCACGGTGACCAAGGCCGGGCTGCCCCTGGCGGTGGGGGAACCGGCGATCAACCCCGCGCCGCGCCGGATGATCGAGGCCGCGCTGCGCGAGGCGGCGGGCGGAGAGCCCGGCGACCTCGAGATCGAGGTCTCGGTCCCAGGCGGCGCGGCCTTGGCGGCGCGGACCTGGAACCCCCGCCTCGGCATCGTCGGCGGTCTTTCCATCCTGGGCACCACCGGCATCGTGGTGCCCTATTCCTGCGCAGCCTGGATCCACTCGATCCACCGGGGCATAGACGTGGCGCGCGCCGCCGGCCTGGCCCACGTCGCCGGCTGCACCGGCTCGACCTCGGAGTGCGCGGTGCAGGCGCTCTACGACCTGCCGGACCACGCCATGCTCGACATGGGCGACTTCGCCGGCGGCCTGCTCAAGTACCTGCGCCGGCACCCCTTGCCGAAACTCACCATCGGCGGCGGCTTCGGCAAGATCTCCAAGCTCGCCCAGGGCCACCTCGACCTCCACTCGGGCCGCAGCCAGGTCAACCTGGACTGGCTCGCCGAACGCCTTGCCGAACTGGACGCGGACGCGGAGCTGGTCGACGCCTGCCGCCGGGCCAACACGGCCAACGAGGTCCTGACCTTGACCCGCGGCGCGGTGGCGCTGGCCGACGTCCTGGCGGAGCGGGCCCGCGAGACCGCGCTGGGCCTCCTGGCCGGCGAGACCGAGGTCGAGGTGCTGATCTTTGACCGCCAGGGCGGCCTGGTCGGACGCTCCCGTGGCTGACCGAAAGCGCCTGCTCATCCTCGGTGGCACGGAGGAGGGCTGGGCCCTGGCCGACTGGGCGGCGCGACAGGAGCGACTCTGCGTCACAACCTCGCTGGCCGGCCGCACGCGCGAGCCGAAACGGCCGCCGGGGCAAGTGGTCTCGGGAGGTTTCGGCGGCGCCGAGGGGCTGACCGCATTCCTGCGGGAACAGGCAACCGACCTGCTGGTCGACGCCACCCACCCCTTCGCCGCGACCATGGCCGGCCACGCCGCCGCGGCCTCAGCAGCCGCCGGGGTTCCCCGCCTGAAGCTCCTGCGCGCGCCCTGGCAGGCCGAGGACGGCGACCGCTGGATCACGGTGCCGGACACGGCCGCCGCGGCGCGCGCCCTGGAGGCACTCGGCGAACGCGTCTTCCTGTCGTCCGGCCGCCAGGGCATCGAGGCCTTCGCGCCGTGCCGCGACCACTGGTTCCTGGTGCGCCTGATCGATCCGCCGTCCACGCCGCTGCCCCTGGCCCGGCACGAGATTGTTCTGGCGCGCGGCCCCTTCGACGCGGACGAGGAGGTGGCCCTGCTTCAACAGCACCGCATCGACGCGCTGGTCAGCAAGAACAGCGGCGGCGGCGCGACCTACGGCAAGATCCTGGCGGCCCGGCGCCTCGGCCTGCCCGTCGTCATGATCGCGCGGCCGCCCGCGCCCCCGGGGGACAGCGTGGCCAGCGTCGAAGCCGCCGCCGAATGGATCGCGGCGCGGCTAGAGCAGATCCGGGTTTGACTGTATCGCTTCAGGCGATCCATCAAACCCGGTGAATCTGCTCTAACTCAATGAAATGTTTAGACGGAAGCAGAACCTGCTTCCGTCTAAACATGGTCCGATCTAGCGTGACGCCCGCCGGTGCGGGCGCAGCAGATGAACGTGGTCGGCGGCGTAGAGACGGCTGTCCTCGAAAGCGTCCTGCGCGAGCACGCGGCCGACCAGGATCAGCGCCGTCCGGGTGATCTTGGCGGCGCGAACCTCGGCTCGGATGTTCGCCAGCGTGCCGCGGATCACCTGCTGGTCCGGCCAGGTGGCGCGGTAGACCACGACGACCGGACAGTCGGCGCCGTAGTGCGGCGTCAGGCTGTCGACCACGTGCTTGAGGTTGCGCGCCGAGAGGTGGATCGCGAGCGTCGCGCCGGAAGCGCCCAAGGCGGCGAGCTCCTCGCCCGGCGGCATGGCCGAGGCCTTCATGGCGGTGCGAGTCAGCACCACGGTCTGGCTGACCCCCGGCAGGGTCAGCTCCTGGCCCAGGAGCGCCGCAGCCGCGGCGTAGGCCGGCACGCCCGGCGTGATGTCGTAGGCGATGCCGAGTTCCTTGAGGCGGCGGATCTGCTCGGCGATGGCGCCGTAGAGCGAAGGGTCGCCGGAGTGCACCCGCGCGACGTTCTGGCCGTCCCCGTCGGCGCGGCGCATCTCCTCGACGATCTCGTCCAGGGTGAGCGGCGCCGTGTCCAGGACCCGCGCGTCCGGCGCCGCGTGGGCCAGAACCTCCTCGGGTACCAACGACCCGGCATAGAGCACGACCGGGCAGGCGGCGATCAGGTCGCGGCCGCGCAGGGTTATCAGGTCGGCCGCGCCCGGCCCGGCGCCGATGAAATGTACGGTCATGCCGAAGCCTCCAGGTCGTCGGCCCGCTTGGCGGCGTAGCCGCGCGGCGTATAGACCCAGCAGCCGCCGTCACCGCGCGCCACGCGCCGGGTCTCACGCGAGCCGACCAGCACGACCGTCAGCATGTCGACGCGCGCCAGCGTCAGCTCCTTCAGATCGATCACCTCGACCGTCTCGCCTTCGCGGCCGAGGCGGCGGGCGAGCACGACCGGAGTCTCCGGCGGCCTCGCCCGGCCCAGGATCTCGACCGCCGCCTCGAGCTGGCGCTTGCGCCGCTGGGAGACGGGGTTGTAGAGCGCTACCACGAAGTCGCCCTCGGCGGCGGCCTTGAGGCGTCGCTCGATCGCCGGCCAGGGGGTCAGCAGGTCGGACAGCGAGATGGCGCAGAAGTCATGACCCAGGGGCGCGCCGATGCGCGCGGCCGCCGCTTGCAGGGCCGAGAGGCCCGGGGCGACCGAGATCGCGACCCGCTTCCACTCGGGGCGGTCCGCGCGGTCGAGGAGTTCGAAGACCAGGGCCGCCATGGCGTAGATGCCCGGGTCGCCGGAGCAGACCAGGGCCACCTGGCGGCCCGCGGCGGCGAGGTCGAGGGCCGCCCTGACTCGCGTCTCCTCCTCGCCGAGGTCGTAGTCGTGCCGCCGCTTGCCCTCGGCGAGGCCGCCGAGCAGGTCGAGATAGAGCCGGTAGCCGACCAGGTCCGAGGCCCCGGCCACCGCCGCCTCGACCTCCGGCGTGCGCCAGTTGGGATCACCGGGCCCCAGACCGATCACGGAAAGACGGCCGCGCGGCGCGCCGACCGGCCCGATCTGCCCGGGCGCCAGGGCGACGGCGCAGGTCCCGCGCGTCGAGCGGGTCTTTTCGACCAACAACCTGCCCTCCGGCCCGGCCGCCGCCAAGGCGGCACCTTCGGAGACCCCATGACACCCGACCTCGCGGAACACCAAGTCCGAAGGCCTGGAGAGTCGCGGCGTCTCGGCTTCCAGTCGGTCCGCATCGAAGAACCGGGCCTCGACGCCGAGCGCTTCGGCGACCGCGTGCACCGCCGCTTCGTCGGCCTTCAAGTCCAGCGAGTAGACGCCGGCCACCGCGGCTTCGGCGAGCCCGGCTTGCGCCAGGCAGCGGCGCGCCAGGGCGATCAGTTCCTCGGCCTCCGCACCCCGCTCACAGCCGAGACCGAGCGCCA
>JAAUYK010234450.1_pt1 | contig 47746 bp, 54 predicted proteins | sample 7278021 | NCBI WGS metagenome assembly JAAUYK01 (sample SAMN14350223, study PRJNA611818) | marine sediment metagenome | isolation source: surface marine sediment (1.8m) | place: French Polynesia: Moorea | collected 2018-08
AAAGCTCTTGTTCGTCAAGAAGTAGAAAAACGTCAAGCAGAAGAGATGCAAAGTGCTGAAGAAGAAGCTGCCGCTGCAGATCAAGTTGAAAAAGAAAAGAGTTCTGCTAGAGTAGCTGCAATGGCCGCAGATATGAAAGCTGGAGATACTGACCTACAAGCGCTCAAAGCTTCTGCACAGTTAGCAAATCAAAAAGAAGGTGATAAAGTTAAAGCATTAGCATCTGGTAAGAATCCGGATGAAGTTGATGCTGAAACTGCAGAGGAAGAAGCCGCAGCAGAACAATTAACTAGTGCAGTTCAACAAGAAACGAAAGAAGTTGTTGATATTGCCGATGATATTTTTAAGAAAGTTAGAGACTCATAAAAATGACTGATGAAGAAATGCGTGATGAACAGGACGTAATAGTAAGGCCCGTCATATCTAATCTTCCTGTTGCTATTATTGTTGTTAATAAGGATAGACGGGTGATGTTATCAAATAAAGCAGCAGAATTGATATCAGGTAAAACTGAAGGACAGATGTTTAATCTCCGAGGTGGAGATGTATTAGGTTGTATTTATGCGCAAGGTGATGAAAAAGGTTGTGGTTATGCTGAAGAATGTCAAGGTTGTCAGATTAGAGAAGCTGTTGTAGGGGCCTTCAGAGAGAAAACAAGTAAGACTTTACTTGATACTAATTTAATATTGAAAGAATTCGGAAAAAGAGATTTAAAAGTTTCCGCTACATACATTAATATTGAAGACATACAAAAAGAAATTGTTGAAATCGAAAGAAGAAGATCTCCTGGTCGTAGGAGAAGCGATGTAGATAAAGAATTAGTTATCGTTGCAGTTGAAGACGTAACTGAATTTAGACGTAAAGAAAGATTAGAAGCTGCAATAGAAACAGTTGGTGCAGCATGTCATGAAATGAATAATCCATTACAAAGTGTTATTAGTCATTTAGAACTAATTCAAATGGATATTGAAAAAGATAGTGTAGATAAAGAGAATTTAACTGAAAAATTAAAAGGTATGAGTAGTTCACTTGAACGTTTAAGTGAAACCGTAAATATGTTATTGAATTTAAAAGTATATGAAACTAAACCATATGTTGATGGTAAAAGCATTTTAGATGTAGACAAATCGTTTAAAGAAGGTAGCCCCTAAGGAGGCGATTTAGATGTCAACCAATCAATTCTCTCGGTCGATATATTCACAACTTCGACAGAAGAGAGTTAACCTAGTAACAGAAGAAGAAAAGAAATGGAGAGCTTCCGAAATATGGAAGTGCAGATGCAATCCTCTCTATTTTATTTTCAACTATTGCATGATTGATGAGGGTGGCGGTACTGTATTGTATTCACCAAAACTAATGCACAATAAAATTCGTCGAGTAGTCAGATCAATATATAACTATAAAAAGTGTATATTAATGGCTTCTCGTCAGTTAGGTAAATCTACTATTGCTGCATGTTTGGTCGTCTGGGCTGTTATTTTCTACCCCCGGAACAAAGCTGTTATCCTCAATATGAAACAGAATGCTGGTCAACGGAATTTGAGAACAATTAAATTTATCATTCAGAATCTTCCTAAATGGATGGTAAGTGGACAACCGTTCAAAACAAAGAGTGAAATTAAGACATATGTGGAATTGTTTAATGACAGTCGAATAGATGTATTTTATCCGGCGACAACACATGATCCTAGTACACTCGCACGTTCCTTGACTGTAGGCATATTATATATTGACGAAGCCGCATTTATTAAGTATATGGCGGAGATATTTGGTGCCGCACAACAAACTCTTTCAAAGGCTAGAGAACAAAATATGAAGTATGGATACCCATATTTCATGTTAGTTACAAGTACTCCCAATGGTTCACAAGGAGATGGTGAATGGTTTTATAACCGGTGGACCAATGGTGTGGAAAGTGATGATCTTTTCGTTACTGATCCGGACAATCCCGAACTTGAGATATGGAATCCGGATATGGATATTTCTAAAGCAGTAGCTGATCCCGAGAAGAATACTTTTGTAAGAGTTCGTTATCATTGGAGTGAAGACCCCAATAAGGACGAACAATGGTACAGGGAGCAATGTCAGGAGCTTGATGATCAAAGAAAGATTAATCAGGAACTGGATCTACTCTTTGTTGGTACCAGTGCTTGTATATTCGATGATGAAACTTTAGCTGCTTTTCAACCTATTAATCCAGTTTCACATCTACCCTGTCCACATTCATCTAAGTTAAGACTATTCTCAGATACAATCGATAAATCTGATTATTATATTATTGGTGCGGATACTGCTCAATCATTAGCTGGAGCTTTCTGTGCAGTTGAGATATTTGGTTTTAGAAATTTCACTCAGCTTGGTGAACTACATGCTAAGTTTGGTTCTTATACTCACTATGGTGAAGTTATTCATTTTGTCTTCCAGTGGTTATATAAACAAGTTGGGCCTAGAATTATTTTATCTATTGAGAATAACACAATTGGGCAAGCGACTATCGAGTATTTATTACTTCATGTCAAAGACTTTGATTACTTACCTTTCTTTGATAATGATGTGAAATTAAATGCAAAAGGTCAAGCTAAAGATTTAAAAATGAATGCTAATCTTGGTGTTCACGAGGTTGGTATTAAAACAACAGGTATGACTAAACCTTTAATGGCCGGTTGTTTAGTCGAGACTATTAATGAAAATCCAGCTGGATTTAAATCTAGAGAATTAGTTAATCAGTTTGGTACTATTGAGAAAACTAATACTGGAACTATTCGTGGTACTTCTTATTCGGACTTATTCATGGCTGCATGTTTCTGTGCTTACACTAGAAAACGTAAAGCGATGGATATTATGCCGAAGATTCAGTTTTCAAACCAAGAACTGCAATCACAGTTATTAGATACTGTTAAGAGTGCTGCAAGTGTAACCAACACAAAAGAATTCATTAAACATAGAACTAGTATTGAAGCCGAAATTATAGCTGCGGATGCAGATTACGATTTTAGTAAAACGACTGGATTTGAAGTTGATGATGAATTGTCTGCATTTCTACCATTTTTCTCACAATAAAGAGGTTAAGATATGCCGGATTATGGTACATCGCAACAGCAATTATTATTAATGCAGCAGATGGAATTAGCTAGATTACGACAGCAAGCTGGACAAAGACCAGATCAAAGAAATCCAGCAATTGATAGAGCTATTGAACAGCATATGGAGCAAGAGTACGAAAGACAACTTAAAAGTTCAAGGGCTCGTTATCTTCAAAGAAAGATGATAATCCCTGGTGCTATGGCTTCTGGTGCTGCAAGAACTCGTGGCTTAGATGAGATGGTTAGAGCATCTGCACAAAAAGGTGTGTTGAGTAAAGTCCCTGGTCGATTGGCGCCAGAAGAACTTACTCAACACATACTTAACGTCGGTGGTGGAGCTTATCTAGCTACTTCAGGTCTGTCTAATGTTTTTGGTATTAAGCGTAGAGCTGCACAACAACAATTTGAACCGCAACTTGGTGGATTAGGTAAAGCTGAAAGGGTAGTAGGTAATATATCAGCTTTAAACCGCGTTGCCGCTCAAATGCGTGTAGCTCAAATGGTTGCTGGTAATGAAATGCCCAGAAGTGTACAAGGAATGATGGGTCTCTATGGTATGGGCCCACAATTCTTTGGATCAAGTGCTAAAGAAATAGCCCAACATCAGGCACTAGCATCAGCAGCTGGAATTGGCGGTCAAGCTGTTAGTCAACAAATGGGCGCGATGGCCCCAAGTGCAATGGGTGGTATGGCTAATTTAGCCACTGGTATGATGCCGATGATAGCTGCACAAATGGGGTTGTCTATTTGGAAAGCTCATCGTGTTCGAAAGCTTAAAGCACAAAGAACACCTGGTGGTGAAAAAGCTGCTAAGATAGCTGATCCTATCTTTAACACTCTTGATGAACAAGCTAATATATTAGCACAACGTCAAGCTATGAAACCTGGTGAAGGAATACTTTATCAGGCTTTACGTTTTATTGGTACTCAAGTTGCCGTTAATCCTCTTATTTATGAAGAAATGGCCTTTATACGTGAGGAACGTACAAAAGGTAAAGAAGGAATTAAAGAGGAATACGGCGAAGCTATTGAGGGTGAGGGTGAAAGAGATACAATGACAAGGATCCTAGATTTTACAACAGGAGCCTTAGATAAGACTCTCGCTAAATATGATATTGGAACACAGTTGTTTAATTTCTTATCTACTGGACAGTTACCTAGAACATTACAACAGAATCTAGAAACTGTTTGGGAGAAACAGGGATTAACTAAACGAGAAGTAAGAAGTGAAGCAAAGTCACGTGGTATTACTATGGATCAGCATCGTCTAGGTATTACTACGTCACGTATGCTTATTGATATGGCGCCTAATGTCCAAATGCAAGAAGTAGCTTTATTATCTGGTATATTCGATACAAACAGATATATACTTCTTGAGACAGAAATGATTAGGCGCGGTGGTTTCGGCGTTGCGGATACTGAAAACAGAGAAGTAGAATACAGAAGATCTGCAATGGGTCGAGTGTGGGACGCTATTAAAGAAGGTGGAGCAACAATTACAAATCTTCCTGGAATCAATGCTATAGCTAATATTCTTACATTGCCCTTTCGTATGCCTGCTAAGGTTTTGGGTGGTCTAGAGAAAACTATGGATTTTACTTCTAGAATGCTCGTTGGTGGTAGAACTGCAGACATACTGGGTAGTGAAGAAGAGTTACAAAAAGCTGCTGGAATTTATAAGTCACCACAAGAAGCAGCTAATGAATTTCTGTCGCAAGGTCTTCCTACCATACAAGAGGATATTCGTATGTTAGGTGCCGTAAGAGCTCAAGCTTTAATAAATATCTATCAAGTAGTAGCTAAGCATCTTGAATTAGCAACTGGTGCAACTCATACTTATGATGAAAAGCCTTTTAGTAAAGAAATTAAAAAGGGCGCTTGGAGTATGACTGCTGGTAAATATCTAAGTGAAATAGGTCTTGAAAAACAAAATCAACGTGATCAAGATAGAATGGAGATAGCTCTTGAGAAAAGTTTTAAAGGGTCTTTCTCTGATATAGTTCAGTTTCTTGGTCAACAAGTTGGTATGTTTGGTGGAAGAGGTGAGTCTCAATTAGATCGAGTTAGACGTGCTGCAAGATATAGGGGTGGTCTTGAAAGACTATCTTTCTTAAGAACTGAAGCTGCTGAAACTTTTGGACCCGATGAATTAATGCAAGCTGCTATGTTTCGTCAACGTGGTATTAGAGGACGTGATGTAGAAGAAGCACAATTTTTTGATCCCGCGTTAGAACGTGCAATGATGGTTCAAAGGGACATAGGGCCTAGAGCTGCTAGATTTATGGGTCGTGGACGCGGTGGTTTGTTAAGTTTACTCGGTGGAACAGCTGCTGGTGTTGGTGCTCTAACTGGTGGTTTAGGTTTATTACCTATGGCTATACTTGGTGCTCTTGGTATGGGTGTAGGTGCAATATCTCCAGCTCTTGTTCGTGCAAGACAAACTGGAGAAGTATTTGGTGAATATGAGGGCGGAGCAGAACAATTCTTAGGTGTAAGAGGTAAAGTAAAATCGGAAATGCCTAAAGAATTTATAGAAAAGATTGAATCTGTTGTTGGTAAAGTAGACGATGATTGGTATATGAATCCAGCTAATCAAGTTATTATAGCTTCAATCTTACAATCTTATACACCAGCTGATGCTAAAAAGGGTATTTTTGCTATTGGTAAAGCTGCTGCTGTTACTCCTTCTAGAACAATATCTGATCTTTATCATATGTTGGAAGTAGGTGAATTAAAAGAACCTTTACCAGTTTATCTTGCTGGACTTGATCCTGATTTAGCTGGTGCTATGGGATTAGAAGAAGGGCAGGTTAGTTTCTATACAAGAAGAATGACTGGTACTGGTGGAACTTCTTTTGGTGGATTTAGACCTGGAGGTCCAAAATCAGCTAAAGAAAGAGCGGCTGAAAAATGGGGTGGAACACCTGAAGAAATAGCTGAAGAAATAGCTGTTGAAACCGATCTGGGAAAAGTTAGTCCAATTACTGGACTACCTATTACCAAATCAAAAGTAGGTATCGCTGGAATTAGTCCTATTACTGGTTTACCTATTAAAGGTTCACCTGGGACTGTTGCTCGTGAACTAGCTGAACTTAAAGAGAGTGAAGCCGAAAAGGAAGCTATTAAAAGAGAAAGAGACAAAATGTCTCTGGCTGAACGTAGTCATGAGATATTCAAACAACTATTAGGATGGTCGAAGAAAACAGCTAAAGCTGTAACTGGTAGTAAAAAGGAAGGTGGATTTCTTAGTGGATTATTTAACACTTTGACTAAACCCTTAAATGTTTTAGGTGGTATGTTACCACTAGTATTAGGTGGAACGACGGCTTTATTAGCTTTACAAGATCCAGAAACAGCTAAAGAATTTGGAACTAAAGCAGCAGTTAAAACTGTTGAAAGAAGAATGATAAAGAAAGCTGCTGAGAAAGGCGGAACAACGGTTGCACAAAAAGGTGCTGTTAAAGTTGCTCAACTTGGTGGTATGGCGGCATCTAAAGTTGCTGGTAAGGTTGGTGAAAAATTAGCTATTAAAGAGTTAGGTGAATTTGGCGTAAAAGCTGCTGGTAAGGAAGCAGCTGAAGCTGCTGCTAAAGTTGGTGGTAAGACTGGTGCTAAAATGATAGGTAAAAGTGCTCTTAAAAAGATACCAGTTCTGGGTGCTCTTGCTGGAATAGGATTTGGATTAAAACGTTTAACTGAAGGTGACTTCACTGGAGCAGGTTTAGAAATAGCTTCTGGTTTAATGGGTGGTACAGGTATTGGTTTTGTTGGTAGTCTGGGAATTGATGGTTATTTAGCTTTGAAAGATATTGAAAAAGCAAAAAAGGCTGCCGAAGGTAAGTTACCAACAGATCAGGCTCCTAGCACCTTACAGTTTAATATGGCGGGTACAATCAATCAAGAAAAAGAAGGTATTGATCACACTTTTGGAATGCCTATGATGGGTTATGGTGGATTAGCTACTAGACCTACTATAGTTGCCGAGAATTATAAACCTGAATTAGTTGTTCCAATGACAGAACCCGAAAATACTATATTCAGAAGAAACTTTGGTGATCCTAAAGCTATTCGAACTGAACTAGCTGAAAAGATTGATGAAATTCAACAAGATAATAAATTAGACCAAGTAGCGCAAGACTCAATGGCTCCTTTACTTGCAGCTAAAGCTACACAACCTCAAATTCCTATTCCAATGATAGAAACTGGAGAGGAATATATTAATGAAGATAAAGAATTTACGCCTATTGATATTAAACTAGATAAATTCTTAAATTCATTATTAGTTGATTGTTCTTTTGAGTTTGGTAACAGATACAAACGTTATGTCTATGATAGTAACGTTGGTTTTTCATTTGCTTAAGGATTAAATTATGGCGACCTTAATAAGGGATTTGAAGGAAGCAATTCAAACAGCTATTGAAACTGGTGGGAAAACTATCAAAGGTGGAGTTGGTAGTAGACCCACCAGTGATTTAAGTTTGTTTAGAATTGGTAAACCGGCAAGATTTACGGAAGCTGTTGATCCGGATAATAGAATTGCAGAATATATTGAATCAAAAATGAATGTTATTGATTTGATTCCTTGTGATTTCTCCATACCTTTAACTAAAGTATTAGATGCTACTGATGCCGAAGACAAAAATGTTCTTGTAGATGCAATTAAACCGAACATAGATTATGATTCAGCAATAATTGACTTTGGTAATATATGTAAACAATATGGATTGCCCTATGGTCATGGTGGATTAAGAATATTCTTAACAGATGATACTACAGCGACAGATGAATTTTCTAATGTATATCAAGAAAATATTTTAGGTAGTTTTCTTAACAAATTTGCTGGAGCTGCTAATCAAATCAATACTTTTGGTAGATCTGTTACTTCCAGATATGAAGATTGGATTGGTAATATTCTTAATCGCGGAGAACAATTTGGTCAACAAGCAGCAGCTAAAGCGTCACAGCTTACAGGTATAACTTTAGGAGAAAATGCTCAGTACATTGCGAGTTTAGCCGGACATACTGCAAAAGCTGCCGCTAGAGTTGTTTTGCAGGGAAATAAATTATCTTTACCCCAGGTTTGGTCAGATTCTAATTATAGTCCTAATTTTAATGCTGTAGTCAAATTAGTTTCTCCTTATGGTCATCCTGATGCTGTTAGAGAATTTATTATTAAACCTTTAATGTATCTTTTAATTTTAGCTGGTGCAAGAACTAGGGATGGTATATCCTACGGTCAAAACCCTAAGGTAACAGTTAAAGCATATGGTATTACATTTTTACCTTTAGCAACGATAAGTGGTATTAGTCTTAGAAAAGGTGGAGCAGATACTTCCTATAATATTTATAGACAGCCTTTAACTGTTGATGTGTCTATTACTTTTCAATCTTTATTAAAAGGATTTGCTATACATAAACAAGCGATAAATGATCCTATGAATACAGATGTTTACGGTAAAGCGAATCAAATAGACACTAACTTAAATTTACCGATGGGTGCATCTTCTACTTTCTTTTCAACATTAGGATCTGTTGTACAGTCTATTAAACCAGTAGCTATCAACAAAGTTTCTAGACGCTATACAAAAAGTAGTGGATTACCTAATATTCCTGCTAATTCTGAAGGTGATTCAGACAGTATGGTTAATGTTCAGACAACCAAAAAAGATAGTATTATGGAAAATAATCCTTTTGATGTTTTTAGTAATAGGGTTGAAGAACTGAGTGATTTTGTAGCTTCTAGAGTACCATCACCACAAGCTATGGATCAGAATATAGCAGAATCTACTGGGGCTGCTGCTGCGGAAACAAACACAGGTCAGTCTGAAGAAATAACTAGAACGGACTATCAAGAATTAAAAGATGCAAAACAAAGAGATCCTATTATGATGGCTAGAAAAAGAGAAGAACAAACTACTGCATCAGGATAGAAAATTAATGTAAGAGGAAAATATGAGCATACTATCATCAGGTTATTCTTCTTATATGTCGCATTTCCATAAACTACAACAACGGATAACGACATTTAATTACGCATTTAATCATGTTTTTGAATTAGCTAAAGATGGTATTTTTATCGACTGTAATATTGAAGAAAGAATGTCAGATTATCCTAAATATCCTTGCATCTATAGATATATTGAAAGTCTTGGAGCTTTCAATATTTTAAAGATATACCACTCGTCTTTAGACACAGTCGATACTTTAGTTGATTATATAACAAGCAAAAATGCTTTAGAGATCAAACCTAATTTAGATCGTATACCCGAGGATTTAACTAAACTCACAAATGATATATATTTGCAGTATACTTTCTTTTCTGATGTAAACGATCTCTTTAATCTTAAACAACATTTTCATGATTATTCCGCTTTAAGGAAATTGATAAATTATTCTAATGCTTTGTCTGATGATGTATATAACGAGTTACATGCAAATCATAGTTTTATTCATTTGTTTCTTTTTGATTTTATATTCAGACAACAGTTAAAGAATAATGCAAACTATTCTAACGCCTTAAATGTTTATTGTATTACTAATGATATATTTAATCGACAGTCTATTATTGATGAATTTGGAAATTTTATAGATGCAAATGAAAATGTATTTTTAAGAAACGTCGTCAGTACTATTATTCAAAGTCTTTATAAAATGTCTAATACTGACGACCATCTTATTAGTGCTATTATGGAAAGAATTAGGCCTAATCTTGAAACTTTAAAACTTGCTTTTGAAAACTATACAACAAACTCGACAGTATTACCATCTTCCGAAATTTCTTATTATTGTCTTAACTCTTTATACTTAGTATTTGGATCTAAGACTATTAATGAAATTTTTAATAATGAAGATATATTTGATCAAGCTTACATACAAACGGTTAGTAATGATGAAGATATTATTTTCCAGAACTTTGTCAGTACAGTATCATCAACTAATCTTAAAAGCTATTTATATTTATCATATCTTTACAAGTTTTGGCCGGTCAAATTTGTAAATATATATCCTCTTATTATGGATAAATATGTCGAAGATATTGTTAAACCTGATTCATTATTAGCTTATCCACAAAAGAATTTAGAGTCAATAGCAAAGCATCTTATTGCAGAACCTATCTTAAAGTATGGCCCACTAACAGAGTATTTCAATAACAATGTTAACACCTCGTATCTTTATAATCTTTGTCAAGAAGAAGGTGTAACTCAATTTGGTAGTTTTATTTACTTCGTTAAATTGATGGATGGTTTTATGGAATCAGATGTTTATAAAGATTTCGTGGACAATGTCTATCATGATGTGTTTTTGATATTGAGGGATAAAGGTTATGTAGACCATAATTTTAATTGGTGTACATGTAAAGAATTATTTAATCTTTTCTTTAAATCTTTTATAAGATCAAATATTACTAGTAATAGTATTTTCCCTAATGTTTCTAGTGAGTTTGAAAACGTGTTTTATAACATTATTAATAACAGCACTGGTGATCCCATTTATGATGTGAATATATCTTTTGTCGAAACCAGATTAAAGAGTCTTTATAATAGTATGGTTATCTCTCATTTTGATAAAATACATGGATTTGTTGAGAGTATGTTCTTGTCTAAACTATCTGACATAGCTGCCTATCGGATGTTAAACTATTTTCTTGTAGATCAGTCATAAGTTATATAGAAATAGTCTAAGTGTAAAAAATCAAGTTTAACTTAGACTAGGAGGACTAATGCCCAGTGAATTAGCCAGGAATAAGGTAAAAACCCGTACTGTCAAATTATTTGTTTCCAAATTTTTGACAGATGACTTTTTTGTAGATATGATCAGGATTTCCTTGTATCCTGCAGATTTTAGCTCCATTACAATTGGTTCATCAAATTCAACAATTGAGTATATCAACGAATTTCTTAAGGATCTTAGTATAGTCGCAAAAAACATGAAGTTGGGTAATTTGACAGTTATACAAAATAACATTCAACTGACTGTATCTCTTATCAACATACGTGAAACGGGAATGAGTATTTTAAACTATGATAATGTGTTTCAACATTTCCCTTCACAGGATCTTAATACTCAAAGGCTTATTAAGGCCGCAATAGACAAAAGACTACATGATGTTGACCAATTTCGTGAATTGGTAAATGAAATACTTAGTAAAATACATGCTTACTATATTTCGTCAGAAATTAGTGCAGCCGTAGCATCTATGGATCATTATCATGAATATTGTAGTAATCCTGAGGTTGCGATATTTGAGACACTCAAATTATGGAAAGACGAGATAGTAGGTGCTTATAACGAAACTGCAAAATTACAACCAATAGACAGAGCCGAAGAACTTGAGGATCATGTTATTATTAGTAACAGAAAGTCGGTCGATAGATTAGCTGATACCTTATTCAAATATATATCAACTGGTTATTCATTTTACAAAACTGGATTCACTTTATTTGATCAATATATTGAAGGTTTTGAAAGTAGTTCGGTACACTTGATTTCAGCACCTTCAAATCATGGTAAAAGTCTTTTGATGATTAATTTGCTTAAAAACATGATACGTGCTAATTTAAGTGAATTTAAATCAAATGATGTGCTAGTCTTTGTTACTTTAGAAGATGACATATACAAACTGAGTCGACGTTTTATGTCAGTGTTTGGTAATGTCAAACATAGTCATATTCGGTTAGCTTTTAAGAAGTTTTACGAAATATCAAAAGCACACGAATTGACAGAGAGTTCTTCAACTATTAGTCATAAGATACAAAGTATGCTCAAGAACTTAGTTTATATGAGTATACTAAGTGAAACACATGAGAAGGTTGCTGTTGCTTTACGTCATGAAAATGAGAATACTTTTTCTCCTGGTGATTTAGGTAAGTTCCTAGATAAATTAAGGGTTGAAGGTTGGAATCCAAAGATGGTATTTATGGATTATGTTGATTGTGCCCAACCAACAATTAATAGATATTCGAATGTTAAAGACTATGATATGCACGGACAGATTGTTCAAGAATTAAGAAATTTGTCGCGTGTTCAAAAAGTACCTATCATTACAGCAACTCAGAATGCAAAGATTTCCGAGAATATGAATATAGCAATGGATAACACTCAGATTGGTGACTCATATAAAAAGGTTAGATATTCAGACTTTATTTATATGTGCCGAATGAGAAAAGATTTGAATCCATTGACACCACCTGTTATGGATCACGTACTTGATGGTAGACATAAAACTGATGATGGAGGATTGTCACAAGAAGTATTAAAATTACAACAAATGATCGCAAGTGTATTAGTTCCTTTTGAGATTAAAATTACAAAGTCCAAGGAGTCAGGTAAAGACGTATCAAGATTTTCATTATTTTGTGAAGAGAATCTTAAGATATATAACAACGTCCAGGAATACATTGACGATGCTCCCGCTCTGTATAAAAAGAGTAAACGGTTAGAAGACGACATTAAAAATTTAACAGATATGGCCATAACGAGTGTAACAGAATCTTTTGAACAAGATATGAACGATGTAATTCCCTTACCAACAGCAGCAGAAGGTGGTAGTCCACCAGATTTTTTGAGTTAGAAAAAAAGGTAGTGATAAATTGATTAGGTTCAGTTTATCACTACCTTTTTAGATGTTAGATTGATATTAGAAAAAATGTCAACCCTTGTAAAGATTAGTCTAAAACGGTGAACAGAAAATCGGTTTTCCAATATGTTTAACTAACTTATACTGGGGGTACTACGCTCGATTTTTACAGAGTCAACTGGGGGACTTTGTAAATTGTGTAGCCCAAACTATTTTTTAATTTGAAATTTTAGTGAGTTTTTAACCATTTCAAGGAGATAAAATCATGCTTCGTGAAGTTGTCGAGTTGGTAAATGAGGCCGTAGATGAAGGTCATGCGAGAGGTGTGCAGCTTTTCATGGAAAACCTGGAAGAAGATCTTACAAAAGAGCACATCTTCGAGGAATTTGGTGGTATTGATCCCGTAATGGCCAAACTTTTTGAAGAGAGCGGGATTGAGACTCATGAGTTGACTGCTCTTGAAGAAATGAAGGATGACGAGATCGACAATCTGATGGATGATCTCGAAGAATCCGGAAAAGAAAAGTAAAGAGAATGGGGAGGTAAAACTCCCCCTTCAATTTAAGTCATGCTTTTAGAACATGCATCTGTGATTACGTTACTTATAAACGCATTAGAATTAATATCTCTTATTGTTATTATAATACTAATTTTGCTATTAAGGAGAAATCGACCATCAACACTTGAAGATTTCCAAACTGCCCTTAATGGTTTAAATACAATACTTACGACATATAAGCAAAATGTATTAATCCCTAAGATTGAAAATTTGAAAAAAGAACATGATTTAAATCCAGAAAGTCAGTCAAACAGCATTGAAGTGTATAGAGTAGAAAAAGAAGAGTTAATCAATGTAGCAGTCAACGAGACATTCTCAAAGTTTTTGGACAAGAGACTTGTTTCTAGATTAGAGAATTATTATACCAGAGATGGTTTAATTTTGTTTATCGTAACTTACTTCAGGGGTTAATCTAAATGGATTTTATCAGTTTTGTCTTTAAAGATAAAGAGCTCATTGATATCAATAGAAAGATTACTGACATCATGGGCAGCATACCCCTACCGACAGATACTACCCCAGTTGAATCTGTCGCTGGGAAATTCATCGATCAATTTCTGAAGCAAGAAGATTCTGATGTAAACAAGTTGTTTGAGAATGTCACTGTACCTGCTGAACGATTAGCAAGATATGCGGTATACAGAGAAATCAATCGAAGTGTACCCATAATTAAACGTATTATTAAAGTATATACATCTCATCTCTTGCAGAAGAATCCAGTCGATGGAAAATGCCTAATATATCGAGAAAATCAACAAGCGTCAAAGGATGATGACGAGAATATCAAAGAGGCAAAGAAATTTGCTAATCAAGTTGAAACTCACTTTGATATTCCTAAGAAGTTAAAAGATAATATTATACCTAAAAAACTCCTTCTGGGTAATTGTTTTGTTGAAATCGTTGATGTCAAGAAGGAGAGCGAGAAGATAGATTTAACTGATACCGGGTTATTAACTGAATCTAAAAGTTTCTTAGACTCATTTAATGGTAATAAAAACCCTAATAACTACACAGAGCTTACACTTAATTTGGATGTTGAACGTCTTGTTAAAATTGTACATGAAGATGTTTTAAATCCGACTATCTTAGAACAAGAAGACGGTTCGGAAAATACCGAGACTAAATCACCTGAAGAAAAAGAGAAGGATAAAGAAGAAGCTGAGAAAGATATGATGAATCCTTTTCTTGATGTTATCATGAAGATTCATGATCCTGCTAACATCATTGTTCTTCAAAGTCGTTACGGTACTCGTCTTGGTTATCTTGAAGTTTATCGAGATGCAGCAACAGAACATATGAGTGTGGCTCAAAATGTCTCAAACATTATTGGTAAAATCACAACTTTATCCAAGAGTTTGGTATCTGAACAAGATGTCATTGACAAGATCATCTCAAGTATGATCAAGAAAACGTTAGTGGGTTCAGGCCAGATGGATAAAACTAAGGCTGATGCTGCATTAAAGTCCTTAGGTGAAGATGTTTATTTGTTTGTAAAAAGATTGTTTATTGAACAAGATATTGGTAATAAGAAAAGATTTAACAGACTCAAAACTAGATTTATACCCGACAACAGGATGGTGGATTTCAATGTTCCCTCCAATGATTACATGCCTTATGGAGAATCAATTATTGATCCGCTTATCCTTCCTTGTAAATTATACATGTTAGCTCAGTTGTCGAATGTTATCATCAAGCTTTCTAGGGCTGCTGTTGTAAGAAAATGGGTTATCGATACGGGGTCTACTCAAATGCATGCTGGATTAATCCAGAAGCTAAAAAGAGAGCTCTACAATACTCGTGTCACGTTAGATGACCTGTCTTCGTTTAAAAGTATTCCAAAGATACTTAGTGACTTTAAGGATATGTTTATCTTTTCTAAACAGGGTCAAAGATCTCTTGACGTTGAAGTACAGAGTCTTGGTGATCCGTCTATTAAAGTTGCTGACTTAGAAGATGCGAGGAGAGAGATTATAGCCTTGAGTGGTGTTCCTGCTCCGTATTTGGGCTATATGGATGTAGTGGAGCTTAGGGAGCAATTAGTTCACACAAACGTGACCTTTGCAACTGAAATTTCGGATATGCAAGAGAATGATAATCAGTGTCTAACTAAGATACTGGATATTATTGCCGAAGTGAAGGAGATGAATTATAAACCTTCTAAGTACATTTCAGTTAATTTAATTCCACCAGTTGTCTTAATTGTACAGCTGATAGAAATGACACTTTCATCCATTGGTAATATTGCTAGTGTTTTCACCAATCTCCAAGTTGATGTTGATCCTTACTTCTTCTTAGAAAAGTATGTTCCGCATATCGATTGGAAGAGTTTTAAAGATGCGGCGTCTAGGGCTAAGACAGAAGCTGGTACAAAATCTGATTTAGGTGGTGATCAGGGTGGTGAAAGAGGAGGGATGTACTGATGCTAATAGATTCTTTACAGCACGGAGCAACCCTACTTGAACAGTTCGATATGCCGGGGTCTGAAGAGGCCTCAGCTGAAGCTGAAGCTTTTCCGGAAGCTGAAGCATTAAAAAAATACGAATTGTTACAATCTCTGGTTGCTCTCAAAAACAGATTGCAAGTGAGTAACATTCATGATGAAAATTTGGAAACCTTGTTAAATTTTGGTAGTGAATTGTCCTACACAACACTATTGGTATTAACAAATCATATTACGGATAAGTTGAAATCACAAATATCGGAGTTGGAAGCTAATGAGCAAAAAGAAGAGTAATTCTTATAATTTTATTTATGAACAGACTTCTATATCGCGCAATGAAGATCTGGACATTATTGAGGAGTCCAGAACTGAAGGGGGCGACCCTAAAGTGATCTTCAAAGCAAGATTACAAGAAGCAAATGTAGTAAATCAGAATAAACGTTCGTATAGCCCTGTTGTTTGCGAATCTATTACGAGTCAACTTGCCCCGAAAGCCTCCAACAGAAATCTTTTGATGGAAATCGATCATCCTATGTTTGGTGGTGGTGATCCGATGTCCCAAAAGAAAAGGGCAACCGTTATCGAGATTAAAAATTGTGGATCGCTTCTCCGCGATGTAAAATTTAAAGATGGTGAAGTAATCGGAGAAATAGAAACCCTTAGTGGTTTTAAAGGTCCAGACCTGGCGAACTTAATTCTTAAAGATAAAGTCGATATCGGCTTTAGCCTCCGTGCATTAGGTTCGGTCGCACCCCTGCAGGACGGTACGATAATGGTGAAAACACCTATCATGCCGATTACCTACGATGTAGTCAGTACTCCTAGTCATGCAAATGCAAAATTACTAGAATTTTTACCTGAGTCATTTGCAGATTTCGATAACGATTGCAGTGTTATTTGCGAGGGCAGTGAAGCAAGCATCTTAGAGGCTGAACAAATTCACATTTGTGAAGGTAACAAGTGTATTTCGAAGTTCATTGATGATATTATCAATGAGCGGGTAATGGATATTATTTCAAACAGAGTTAATTTTCGTATTTAGACTAAATTGATTAATTACTGGAGGTTAAATTATTATGGAACAGTTGTTCGAGAACTATGAACTTTTTGTCAAGGAGAATGCTGACGAGCTTCAGGATCCTGCAGGGGCGATGAAGTTAGTTTTGGATGAGGGGATGTTTCGTTCGTATACCGATTCTCTGACCAACGGACTGGATGAGAACATCCGTGAGAACGTGCTTAAGGTTCTTGGTCGTCAGAGAGAAATGGTCCTTCAGGAAGCTGCGAATGTGCCGGCCTCTACGTTTGCTGCTGGTTGGACTGTCCTTTCTTTCCCGATCCTGGTCGACATTTACAGCGAGCCCATTATCGCCGAGCTCTGTAATGTCTACACAACTCAAAGCCCGACGCTTTCGATCCCGCGTGTCCGCATTAAAGCTCAGACCAAGAGCTATGATGGTACCACGGTCGAAGAGTCCTACATTCCGACCACGAAGAAACTCGTTCGTGCGAATGTGGTCGAAGTTGTTTGTGATCCCAGTATTGCTAACAACGTTTTCTCGATTGCTACTCTATCGAGCGACAACCTGAAGATGAACCGTCGTTACACCTTGCTTACCAAGGTTACCATTAATGACGGTACGAATGATGTTGAAGTTCCGGTTACGTTTATTCCGGATTCACGTAATCAGATTGTCGGTGAATTTGATTACGAAGACACCCAGGCTACTCCGGTTACGCATACGGCGTCCATCACCGGTCACGTAGAATACGAGAAGGGCATTATTACTTATAATGTCATTCCTGGTGCTGGTCATAATGTCGTTAATGCGACGTTTAGCCTGCGTTTCGTCCCCGTAGCAACCATGAACGGTCGGACCAAAGTCGTGGTCGAAACTGAGATGACTGACGTCTTCATCGATCCGAACGAGGATTTCCTGATTGACCTCACTCAAGAGGATATTCAGGACTACCAGGCGATCTTCAAGATTGACCTGGCTCGCACTCTTTCGGAAGCAATCAAACGTCAGGTTCTTCTGAACAAAGACTACGATCTGGCCTATTTCCTCAAGGCCTCCGAAGCCGACATCGCGAAGACCGGCGCATCCACTGAACTGGATCTTTCGGCCTTCACCGCTGGCGGTGGTGGGGATTATACGCCTTCTAACGTTCTCGACGTCTTCAAGGCGATCATTCCTCGCATCTCTCTGGTCGTCGGTACGATCCGTCGTAACTACAACATGTATCCGACATATCTCCTGTCCGGTCTGAAGACTGCGGCACTTCTGCGCTCCATGCAGGAAATGCTGGTCAATCTTCCGAACCAGACTGGTGAACTTGGTTGGACGGGCGCTTCGGCCCAGTTCCTGAAACTGCGTATTCTGGAATCCAACCATATTTCGGACGACATGATCTATCTGTCCACGAAGGCTCCCCAGAACGCTCTGGAGAAATCTTCGATTCTGGATCTTATCTTCAAACCTCTGTACGTGGTGAAGGAAGTCACCGACGGCAACAGCCGTACCTTTGTCCGCGCCCGTACTATGGTCAAGATCTCCAGAACGGATGGGTTGGGATACATCAAGGTGAATGACCTTGATCCTTTCCTGGGGTAATTAGTTAGTTGTTTTATCGTCTGTATGAGTTCTCTACGGCCGGCGGGTATATCGCCCGCCGGCCCTTGTTAAAAACTAACGTAAGGTATCATTATGCCGTCTGTTATAATAGTATATGTGAAGAAGCATCCGCGATTAAAAGACTTCATACAAGAAGCTGATAAACTGATGGACATGAAAGGGTTTAAGAAAATAGCAGCTAACCCTTTGACGTATTTTACGGAAGGTACAAACACACCCTTACCGGTTATTACAAGTGTCGTAGCTATGATGAAAGCGAGTACTATTTATTCGCAATCAGTTTCTAAGATTTATGTTGGTAATAATCTGCGGACAATGTGAAGTAGCTAGGAGGCGATATTGATTAATAGTGAATTTCTTGAAACGCTGTCAAAAGTTTCGTCCGTTAAGAAAACTATGACAGCATTACCTATCATCCAACAACAGGTACAGGTTTCACCGCTTGTAGTAGGGGATGATTTATCATTAAGGACAAGTCTTACTAGTCCAGTGTTTTACGATAGAGATATTGTTAAATTGTTACATCAGAAAACAGAATTTGTTGATGGAAGTCTACCTTACGAAGAATTTGTAAATAGAATTTCTAATATTGACAAACTTAGTTTAATTTGGGCTCTATTTAAATCTACTTATGAAACATTAGGTGAAAGACAATTTTACTGTCCTAAAGAAAATTGTAATCATGCTAAGGATCCTTTTAAAAAGGAAGTATTGTTAGATAATATAATTCAAGAAGACACTTTTCAGGTTTGGGAAGAAGAAGCTCCATTCCATGAATATAGTTTTCAAATTGATATACCTTATAAAGAAGTAATTTATTCTTTTATGTCTAGATTGCCTTCTATTGCTAATAACAATCAAATTTTAGCAACAGTTTCAACAGAGATTTTGCAAAATAATTTAGAAAAAACAGGAACTATTTTTTCAAGAGCTCAAAGTATGGCCTTGTTGATTTCAGCTATGCAAATTTCAGGGTCATCTGAAGGAAGCAATATTAATCCGGTACAGACGAATAATTTACAGGAACTGATGATGGCTTTTAATAGCTACGTTCCTTTTACAGTCTCCGAAGAATTTTTAGAGAAATACAACGAAAAATTTGAAAAGTACATTCCCAACTTCTATACTGTTGAGAAATGTCCAACTTGTGGAGAGGAGGTAAGGAACGACTTCGATTTAGAAGTCGAGTTTTTTCGCAGAAGCTTATTTGGTTCAGGGGAGAGCCAGTAAGCATTATCATTATTTCATCGAAACAGTATTATTGTATCAACAGCTTTTTGATAATACTGGAGATTTACTGTCTTTGTTAAAAATTCCTTATCCTCTTTATCATGATATTATTTTGAAACAAATTGATGAACGTCGTAAAGAAAAGCAAAAAATAAAAGATTTACAAAACAGACCATTAAGGTAAGTTATGGAAATAAGTATTAGTAGTTTACCTATGAGTGTTCAGACACAATTACCTTTGTCTATTAGAACACATAAAGATGTTTACGAATTAGATGATTTACCGCCTCTTATTCGAAATATTATCGATGATTATTTACAGAAAATAGGGGATATTAACTATACGACAGTATATGATACTACTCCACAAGCTAGTGAATATGGAGACTTATCAACTATTGATAATGTTCGTACTCTCATATTGGAATATCTCAAAAATTATTTTGTAACGTATGAAGAAGACTATCCTTTTGATCCTTATTTCGGGTCAAAATTGAAAAAATATTTAAATGTAAAAGATACATCTCTTCAACAAACCTTAATCAGTGCAGAAGTTCAATCTATTGTTAATGTAATTTCTGCAGATTTGGGTACGAAGATTGAAATAGAAGATATTAAGATTTACTCAACTTCGCAAAATGTAAATCAAGAATATCGTATACTAATTAAAGTAAGAGTTAATGATATTGTTGCAAGTATTGAATTGTAAGGCCGAGACGCGTTATCAACATAAGATAGGTAAAAAGACGGGGGACGTCAAAGACGCCTCCCCGTCTACCTATTTCTTTTGATCCAGTCTGACGTGCATTCCCAAGCATTTTGTAAAGACCTCATTGGAGTCTATTTCTCTTTCTAGCTTAACGAGAATTGGTTGATCTACGTCCGCGTAGTCTTTCAATATATCGTTATTCATGTATAGACCCAGTTTACTTTGATTCATGTTTATATTAAATATAGGCCAAAGAGGAAAAATATTATTGGTGATATTACTGATCTCATACTTAACACAATTGCCGATAAACATTGACTTGGGGGAAGTTATCGTGACATATAATTGAGTTAAGTATTTATCAACTGAGCATAGAATAAATCCTTTTTCAAGAATAACAGAAAATGCCTTAAACTTTGAAGTTTTAAACTTATGGCTAAGTCCGTCAATAATACCTTCTGTCATTTCTTGATCGTATAATTTAGTAAAGACAAGACGTGGATTAACATCTATGACAGTTTGTGAATCTTTTGAGTCTTTTACTTTTTCCTTATAAGATGTGACATCGAAGTGTATATAACCGTTTTTAACGGTGTTCCCTAGGTTGGCGAAGATATCAGTGTTGTCACTGATTGATTTTATACAATCGAATTGTACACCTCCTTCACTAACAGAGTATTCCGATATTTTAGGAATCATGTTGTAAAGGATTTGTACTCTTCTAGATCTATTGTTTGGTGCTCTAAAGTTACTTGTAAAAGTATCGTCTACTTTTTCAAAAGGTGAAATTACCGCAATAGATCTTGGGAACCTTTTACCAATAAGGAACTTGTCATCGGCTTTGGAAAAAATGATCTGATTACTCGGTTTTTTACCACCACTAAATTTTTTATTAGGTTCTGGCCTCTTTGGATTCATACAATTCTCCCCCTTTTCATTTTTAGTAGTAATCCCATTAGTAGTAAATAATTGGGTAGTAATTAATATACTTTTTAAAAAATTTCTATATATTTAATGAACATTTGTTTGTTCAACATAAATGGTATTGATATGATAACATCTTTGCATCAACCACAGTTGTTACAAGGGTATTATGAAGAATTTCTTAAGCAAATCAAGGGGTATCAGAATGTAGTAAGGCCCTCTGTTTTTGTTAAATACTTTAACATTAACGTTGACGATTCTATTCATAAGGAAGAAGCGGAATCAACTTATGACACATATCACGATTCGAAGGTGATATTTGACATATACGAATTAACTCCGTTATTCTTTATAGGGCCACTTAATAATGCAATTGCGAATATAACAGATTTGGACGGTCAAAGAATCGACGGTACTACTACGGCAACTCTATATACAATTAAAAGACCTAAAATTGGTGACTTAGTTAGTTTTTTAGATCCAGTCCAATCCGGAGAAATATTTAGATTAACAGGTGTTAGGACAAGTGTTAATTTAGTTCACTCTTCAATACCTGCTGAATGGTTTGAGGTGGATTTAGATTATGCGCCAATTAAGGACACGTCAGGTCTTAAGATTGGAAAAAGATACGCCTATGATATGTCTCTTGAACAGAATCTTCTTTATGATGATTATGTTAGTAGAGTTAAATGGTTAAATGATATAAATGAATGTTTTAAGATCCTTAGAAATCATTATGATTTTAAAGAGGATTGTTACGCTGTTGATGGTTTAGCTCCTGGTTTTGTTAATGAAATTGTTATTCTTGTAAAGAAAGAGTTTGATAATAGATGGTTAAGATTATTTGAAGAAACAAGATCACCGTTTGGTTATAGGTTATTATCAGACTTAGAATATAATTCTTTTCAAGACATAGTTATTGATGAACAAAATATTGCTTATAATGTTATCAATATCGAAACGGGCGAAAGCGAAGAGTATATTTACGGTAATAATTTAAATGTTGATTTAGTTATTGATAGTGCTAAAAAATTATACGAACTTATGGTGAATAGCCCATGGATAAACAGCAGCTAATTGATTATTTTGAGAATTATATTAAAAAATACCCACCTTACAAGAATGATAAATTATTTTCTGGGTTAGCTAACTATCTTGTAGAGTACTACGACGATATCTATAATAAAATACCTTCTGATGCTAAAAGTATTTTTGAGAATCAAGAATTAATAACATCAGTATATGATAAGTTTTTGATTGCAATAGGTGTACCACAACAGGTTATTAATAGACTAAACTTTACTGAAAAAATTATCTTTTTAAGATCACTAAGTGATTTTAGAAGGTATAAAGGAACAATAGAGTTTATAAGGAAAATTGGTAGAAGCTTTGTTGATTCTTTTAATGTATATGAACTGTATATTGATTATGACGAAGTACATGGTTGGTGTTTTAAACCTATAAATATTTATCAAGATAAAAACCTAGAAATAGTCAGTGAAGTTATAGATTATCAAACGATATATGATAGTGTTCCTAGTTTCTTTATTGAAGAGCAACAAATGGAAAACTTGCGCTTAAATAATCAGGTAACACTACCTATAAAGTCTAATATTCTTTTATTAGATCAAAAAATCGTTGATGATATATCCGTTTTTAATAATCTTATAATTTCGACTTTTTTGAAAGAGTACGGTGAAAGTTACGTCAATATTTATTTTTCTAACCAACAATATACTCTTAGTTTTAAAGCAATCAATTATCTTTGGTACTATTTAACTACAAGATACTATGGTACAAATTGGTTAGCATCAGAAATATTCTATACATTACAATTTGATGATTTTCACAATCCTTATAGTATTTTTGATCTTGACGATTTACTTTCAGAGTACGACGCTTTACAGAACAACCAAGAAATCGATGCTTTTTATCGAGAGAAGTTTAGTCAGCCTTTTGGACAATATATAAAGAAGGATGCTTATGAAGTAGATGATATGAAAACAGCATTAGAAAATTTAGACTCTGCTTTTTCTTTATATATTGAGAATAGAATTGATGGATCTGGTGATCCACAAAAAGAAATTAGTATTATCATCACAGAAATTTATAACTCCCTTTTATTATATCGTGATACATATAGTACAGCATCTGCTGGAACAAGTGATCCTTTTTTGAAGTATTATGATTATTATCTTTCTAGTTTACCACAATTAACAATTAATCCTGAAGATACTACGTCTTATTTGTTAATTTATAATTTTAAACCCTATCATACTGAATTATTCTCTGTCATTTCAAATGTTCTTAATTATGAGGATAAATTTGAAAGCGCAATACCTTCTGAGGATTATCATTTCCTATTTGAGATGATACGGTATGATCTGTTAAGTTTATTGGACGAAAGAATAATCAATTTAGAACTTCATAAACAAGTAGATTTGCAATTATCGAGCGTACTGCAGATAGTTCAAGAAATTCAAAGAACTGATGAATGGTTGGTTTTAGAATATCTTGATATACAGTTTGGTAATTACATAGGTGATACTTTTGATATAACTTCTTTTATGAAAACTATTAGAGATATTCTAAACAAAAATGATGAGGTTACATTAAATAGTGTAGCTAGAGTCGGAAAAGATTTTGTAAGAACGGATAATAATATTATTGATGAGATTGCAAGTCCATTTGTAGGAGCTGTGTTCCGCAGTCCAATAGAATTTGATGAAACGTACACGATTATATAACCAGGAGGAAAAATTGTGTCTGAACATGTAATAAGCCATAATGATGAATACAAAATTTTTGATCGATTAGCTGAATACAAAAGGAAAAATCCTAAATTGGGTGTATTAGGTTGGGTAGAAATTTATCTTAATTCACAAAAAGCGCACGAAGGACCTAATCTTGTTACATCACAAGGACGTGAATTTGTAGCCCAGAAAATCTTTGATATTATTGGTTTTGAAGGTGGTAGTAGACCTGATTTTCGGGGCCATCATATAAGTCATTTTGCTGTTGGTAGTGGAGGAGCAACAGTTAACGGTCAAACTGTCACTTTATTAGGGCCTTATATTTGCGATCAAAATTTGAACGAACCTATCCAATTAGGTAATACAGCATATCTTGATGAACCGTCTAATTATGATGCTGGTGACGGTATTCATCACTATCAGGATTCTGTAAAACCTATCACAACTGATGGGCAAGTTCTTCTCGAGAGTGAAGATTACTCTGGAGATATTGATTGTACAAATTATACTAAGATCAAATGTGTTTGTAAGATACCTGCAGGCGAACCATCCGTTATAGCACCAGGGGAATCGGTTCAAATTTCCGAAGCAGGATTATATCTTGTAAACGGAACAGACGTCAAGTTGTTCAGTCATATTTGCTTTCCACCTAAGTGGAAGGAAATAGAAAGTGATCTGACCATTAATTGGTATATCCTTTGCTAACAATAAGATTGTGATTTTCAAGAATACATTAAATGTGATGAACAAGGAGAAAAGATTATGCCTGTTACAGATAGAAGAGAGCCCGCAGTCTATGTGACCATAGAAGATGCTAGCTATGTTGCTCCTTCTTTGGAAATTGGTCGTGTAGTGTTCGGTGCAATATTATGTGATCGTGGTCCACACAACAGAATTGTGACGGTGACGTCAAAAGAAGAATTTCGCCAGCTTTTCGGACAACCTGATATTCGTCGAGTGAGTCAAACCTTTTATCAGATGGATAAAGCTCTGGAATACACTAACAAGGCTATGATTTGTCGTGTTGTTCCGGAAGATTCTTATTGGGCTAACTCTGCTGTTAAAATTTCGTCAACTACTACAACTATCGTTGCCCAAGATTTTACATTTACCCAGGATAATAATACCATTGTAGCTCAAACCCAGGCCGGTTTTGATGAGTTTGAAGTTGGTGATTTCATTTATGCTGATGGTGATACTAATGCGGAAGCGTGTCAGATTATCAGTAAAGATGATACAACCACTTTTGATATTGTTTTAGATAAGGGTTATCCGGGAGCTACTAAGACTGCAAGTGCTGTCAAATATACTCCTTATATTGTTGAACCGAAATCCAACGTCACGACCGAAGGCGATATGCCCTCGACTGATCTGGATACAGTTTTCTATTTTTATGCTCTTGGAGCAGGTGCTTACTACAATAATATCCGTGTCAAAGGAACTAGAAATGTTGAGCTAGAAAAGATGTACACGGATGACAACGGTGATGCTCTCTATAAATATCTCTTTATGGATGTTGCCGTATACTACGTTAAAGAAGACGGTACGGAAAGACTCATTGAAGGTCCTTGGAGTGTATCTCTTACCCACCGTAATCCGGAAGGTAATCCTATTCGGGACATTTCAACTGGTCGGGTAATGTACATTGAGGATATTATTAATAATGAAAGTCAGTACATTAATTGTATTGCTGCTGAAGGTGTCGAAGCTTTAGTTAGCGATACTGATGCCGAAAACAAACGTTTACAGGTAACTCTGCTTCTTAGCGATAGTGGTCCTATTGGAACTTCTAATATTGCTGGTGGCGGTGTTACTCTTGAGAACGGTACTGATGGAACTGGACTTTTTGATGACAGTGGTAACCTGGTTGCTAATGATGCTTTATTAGGTTTAGTTAAACAAGCATACAACGGTGGTCTTACTAGTGTTGATGGTTCAGTTGAACAGCTTCCTGAAGTTGTCTATCCTTGGTATGAGCCCGACTATATTATTTCTGGTGGGTTTCCTGCAAGTGTTCAGGACGGTGCAAGACAACTTGCTGATTATCGTCAGGATTGTATTCATCTGGGTGATACGGGTACTAACTTCACGAAATACGAAGATGATTTAAGTGCTCGTCTTAATGATGTTCCTTGGAATAACTGGACCTCAATGCTTTATGTTCAGTATCGCAAGATTTTCGATGCTAATACTGGTCGCTGGATTTATATCAGTCCTGTGTATCATGCTATCGAAAGACATCTTGCTGTTGATGGTACTTACTTTGTTGGTGAACCTGTTGCTAACATTGAGAAAGGTGCTATCGCAGAAACTATTGAATTAGCTTACAAAGCTAATCATACTGAACGTGGTGATCTTCTTGAGGTTGAACTTAATCCAGTTATTGTTGAACCCCAAGGTAAATACATTCTGTCTCAGTTTACTACTTGGAAACGTTTGTCTGTTCTTAAACGGGGTCATGTAGCTAAGTTTGTCGCTTACATTCGTAAAGTTATTCCTACCCTCCTTAAAGACATTATTCAGAGGAAAGCTACAGCATTCTGGATCAATCAGGCAAATTTCCGTGTCACTGAATTTCTGGGTCGTTTCCTTGAAGATCCTGCTTTAGAACGCTATAGTATTCTGAAGTCTTTCAGTGTCGATGTGAAATTCGATGATGTTAGATCTGAGCTTAACATTTATTGTAACATTACACCGATTCGTGCAATCGAAAGAATCAATGTGTACATCATTGTTCACTAATTAAGGAGGATTTAAGATGGCCAACCCCTATTTAGAACGTCTGGTTAAAAGATTCAATGCAATTCCTGGTGGTAAAACAAATACACCAGATCTTGGAACCAGAGATATTGGTGGTCAGTTTCGTGACAATCAGCCCTACATCTCTGGCTATTTCCAAACATTATTTAGTTTACCGAAAATGCTAACGGGTGAAGGTAAACCCGATGCATCTGCTATGATAACTTGGTTACAGTCCACTGTTGAAGGTTTTACACCTCATACTCAAACTATTAATAAAGTGGACATAGTTGGTCAGGGTCAAATTGGTTCAAGCTTTGTAGGTTCTGTTACTACTACTCGTGAATTTACTTTAACCTTTCGCGAGTATCAAAACATGCCTATTCTTAATATTGTTCGTGCTTGGGCCGGTATGTTTGATCCTCATACTGGTGTAAGTCCTCTTAAAGGTGAAGAGTTTATACCTAGTCAATACAAAGGTGCAGTCTGTGTTGTTCAGACTAAACCTGCTACATCTAGTAGGGAAAAGAAATCAATCGAAGAGCACGAGATTGAGGAGTTTTATGTATATCAAGGCGTTTTCCCGACTACGATTCCCGTTGATACTGCTGCCGCTTCTGATATTACTGGAAATGACACGGTTCAATTGAGTGTCACTTTTAGTTTTGATGGAGCACCCATTAGTTCTTCGGAATTGGACAAATCAAAAGTTGCTGCTTGGTTTAGAGATACTCTTGATTACAATGCGACGACTTTTGAAGAAAATTATCTCAACAAAGCTGAGGCTACTTTTGGGTAGTTAATAATTTGCTAAGAACATCGACTTCGCCTCCCGGTGTCGCTTAGCGTACTGTGGGATCGGTGTGAACCTCGACACACCGGTCCCACTTTTTACCGCTAGATCATAAGTTTGCCGGGTTACTACAATATGCTACAATAGGATATTGTAGGCTACAATATGCTATGCTACAAATACCGGAAAACCACGGCAAAGTGCGGAAAATGCCGGAAAATGCCGGACTTTTCCAAGTAGTTTAAATTTATGATCAGAATTAATTAGAAAAATAAAAAATTGCCCCCTTTCGGGGGCGCTTTTTTACCTACCTATATAGGTAGAATATCGGGCATAGGATCTGATTCATGAATAGCTAAATCCTTAATCTTCTGACCAAGGTAATAAGCATTCCATGCATAAATCAGTTTCTTATGCAACGTGTCTTTACTGATTTCGTTTTGGAACCTCATTATTCTGCCGTTCTTCCAAAATAAAGGAGCAAGAAATGTCCTTAAAACAAGAGCTGGATCTCTTGGAGTAAGGTTTGCTCCATCTCTTACGGCCTTCCAAAACTTTTCGGATTTAATCTTTTGCTTCGTCCAAGTTCTAAGAATAATCTCAAAGATAGCTGTATGGAACAGTATCTCTTTGTTTTCACTTGGAACGGTTCTTGGAAACATTCCAGCAATAAAAGATATATGTGTTAAGCAAGATTTTGTTACTTTCGCTTTGACACTTTTCCGAACATGACTCATTTCTCTGTTCTCAATTTCAGCTTTAACAACCATAAGAATAACGGTATTCGTTACCTTGACTTTAAAATCTAAATTCTTAGCTTGAACTAGAATAAGTTCGTTAAGATTCCTTTTCTTTTCGTCGGAATCAAATGTCGCGTAAGCATCTCGCATGTCTTCTTCTGTTTCGCATTCACAATAAGTAATATTAGCCTTAACGTTTTTATTCGCTTTAATAATAGCAGTACAGAAATGTTGACCATTAATCATCGTCGCAGTATTTTCTGCATCATGCTTAAGAAAAGCAATACATATTTCTGCTGGACGATCTTCTCCTTTGTGAATAATATCCACTAAATCACCAACATGTTTCTTTTTGATGTTTCTCTGTATGTTTAAATGATTTAGGTTTAAAAGGTTTTGCGCATCTTGTGGTGTAAACACAGCTTGCGGCACTGACGTTTTAAACTTAAACATAACTTCATTCCTCTCTGCTAACTAATGCAATCATGTTCTCTAAGTCGTTTACTAGAGATTGATGATCTACATATTTAAAACCATTATTTTTGGCAATTTGTAGTTGTTGCCAAAAATCTCTTTTGGCCGTATAAAACTCTAATGGTACTTGTTGTCCATTTGTTTCATCTTGTACCAAATTCAAATTTTCTTCTTCGATTTTCTTCTTTGATTCTTCTTTAATTTTTAATTTTTTAATTACATCTCTAATAAATTTATCTGCATGTACTAATGTAATTTCTCCATCAATTATATTTTGAATGGTTTGTTTGGAACCAAATTTTAAAACATTAATAGCCCTAGCAACTTGTCTTGTGGCCATTCCTGTTTCATTAGATGCTTGTTTAATTGTTTTATATCTTCTTCGATTTTTCTTAAACATAATAAAAGCATCAATAGTTTTTTGTCTTGGGCGGCTATTGGTCCCATTAGCAAGAACGTCTATTTTCTTAAAAGAATCATTTGATTTCACCCTTTCTGCTATCATATAGTCTTCTCCTTTCTTAAATAGCGTCAATAGCCTTTTTAATCTTTTCGTAATAATCAAAAAGCTTAATAGTTTGTTCCTTGTTTAATATTCGATAAGACAAAAATTGTGGTTGTCCATTTAATGAACGTGGTCCTGCTTGATCCATATACTCGTAAATCATAAAAACCTTTTCGTCCTTAATTTGTTGTTGAAACTCTTTTGATTGTTCTTCATCAAGAAATACAAGAGGTAAGAATATCATATGCGGCTTCATTCCTTTAGGAAGATGTCGGTCTGTATAAATCTTACCTGCAAACATATCTTGAGCAAGTTGTTTAAGTTGCTCTTCACTCATTCCCACATTTACTGTAGTTTCTTCGGTCATTTCGCCTCCTGGTTTGAAATTAAAAATGGCGGCCGCCGGGTGAGTAACGTCCGCCATTTGGGAGACACCAGGAATAAAATTCCTTGTCTGTATATAGTATTTCTATATACATTATTGAAAAAATTCAAAAATTTAAAACACATCAATAAAAGTTTCAAATAGTTCTGTATTACGAAAATAAATAATCTTTTCTAATACTTGTCCGTTTTCTCTAAAGTGAGGTAACTCAGCAAAATATAGATTGGCCACATTTTGCTCTTTCTTTAGAAGAAATGATCCTCTCGTTTCTCTTAATCTTCTTAGGTCTATATGAAATGTAATTTTAAAATCCGCCATAATCAAGTATGGCGGTAATATATCATTCTTTTCAGTGACATCTTCGTCTATCGCTCCCTGATAAAACATTTCACACGAAGGATAGATCTTATCAAAGAAGCAAAATTGAAAAGAAGGGCTATCAATACTAATCTTTATGCCTTGTGGAATACTCATCTTAACTTTAGGATAATAGTCAAGAACACCGACCGTTCCGTCTCTCAAAACTTGTGTAGCAGATAAATTTTCGTCTCTATCTAAAGTCAGACTGAAAGTTCCGTCGATATTCTGTTTGAATATGTCCACGTTAGACGGCGTACATAAAATAACATTTTTTCTAAGGTTGATTTTCTCAGCTGTCTCAGCTACATCCTCAATAGTTGCTGCCCTTATGAACATGCTGTTATGCCCTTTTTTGTAGACTCTTGGTCTTTTGTTAACTTCTAAAAGTAGGGTGATTGGTAGAAATCTTTCTAGAAAGAATTTCTTCATACATATTAATTTCCTTCATCTTGTGTCATAAATAAACACCCTAATCTAAAATCTTTTACGTTATTCTCTTGATCAATATTGCCGAAACCAAACATAGTCAATTTCATTACGTCCGGATTAGCAGTTAGCCATTTCTCTGTCTGTTCTGTCATCTCTTGTACATCAAATAAGACTGTACCATCATCTTCAATCATATAACTAGGTATTATTCCGACCAGTACTTCATCAGGAACGGTTCCATCCTCCTTGTTAATATGATCGTTATCAGGACCAACACAAATCTTACCATTTTCATTAATTAGACGATCAAATTCTGCAACCAGTTCTTCTTTGTTGTAGTTTCTTCCATTGATAGTCTTTTGTCCGAGTTTAAAATTAAGCCTCAATAACATGTTTCATCTCCTATACATATTCTTCAACAGTAGGATTAGGATGTCTGATAATATTGGTCGACTGATTTTGCTTTACTTCTCGCCCATAAAATGATAGGGATCACCAACAATCCACTTATGTATTTCACAATTGTTTGACCCCATACAGGAGGATTCAAGAAAGACCAACCACCAAATACAATTCCAACAAAGAGAATAGAATCAATTGGAGTGCTGAATATATTAGATACACAAATTCTCCAAATGATATCTTTCTTCATGAAATAGTAAACAGCCCAATCAATAGCTTCAGATACAATAAACGCAACGGCTGAACCGAGTGCGACTTTCCATAGTGGTACCGGAAGATGCGATAGAATAACACCCATAAGAGTAGTAATCACTGTGGATGCTATCATAAACCACCAGACTTTGAGATCCCCCCATTCCCTTTGCACAAAGTCTCTCATAGAAAACGTTAATCCAATGAAAACGGCACCCGCGGGAAAAGTTAACCAACCAAACCATGTAACTAATCCAAACCAAGCAACAGTTAGATTAGCAAATACAATGCTCAACATGTAACCTATTGCAACACCCCATTTCTTGTCCATTAACAAACCCTCCTTAACTCAATTTACTTTCATTAAATCTACTCTCATTAAATCTAGCAGTCTCTATAGGTTCAATATCTACTTCTTCTTGTAATACAATAGTATCTTTAGATTCAATAAATTCTTGAGTTGTAGAAGGTACGAATACTGGACTTGAACTACTTAAATTTTGTTTTGGAAGAATAATCTTAGATAGAAAAGTTAGAAACCTATCAAATAAATCCTCCTTCATATGACCTCCTATGATCTTTCAAATAACTTCTTTTCAACCATTAATTTGTATTGAAGTAACATATTAGTTAAATCATCGTCGGGCATATTATCTAATAATGCTGATACTTTTTCAGGATCTTTTAATGTTTTCTTTAGTAATTCAGCTATTCTAAAAGCTAATCTACTAACTAAGTCTTGGGCGGATTTATCCATATTTCCGCCCTCGACTTTTATCTTCTTATCGTCTGTATCGAAATACATACGACAGTAATCGGATGAATAAATTATTAATTCGTTTGGTTTTGCATCTCTCATAACATGTTTAATCATCCATCTCTTTCTCCATCCTAGCATAAGCATTATGCTGATGTATGGATTCTTCGTTTGTTACTTCAACACGAAACCAATCCAAATCATCTCTTCTGTCTAGTGCAGAAAATATTTCTCTTACCATGTCTTCAACAAATTTAGGTCGAGAGAATGCTTTTTCTGTCACATGCTTCTCATCTGTACGTTTGAGAGCACTATAAATTTCACAAGATGAACAATGTTCTGCAATCATAATTAAGTCTTCTAACCAAACCCATTTATTATTCTTGGGTATGCATTTGATCTTAATTTTAGAACGCTGATTGTGAGCACCGTCATCTGATATTTGTCGTGAACAAGGACAAAGACTTGTTGTCGTTGTCTCTACACCCATAATAAACTTGGAATAATCAGAATTCTTAATTAGATCAAATACTACATTATGATGTATTAGACCAGGTTCTTTTGAAACTGGTGCATTTCTTTTTAGAAAGTAAGGAAACTTATAAATAATTTCAGCAGTCTCAGCATCTAATTTGGATCTTATATATTGGGATATTTCATCTAATAGTTTATGGTTTAGCTGTTGGTCCATAAATTTCTGTACACCAATAGCTAAACGCGACATATGTGTTCCCTTATCTGTTGATCTTAGATCAACAAATACATTTACATCAGCAACTGTATGTTGAAAAGAACCATCTTTTTTACTAATATAAATGGGTAATTTTAGATCAGTTATACCTACTCTTTGAATTGGTATCTCTAGAGCAGGTTTAGAATTTTGCATGTCCGGTAATTTTTGATCATTCATAAACTATGGTATACCTTTCATAATTCGGCCGTCTCTTGCTGTGGTGTAGGTTTATTATCCGCAGCAATTGGTTTAACATACTTTTTGTCATCAGTCTGTCTTGGTTTCAACATACCCTTTTTCTCGATAACATACGCTTTAATTTCGGCAACATTTCTTTTTTCTTGATCACCATTTTGTTTATGGTAATTAAGTTTTCCTTCTACCACAACAATAGTATCTTTCCTCACAATCTTAACAGCTCTTTCCGCTGTTTTACCCCAAGCCACAATTTTATGATACTTGGAATATTTTTTAATTTGACCAGTATTTCTATCTCTCCAAGACTCAACAGTTTTAAGTGTAAAATTAGTTACACTTGTTCCTCCACCATTCTGACGAAGGGTAGGAGTGTTGCAAACTACACCACCAAGGATAACCTTGTTGTAGAAGAACATGATTTAACTTCTCCTTTATCCGACACGATTACCAACAACAATATTTTGACCTGTTAATGCTAATCCTTGATTAAGAATAAAATTTGCCGCATGTAATAAAGCTTCTTGTTGCCACCCTTGAAAAATATAATATCCATCTCCCCATTTCGGATCTTTAATGGTTAGTTTGATACTATTAGTAGTCTCAAAGACGGCCATTGGTCTTTCTTGTTGCCACTGTTCGCTCGTTTTAAATATTAGTTGCTCCATACATGTGACAGTTACAGGCTTAGGATCTTGGGATAATGCTACACTATTTTTGTAATCATTAAAAGATCTAATTAACTTAAAAAGTGAAGAAGGATATATAGATACGGATGTCATTCTTTGACAAGACATTAAATATATCTTATGTCCTTCTAATGCTCCGTTAGGTACTTTATAAAAAGTAACCTTTAAGTTACCGAAATCAATGTTGAATGACAGTTGACAAAAATGCGCTTCTTCAAGAGCCATATCTTCTAGTTTAGTTGTATATAATGGATTAAGAAACCAAAATAATTCCATGATATGATATTTACCTGTCGGTGCATGCATTGGTTTCTTTGATTCCTGAAATTTATGTGCAGGATCAATCATCTTTGCATTTTCATCAATTGTTGATTCAAACTCACCAATATTTCCACCTAGTCCAAGACTACTTATATCTGGTGGAATAAATGCTTCTGGTAATTCCTCCCCTTCCTTTGGAATATGTTGTGCGTCAAAAGCACAGTGATCTTTAAAAACATCTTCATCTGGTACACAAATAATTTCTTCTGGTGTATCTTGTTTACACTCCATCAATATAAGTTTTTTGGGGAAATCAAAAGGGCTATTGAAGGATTCAAATTCGTCTCTTTTTTCTTCTTTCCTCAAAAAATTTTTATGCTGTACTCGATTAGCTCCTATTTGTACGCCTGAAACGGGTACATCTATAAACTCAGTACTATCACTCATTACATGTATCCTCCTAACGAAAACTATACATAAAATTTCTTTATATTTTTAGAACTTTTTGCTAATCTAGGCATTTCTTTGATGTTTCAAATAAAGATCACCACATATCTGCGAAATCTTTAATGTTAGTCTGCCTGTAGTTGTGATAGTTTTAGCAACCCACTTGTCTGAGTATCTAAATGTCGCCTGACCCATTAAGCCATATGTCGTGTTTGCAACGATCTTTGCGGAAAACTGTCGCATGTCCCAAAAAGCGTATTCTTCGGATTTAGGATCAAAGCTATCACGTTTTCCTTTGTATTCTTTTCTGAGTGCTAATATATCATTAAGGAATCCAGCAAATATACCTAATTTGTGTTCATGCTTGTAAAGAAGTGTACCAGCAATATTAGCGGTAATATTATTTGCTTTTAAATAATCTTGGAACTCTGAAACTAATACACGATTAATTCTAATACTTGGTTCATTAATATTTTCAATAACAAAAACGTGTCGGACGTTAGTACTACCATTCAAAATATAATCATGACAAAACGTATTAAATTCTTCTGCTTTAGGATGTACTTCAGTCAATAAGTCAATTAAAGGAATCAAATAAAGTTTTAAATAAATATAATGGTCCCTTATTTTTGGATCCATTAATTTATCAATTGTTACACGCCTTTTCATTAACTGGTTTAATAAATGCGATAATATATGGTAAACATATTGAGTCGTATCACCCTTATTTTGTGCTCCAATTTTACCTGCGTATGCTTTCGAAAACTCAAGGAATCTTGAATACATTTGGGGCGGAATAGGTGTTGCACCACCAATCATCTTATTAATTATACCTAAAAATTCATAACAAATAGGATCAATAATTCTGCCGAAAATACTATCAAAACTAATATTATATTGAAGCATCATGCTTGGATACAGAGCTGTTGCGTCCATGTCAATTGTAATACCATCTTTAAGGGTAACAACCTTACCTAATCCTTCTTTTACATAAGCACCAGGATAACGACTTACAATCGATCTAAAATCTTGTTCTGTTACATCATTAACTGTCCACTTAACTGATTTATCTTTTGCTTTTGGTGTCCTTTTAATTATATCATTTCCTATATGCTGTGATGTTTCTTGAACTAAACCATAACGTGTATACTTGTCATCTTTCGAAAGGTTATACATAGTCATAGTATCAAACAGCATAGCGGGACCACGCATTGAAGCACTAATAGGTGTTTTCATTAATCTTCTAAGCATATTATGTGCTTCCGCATGTTTCAATTTTTCATTTAACTTTTTAATCAATATAACGTCAATAATATTATATAATAGATAGTGTACTGGATCTTTTTCATAAAGCGTATCAAGTGTCATTCCACTATCTTTATATTCAAGTTTCTTTAATCCTAATACAGCTTGGGATACCCAGTCAAGAGAATAGGATGGTTGTTTCTTACCGTAGTTTAATCCACCATCATCTCTTGGTTTATATAAGTACAACAAATCCATATCAACATAATCAGCAATTTTAATGAGTAGCATGTTTCTCATTCTAGTTTTCTTAACAACACCAAACTTACTCATTATTTGTGCCGCTTCATATCCTTTCTCATCACCAGTTATATTGCATAGTCTGTGATAAGTATAAGGAGTATCAAACTCACTACTAAACCAACCACTAATTGCGGCAGGATCTGTTGCATGTACTGTGTTCCAACATGCTCTTAACATACTTAATTCATTATTAAAAAGATGTATTTCAATGTCTTCAGTTTCGTCAATATATCCATTTTTAAGCAGTTCATCTTTGAAATGTTTAATTACACCAGGAATATCATCTGTTGGAAATTTATTAACATTTCTGGAGTTCAACATAAAAAATGCAATGTATTTATTTGACATAGTAAATCTAAGTGTCACTGCTGAAATTGGATACTTAGCTTCTTGGGCTTTTGTAAACTCACCAGCATTACTTGTATAGACCTCAATGTCGTACATACAAATATTCAAAGGCATCTTCATGTCAATGTTATCATTTGGATGCGCTAAATAATGTTCTTTTGCAAAATATTGTGGATACTCAACATCAGCATTATATAATTGATAAGGAGATATTGTTCCACTTTTAATCATTTGAATAAAGTCATTATAGTGTAGCTCTTCTATTTGTTGTAACATTTCCACCTCAAATAAAAACAATTGTTTGATTGGCCGCCTTTAACGGCCAATCGTTTTATCTCGCCATTGCATCCAATAAGTTTACCCATTTTTGTGCATCGTTTCCAAACAGTTTGCGAAGATCATTAATCATTGTTTCCGGTATATACTGATCTATTTCTACAGCACCTGGTAAATCAACAGATAGATTTTTGTTTTTTCTAATTAATGATACAATTTCTTTATATGTGTTTACCTTTTCTGATAATAACTCTAAACAATGTACCCAAGTATGGACTATGTTAATCTTACAAATAGCATAACCACCTTTGGGGAATCGAACAATTCTAACTGAAATTTCGGGCAACCTCAATTGTTTGTCGTATATTGCTAATTCGACTCTAAAATTTCTTTTACAACTTTTACATTGTAGTCTTTGAAATTGTCTATTGGAGGACTTACCTTTTTTTACATGTGATCCTCCACCACATTTCGGACATTCGATTTTTTCGTTAAATCTCGTCACGTTGATGTCTCCTGTAGTTACAATTTCTTTATACATTATGAATTATCAATCAAGTATTCTGTGTTCTTGTAATATATCACTCTCACCTGATTTGTAACAATCTTCACAGAGTACGGATAGGTATACGCCTTTAATCTTTTTCTTAGGTACATTTTTATTTTTACAACAAATACATAATTTATCTATTCTTTCTAATTCATCTGGTAAGCGATTGTCATTATCTTCTACTTTCTTTTGATACCTTTTCTGTTGGGCACGAAGATTACGATTCTTTTTTTCCTGTTGACATTCAGGATTATTACAGTATTTCATCCCGCTTTTATGCTTGTCGGGTGTAAATAAAACATGACAGGCTCTACACCTGACAAGACTCTGATTATTTAATTGTTTCAATGGACTGTTTTCTCCCCGGGTATGATGATATTTTTACTTTCAATATCACCATCAAAATATTCAGATCGACGATTCCTAAGTTCCGAATCTAATTCTTTATAAAATTTGACAAGATGATTATGTAATAATGCTAATGCTTCAATTGTATAATCTATTTTGTCTAATTCTTTTTTCTCATCTTCAGGGGTTCTCGCTGTGAGAACCCCTCTAGACTTTTTCAAATTATCAATTCTTGTACGAATGATGTTCAATATTTCATTTTTAACTGTCAACTTACCAATTAATGCCGGAAATGATATTCGAAGAATAGCTTCATCATTTTGATTTGCTTGACCAGTATCTTCAAACACTCCTAATTTAAGTAGGTCGTCCTCCGTCAAGTCCTTCTTCTCCGTCATCAGGATCCTCCACTTCTATTCTGTTCCTGTGAGGTAGAATACGACTGATGTTTTCGTCGGAAAAACCTGTGTCACTTAAATCGTAATCCTCAACAGGAGCTTCTACTGGTGTTGGAAATATCTCGGTAGGACCGTTTTGATCAAGATGTCTCATGTTATGGCCATCAACCGCATCTCGCATAACTATAGCTTCAACATTTAATCTCCAGGCGTTCTCAATTAGGAAATCCCGATCTTCGTCATTAATGTATCCGATATTATCAGGAAGGATACGAGCAACATTTCGTATAGCGTCTGTATCGATTCCAAATACTTCACCATTAATACGAATAACATCATTTACGATGTTTGCTGGAATTTCAGCAACTTCGTCTACACCTACGTTAGGATCTTCAGGTTCGGGATTCGGACTGAGTCGTTCTAAAGTTTGAAATACACGCTCTTGCATAACCCTACCGAGATTTCGTTCTTGTGTCCAGTTTTCGTCTTGAACACGACTAACTCTAGATGCCTCAGGATAAATAGGTCGTGCTCTTGGGCGGTTTACATCCTGTGCTACGTCACCAGGTTCGTCACGAGCAGGTAGCACAACATCTATCATTGGTTGTGCTTGTACCATTTGTTCTTCTTCGTCTAATGCACTACGGACAATTTCTTCATCTGCTTGATCTCGTCTTAATTGTCTTAAACGAACACGATTATGGGCATCAATAAGATACGCTGCTCTTTGAGCTGTGTCAGTACTTAAATTGGCCGCACTCTCTAAAATGGACTGACGAATTCTTATTCCAATAAATCCTGTGGATGCAGGTAATATGTTTTCGTTTTCCACCCTAATTGGATTAATACGATTTTGTTCCTGACCAATTGTTTGATTATGAATAAACACAAAATCACGTACTTGTCTTTCATCAATTTCATGTAGTTCAGCAACAGTTAACATGTCAGTAAGTTCATCATGTGTAACTTCTCGATTAGAATCTATAAATAATGTTCCATGAGAAGTCAATTGATGTCTTCCATGTCTGGATAATCTTGGAATTACATCTAATCCTTCTAATTCCTCATTGTCATTATTATCAGACATCATTTGCTGAACTATTTCGGCGTTATGCTTACCAATAATAGTATCTACTTGTTTAGCAGCATCACCGTTAAAGAATCTCCAAGCATTTTGTACCAGCTCTGACAATTGGGAATTTGTTACAACATGATTTAGAGGTATAATAAGTTCACCTGTTGTTTTCAGTCTAGGTCTTGTTAAATTAGGTACCATCTCAATATGTATCATTGGAGGATATTTTCTAGCTTTTATTTGTTCCTCTAATTCACTTTCTAAAGCCATAATAAGAGAATTATTAGGATCAAATTTTTCCTGGGACTCAATCATTAATTGTCCGATTGGAGTAGACATGTTGAAAGTATGTTGATTTCGTTTTATTAGCTGATCAAAAGATAATTGATGTTTAACCGCTGTTGTTCTGAGATTGTGAGTATCTATCTCACAAAAAATATTATGTAAAATAATACCTTGTGAAGTATTCTCTATAGGAGGACAAAAATCATTAGCAAACATATGAACTTGAATATAATTATCAACATTCAATGTTTCTAATGTGTCAACCATTTGATCAACAACACTATAGAGGGCTTTTTTAAGTTTTTCTTTCTTTTCTTTTATGGGGTCTGGTTGATCGGTCATTTAACTAAGTCTCCTTTAGTTTCTTAGCGTACTCTTTAAGTTTTTGTAATAAAACTTCATCCTCGATGTAGAACAGGTCAGTTTCCAGATCGTGGGTACAATTAATAATAAGTTGTCCTAACCTAAGATCTGGAACTTGATACCATATTCCTCTTAACGTACCAATCAACTGTTGTATTCTTTTGGGGTCTCTCATGTTTTTCTCCAGATCTAAGGAAAGTGTTAAAAAAATTTATCACCTCCCGCCCGAAAGAGGGAGGTGATAGATGATGAAATGGGGGCCGGAGTCGTTAGCCATATTTTCAGACGTCCTCACCGACTTACCTTTTCCAAGTCCGTTACCCAGGATTGGACCCGATTTTTTCCGGCAATAAGGCCATTGCCTGTTTCGACACGCCGCGGGTCATGGCCGGTCGCCGCCGCACCGGGCTATCTGTTTTCGCCACATGGGTGGACGAAACATTTACCGGGTCGGGATACAGCGATTCGGGCCGAAGACCCCTTTCCGGGGCCGCAGGCGTACGCGTCGTTTCAAGTCACCTCGTTGACATCAGACAGGCGTCGACTTTTCCCCGACGACAACAAGATGGAGGGTTTGCTTGCTACCCTCAAAGCCCCATATCATCACCAGTCCATCGGCGCGAAGCTGCCGGCTTCACGATGGACTGTATGTATTATTTCTATATAAAAATTAGAAATATTTAATTATCTATTTTGGACAAACATCATATAATCTATGAATCGATATAAATATTGATATGTCATTTCAAAGATATCAAAACCTTTAGTTCCTTGAATGTTTCCAGCAATATTAATTCTTCTTATATGATATCTAAGCATCCATATCAATAAATCTTGATGCGAAGCAGGGTTTGGTAAATAAACATCAAAAAATGGTTTGTTATATTTATTAATTGCATTAAGAGTACATATTTCTCCGGGAGAAAAGAAGTCAACACAGCATCTTATTGTACCATCTGCGAACTTTGCATTTTCATATGTTCTTTCTTTATATCCACCTTTATGCTCTATTAGATTATATGTACTTCCTAATAAATCTGGTGCTGGACCATTCTTTGTCATAAAGTTTTTAGGTGCCCAACCACCCGTTTTAATTCCATACTTCTTACCTACCGCTAATCCTGCTTCGTCTGCACCTGTTTGACCACCCGAAATAATAAGTTGGATCATCTGTAACCTTCTTTTGCTAACTCCTCATTCTCTAATAATATTACTTCTTCCTCATCTCCTGAAATTTCTTTACAAAACGAACTAGTCGTTACTCTATCAATGTCTGCTATGGTTAATACCTTATGACGCATTTTAACTGTCATACCATCTGGATGTTTTTTTAGAAACTCTTGTAGTTCGATATTTGTCATTATGCTTCCTCATGTGTAATAGAAACTGAATTGATTGGAGGGATCCACGCTTCAAATGTTTCACCTTCAAATCTATCAACAGGACGATTTTTTATTGCTTTGACAAAACTTGTCCATCCAATGCAGACAGGTATAGCTGGCCCGAAAACAGTAGCATTTACAGAATTATTATAAATACCTTTTGATTCTCCACATTTACATTGTCTCATCTCACGATCTAATTTAAACATATCTTGACAGTGTGGACAAAATACAAGTTTCATTTGAACAAGTCCTTAAATCGAAAGTTAAAAAGGTCTTGAAAGAATATCCAAGGTCTAGTTAATCCTATTTCATTTACACATACGGGTACACTATTTATTACTTCATCAATTTCTAGACCATCTTCTCGCCATTCATCTAAATATTTAGTATCACCAATAAAGTTAAAAGACCATGTTTTATTTTGGCCTTTCACCTGAATACTCAAGAGTCTTTTTGCCATATGACTTAGGATTCCCTTCTACTAATCTTTTTAATCTGCGAACAAATTCGTCGCTAGTAAATCCTTGGTGAAAGGGATCTGCCTGTTGTTCGTCGAATCCCCACGTAATATTTACACCAATCTTTTCAGCATCTTGAAGTATCTTTTTAAAATACTCCATATCTGTCATAGAAAACTCTTTAACGAACTGTGCGTCAGGTTTGTCCATTTTTTCTCTTTCCTTAATGTTCGAAATAGTATCATCAATACGATCTATATAATGACCGAAACTACTACTTTTATTAGTCATTATTTTAGTCCTTTTAAAAACCAAACAGGCCATGTGAATATAAATTTGATGTTCACACCACTAAATGAAAATTTTTCACCACCAGCTTCGGTTAACATCCATGCAAATATGACACCTAATAACAGATAGACGATAGCTCCTCCTAATAATGTCCAACCAATCCAATTCATTCTTTTTCCTCCCGATAAATCTTAAAATATTCGCAATCATTGTATTTTGAATGTCTACATGTGCCGTGAATACTACACAAAGAACAGTTTAAAAAGGGACACTTATTGAAACCCATACCAAGTTTATCGGCTCTAATCAGAAGAATTCTATCAACCAAATTTGTCATAAATCCTCCCGTAAAAAAATTAAATGTGACGCCCAATGTAGGCGAGAGGTGTCTTGCACCATACTCACCTACAAGGGACGCCCATTTCGGTTAAGAACCTGCTAAGGCGGGTTCGTAAGTGTCCGTGAATTTACCAATATTCTGGGGAGAGTCGCCTGCAGCCCCACATCTTTCACATTCATAATGATTTTTGTACCGATAAATAGTACCATGATAACATGCAGGGCACTTCATTACAGCTTGGCGTTTTTCCAAATCTCCCCCTTTCTTACCAGTCCAAGTTAGTACCACAGTTGCCGCAGAACTTCTGTCCACTGCGGTTGATAGTTCCACAAGTCTCACACTTGTGTTTCCTTTTGACGTCGACGGGTTCGACAATCAGTTTACCCGAGTCGTTGGTACCACGGAGATACAACACGATAACGTGTTCTTCTCCGCAAACTCCCATTGAGGTTCGGGTGAAAGTCTGATTGCTCTCGGCACCTTTGGTAGTGATGCCTACTTCGGATTCCGCAACCGGATCAGAAATACTGTCCGGTACGACATTCCCTAAAGATTGTCCACGAACTTGAGACGAGAAAGTGGAAGGCATACCCATCTTTTGGGGTCCTCCACCTTTCATCATATCTCCACCACCACGAAGTGTGTCACCATAATGAAACGAACTCGGAGTTTGGCCGGTTCCACCGTAATTGAAGTCGGTCAATTTAAGCAGTGGAGCTTTCACAAGTTCAAAGGCGTATGTCACACGGACAAGACCATCGTCTACGCGATCACCACGTGCTCCGGAAATTTGACCGGTCTTCTCAATGAAACGGAACTTTGGTCCGCTCGAGAGATTCCCGTTCAAAATCCAACGTTCGAGTTCGTAATCCTCATTAGGATTGACGACAAGGTTGTTACCACCAAGGACGTCTTCTCCGTCAATAGTAACACCTACACGAGCCCTTTTGGTAGAAAGATTTTTCATGATTAGACTGTAGTCTGTCCCGAACGGAAGCAAGACCACTTCTTTCTGTTCACGCATAATCTTTCCAGCAACCTTTACCGACGTAACAAACTGTTTGTGGTACATCATAGTCCCATCTCCTTTTCAGCCATACGGTCTAAATGGCTTGAATGTTTAAAGACCGTTTTGGATGGAATAAAAGATTAACCGGACCTTGGAGAGAAGACGGGCGCGCTTTCCCATCCTCTTACTCCAAAGCATTGAGGTCGCACAATGACACACATCGGTGTCCCGGAAATTTTACATTATCCCTGCAGTCTACAGGAATAATGACCCTTACATGTGAGAGTAGCGCCTAAGGGCCCACCTTATTACTCTCACAACTCTGTACCCCGGTTAGGGATTATAGGCCGGATATGAAAACACCAGGGAAACATAAACACCGGCCAGGCTATATGTATTATTTCTATATCAAATTGGTAAAAATAAAAAACATCAGTTGAGTACTAAAAAAGTACTCAACTCTTTTTCTCGTTCTGTTTTACTAGTTTAATCATTCTTTCTAGATCGTTAATAGAAACGGCTCCACCCCATTCTGCTACATATTGTGCATCGCGATCTTCATTCTCACCTTCAACGCTAGAAGCTCTTAGTCTTCTTTCGCCTAGATCGTTTTCAGTAACAACTATCCCAACCGTTCCATGTGGACTTGTTATCCATGTGACGTCTATCACTTTAGGAAACATTAACGACCTCCAGATAGTTCTATTAGTTTTTCACCTAATTTTCGTAATTGATATCTATCGAATGGATAGATGGCTATTAGTAATTCACCCAACTTAAATTTAAGTATTCTTTTCCCTTCTTGGGTTTCGGAGATCCATACTCCGAAACCCTTAAATGCTTTACCCTCTTTTCCTGATAATCTAATTTCCATTACCGAATCCTCTTTTGGGAGGCGTAAAGAATTGTTTAACAAGCGAGGCTCAAACTACTCACTTACCCTGTGGTCCTAGGATTGCCCACAGCCATAAGTGGCGCCATCGAACTGACTAAGCCCTCTATGTACCTTTTATATTACCTTCTAAGATAATATATCCTCAATTTTGTAATATACGGTAGCATAGCATGTCAGGTAGACTCATGTTCTCAGAATCTTTGGGAGCTCTTTCACACCTAACATGAACACCTCCATTAACCCTCATAATCGGCCCATTACGGTTTTATTCCGTGGGATGGGAGGCTTACCGACGCAATCATATTCTATTGCTTTTTGGTATCGGCAGGGCTAGAATACACTACACCCACCTTCGTGTATTCTGGATCACCGGTTTATACTCCGGGGGCGCATTCCTGTCTTTTCAGTCCGACCTCTCAGGTTATCATCAAAGATACTATAATATCTCCAATATAATCTCAATATGAGACGATAACCCTTTGTGGATGGATTCTATTTGGGGACGTGGATTACCCCTATTAGCTTTGGCCGTTGTTCATTTACGACCGTGAGAACAATTCGTCACGCCATAATTTGGATTGAAGAGAAGTCTATGCTTTTAACATAGTGGGGCAACCATAATTCAGGAGGCGATTGGACACACAATTTCTTCAGACACAGATAATGTAGGCTTTGATTCGCCCGAACGACCTGACAGTTCTGTGCAGCCTGTGGATTCCCTGGCTTGTGTACTCACCAACGGTGTACCATTTCAATTACGTGATGGTATCCGTCTCTTCTCTTCAAATTGGCGACTCGGTCATGAAAAGTGACAATCTAGGAGGATGATGTTACTTGAGGATTTTCTTCCGGCTGATGAAACCTAATCCGCCAAGACCGGCCATCATCATGAAGATGGTACCGGGCTCTGGAACAGGTGCAGCACTACCAGAAGAGGGAGGTTCTTGTAACGATACAAACGATGCATATGTTGTGCCTGTTGGGAGATCAATAGGGATATCGATACTACGGCGATTTTCAATTCGTTCAATACGCCTTTCGATACGACCTAAGAATCTATCCCACCTTCGTTCGGCACGATCAGGATTGCGTTGATAAATCTCGCCAATTCTTTCGAACTGACGGTCAATCCTGTTTTCTAACCGCTCAGTAACCCTTTGAATCAATTCTTCGGTTGTGAGCGGTACTGCATACGCCTGCCCGCATAAAAGAGTGAATGCGAGCAGGCCGAACATAAGGACTGTGCTTACTCTTTTCATTTCAACACCTCTCGATCTCAACTAGGCGGGACTTATCATAACCGAGTCTTTAGCTAGGGTTGCAAGAGACATGCTCTTGCATCGTCAATTGTTTTGTTAGCAATACTTTCTGCTAGTTCCCATACATACTTATAAATATGTAAACCTTTAGATCTAACAATCATTGATCCGTTCTTTACGCCAATTTCGGAGGCAATAAGTTGTTTCATTAATTCTAATCCACCGAGATTTGCTGGAAATCCGCCCCACAAGTCCCAAGATCGGAACTCAGGAAAGAAATGTAGGTACGTTTCACCGTCGCTTTCCTCTTGAATACGAGTGTCAATCAAACGCAAGCATGGAGGATCTTGTAGTAGCATGTCAGACGGGTGTGCAACCTGTAACACTAGTTGATTGTTGCGATAACCTTTTGTAGCATATGTAGCTTTAAGTAATTCAATCTGGTTTAGATAATATCTTCCGTTTCCTAAATCTCTTTCAATGATGTTAGGATTTCTCCAAAATTCTTTATCCTGAATTAATATTTCTTTCCAAGGCTTACTACCGTTACTGCTATTCCATCCTGTTGCCCATTCTTCAGGAATTTCATATCGGGTCATACGTTGACCATAAGTGTAAGACTCTTCTTTTTTGAGTTCTCCACTCATTAAATATATTGCAACATAATCATCCAAATATCCGTCTTCTACCGGATTGGGAATATTACAACCTTCAGCTAATTGTGGAAGTAGTAGATTGACATTTTCTTCCGATCCAACCCAAGGTTGTGCAATATGTGCGGTGAAGTAATCAAACTCCAACCGTTTATCGCCTGCGTAACTTCCGCGGTCGATTACGAAGTCGCGACCATGTTGAATGCATTGATAAACAGCTTGAAACCAAGCATCTGGTAAAGTAGTCGCTTCTACGAAGATGGGATTTAAAAACTTAATGGACATTCATATCCTTTCAAATATGAGCTTCTCGATTAACCGCATTTCGTCGGATGTAACGTAGTTACTGAGATTAGCGAATATACCGTTGACATCTTCTTTAATGATATTAATTTGCAAACCATCCTCATTATAATAATCCAGGAAGTCGAACAGATATAATTCATTATTTCTATATAAGTATAGAAAAAATCTTGGTAAGTCCAGAATCTTATAATCTGTGTCTTTATCTTGTCTTCGTATATTACCGAATTTATATTCTTCCGCTTTTAAATCTGCTATAAATATTTCTTTAGAAATCTCATAATGATTAATAGCACCATGTAAATTTCCATCAACAGGTTGTAATCCACCAGCTCTATCTTCGGCAATAAGCATAAGAGTACCTGGATCGATATGATACATGTCACTGAAATTTGTTTCCGCAATAATATGAATCTTATTTCCACCGTTATGGGCGTAATATTTACCTAACTCAAATCCTCTTCTATATTGTTCCGGTATTCCCATCTTTAAGTACCATTATCTTTCTTTTTTTACCAACGATAGGAGGTATTCTAATGAATCTAGGACCTGTGTAATGGGGATATCTCATTTGTTGATAGAATACGTTTTTAGGTAGAACGCTAATTTCACCTGTAGTTGCGCAAGCGTAAACAACCATCTCTTCTTGACTTAATCCGTGTTTAGCTTCGCATAATTTAAGAAATACACCACCCTCAAAATGTTGATAAGTTTCAAGATTTACCACTTTGCATCTCCTTCTCGTATTGCTGTCTATACTTTGCAAAGACGTTGTAAACATAACTTTTGTTACGGAGATGTCGAATAAACATTTCTCTTACAATTTGTACATCGTATAATGCGTTATGCAATTTACTAGGATCAATTCTAACACCTAGCATATTAGCTATAGTGTCTAATTGATAGTTTACTATTTCTAATCTTTTACTCATTAGGATGTCAGCACAGACAGCCATCATATCAATAGGAGGCCACCAAAACCAAGATCCGTAATATTCGTCGTTATTCCTTTTCCAAAATCTTCTTAAAACAATATCATCAAATGTAAGAATATTATATCCAACTGCAAAGAATTTATCTGTTTTGTCGTATGGATTGACATAGGTTTCTAATTTATGCTTAAGATTAGCAAATACAAAATTCGGATTGAGAAACCTATTGTCTGGATTTTGTTGGATTATCTCAGGAGTTATTCCGTGTTTATCAATTGCTTCTTGTGTAATAGGAGGATCATCCCCATACGGAATAATGTAATAATCTAATTTTTCTTTTATCTCCCAATCAATTTCGATTGCGGCAGATAACTGCAGGAGGGCGCAGTTATGTGGATCTGGCCCTCCTGTTTCCGTATCAAGATATATAATTTTCATGTCATCTCAAAAACCCTAACGTCTGGATAAGAACTATTTCTTATTGTCTGCTTACACTTTTTACATCTAATTCTTGGAGTGATATTAGCGCCAGTCCAGTACAATTTCATTTGATATACTTTACCGCAGAGTGGACAAATGCAATCCATAATTCTTTCTTCATCAGGATCACTAGACCATTTTACTCTTTGAGCTGACGCTTTTGCTCGACCTTTAGTTTTGCTATGGAATGCAAGTCTGCAGTTGATATCACAATATAACCTCTGTTTCGGATTCGTAATCTTTTCACCACAATGTTTGCAAATCTTCTCAGCCATAGTACTCCTTATTCGTCAGCAGGGAGATCTTCAGGTTGATTTAAGAGGTCTTTCAATTTTCTGGCCGGTTTAAATTTAATACGAAATCCGGCGGGTATAGTAATCTGTTCTCCCGTTTGGGGATTACGGCCTTGCCTTTCGGCCGTTGCAATTTTCTTGAAGGTACCAAAATCTGTTAAGTTAACGGTTTCACCGTCAGTCAT